>ERZ808278.82-NODE-82-length-81468-cov-5.759768_pt1 | contig 81468 bp, 109 predicted proteins | sample MGYA00521239_ERZ808278 | MGnify/ENA primary metagenome ERZ808278 (study PRJEB31516, sample SAMN03275600) | gut metagenome | biome: mammalia-associated habitat; material: feces | host: Papio cynocephalus | place: Kenya | collected 2012-07-17 ...
GACTCATTTTTTAAATACAGATATAGCAAGGCTTTTAGACCTTGCTTATTTTTTGAGAAAATTTGAAAATTTGCTCTTGTCACACTCTTGTCACAATTGAAAATAAAAAATAAACGTTTAACATGTCTTAAAACTTTCAAAAATTTCTGAAAATTTTTAAAAATTATTATCCAATTTCTTTAGGAGGAAACGAAACGAAATGGGGTAAAATTTTTTTTTGAAAAATTGACAAGTTTTGGGCTCGCGACGACCCACGTGTCTTTATGGATTTTACAGTACCTTTTGAAATTTTAAACGGTCAAAGCTTAGCAAAATCAATAGTTTACAACTATAAAAGCAATAAAATAAATAGAAAAAATCTACAAATCAAAACAGAGTCAATGGGGCAGGCGCTGAGGTAATGAACTACCATTCACATAGACAAATCTGTGTAAACTATTGATAACAAAGGGATAGAAAGACTTTAAACACAGAAGGGAAAGAGTTATGCTGAAGATGTTGAAACAATAAAACAAAAGGGACAGAAAGAAATGACAGAGAAGATAGAGAAAGATTATAGATTGTATGGAACAAAGATATTAAACCTAAAGACACAAGAGATAGGATTGTTGATCTGTTTATGGACAAATAGATTTGCTGATGGAGATGTGGACTTTGCAACGTGCGTGGATAAAGAAGGGAAGAGATATAATATAGAATTAGATAACATCAGGGGATTTGAGGATGATATTAAAAAATAAACTAACACACGAGACAGAAGAGATTGAATATTCAACATTCAAAAAGAAACACGAGAAGGACATAAGAACAGCCTTTGAGAGTTATAGACTAACGCAATTAAATAAATATCCGTACAAATTTCAAGATGATATTTCTATTGAAAACGATTTTAATTTTAACCTACAATGGAACTTCAATCATTTTGGCGCCTCAAATTGGTATATAGAAAAGATGTAATACATAACAAAAAAGCTCGCCGAACTGACGAGCTTTTAATATAATTATTCTTATTCTTCCTTTTTATTTCTAAAATCTTCTAAACATTTTTCAAGGTACTCTTTTTCCTCTGGGGAAAGTCTACGATAAAAAACAACCGTAGGCTCTTTAGTTGAGCCTTTTGGTCTTCCTGCGCCTTCTCTTGGTCCGCCTCTTGTCATTGTTTTGTCCTTTCTTTTTAGCTAAACACTTGAAATATTTAAGAAATCGTTTATAATGTTAATAAAGGCAAGGGTGCTGAACCCACCCTCGCACCTCATTAGAGGATTTTTATCAGGAGCACTATTGTTAATATTGCAAGTATTAACTTTAGTGCTTTTTCAGTGACCATGAATATCATTTTTACCACCTCCTTGATATTCATTTTTGTACTGTCTTTTGCCTTTATTAACTTATCAATGTTCCTTACATATTTATTATACATCATAATTAGATTTAATGCAAGCATTTTATCTAATATATTGAGTATATTTTAACATTTATTTACATTGAATATTTGCAATCATAAAAACAAAAGGAATAATTTTTTAAATAAACTTTAGTAATTGGACAACGTGGGACAAAGAAAAGTTTCAAAAAAGCTATAAAAAAGGCTAAAACCCAATAAAATAGAGGAATATTTTTTAGGAATATTTTTGGTTAAAAAATTAATATTATTGGGACAATGTTGGACAAACCATTTCGCCCACTTGGACGATATGGTAAATTTAGCAAAAAAAAGAGGCAGAAACGCCTCTAAAGAACTGATTTTATAATGATATAATTAATTAATTAATTTTCTATTCTGTCTTTGTTAATTTCTTCAACCCAATCAAAAAATGCAGAAGTTTTAATATAAAGTCTATTTTTCCCCATTTTACGTAAAACTTTTCTAAAACCGTTTGTGTTTTGGTAAAAGATTAATTGTCTTAATGCTCCTAATGTTGGATAATCAAAATAATCATTCCATTTTGATACTGGAATTAATTCAGGCTTTTGATTTGTTTGTGTTGTGTTTACTGCTTGTTGTGTCATTGTTTTGTCCTTTCTTTTTTTTTGTATTCTTTTTACAAACTAATAGTAAGGGTTTTTGATAAATAAGTATAGTGTAAAAATTACCCAAAATTTTTAATTATAAAAATTCGACCTCAAAATTTTAATAAAACCTACTCTTGCGAAAATGCCCTGTATTTAATTTTTATATTATCAGATAATAAATATACCACCTGAACCCATAAAATTTAATGTGGCTAATTCTGAACGGAGAAAATGGATAAATATCATGTGCAACTATCTGGTTTTTTCCGGATAGTTCAAAAAACAAAAAAAAAAGACCTGATGAAATTAATCATCAGGTCGAACTTGCTAAAAGAAAATAAAATGAAAGAAAAAACGAACTAACATTTTTTTGATAATTTATCTAAAATATTTTCGTAATTGTTTATATTTGCCCTATACCAGCTGACTTTTGAACGAATAAAACGTCCAATTTCACCAGCTGTAAGCTTTGGATAACAAGGAAGATAAGTTATATCAATTTTATCTGCGCTTTTTGTGTTTGGGTGAGCTCTGCCGAACTCATAATGAGTAAGAACTGTTTTTTCTGTAATTGGAAGCTTGTATTTTTCGCACAATTGCGCAACTAGTAACATTGCTTTTTCAAATTCGATTTTAGTAATCGGATATTTTGTGTTTCTTACATTTCGATCGTGCCGAGGGAGTAGCATTCCACACAGAGCGACACCTACTGAGCCAGTATTACCACCACCTGTGTGCTGTGCATATTTACCGTCTGTACAATCTAAATTATCTTCAGGCGTGTACTTGCCTTTGTGAACTCCTGCTTCAGTATCGACAAGATAATGATAACACTCTTTCTCGTGTGTGTTTGGTTTATTTGCACCGGCTGTCCAATGAATTATAATTCTTTTCATTTCAATTTTTCTCCATAATTAAACGGTCTAATTTTTCTTCTATGCGAATTAAATGACCTTTTATCGAGGTTATTTCGTCCTTTGGTGCTGCATAAGTTACCATTTGCTGATAGGTAACAAACAACCCTGATGATATCGCAACTTGTAGAACTGTAAGGGCAATTCCCCCTATAATCAAACTCTTTTTTTCCATCTCTCTACCAAATCTCCCTTGTGTATAATTTTTTTAAATCTATATGTTTTCTGCCTGTCCATAACCATGAAAAGTTAAAATTAACAGCAAAACGCATTATATTTGTTTTAACAACGTTTTCTCCGCAAGCCAATAAACATTGCTTGAAGATATTGTTAATTTCGTTAAATGAAACTTTTTCCACGAATAAATAACAAGCTGGAATGTCTCCACAAATAACTTCACCTTGCTTATTCTTTTTTAGAAATCCCATTTTTTTAAGTTGAGGAAGAGTAAGGCTTGTATAGATAATTTCGTGATATCGACAGCCTTCATCATGCAGGTGCGCACATCTAACATCAGCGAAATCACACGAAATAAAAGTTATATTATCCGTCTGAAAATATCTAGGTAAATAAGCAATTTTCCCATTGTCTAGAAAGTATAGTTGATTTCCACGTGTGAGCCATTGACCGTCAGCAATTTGTGTTAACGGAACATTGTCAGTTAGCATTATAGCCATATTTTATTCCTCCATATATTAAAAATTTGCGTTAAAAATATAAATCTGTTAATGTAAATCTATGAGCAAAGAAATTTTATCTAAAAACGAACTAGAAGAATTAATTCAAAAATGTGCAATGAACGATGAAAAATCAATGATTTATCTTTTAGAGGTTGTTGTAAAGACTTTAAAAGAATGTGAAGATTTGAAACCTTGCGAAAGAAAGCAAATTAGCAAATCAACACTTGATTTAATCAATGTTCTTAAACACTATTGTGGAATAATCTAAAATCTAAATATAATCTTAAATTCTTTTTTAAAGTTTTCCCAGATGTACGCCCAAAAGGTTAGCCGGGGCATTTCTTTATGGTGCAAGCCATTGTCAATTTCGTTCGCACGTGCGCACGTTTCTTCCGGGGTTTTAATCTCAATTCTCTTCACCCGTGCTCCATTCTTTGTAGAACTTCAAAACCTTATCCGCCAACTTTCGCCCCAATAACTCAACAACATCATTTGAATCAGACAATGTAAATTCTCTGATTTTATCAACATCAGAAGGTGTAAAACGTTTTGCTACTTCTTTGTTAAAGTTCAATTTATTCGTCCTCTTCTTGGATTGCTTCGCTATTGTTTGCAGTATCTTCACCAGAAGTTTCATCTTCTGTTTCATCTGCAGGAGTTTCAACAGCCTTTAAGAACTCATAATTTTTTGTAATAAAGAAGTTATCCAACTGTTCAGATGTAACACCAAGAGCTTGTCCTAACAAGTCAAACAATGGAAATTTACGATAAAATTCTAAAGCTTCATCAAATCTATTCAGATACAAAGCCTTTGTAATATCGTCAAGCTCTGCTTGTTCTATCATTGCACGTATTTGTGTTTTTGTAATTCCACGTGCCAAGATTAAAGCTTCAAATACATCACCACGTGTCATTGAGATATTGCCAATTTCTTCTTGTCTTTCAGCTTCTTTCTTTGCTTTGTATTCTTCTGTATCTCTCAAATCTGTAAACACACCGTCTACAATATCCCATTCATCTGGGTGTTCTGAGAAATAATTCCATACGGAGTCCTCACACGTTGCTATATATCCTTCTATTGGTGTATTGTACGGTGTTTTATTTTCATCGAAGTATATCATTTTTCTTTTTCCTTTCTATGTTTTAAACTTTTACCCATTTGCTTTCTGTGTGTGTTGCAGTTAGGTATATTTCGCTTGCAGACCAACCGTAAGTCGAATTAGCAACAGTAATTGGCATAATTCTTAGATACTTGTATTGTCCAGAATAACTAAGGCTATTATTAACTTCACCGTTGCTTGTGCTTAATGTGCCTGTAATGTCTTTGTAGGTTACGTTGTCGTCCGACACTTGTAATTTCCACGTTCTTAATTGCCAGTTACTAGAATGTGTTCCAACAGACTTAATGTGAGAGACATTAACTGGCGTAGGGAAATATATCGTTAACGGTTTCTTGTATGCGCACCAAGTCGAACCGCTTGTTATACCGTCAAATGCCTTCCACGCCGGAAGTGAACTAGCTGCAGGGTCTCCTGCAACCGCAAAGTTATTACCGCCAAGAGTACCGTTAGCTGTTAACTTTGGTGTTGTATATGGTGTTACTGTTGTTACTTTCTGTAATTCCTGTTTACCCCCCCTAAATAGCTGATTTTATTGCGTTTGTGGCAATAATACCTATCTTGTACAGAATCAAAGGTTGTTTGTGTTGTATATGCTGTAATTTTTAATTCTGCAATATGCCAATAATATCTATTGTTACCTGAGTTATATATATTTGTTCCAGTAACTTGTAGTTTATAGTATTTGTAATATTTATTGTTGCTGTTAAGGTTAATAGTCCAAGAAGACCCAGCTGTAACATTTGTATTAGTAAATGTTGTTAGCTTTGTCCAACTAGAACCGTCATTAGAGCCATAGACAGCACCAGAAGTTATACCAGAATTCTGAGAAGATACATTGACAACTTCTAATTGTTTAACCTTTATTGGAACTGGGTTATACATAATAATGTCGTCTTTAGCGGGATTGCTAAAGCCCATTAAGAATGTACTTGCATTACCGTCAAAGGCTTTATAGGCGCTTGCCCCCTCATCACCAGCGCTATGGCTAACCGCAAAGTTATTACCGCCAAAAGTGCCATTTGCGCTTATATTAGGTCTTATCCATTCGTTATCCACAGTTACAGCATTAACAAAAATTTTCTTTCTAAATGCTTTGTAGACATCAGTAATAATTTTTCTGTTTTCGTCTGCTAATTGGTTATATTCAGCCTCTGTACATTCTTCCCATACGTTATATTCATACGTAGCAGTTATGGTCATTCTAACAACATCAGCAATAACATAACTACCATAACCATTATTACCGTAACCGTCAATGTTAATAATCTTGTAATGTTGATAGCCTTGTGGGTTAGTAATATTAACGACCCCACTAATTGCGTTATGGTTAATTGATGTTATTTTTGTCCATTTCTGATTGTCATTTGACCCATAAAAATCAGCCTTCATACCAGTGTTGGTTGCATAATACTTAAAATCCAAACGGCTAATTTTAATTTTTTTATTTAAGCTAAAATTAAAATAATCTCCGTCATAAAATTGTACATAATCAGTTGTATTATTGAACAATTTGTATATATTAGCTTGACCACTACCAGTAGCTTTACCAGTTATAGTAACACCATTAGAACTATTGCTAGTTAAGTTAGGCATTGTCCACATTTGCGTTTTAATTGCTTTTTTATAATATCTAACCATATATTCACCTCTAGTAGTAGAACACTATATATCCAGCAACAGTAGGTTGAAAGCTATCACCCGCTGCAACATCTAATACATTTATACTACTTAGTTGTGTTGTAACACCGTTTTCTGTATGTTTAATTGTAGTTAGAGAATTAGCATAGAAACGCCCAGCCTTGTTAAAGGTTGTTACTGTACCAGCATTAACTGTCGTCTTGCTAGAATAATTCAACTTGCCATAAGGGAACGGCACTAAATCAAGTACGCCTTCTGACTCATCTTCAATATCTTTAGCACTATTAATTGTATGTTCTTTGACTTCTTGCAATGGAGTTTCAGAGATTGCACAGTAGTTGTTTGTTAGGTTAGTGATTGCATCTGCTGATAAGGTTACTGTGCCTAGATATACACTTTCGTGTGCTGTAATTTCACCAGTCCACCACAATTTACCATTAACGTAGATTTTAGAATCATTCAAAGAAATTGAACCCAAGAATGGACTTTCAGTGTCTCCACTACGTTTACCATTCATTAACATATCAGATGTAGCTTCAATAGGTGTTGAACTTGTTGCGCTTACATCTTCTACATAGTTAACACCGTCTAATGAATACTCAAATATATATTGTGTTCCAGTAAATTTAGTTCTTGTCCAATATGTTGTATTAGGTTGTACGTCGTGTGTACCAGTAGAATTACAGATATCATAAGAAGAACCATTACTAGATATACGTATAAGAAACTTACCATTAACAATGGTTGGTAAATCTGGTAAATATGTACCTGCTGTACCACCAATAACACCTTGTTCTGTAGTAACATCAGCACCAGTTGTGAACTTAGTTACAACTTCCCAAGGGTTATTACCAACGACTTGCGAGAAACTTTTACCAGCGATTCCAACCCAAACAAACTTAGAACTTGTAAAACCACTGGCATTCCCGTTAACATCAATCGGTAGATAATCTACTCTACCTGACATATATGCATCACCTCGCTTACCAACAACAATTTGTGGATACGTACCAGCAGACAAAGTTGATAAATCAATATCGTTAATATTTGTCAATACACCTTGCGTACCGTCAAGAAAATCAACCGTAACTGGAAATTCCTCACTACAATTAAAATGTATTTTCTTACCATTTGCCGACATTAAGTCTTTGTAGGTTTTGATAGTAGTATTATTGATTTCTGGAAGATGTTTTTTAGGTACATGCTCATCTTTATCAAGTGGACAAAAACCGTTAGCTTGACCTTTATTGGCTTTCAACTCAAAAGAAGAAAAATCAATATCCCCGATTTTTTCATCGATTTTATTTTCAACTTCTTCTATTGTTGCCATTGCATTAGGATTAATATATACAATTTCAACATCTGAAGGAATAGCTTGAAGATATAATGTTAGAGAATAATCGTACGCAAGCCCATCAGATAATTTTTGAGATAAGTCAGCGTAAGTTTTTGCTGCACAAATAAGCTTGTTATTTCCATCAAATAATCCAAGTTCTTTAATAATCGAGCCTTGAATTTCTTCTGGTACAATAATTTTGGCATAACGACCGTAGTTTGGGTCTGTACCAAAAGAAATGCCGACGTAATTTACCGAATTTTTATCATAAATTGGGTTTACTAATTCTTCTGTATCTTCTGTAGGTATTAAATCCCCTGTGCCGATTGCAATATACCAGTCTGAAGCAATTAATTTTTTATCTGCAGATGAAAGGCACTCGTTAATAACTTGTGTTCCATATCTTGTAATTTGTGAATAATATTGTTTTTCTGTCATTTCCCTTTTTCCTTTTTATATATTTGGTAAAATTTTTTGATTGATTGAAACTTTGTTAAATGAAATAATTTTCTGTTTGGCTTGCGTACTATATTTTGTTATTATTCCATCACATCTAGAACGAGCATTTTTATATTTTTCAATATTTACAAAAAGTTTTTTATAAATATCTGAATTTAAAGCTGATTCAAAAAGTTCTACAACAGAACGATAGTGATATGGAAAGCCGTTGTACTCAAACCACTCCTCAATCTTTGCATCACCATAAATTTTTCTAACAAAATCTTTTAAAACAAAAGGTGTTCCTTTGTATAAATGCCATTTGTAAGAATTTCTGCAAGCTTCACGTTTCTGTGACAAAGTCCATTCTTTGTTATAAGAATCACAATGAAGCTCAACAGCTAACAAATCACACTCGACATCATTTAAGCTGTCAATCCGCGAAAAAAATCTTACTTTGTTAATTTTATCTGTATAAATTTTATAGATTTCATCAAAAGCCACAGCAAAACAAAGACTTTTAACATCCAACTTGAAATTATCAGGTAGAATGTCTTCTAAACTTATATCTTGTAAATCTTTCATTATTCAAGTCCTTTGTATGTAACGCTTTTTGTTGAAAGTTTAGCTACTTGATTTTGTTTTAACGCACTATAAGTAGGCGATTTTATGACCAATCTCTTTGCCCCAGCAAGTTTGACAAGTTTCGTCAATTCATCTGGATTAATATCTATACCAAATCCAGATTGTTGGTAATTGATGTATTCTTCAACTGCTTTTTCTACTGCTGTTTTTATACTTTCTTCATTCAAACTATTTTTTGCAGAAATATAATATTCAAATTCGATATTATAACTTTGTTCTTCAGGTTCAAAAGTTTGAACTTTATCTGTAAGAGGTCTATTTTTCTCTTCAGATAAATAATTTAACAACCCTTGAAGAAAAACTTGTGTAGGTTTTTCTGCATTTTTTAAAAGAGGATATATATTAACAATTCCTCCTCTTGTCATTTTGATTTTGAAGCTTTTAACAGGTTTTGCAAACGTTAAATTAACAGTAGTTTCTGACAAATTGATAGATGCAGTTTCGATATTTGAATTTTCTGTTTCAAGACTTCCATCTTTTAAGTTAACACTTTTTGTTTCTTCAACTTCGACAGTTTGTGTTGTTGAAGTTGTTTCTTTTGTTCCATCTGCTTCAACGTCCGAATTTTCCTCGGTAGTTGAACTGTCTACCGTTTGTTCTGTGTCGAACTTATATGAAAATGATATTTCATCATCTGGAGTGATAACGGCTACATCTTCAATAAGTTCTGAATACTCTTTACACTTTGCGATATATGCTTCAGTTGGTCCTGCGACTGCATAACCTTCTGGTGTGTTATAAATTAGCTCGGTATAATCATCATCTGTCGGAGTTATGCCACCTTGAGAGATTTCTGTATTTTCAACAGATGTGACAAAAGGTAACGGATCAGTGTGAGTTGTGATTGTCCCTACTTCGAAATCGTTTCCAATTTCGCCAGCTTCCGTACAAGTCAAAATCAACGTGATATCAGTTGCTCCGACCTCTGCAATAGCATTTTCAGTAGTTTGAAAATAAACATCACCTACAGAAACTCTATTACCTTTAGGAATAATCTGAGAACTTGTTAAAGCTGAGTCAAAAGTATATTTTATTGGTACAATAGCATATTTTGCCTTTGGTCTTTCAACGCTACAACGTGTCGCACCGATATTATCAAGTGAAGGTCCTTGCGCATATTTCAAAGAGCCTTGTTTGAATTCGTAATCTGCTGAAATTAAACCTAACATAACTAAATATGCTGCAGTCTGTAATAAAATTCTATTATCATCAGCTGGCATTAAGTTTATCTTTTCACCAGTTTGACGATAGTATTCGTCCTCATAAGTTTCTATTATACGTTTTGTTAATGTTTCTATGTCAGTATCAATAATATCGATATCTGGTGTATTTTGTAATGGTTCAATGTTAGTCATTTAATTTTCCTTTATCTTCTATGCACTAATCTTAATAACTGGACAAATTGCATCAATTCTATCTCTTGAAACTGCTTTAAAAGTTATACTTTCAACTTTTATTCCTGGAATATATTTTTTTATTTTTCTAACTACATTTACAACGTATAACTGTTTGGCAATAGGTAAAGGTTTATCGATAAAGTCCATAGGTATGCCAAAATCTCTATCACATACAACAGTTCCAACTCTTGTAGTTAGTAAATTTTTAATCCATTTTCTTATTTTGTTTAATTTATTTTGCTCGAGCAAATTCTCAGATTCAATAAGAATAGTTTGATAATCAATACTCATAAGATTAACCTTTTATTGTGTTTAATAAATTATTCATAGCCTCAACTTGAATAAAAGAGTTATAACCACCAGCTAACGCTGTTCTTGCAACTGTCTTAGCTTTTGAATAATAATTAATAGCTTTTTTAATTTTGGATAGTTGGGCCACATTATTTTTTGGTTGTAAATCAACGTCTGAAATATATTCTTTTAAGCTTAAATCGAGTGTAACACTTGTTATTGCACCGTTTCTATAAATTAAATTATATGCTTCTGAGCAGCTTTCAATCGTCCATTTATCAAGACCAAAAGGCTTGTTACCGACAACAAATTCAAGAGCTTCACCATCTGCGATATAATCGTTAATTTGCTTAATCACTGTTTCAACATTAACTGTCAAACTTTGGTACAATTCAATTGCTAGCGTAATCTCATCAAGCGTTTGTCCTAAATATTCTGTTAATGGCTTTTTGCCTATAATTTCATGTTCTTGGAATTTTGCAGATTTTGTGTGTTTTAAATCTTTAAACGTTAATTGTTTAATGCTTGAAACAACAAAAGAAATATCCCCAAGATAACCCAATTGTGTTTGTTTTAACTTTTTTATAATTTCCATTAAATTTAAACCTCAAAGAAAAGATGACAGAGGTTTTACCTCTGCCATCCGGAAAAAAGATTTTACATTGTTCTTATATATTTTTTAGTCGTAATATTTAAAATTTGGAGCTTTCATATACCATAGAGTAACATCATGCTTTTTAAATGTTGGCATAGATTTGTAGTAATGCATGAAATCTGCTGGTTTTTCCATAATTAAAATACAAGCTGGTTTTTTGCGTGTGATGTCTGCATAATGAGTTGCTTGTCCGAAACATTCTGCCCATTTTTTGGCAAAATCAAACTCAACGGCATAATTTTTAGTAACGCAGTCCACACGTGTGAAGTCTAACAAACGGACTTCTTGTTTACCGTTCCATTGGCTACACCATTTATTTTGATAATATTTTTCGTTATACAGTTTTTTAGCTTCAGTCGGTAACGGAAGAACTAAAAATACAAAAATTATAAATAATAGAAATTTTTTCATAATTTTATAATAACTCAAACATAATTTTATTGTGGTGGAGTAGAAGGAACTCCACCGACTAAATGAATGTGGCCAATTTGCGAAATTGTGTTAGCGATAACATCTGCATCACTCTTTATTTGACCAATACCATGGATTGTTCCAGTTGTAGAAAAATTGCCATCTTGAGAAAAATCGCCTTTTTGAGAAATTTTCGCAATTATCGTCATTTCTTCGCCATTATTCGTGAAATTTTTTCCGTTTATTGTGATATTTTCGCAATTTAATATAAGATTTTTAGAGTTTAAGGTGAACGTTTCTGTTAGTTCATCATATTCAGCGTCGGCTTTGTGTCTGAATTTTTTAAACCACGTTGTACGTTTTATTCCAGATTTTGGCTTTTCAGTTTCGCTGAACCATTTTCCCAAGCAAAAACCCTCGTGGTCAAATGGTAAAAACACGCAAAGAACTGTATCTTTTATATCTGGCATATTGTATTCGTGAAACCAAGAAAACATTGGCACGTCTCTTGGTTCATCATCACGATCATAGAACGTAACTTGAATATGTCCTGTTTCGTCATAGATTGCTGTTACTTCACCAAGTCTGAATATATGTTTTAATAAGCCTTCAAAATTCATAAATTTAATACCCTAAACATTTGTGAGCTTCAAAACTTGCCGAAGTAGGATTAAAGTTTTGAGTTTTACTGTCTATGTAATACAAGCCGTTATATTGTCCTACATCTTCAAGTTTAACAACATCTGAAGCATAAATACGAGCAAGACCAGGAAGAGTAAAACTTATTTTTACTGCATTCTTGTTCTTTTCTCTTAATTTAGTTCTGCATACGTTAAGAGCTTCAGCTTGTGTGTCAACCGAATCAGTTAAGTTTAGAGTTTTATCGCCTTTTGCTCCAGGGCGTGTGTAACTTGCAGTTATAACAACACCTTTTTTCTTTTTATATTTCAAAACAGCTTTATCATAATTGCAATCTGTTAAAGTTCGATTGAAGCTAATTTGACCTTCGCAATCAGAAGGTTTAATTGTTAAAACTGGTTTCTTATTCTCATATTCAGCTTCGTTAAAAATAATCATTTTTGAACGATACATTTTAATAATTAAACCGTTATCGTTGCAAAGCTTTTGTAAAAATTCAAAGTCAGCTTCGTTCGATTGTTCAAGTTCTTTAATTGTCGGATTTAATTTTGTATCATAAACAACGCCGAAACCATATCGAGAAGCAATACTTGTTATAACTCCTTTAACTTTAATATTTTTCCAAGGCTTTGTTCTTTTCAATTCTCTAAAATTACCAGTTCCAGGAATAGATATTCCTTTTAAATTAAAAAGAGCTGGGTTAATACTGTTTTCAGGTTCATCTACAAAATATGTCCCAAATTTAACCCTGTATTCTTCATCTGGTTTATTCCAATTAAAAGAAACAGCCGACATCTCTATTTTATCACCCTCGTTAACGATAAATTTGTTAAGCCAGTTATGGTCTTTATCTTCAAGGCTGATTGTAACATCATCAATTGCACTATTGGCAACGTCATTTACAGAAAAAGAAAGAAGGCTGTTTTCAATTTTTTGTGTTATATCTTTACCTTCGTATTTTAATTCTAAAAGAACTCGTCTTGTTAAGCTCATTTATTTTACTCTCTCCAATCAGCACTTGGAACATCATCTTCAATCACATCTTCTATATCTGGGATAACTAATTTTTGTCCAGAAGAAAATAAAACAACGTGCATAAATTCTGGATTAGCTTCCATAATTTTTGTGAAATATTTTTCTTTCGAATAGAATTTTTTTGCGATTATATCGAAAGTGTCGCCTTGAGATGTTATATAAATTTGCATGTTTTAGAAATCCTTTACTTGACAAAATTAAAATATAGTAAATAATAGATTTATGGGTTTTATATTGTTTTTATTAATATTATTAGTTTTAGCTATTCTATGCTTTAAGGCTGCTTTATCAATGCCGACATATCCTTTATTCGTCGCAACTGATAAAAATCACAATATTTTTTATTTCATATTAAAAGATGAAAAATTTATCATTGCACAAGATGATAAAGCGAATAAAATAGTTTATGAAGCTTCAATTCAAGATCCTTCATTTAGTTTTGAAATTCAAGAAGCTTATACTCCAGCTGAATATGAACAAATAACAAAAGATAAATCTGTTATTGGTAGAGCTATTGTAGGTGGTCTTTTGCTTGGCCCTGTTGGTGCAATAGTCGGTGGGATGTCTGGTATCGGAACTAAAACAAAAACAAAACAAGTTAAGAAAGAACTTCGAGAAACATTCGCTATAGTTAATGGCGATATAGATAATCTTTATAAAATTATGAACATTCAAGTTCCTCAAGCTCTTAAATTTCAAAAAGAATTTAAGTATTTAAGAAATTCTGCTAAATAGGTGCATAACCTAACCTTTTTTGGTTATTAATCATTGCGTTAAATTTTCTTTCGAACTGTTGCAATGATTCAGTTAATGCAGTTTTAACAGTTGCTTCATCAGCATTACCATTTATAGAAATATTAAAAGTATTTGTCATTGTTATACCAGCTGATGTTTTCTTAGATTGGTTATTAGACAAAATTCTTGAGCCTCTTGGCACAAAAATTTTCTCTGGCCCATTTTCACCAACCCAAGTTTCACCACCAACAAAGGAGTTACAACCAAGCGCTTTATGTCCTGGATAACTTCCTGGATATTGTGGCTGTTCTTTTCCTGGTATTGGTTGAAATTTCTCATTTGGTAGTGGTTGAACTGGTCCCATGTCTTTTTCTTTTTTTCTAATTCCTAGAAATTTAAGAAACCAATCATAAGCCTTTTTAGTCCATTCAACAATATCTTTCCAATGGACGACAATTTCACCAAGTGCAACTATTAATAATCCAAAACCTGTACTTGCAAGAGCTATCTTAAAACTTCGCATAGCCCAAACACTCGCCCAAACTTCTCGAGTATATCCAATTAAAGCTGCTTTTGCTGCAATAAAAGCTTTTACAAAATTTCCACGCATTAAAAAGTACATCGCTGTACTTTCCATATTAGCTATTCTCATGGCTCGTGTTGAAACTGCAATCCAATGTGATAAATCCATAAAGCCTTTAATCACATTGAATGTTATGATACCAGCAAGAATACCACCAGTTATAACGCAAATATCTTTAAATCCAGTCATGGCAGTAATTCCATTAACCTGGATAAAATCGATAGTTTGTTTTGCAGAATTATAAAAGTTGTCAAAACCAGTTATACCAGCATAACAAAGTTTTTCAATATAAGGCATAACAGCAATTCCGACATCTGCTAAATCTGCCATTACTGGTAATAATTTAATTCCGACACGTTCGTACATATCACCCCAAAGGTTGTTACATTGCTGAATTTTGCCTTCAGGTTCATTAGCCATTTCTCTATTTAAATTACGCACATTGTTATTAAGCAATTTTGTTAATGTGGCTAATTTTTGAGCTTTTGTACCATTTTTGAAAATATTTTCTTCAGCTTTCGTGTAAAGAATACCTTGTTTCTTTAATGCTCCAGCGTTACCAGCTAAAACTTTACCGAACAATTTAGCTACAGCGATTGCATCTTCTTGGGTTGCTTTTAAGCCTTTTTGTTTAACAAGTAAGTTTGTCATACCAGGTAAGATTTTATTAACCTGGTCGGCTGTTAAGCCATAGTTCATTAATTGTTGTTGACCTGCAATAGTAACTTCATCACCAATAACGCCAATTTTTTGCAAGTAGCTAGCTTCATTTAAAAGCTGATGATTAACTTGTTTGAGTGTTTTTAAGTCTTTTCCACGATAGACAGCAGAGTTTTGAACTGCATTACGCAGTTTTAACTCTGCTTCTAATTGGTCTTTCGATTTTTCGACACATTCACCTAAAAAGTTCTTGATAGTATTAAACATCATACCTGCAGATGCAACACCGACAGAAGCAAGAGCAACACCTTTAAGTTGTCCTAAATACTTGCAAGCTGTTTTAGTGGCTTTTTGCATTGTTTTATTGACTTTACCACCGATTACAATATCGGTTCTAAACTCTTTTCTCTTACTTGCCATTAATTTCCTTTTTTCTCTGTTATCTGCACGTATCGTTTAATTTCATTGGCTAACTCTTGAAGTGGAAGATTATTCCAATATTCAAGAGATGTGTAAGTATTTAAACACATAGCCATACAATTACTTTTTAAATTTTCGAGGTTTTCTTTGGTCTCTAAACCGAACTTAGCAAAAAACTTCTAACAAGAACAGATATTGCAGTAATATCTTTAATGTTTAATATGTCGAAGAATTCAATCGGCAATCCAGTTGAATATCTTGCTAGAATTAATGCAAAAGTTGAATCGAATTCTTTATTAACTAAAGGTAAGCCTAATCTAGCCATTCTGTATTCAGCCTTTGTTAAATCATTTCGACCTAAAGAACGTAAGCCATTCAAATTAAGTTCAGTAAATTCTTTGCCTTCAAAAGAATATTTTTTAGAAAGTTTAATGATAAAATCTTCGTCTGTATCTTCAATTTCATCTGTGTTAACAATTTCTATTTCTGTATCTTCAATAGGTTTTTCTTCAACTTTGTGTGCTAATACCTGTGTAGGTTCTGTAAGACCTTCAAATTTTTCGAATTGTTCCATAATTTTTGCTCCCTAAATTTTTGTATCTCATAATGAAAACTCCCACGACCTCGCCAGCATTTCGCTTTTGAGGTCAGGGAGCTGATTTTACGTATTTTATATGAGATATGTGTGTGTACTAAATCATTGAATTAATTTCAGCCATTTGATCCTCACCGTCTACAACGTGTTTACCGTTAAGCTTATCTAATTCAAACAATGTTCTACCGTCAAATTCATGCTTGTAATATGTAAGCTCCATTTTAACTGAGCTATCCATAGTCTTACCATTGCCAATTGTACCGATAGTAACACCTTTTGGACGTCCGTTCATTGCTATTTTTAATTGAACTTTTTTAGTTTGATGTGTTGATGAATCAACTCCTTCAACGCAAGCTCTTAAATATAGCATTGAACTTGATTTTAGAAGTTTTGCTGCTTCTCTATCAAAAACTCTAAAAGGGATTTCGATTTCAGCAGATGAAAACATTCCAGGGATAGGCGCTTCATATTCGCCCATTATTCCAGCACCACTAATTGTATTTGTCATTTGCTCAAAGCTTGGTGCTGTAATTTCGGTTTCACCGACTAATTTATCGTTTGCGTTATATAAGTTATATCTAACAACTTGTTCATAAATGTTTGTCATTAGTTACCTCCGAACAAAGCTTCCATAAGTGCATCTACATCGTATTCAGCTTCGTTAATAATTTCTTGCATTGGTGGATATGGAGTTAAATATTGTTTAAATTTAATTTTTCCTCCAATAATATCCGTTGCTGGGTTATTAGTTTCAACAAATTCCATTCTTGCGGCTGCGATTTCCTCATTTGCAACAAAACCATTAGCACGAATATTTTCAGTCGTTAAAATACGGTCAATATTACGTCTATTCATAGGTTTATCAACTTGAGGGAAGTGAGTAAGAATGAATGTGTTACCCCACCAGTTAAATACATTACGGCTTGAAATAAATCTGTCTTTTGGATCAGAATTAGAAGGATAACAAGCCATATTATTACCCCACAATTTCCAGCCTTGCCAGTTTAAGTAAGTGAATACACCACAATCATTTAATGTATTAGCTTGTAATTGGTCTAAATAAACCTCGGTTCCATCTTTAAGGCAAGTACCAGTAATACCAGCATCATTGTTAGATGGTGAAATATACGGAACTCCGTTAGGTTCATCAGCGATTGTTTGTGCCAGTTGTGCTGACGCATGAACTGAAGCATAAACTTTTTTATCGCCATGTTTAACCATTGGCCAGCCTAAATATGTATGAGTATCAGTAAATGAATTTTGATTTTTCCAAGCATTAACTGAATCATACGTTTTACATTCATCAGTTGGAACGTCACAAATATTGATATTTTTGAAAACGCCGTTCAAACCTTTTGTTTTTGCTTTTAAAGCAGAGTAAACAATTGGATCTGATGAAAAACCTGGAGCAGTTACAAGTGACGGAACTTTATTTAATACTGGGAAGATTTGAGAAAGTAACTCAATCCCTTTGTATTTGTTTGTTGTTGCGTTATAACCACCGACAATGTCGCTTGCTGTAACACCAGAAGGATTTAACTTATTGTATTTAACAGATAATTTAGTTACACCTTTGAAAGTGTCACCTTCAGCCAATGCAATAACAACTTTTCCGTCATCATCAAATGCTGTTACATAATCTTCTTCAACTTTATATACAGTTGGCTCACCGTCTTCAACAATTGACTGAACAACAATAGATTTCAATAAAATACCTTGTTCATTAAGCTTTATTTTACCGTCTTCAATCGTAAATTCTTTAGCTTGAACTTTAGTAATATGCGCATCTTTTGTTGGATCTAAAACGTTGATAAAAATAATCGGTGCAACGTTAAAATTTTTGAACGTTTCAAAAATAGATTGATTAATTTCGAAGTTATCGAAGTCCTCTGAATAACCACATTTTTGAACAGCCTCTGCAAATGAATTACATAATAGAGGTACGTTAACAGCTCCTTCTGGATTATCAAGCAAGTTGATTGGCGCTCTACCGATAACAACTTGGGTTGCTGCATCACATTCGACCGGAGCAACTAGAGCTGTTGGGTTTTCATAAAAACTTATGCCATGTCCCATTTTCTATTTTTCCTTTCTTTTTCTTAATTCGCCCACAATTTTTTGAAATGAAGTTCTTATCAAAGAGCCTTTTTCGTGAAGTTTTTTCAAAGAATTTGCGTAATCTTTAATGTCTACAAATAAATTCTTTGCAACCTTAACATCATTTTTAAGCTCTTCAAGTTCCTTTGGAAGATTTCCAATAAAAACAGCAAACTGTTTAAAACCTTTATAATCAGGTCCTAAATAAACGGTTTGCTTAGGTTCTTCTGTCCCTTTTTGGACGTTGTTTGTTTGATTTCTTGCCATATTTTTGCCTTTCTTACAATAAAATCTCTGTTATAGAATTATCTTCTATGCTCGGAATAGTAAAAGTTAAAGACATTCCAGCATAATAAAACGGAGCGTAATCATCTTTACCGTACTCCGTTTTTATTGGATCTTGAATCTCAAAGCAATCACCCACAATTCTTTTTTCAAGTATTGAATGAATAATGTTGTCTGTTATGCTTTCAAGTTCTGGGTTATCGTCTTTAGATGTGTCAATGCCAATGCACAAGGAAAGTTGAAAAGTTGATTTTTCTCCTGCAGACGATTTATAAAATACACCTTCTTGAGCTTCAATTAAGATAAAAGGAAATATCTTTTCTTCGTCCTCTTTATATTTGCGCTTTGGCAAACTTTCAATGTAAATATTTGGCTTTTTTAAAGGTTGGTCAATTTCAGGCGAATAAACATTTTTCTCTAAAAAAGCTTTTAATTCATTCTTTAAAGTTCGTGAATTCATTATTTAAACCCATTTAACACACGATTGATTTCGTGTTCTATACGTTTCTCATAAGTCTTGTCAGCTTCCTTTTGGATAAAAGCCATTGTGTCTTTATTTCCAAGTAATTGAGGAGCTGAAGGACCATAAACCTCAGAAATTTTTCTGTGAATATCTTTTTTTGTAATGCTTCTCATTTCTTTTGACAAAATTTTTCTTCTGAATAAACCTATGTGACCAGATTTCATTTTTTGAACAAAAGAGCTATAAATAACTTTTAACTGTGTTTTTTTCTTAACTTTACCCTTGTATTTAGGTCTATCTTTAAGCTTAACTCCTTTTAGTTTGATAACATCTTTAGGAGTAACTCTAAATTTATAAATGGGAATAGGGTTACCTTTTGAAGAAATAACACATTGAGGATTGTCTTTAGTTCCCTTTTTGCTGGATATTGTTTCTTTAATATCCTTACCTTTAATTTGATACTTTTTTCTTGTTGCTATTGATGTATTTTTTCTAACATTAGAAGCAACTCTTTTTATAACGTTATACAAAACAGCTGGAGCTTTATCTTTCATATCCCCCAGCTGTTTTTGAATTTCTTTAAGTCCTACAACGTTAACTGATACATCCATAATTATTGTCCATCATTTTTTTCTAAAGTGATTGTCAACATTCCCATATTGTCTGACACATCAGTCACCTTGTAATACTCTCTATCGAATGTAATGAATGTGCTATTAGCAATAGGCATACCTTTTAGGCTATCTTTTGCAACGTGTATTATTTTATCGCCTTTGAACAATTCAGATTTTTTTTGATTTTCAATCAACAAATCATCATCAACTATGCAAGTAATAATTTCTCCGTCAAATTCATGCTTATCGGCGAATTCATCTTCATTCATAAATACATTGTCGATATCTTTGAAGATTTCTTCTTTTAACGTCATATTTAATCAATTACTCCACCAGAACCATCACCTAATATCTCGGCAATTTGTTCGTCTTGTTTTTGTTCATCATCACCGTTGTCGTTTTCCTCTTCGGCTGTTAATTTTTCTTTGATTAACTTAACCATTTCTTTTTTTTGTTTGTTCGAACCATCTTCTTTGATTAAATCAGCTTCAATTAAACCATGTCTTTTTGCTAATTCTTTCAAATTTTCAACATTTAATTTTAAAGCTCTTGTTTCATCAAATTCGCCATCTTCATTGATAAACATATCATTTTCAATTACTGTTTTTTGTTCTTGTTCTTTTTCTTTTGTTTTATAAACATATTCTGCGAAACCTTCAGACGTTAAAACTTTTTCTTCATTATCGTTAAAATCGTCTGTGATAGTTCCAGCTTCCAAAATAACACCATTCTTATCGGTAACGACACCACCTATAATTTTTATCATAAACTTTTTTCTCCCTAAATTTTTCTAGCAAAAAGCAAGCAAAGTCTGACCTCGCTTGCTTTTCACCAATTTACTTATATAACTATGAAACTGTAACAGCAGTTGCTGACATAAAGCCACCATAAACTTTAGGCGCTAATAATGGTTTAGATGTCAATTTAAGTTCTGAATTGCCAGCTTTTTTGTTAGCAAATCTTTGAGGAACTCTCTTACCTACGTAAGTATGCAATTTTTCATCATCTTCCATTTGAGTTACTGCACCATAAACAGTTTGACCACAACCTGGAACAGCTAAAATGATTTTACCATCTGGAATATAGAATTTATTACTTCCGTCAGTATCAGTATATTTACCCACGTAAGTAATAATGTTTAATTGACCATAAGCAAGGTTCAATTTACCAATGAAAGCTGCACCTGTTTTAGCATCAATACCAGTCGGATTTATTTTACCAATGTCATAATTTCTATTGTCTAACAATTCAATGAATTTTTTGTTGTTTCTCATTGCTTTTAATGCAGAAGCTGTAACAATTAAATCTTCTGGAACTTGTCCGTTTGCTTGGAAAGCTAAATACATTTTTTCTAAATCGTCAATGAAATCTGCACCTTCAGCATCCCATTTTGTTGTAATTGCATACTCTAATGGGTTTGCTGATTCTTTGTAGTATCGAATTTCTTCAGTTTTTGGTTTGGCTGAATCACCTGTTTGAACTGTCATAACGATTTTGTTATTTAACAATACTGAAGCTGCCATTGTTTCTTTTGTTCTTGCAATAGCATCGTCTAATTCTTTAAGGTCTTTACCTAACAATGTAATAGCTCTTTGTTCTGGAGTTAAATTAGAAACAATAGCTTCGCCGAAACCTTTTTTCATTGCATCTTCAATTGTTAATGTTCTTGAAGGTTCAATATTTGCTGGAGTATAACGGCTAGATTCATAGCCTTTTCTTTCCATTGGAATACCACCGATATATGGAACAACAAACGGAGCTATGTTTTGCCCATTCTTTTGATATTCAACTAGTACATCACCTGTCGCAAATACACCCAATTCATTATCTGGAAAATATCTACTTAATAAAAATGTTGTAACTGGCGCTTTTTTTTCAATCGCAGCTAACATAAAATCTGTATTGTAATACATTGGAGCTGTCATATTTTTATCCTTTCTAAATTTGACATTTAAAAACACCTTTCAAAGAATTTTCTTCAAAAGGTGCTTATTAACTAATAACTGTTTTTAATTTTAAACGGCGATTTTATTTGATAATAAAATGCCCTTTTCTCTTAATGTTGCAACATCATTTGCAGTCATTGTATAAGAAGTTTTTAAAATTAAAGCATTCTTATTTGCATGTAGTACAACATAAGCCATTGCTACTTCGTCAGCTGATGTTGCATCAACATCTTCAGCTAAAATACAATCTGCTGGGAATACTACTTTTTTGTCGTCTGCTTGTCCGTTGTCTGTGCCTAAAATAACCATTTTGTTATCTGCATTAACGGCTAAAACAGTACCTCTTTTTAATTTGCCTTGACCAGATAAAATTGTTACTGGTGCTTTTTTTGGAGTTGGATCGCAAGAGAAAACTAATTCATCATATTCAATTTTTCCAACTTCTGAATCTAATCTTTTTGTTGTCATTGTTTATGTCCTTTCTTACTATTTAATTGCATCAGCTAATGCTTTAATCCCAGCATTGATTTTATCTTCATTCATTTCTACTGGTGCTGTTTTTAATTCATTAACTCCAGAGTTTTGGTTATCTTTCATTAAGTTATCCATATAAATTGCACCGGCTTTTGCTTGAGTTTGAAGATTTAACAAAGCAAGTTCAGAAGCTGTCATTGATTCTTTCTTGTCAAATTTCGCTTTGTTTACTAAAGCTTTGTCAGCAATAGCATTTTCAATTTTTTCGATTGCTTCAATTCTTTCTCTTTCAGAATTGATGATTTCTTCTTTTTTGCTTTCAACAGCCTTGTTTTGAATTTCTTCTACAAGAGCTGGATAAGCTTTTTGCAAATCTTCAATGTTTTTAATTTCCATCTCGTTGTCCTTTCCTTTTTCAACATTTGCTCTTAAACTTGTTCCTGTTGTATCTGATGTAACATCTTTTTTATTCGCGAAGCAGTTTTTAAACATATTCAAAGCATTTTCTATCTGACTTGGTTTTTGAATGTTTAATGTTTTTGGAAGTTCCCCAAATTCTTCGGCATTAAATTTGACACCATTTACAACCAATGTTTTATTATTATCAATTAATTTCATTTCAATTGACGGAGTTTCGTTTTTGTCTTCGATAACTTCATCAGCAAAACCTAAATCAACCGCATCTTGTCCGACCATCCAAGTTGTTTCATTTATCAACTCAAGAATTTCTTCTTTAGATTTGATTTTATTTTTTTGCTGATATGTTGCAACAGCCGAATTAGAAACTACATCAAGTCTTGTAATAATCTCGTTTAAGTCGTCTTTATTGTACAGACCACTTCTTAACTGTGCTAAAGCTGGGTGAATCATCATTACAGAACCAGGATACATTTTAACAGTATCTCCAGCCATAGCAATTATACTCGCAGCACTAGCAGCGATACCCTCAATGTATACTGTTAATTTTGTATTTAAGGATTTAAGCATGTTATAAATTGCTAAACCATCATAATAATTGCCACCACCAGAGTTAATACGAACTGTAACTTCATCTTTACCACTTAACTGTTTGATGTCTTCTTTAAATTCATCAAGTGCGATATAATCACCAGGAAGTTTCTCGCCTGTCCACCAATCTGTCGGAGTAGTGCTACAAACTTCACCATATAAGACAAGTTCACTCTTCGAAGCATCAACAGAATTTTTAATTTCCCATTTTAATTTTCTATTATCCATCTTGTTCCTTTCCGTTGTCGTCATTTTCGTTATTGCCATTATTGTCGTTATTATCTTCGTTATTTTGTTTCTTTTCTTCGGATAATTGAGTTGTAACACTCGCCTTTTCTGGCAAATAAGAATTAGCTTCTTTAAGAAGTTTATTTTCCGTTTTTAGCTGACGAGCATTTATTGAATAATCTCCACCGGTCAAATTTCTTGTTGATTCTTCTCTTGTTGAGAAACCTTCCTCAACTTTTAGTTTTTCTGCTTGAACTTCTTTCATTGGATCTAATTGACCTTGTGTAGGTCCTGTCCAAGTTGCTCCACAGTAAGCTTCTCTTACAAGAATATTATCAAAATATCCTGGAGCAGAGATTTTGCCAGTTGCCACAAGCTCGTCAATAATCATTTTCCAAATAGGAGTACAGAAATCTGACTTAAACCAACGTCTATACGCTAAAAATACTTTCCAAGCTTCCATTATTGCAGCTCTTGAAGCTGAATAATTAGAATTAAAGCATTTTAAAACGATTTCGTGAGGTAGTTCCAATGCTGCAGAAACTAACTTACAAAGTGTTATCATGAAAATATCAAAACCACTATTTGGGTGTTTTGGATCTCCAAATGTTACGCTCTCACCTGGGTTAAGTTGATTAATTGTTCCCGTGCCTATTGCTATATCTGTGTCATTTTCGTTTGAAATATCGACATCTTCACCTTGAAGAATATTTGTTTCTTTTTCGGTTGTAATAAAAGCTGTAAAGAATGAATTAACGAGTGCGGCCATCAATTCTGATTCAGTATATCTGCCCATTTGTAACAATGGTTCAATGATTTGAGCGATAAAAGGAACTCCTCTTAATTGCCCTGCTCTTTCAACATTACAAATATGCAAGATGTTTGGTGTACCTGTTAGTTTTCCTTCAACCTCTATGCGTGTCCATTGGGCTACTGAAGAATACTTCGTTTCGTACGGATATTGATTACATACATGATATGCAACTATCATGCCGTCTTTATCAACCTCAACTCCATCATAAATTTTATTGTTATTTTTGGTATTTATACCATCAGTAACAATACTTGAATATGATGTATTTCCAGAAGGTGTAGAAACTAAATCAGCTTCTTTTAAATCAATTCTTAATGTCAATGGTCGTTCAGGTGTAGCTTTTTTACGTTTAATAAGAGCGAAGCCATCACCATTCATTATGGCGCTCATCAAACCGATACCTTCTAAATCGTAGAAGTCGTTCATTCCTGTGGCATCACAAGAACGTTTATCATTCGCCCACAAATCAAACCATCTATTGATTTCTTTTTGTGTCTTTTCTGCTGATTTTTGACTAATTCCTAAAAACTCATAATCAATTTTGCTTGAAGGAATTAAACCAAGACCAACAACATTTGTTCTCATTGTTTTCATTGCAGCAGTAGCAATTGGTGCGCCCATATATAATGTACGAGAACGACGTCTTAACGTTGCTAGATTATAATTAATATCTTCATTTGGACTTGTTGAATGAGCCTTTAGAGCTTTTAGCGATTTCTTTCTATAGCTTGCTCCAGCTTCTCCATAGCCTGTGCCAGAAGAATAGACACTATTTTTAATTTTTTTCGACATCTTAACTCCTAAACATCAGCTGGAACAAAAGTATATGTTCTGTTCGCAGATTTACCATTTTGAGCATTTTCAAGCACATCAATTTCTTTTTCAAGAGTTTTGATTGCATTTTGAATTGTTGTTAATTCAGTTGGGTATTTAGAAACATTTCTTGTTCCAACTCCGTAGCTTTGAGCTTGTCCTGTCAACATTCTTTCTTCTTGTTGACGATACAACTCTAAACGTCGTTTTTTATCTGCAATTTTTTCTTCAATCGTTGCCATTTACTAACTCCATCAATAAGTATCGTAATAATCATCAGACGGCTTTTTAAATCGTCTTTTTGCTTGTTGAGGTGATGAATTAACAACCTCTGAACTATTAATTTCTTTAATTGAAATTCCCTTTAAACGTTGTTCAATAGCTTCAAAGTTTGGGTTTAAAATTTGTACCCCAGCATTAGCATAGTTACGACAGTCTAATGGTTCATTTCTCTTATGTCCTGGAAGTAATTCCCATTTCCAATGTGTACCTTTCCATACTGGACGTTCAGATAATAAACCGCTAAAATATTTCTCATCATATCCACACTCCATATTTGACGGAAAGTGTGAAAAATGAGGTCCAGAAGTTTCAACTTTTAAGCCTGCCATTAATTGAGATTTTCCGGCATCAACCCCAAGTGTGAATAAATAAGAATAAGCAACTTTGTTTTCATAGTTGATTTTTATTTTTGTCGGAACGGTTGTAAATGGATAATCTCCACCTTTACCCTTGATAGCGAATACATGTTTTTGAGAACGTTTATAACATTGATGATAAACTTCTTTTGTGTAGTGTCCGCCACTATCTACAAGGGTTATGGAAATTTTTAAACCTTTTCCATTTTTAAATTTATAGACTTTATCAATGACATCATCAAGTTGTTTCCAAGTTTCCTCTTCAGAAGGTCTGCCAATAATATAGCCTTTTTTAATTCCCCAATTCTCTTTAAATCGACCGTAGCCGACTATTTCATATTCTAATCTGTCGTCTTGTGTATCAACTCCACAAGTTAAACATAAAACTCCATCTGGTAATTCTGCTTCGTATTTTTCTCTACGTTGCATCATTTCTTCATCAGAATTTAATGTTCCTCTATCTTCCCAAAGTTCGCCCAAAACGGTATTTGTAAAAGCTTGGAGTTTTACTGTATCATCTTTTGCTTGCAAAAAAGCAAGGCAAATGTTATTCCAATCTGCAAAGCCGTTAGCAAAACCTTTAATCCAAAACGAAACAACTCCTTCATTATATGCCTCTGGGTTATTAGCTATCCACTTTTGAGGTTGTTTCTTCATTACTCTTTCTGAAGAAATTGAACCACAAGAAGGACAAGCCCAGCCTATAACTTTTACTTTGTAAGTAGGAGTTCTTTTATTTGCTGATTCGGTTTTTGTATATGTAAATCTGATATCTTTAAATAAAATTTCGTGCCATTCGCCACATTCTGGGCATTGGTGATACCAAAAACATTGCGTACCTTCCTCAAAAGATGCAACAATAGGACTATCACCTTTTACAGTTGGTGAAGATACTTCAACGTTTTTTGCTTCTTTTCTGAATGTAATCTGTCTGGCTTTAACAAGCTCCCAAGGATCACCTTCGTTTTTTATACCTTTTGAGTGTCTGTCCCTTTCATCACCTAGAACAACTTTAACTGGCGTACTAGCTAAATCCCCAGCTGAATTTGTCCCAATCATAATTAAAGTTCCACCAGGAAAGGCTTTTTCTAAAACTGTATTATTTCCCTTAGCAGTCTTATTATAATTTTTGATTTTTTTTCGAATACATCTTGTGTTTCTCAAAAGAGGTGAAACACGCAATTTTGAGAACCTTTTCATTTGTCCGATTGTCGGCTCAACTAACATTACAACTGCTGGATCATTGTCTATTATGTATCCAATAATGTTTAAAATCAGTTCTGATTTACCAGCTTGAGAACAAGCTACCAAGATAATTCGATTAACTCTGTAATCAGAGAATGAATCCATTGGTTGAACTAAATATGGAGTTCTTTCATTTCTCCAAGGACCAGCTTCGGCGTTGTCTGATAAAATTCTATTTTCAGCTGCCCATTGTGAGACTGTAATTTGTTTCGGAGGATCGAATAAAGCTAAACTTTGAGAAAGACATTTATTTAATCTGATAATTGCTAAATCATCTTCATTAATAGTCGTCTTCGTCATCATCATAACTGTTTACATCTCGTTTGTTTCTTTCATTAACCTTTTCTTTGTAAGCTTTTGGATCGTATTTGTAATTTTTAAGATGTCCTAAAATAACAAGGACTTCATCTTTTAAAATTTTTCTTGTTTCTCTGCTGTCAGAAATATCTATTAAATCTTCAGCAAGACGACTTGGTAAAGCCAATAACATAGCTCTTATGCTTAATACCAAGTCGTCAGTCATATCTCTTACATCATCAGAACGGTGCATATTCCCTTCTAATTCTGCAAGCTTTAATTTTTCAGCTTTAATTTTTAATTGTTTTATCTCAACATCTGCATCAAGCTTAGAGCCTTCTCTTTTGATGTTTTCTAACTTGTTTTTTTTACCGTTAAGTTGTTCTTGTTGATAACGGATAAAATTTTTAACAGATGTTTTTAAGTCGTACTGATAAGGTTTTTTGTCCGTCAAGGGTTCGAACACATGAGAATCAATCTCATCTGTGAACCCTGTTAGTTGCTGAATTCTGCGTTCTGTTACGTTGCAAATCTCAGCTAACTCCGACGAACCAACAATAGCAGTAATTAAGGAAGTCTTCTTATTATCTGATTTCTTTTTTTTCTTTGTATCAACTTGTGTCGTCATAATTTTTGATTAGAACTTCTTTGAATTCTTTATTTATACAATTCTTACCATTAATACCATTTAATCTGGTTACTGGGATAATATCGAAATCTTTATATAAAGCTCTTACTTTCTCCGAATCATCATAAGATAAAACGAATCTACCTTTTATGTTCTTTAAAATTTCAGCTAAAAGCTCGTGCTTAAAACTCTTAGCACTTGCAGTTTTATATCCTGTACCTTTGGTATATGGAGGATCGCAATAGAAAAATGCGTTTTGATTGTCATATTTAGGGATAAGTTCTTCAAAAGAAAGATGTTCAATATAAACTTTATCAAGTCTTTTAGAAATAGTATCAATTCTGTTAATAAGATTAATACAAGATTTCGCTGAACTTTCGCCATTTAAACAAGTTCCATAAGTTGAACCTTTGCCACCGAAAGAGTGATGTAACAGAAAAATAAATTTTGCTGCATCTTGAACATCTGTTCATGGTGTTGAGTTTAAAAATTCTTGAAATTGTTGTCGAGAATTAAAACATAATTTTAATTCTTCAGCTAATGCGTTTGGATGAAATTTTACAACCCTGAAAAGATTAACTAGACGTCCGTCTAAATCGTTGTAAACCTCTAGCTTTGCGTGTTTTTCTTTTGCGAAAAGCACCCACGCCCCACCACCAAACGGCTCAATATATGATTTAATATCTTCTGGAATAAGTTCGCATATTTTCTTTCGCAGTAAACGTTTTCCGCCTACCCAAGTAATTAAATGTGCATTTAGAAAATCTTTATTTTTATTCATAAAATCAACCTTTCAAACTATTTAAAAATTTGCACACTTACGATACGATATGTATCGCAGGTGTTCATAAGTGTGATTTATGAATAATTTAAGGGTAATTGCCGTTACTCTTAAATCGAGGTTTCTCTCGCCTGTATTTTTTGTGTCAAAAAAAATAACAAGAGGGAGGAGTCTTTCCCTCTCGTCAATCCACAGTTACTGGATTAAGTTTTCCATTAGTATTAGTGTTTATTAAAACTTCACAAGGTGAATTAATTTCGCCTTTTTCTTCACCATTAAAATCAAAAATTTTATTGCTAGGCTTTTTGTTTATCATTCCTATTGAATATAACCAATTCATATTATTAAATGTACCAGCCTTAACCTTTTTTAATTCATCTTCCCACTCTTCAGAAGACCATTTTTTAATAAATTTTTCTACCTGTCCTCTTTTTGGAGTTTTTTCTACCAATTTGCCGTCTTTGATTCGTCTTTGAGACAAAAGAGCTTTTTTCTTATTGCAAAACGGACAAATTATAATTTCTAAAAATCTGTTTTCGTACGTCTCGTTATCTGGTAACAGTCTTTTTTCTTGTGCTAAATGGTATCTACCACAACAATATATACTCAACCGTTCCTCCATTTTTAGACGTAGTTCTAAACATTTCAGTAGGTGGCTCCGTTCTTTTACTGTAATTCCGAACTCTTTGAGTTCCTCTACAAACGATTAAAATCGTAATACTAGGACGACAAACTGTAATGTTTCAACTTTATCAGTATAAACTATTTGAATGTCATATTTATGACAAGTTTTTAATCATTCCAAAGAGTTCGCATAGAACCTAGCACACCAAAGAGTTGTCGGTCATTCAAGCAATCGAAACGTTGTCTTAATTTTTTAAATATTCTCATGACTGTTCTTTCACTATAACCGACCTCTTCGGCTATTTCTATATTCTTTTTCCCATTCATGCCAAGTTCGATAATTTTTAATTCGTTATCCCTAAATAATTGAAGTACTCTGATGTTATTTTTGCTAATTGTATATTTCATTAATTCGCTATCCTATTTAATCAAGTCTAGAATTTCATTGCATTCGTATTGCACAATCGCATTGTCTGTTTGTGATGCGATACATTCCACCTTACTTTTAATACTCTTGAATTTTGTATCAATGTTTTCAAGTTCGTTTTTTAATTCTAAAATATCACCAGTAAAGCCATACCCTATTTCGTTGCCGTTTTTATCTTTGTATATTTGCATATATTTTTCAATTTTCATTTCTAATTTCCTTTCTTGCGTTAAGTAATAATTCATAATCATTAGTAACTCTTTCTGCGTTGTCAATTAAAAACTGTCTTAGATCAGCATAAGCTTTTAACTGTTCGCCAAAAACGTTTCCGTGTTTTTGGTGAAAATCCCAAGCGTTTTTTGGATTCACCAATGTGTTAAACCAAGCACGTGCTGACGGAGGAAGATTGTATTCTAATTCCCAATCTAAAGCGAATATTCCACATAAAACGCATAATTCTGCTACGCCAGAAGTACCCATTTTATCACCTACCCAATTTCTCATAACTAAGTCGATTTTTTCTAAAACTTGATAAAATGTTGGTGGATAACTTTTTACTCTTGAGGCAATGGTTGTGTTAATTTTATCTCTATTCATTTATTTTCTCCTTTATTAGTTTAAATTCTATATCGTAAACAGGTTTATTTATTTTTAAATCGGTATTTTTACCATCAATAATTTTTATTGAAACAACTCTTGCGTATATTTTTTCACTCGTATATCCCATTTTTAAAATAATATCTTTGAATGTTGGATAATAAATATTTCCATTTTTTAAATCATCAATATCACATAATAAATAACCAAAATGATTTGATATTCTAGTTGTCCAATATGGCTTAACTTCTCTATATTCGTGTGTCTTTTCACCGTTTTTGATTTTGTTAAACCATTTCTTTTTTAAGTTGAATGTTAGCATTATTTCACCTCCTTTAACAATTCAGGATTTTCATAGATATTGCCAATGACTTCCATTTTTTCTACATTTTTTGGAATAAAATTATATTTTCTGCCATAGTTTATAATTCCACATAAATTACCTTTAAAATGGAAACGGTTCATTTGGAAACCTGTATGAGTATCGCAACAATCGTTATTGTGGAAAAATACTTCACAAATTACAAAGTTGGTTTCTTCGTCTTTATCTTTTGCAGGGTAACGTAATAAATCACCCTCAAAAATAAGTTTACTGTTCTTATCTTTCAAGCCTGTACATTGAACAAGTGGAACTTCATCAATAAATGCAGAACGTTTTTTGTCTGCTTCGTTATACCATTCAACGCTGTTATTTTCATAATTAATAAGAATAACATCGTGTAATTTTTTATCATCTATATCAAAAACTTTGTATTTAAAGCTATCATTCATTATCTGTCCTCCTTTAATAAACCTTTTTCTTTTAAATAGATTAATGCACAGTTTAAACGCATTACGCTATGTTGAGTATCTATCGGAAGATACGGAATAAATTTTTCATAGATATTAGTAATATGAGTCATTACTGTACTTCTACAAATATTTAATTTGTCCGCAATCTGATTGTTTGTGAGTCCTTGACTCACTTGATGTAATATTTCACGCTCCCTCGCTGTTAATTCAGAGAGTTTACTTTTTTGTTTTTGCGTTCCTCTAGATATTTGCATTCAAGCCCTTTAAGTTTGGAGCAATAAGATAATTTTCCTTTGCCCCATTCCTTCATACACGTTTCGTTTAGGTCGTAACAGCTATGGCTGAAGTCCAAGCAGTCGCTTGGTCTGCCAAAGCCATAGTTTTTATGTGCTAGTTTTTCAAATTCTTGTTTTTTCATAATTTCCCCTTAGTAAGATAATAATTTGTCTATTCTGTCGAATCCGTAATTCATACATTTAGTTAATGTATCTTCTAACTTTTCGACATATTGATTTAATTGATTGATTTTGTTTCCTAATTGATATATCTGTTTTGACATTGTTTCTGATGAAAAATCATTCTTGCAGTCGTCATTTTTACGAATTTCTTTGTATGTAAAACTGTTATAAGCCTCATTGATTTTCTCTTGTGTTAAACCGATATAGCAAAGAGTAACACTTGGCGAAGAGTGATTAAATATTTTTTGTAACAAGCAAATATCTTTGGTTTGTCTATAAAAATGATAGCCAAAGGTTTTGCGCATTGTATGTGTACCAATTTTTTGGAAATAACCAACTCTTTTTGCACAGTAATTTAATACTCTGTAAACATGAGTTCTATTAATAGGTTTATTACATTTGTAAAAGGGTGATTCCCAAAGAAAACCTGTTATAGAATTCTTTTTAATGTACTTTGTCATTTCTTGTCTTAAATAATCATGTATTGGAAACTTTTTATATTTACCAGTTTTTTGTTCTCTAATTTCAAGAAATTCTTTATTGACAATATCTTCAGCTTTTAAACTTAAAATGTCTGAAATTCTTAACCCTGTTGTAATGCCATACTCAAAAAGTAAATAATATTTATAATCATAATCTTTTAAAGATTTTCTTATTTTATTTAAATCGCTAATTTTTCTTATTGGTTCGACTATGTTCATATCCTTTTCCTTTTAATCAAACAAACCTAGTTGTTTGTTTATCATTGGTTTATCTTTGTAATTTGTTTCAAGTCGTGCATCTCTTTTCATTTGCTGGTGGAGTTTTTCTGTTCTTCCCACGTTTTAACGTCTGGATATTCAATGTATTTCCTCATATCTTCACCGCACCAGGAACAAAAATTAGCTACTGAAGAAAAGATTTTATCACATTTTGCACAATATTTTTGCATTTTTACTCCTCAAATCTTTTAGGAAACTCTTTATATTCTTTCCCGTCGAGCAACGCTCCCGATTTTGCTTTCCCCAATTTTAAAACAATATTTCCTTTTAATTTTCCAACGTCTTTTCCTGTTATTTTTTCAAACTCCTTAACATTTTTCGGGTACACTCCGTCGATAATAGAACCGTCAATCAAGATTATTTTTCCGTTTATTTTTTTCTCGGCTGGATATGGGACATCTTCGTTTTTACAAATTGGTCGCCATTCGCCCCATTGTTTAAAGAAGAACGGAACGTTTTGTTCTTTACATTGGCGTTGAATATTACGAACCCAATCGGGGTGCATTGGTCGAGCCTTATGCCCCGATTCACCACCACAAATCACCCAATCAATTCCCGTTAAATCAAGTTCGCCCAAATCCTCCAATAAAGGTTCACAACTCAAAAATTTAACGGGAGCGTTTGTCCGTCTTAAATAGTCGATTCTGTCTTTATGTTTTGCTGATTCAACCGTTACTCCAAGCCAAACATTATCTGGATATATAAAATTTGTTATTCTTTCAGATCTTTTTGTTAGGATCTGAAAAACGTGTTGTGGATATTTTCCACAAAAAGCCAGAATTTTATCAATCTGCTCATCACTAATTTTTTCATGAAATGTGTCTGACATTGAATTTATAAAATACATCTTTGGTTTTGTGCCTAACTGAGTTTTTAGCACATCATAGTGAAAAACCACATTGTTAAAAGGTAGATTGTATTTAGCTTGTCCCATAGCTTTTAATCTTTTGTGCATTTTTTCTGCAAAACAGTTTCTACACCCTTCTGATTTTTTACTACAACCTGTTATGATATTTATTGTTTCGTTTGTCCATTCAATTTTTGAGTTAGACATCTTGATCCTCTCTTTCTTTCTCGAATTGCCAAAGTTTAAAGCTTTCTGCTAACCCTTTTTCGTTTACAAAAGCTAATAATTTGTCCATTTTGTTTGTTACGACATCAAGCTTATCTCGCACCGCTTTTAATTTGTTTTCTGTATCCCAACGGCTATTACGTTCAGCTCTTGCTTCACTCTCTAAATTTAATCTTGCTTCGATTAAATCTCTATATTCATCAGTTCCAATTTCCACTTTTCCTTTAATTGAATATTCTTTGTTTTCTTCCATTTTTATTTATCCTTTCTTAGTACTTAGTACCGATAACCTCTATATCATTTACTACAAATAAAGAAATTTTTCGTTTTAGATTATCATCATCTATAACCTCTATTGAGAATGCGTAATCTTCGAAAATAATTTTTCCAGTGAAAGTATGTTCGTATTCCTCGTATTCCTCGTATTCCTCAAAATTTTCACTAATATTGTCAAGTCCTTTTATTTTAATTTTTACAATATCATTCTCAAAAATTAGCTGATTGTTTCTATCCTTTTTGCCTGTACATTGGTCTTTTGATACTAATCGATAATCGTAATCTGTATAACTTTTTATAATTTCTGCAAAATCGTTATCAATAATCTTTTTTAAATCAAAGATAGGCATTTTATAACAGATGCCAGTTTTACCAGCAAAATCTTTTGTAAAAACATATCTAAACTTGTATCTATCTTGTTGATCTTGCATTATTTGTTCCTTTCTAATATTTTATTTCTCTTTTTCTTGGTTGATATTCTTGACAATACAATGGTTGTATGTCGTATTTTTGGGTTTCTTCTTGGTCGCTAATTAAGACTAAATGTCTTGAAGCCTTACAATATCCCCAAACAAAATTTCTACTTAAATCAAAAGTCGGCTTAACACAGTTTTTGCAATATTTTTGTTGGCAACGAATCATTACTCACCGTCCTTTGCTTTACAGTAATTTTCGCAATAAACCTTTTCGTCATTAGTATCAGTAAAGGTTCTACAATTTATACAAGAATATATAGTACCCTCGTCATCAGCAATACTTTGATTTTTACAGTTTACGCAACGAAAATAATATCTATAACAACCGACTCTTTTTCCAACAGTTTCGATATTTACAGTCTTGTATTCAGTATCCCAAGACTCTATAATTACATTTTCTTTATACATTACTGCTCCTTTGCTATGTTAAAAACATCAAAAAAATAATCTCCTTTGCCGTATAATTCATAAATTGTTTTCACAAGGGAACTGTCATTTTTTACAACTCTTCCGTCATCAAAAACTATTTCGGTAGTCATAGGTGAATAATTCCAATATCTAATTTCTTTTATTCTTGAAATAGGATAAAAACTACCGACATCAACTTGAATAAAGTCTTTATAAATTCTCATTACTGCTCCTTTGCTTTGTTGATGATGTCTTTTGTTAATTTCGTTGCCATCAGAACAGCACCCGTTGAATAGTGGTAACGGTCAGCAAGAATGTCATTGCAATACTTCTCAATTTCATCAAGTGCTTGTTTGTAGTTATCTCTATCATTGCCAAGTTCGGTTTTCCAATCTTCAAAGGCAACCACGAAACGTTCAAACCAATTTGTGCAATCAACATTAAACATTAAGCTTGCAACAAACTTTTTAACCTGTTCGATTTCTTTCTCTTTGGCTTGAAGTTCTTCTGACAATCTTTCAACATCTTGACTGTCAGTTATACTTGTATTTCTCCAATGTTTTGTTAGGACTTTTAACTCCTCATTATCTTTCAAAAGCTTTCTATTCTTTTGTTCATTTTTTTGGAGTTCTTTTCTTAATCTTATTAATTCTTTTGATTGTTTAATACTTAATTGCGTTTTATGTTCTAATAATTCAATTATTTCTTCAAAAGTTTTTGTGCTGATAGAAGTTCTTTGCCCTGTGCTTAAAAGGTGTTTTACTTCTTGTATTTTTGTTTCGTTCATCATTCTTACGTTTCCTTTATTTTGATAATTTTGTCTAATCTAGTTGATAATTTTTCAAATAGCTCATCTGGCATATAATATTCTCTATAATCATCAGAATTAAAGATTTTCGCTATAACCATATTTAGAAGACCTTTAAGAATAGCAAGCCAATTCTTTAACGTTTCATTTTCTTGTTTTAATCGCTCTTTTTGTTTGAAATAGCAGTCGTCAAACTCATCACAATAATAAGTTCTATCTTTGTATTCTCTTTCGCATCGAACACGTTCTGTCGGTTTTCCCTCTTTGTCGCAACAATATTTAGCTTGTCCACATTCTTTTACATCTATCCCATTAACCATTATTTTTTCACTATTCAGAGTTTTGATATTGTCTAAGATTGTGTAAAAGTTTTCAAAACTTTCTTCTACTTCTGTTTTTTCTGGATCCAGTGAATCCTCAAGTAGTTTTCCAATTGAATCAATTGTCTGTTTGTATTGGTTGGCTTTCAGTTGTGCTACATTTCTGTCAAAATTACACTCGTTCAAATCTTCTTTTATTTCTTGAAGTTCTTGTTTTAATTTTGCACGCTGTTTAAAGTAGCAATCTGGATTTCTTTCACACTCATAAGATATTGTGTGATGACTCTCACAACCTTTTGGAGCTACAAAAGCATTACATTCGCTCACGACTATTCCATTAATAATTGTGCTGATTTTAGACACTTTTTAACCTCCTTTTCTACAATTTTGCTTTGCTCTTCGTATCTCAAAAGTCTTTTACTGATTGTATTAATACATCTTTTATGATGCACACTATGATTTGTGCAGATGTCATAAGCTATACAATTTTCTGAACAGCCTATTCCATAGCTTTTATAAATTTTTAGTGCTAGAGCTTTTGTCTTTTCAGGTATTATCGTTTTATCTGCCATTGTTTTTACTCCTTAACCTTAGTGGTGCATTCCGTCATATTCGCCAATCAGAAAACCTATTACGAATCCAACGACCACAAATAACGCTGTTTTCATATTTTGTCCTCCTAGTTTTCTTCGAAATCTTCTTTTAAAACGTTTTTAGGTCTTCCCAAAATAGCTTGATGCCAATCCATAAAGTTAAAATCTGCTGAGTTTAAAAAACCAACATTTGTTGATAAAAGTACCCAGCCATTTTTTAACAATTTATCTACTTTTACTTTGAATATGTTCAAATCTGAATTGTTTACAACTAGTACCTCTTCTATCTGCATTGCAATAACTGTATTATTCATCTTTTAACCTCCAATCTATGTCCCAGCTATCAATAACTTCTACAATTTCTGTTATTGGATAATCATGTTCTGGTTTGCATTCGTCCGGATACACAACTTCTATATCATCATCCGATACGTCTATACTAATCTCTGTTCTGTCGTAAGGAGTTATTACCGTATCGTGTGAAACTTCGTATTCTCCTTCGGCTTGTAGCAATGTTTCTACTTCTGAAACTTCGCCATTTTCAAATCTTGCGATTATTCGGCCTGTGCCGATTAAGGTCCTTTTCATCGTGTTATTATTCCTCCTTTATTTTTGATTTCTTCAAGTTCTTTTTTTCTAGCTTCTAGTGTGAAAATATCTGCTTGAAGCTTTTCTAACCTCATTTTTATTTCATGTCCTCTCGTTATATTTTGAAGTTTTAAATAGCATTTCTTTTGAAATTTTTTCGCTTCAATTTCGGCTAAAACTTCTCTATATGTTAGTTTGTTTATTTTTTTCATTTGTTTGATATTCCTTATCTGCTTCTATTAATCATTTAGCTACTGTGTAAGCTACGTTAACCGTTACAGCGTTTCCTGCTATTTTATATAACTGTGCATCCGATAACCCTTTAGATCCTTTTTCAAAAACTTCGTCTGGTACGCCTTGAAGCCTAAAACATTCTAATGGGGTTAATCTTCTTATTTTTCATCCGTCTAATGTCCCCATTTGACAGTTTGTATCTAATGTTTGGGAACAGCCTTTTCCAACTCTTCCTCTGCGAGTATTTGAATTTGGATATGCTAAAGATATACCGTCTCCGACTGTTGCTAGGTCGTAACCTTTTTTAGTCCCATTTTTAATTTTCATTAGTGGAGTATCGCCCCCAACGGTCAATGTCTCTACAATATCTGACTCTTTGTATTTGTTATATCTTGGCTTATTAATGCAATATAAACCAGTTTTGCCACCGCCAGCATTTGCACATAAGCAAGGACTTATTCCGTCAAGCTCATAAATTCTTGAACCTTGAGGGTTTCCTATTGTTTCTGCAAGTTGTTTTAGTCTATTTTTGCGAGAATTCTTTCTGCTGATTTGTCTGATAGGAAATATTTTTCCGATACATTCTTTTCCATAACATCCAACAATGTACACTCTTTCTCTGTTTTGAGGTACTCCGAAGTATTTAGAATTAAGTACTTGCCATTGCACGCTATACCCAATGTCGGCGAGAACTTTAAGTATTGTTTTGAAAGTTTGTCCACCGTCATGACTAAGTAACCCTTTAACGTTTTCGAGAACAAAATATCTTGGTCTTTTGTCTTGCAAAATCCTTGCGATTTCAAAAAACATTGTGCCTCTTGTGTCTTCAAATCCTCGTCTTTTTCCAGCAATTGAGAAAGATTGACAAGGAAATCCTGCACAGAGGATATCGAAAGCTGGTAATTCTTCTGTTTTAATTTTTCTTGCATCTGCATTGTAAACCTCATTTCTTGTATTGTAAGCATTTTCGTAGAATTGCTTTGCGTATTTATCTATTTCGCAATATCCAACTGTCTTACATCCAAGCTTTTCAAATGCGATTCTAAAACAGCCCATACCTGCGAACATATCATATATTTTTAGTTTTTTAGTTGTATTTGTTTTCATTTTCCTTTTTCCTTTTTGCTGACTGAATTACTGTTTTTTTTTAAATCAACGTCAGTATTTTTGGTATGTTCATCTCAAGTCGTTTAGTTCTTTGATTACTTCAAGCTGTGTAATTTCCACCGTTTCGTTTGTTGTTTTATCTTTTGCACCATTCGGCAATTTTGCGTATATCATAAGCAGAAGTCCTAATTGTGCAACGATTAAGCCAATTATCAAGCTCTGTATTATTAATAGGTTTTTAGTGTTTTTCATTTTGTGTTATTCTTTCTTTTTTATCTATCAAAGTGCATTTATAGAATTCTCTTTCTGCACCTTTTATATTTTTCTTTTCGCTTTCTAGTTTTATCCCCATATTTAAAGCTTTTTGTTTTGATTCTTTCAAATTCCAACTGTCATAAACTGCAAAGCTAACACTTTGACAAGTTGGGTTTAAGTTTGTTAAAAAAGCTTTTGCTGTTGTAAGTGCGACATTCAAATCATCTGTATAGAAAAATTTCATGTTACTTCCTTTCTAAAAAATAGTTATATCTTTCTAGCAGTCCTTGTATTGCTAGGGCACTTCGCCCATGTAAAAAATCTTTAATTACATCCGGTTTATAACCAACTTTATACATTTTTTTTACGATTGATATTTCGTCTGATGTCCAAGAAATGTGACTACTTTCCACTCTCAACGGTCTTACTTTTACACCTAAATTGGTTAATTGCTTTTTAATTGCACTTTCAAGCCTATTTAACTTGTAAGAAATTTCTTTGTAGCCATACTTGAATTCATTACAAAGAGCAATCAATCTTTTGTTTTCCTCTTCTGTCCATTTTGTGGTTTTAAATCTCTTGTGTTTTCTATCAGCAATCCTTTTTTCTTCAAACCAAGCTGGTTCTACTGCGAAGATATCGCCCTTTTCCATATTCGAAAAATCCACAAGGTGTTTATTATTGTCAATTTCAAGCCATTTTAGAAATTCATCAATATAAACAATGTTTATGCTTTTTGTTTTTATTAATTTCTTTTTAAAAGGAAATTTATGAGCTTTTAATCTATTTGTATATTTAATGTCAATTCCTATTACTTTTGACAATTGATATAATGTTATATAATCTTCTGCATTTGAAGTGAAACTTCCAAGTTTCAATCTTTCTTTTTTGCAAATAATACTATTTATCGAACGTCCCAATCTTTTTGCGATAGTGGGAATAGGAATTGTTCCGTAATTTTCTTTTAAGTATTCAATTTCTGAATAACTCCATTTGTTATCAACTTCTTTTTTAAATTTAAGATTATTGTTATAACAGAAATTATAAATATATTTCTTTGTAGCTCCTGTTATTTCGCTTAATTCTTTAACAGTTTTTTTGCTTGCATAATCTTTAATGAACTCTTTTTCAATTTCTGTAAGCACTTTTGCTAACTCCTTTAAATTTTACTAATGCTAATGGGTTTTTATATACTTGCATTCCGTTTTTTGTTATCGGATCTACGAAACATAAACCTTTTTTCAGAAAAATACATTTATATTTTGAATTCTCAAAAACTCTGTTTTTAAGTGTTCCTACTTCGTTTAGTACAAAGTCCCACCATACGGTTTCTGGTCTAAATGGAATTAACATCCACGTTGTATTTCCTTTTTCTGCTTCTCGTATGGCTTTCTTTACCCAATTGCGAGCGACTTTGTAAGGTGGGTTACACCAATTGAGCTTGCCCCAGTCGAGCTTTAAGCCGTCATTTAGAACCTCAATCACTTCGCCAGTTTCGATATTTACAACTGCTTTATAATATCTTTTGGCTGGAATGTTTTCTTCTGAACAGCAAACGTCTATATCAAATTTTTCTGCGTTTTCTTCATATAGAATTTTGTCGATTAGCTCTCGTGGTGTCATATAATCAGACCGACTGCTCGTTAATTTATATGCTGTCATTGTCGTAATCCTCAATCTCAGTAATGTAAATTTCAATTCTTGGATTTTGTCTATCCAAAAAGACTTTTGAGCCATTTGTGTTATTTACAATATTGTGATTATCATCAGAAAGAACGTTTCCTTTTACCAAAATATCTTGTATCGCTTGTAAATATCCCACTAAATCTGATTTGTAGTTTCTATCTTTGTAAAAATAACATTTTAGATTTATTGGTTTTGAAATTGGCTCTTTATCCCACAAAAACGGCAACAACCCTAAGCATTGTTTCTCTAGTTTTTCATAAGCTTTACTTGGTAAAACCTTTGAGAATTTGCCTATTTTTACAATCCTTGAACTGTTTTTCTTTGTTCTTGGTGCAAAAGGTAATATTAAAATCTTAGTTCCTGTCATTTTTGTTTTTCCTTTATAAAATGGCTGTTTTCTTTTCTTGGTACAGCCGAACCTCACCGAATGATTTGTGATTTTGTAATAACTGACAATATATTACGGCTATATATTGTCGTTTCTCTGCGTTGCTCCCTAATTTTGCAGAGATTTTGTGCTATCCCTATTCAGCTAAAGTCGGTTGTTCAACCTCTTCAACTTTTTCTGCGTTTTCTGCGTTAGTTTCTTCAACTTCCGTTTCAACTTTTTCTGGTTCTTGGTTTTCAAACAAATCTAGCTGAAATCCCATATTTTTTATTCTTTCGATTTCTCTTTCATTGCTTTTGATTTGTTCTTCTTTGTTGCTTTTTTCGTATCGAACTGCTCTAATTAATTGTTCAACGTAGCCGATTGATTCTAAACCTTTAATTCCGTCTTTTGCAGCTTTGGCATTTTCTTTTACGTCTTCATCTGCATTGATTAAGCTTACTGATTTTATAGTTGCATCTTTGACAAAATCTCTTAAAACGTCTAAACTTGCGATTTTTGAAATGGCTGAAATCTCGTTAATACGTTTATCAAGGTTCTGATTGTCTTCTTTTAATTCAGCTATTTTTTTCTTTGCTCTTTCTGGTGTCATTTTTGGCTTTGAGCAATCATCCATGAATTTGTCGTCAATTTCATCCTCAACATAATCACGAGCTTCTGACTTTGTCATTTCTTTATCTTCGTCTTCGTCGCCCTCGCTGTCGTCTTCGTCGTCGTTGTCTTCATCTTCGTCATTTTCAGAAGTTTCGTCTTCGTCGTCGTTGTCTTCGTCTTCGTCATTTTCAGAAGTTTCGTCCTCTTCGTCCTCAGAATAGTTGTCGTCTGAAACCTCAGAAGTTTCTTCTACAACTTCTGTATCTTCGATTTCTTCATTGATTTCTTCATCCACTTGAGGATGTCTTTGTAATTCTTCATCTTGTTTTTTTCTTGCCATAATTGTTTCCTTTCATTTCTCCCCACGACTAGTATTTATCGTGATATGTACTTTTTACCGTTTTCTTTCGTGTTCTGTAATCTTCACCAACAAGAGGCACTAAATCGCAATATTCAAGCAATCTACTTAAAATTGATTTCCCTCTTTCGTCGTAATTTTCTATCAATAAATCGATATTTCCCTCAATGGTCAAAATTGTAGGCATTTCTTCTGAATAACGTTTATTAATGATTGCGTAAAGCTGTTCGCATACCCATTCAGAAGTTTTCTCTTTGCCTAAATCATCAATTATTAATACTGGAACATCTGTATATTGATTAATTTTGAAATCTTGTTTAATTGTATTTATCATGTCAATAACATTGATAAATTTAACTTTTATAGCTTTTTTTATAAGAGCTTTAGCTATGCAACAACTCAAATATGTTTTACCTGTACCAGTTGAAGAATAGCCAGCAAATATAAGATTTTTACCATTTTTTCTGTTGTCCTCAATGTTTAAAACATATTCTTGAGCAACTTTTAAAGCTTTTTCTTGAGATTTGTTTTTGGGTTTATAGTCGTTGAAATCAGCATTTCTGTATTTTTTAGGCATTTCTGATTCTAACAACAATGGGTTAACTGTTCTCTTATCCAGTTCATTTGTGCAAAAATCTTCAACTTCTTGCAAAATGTGATTTTTCTCATAAAGTTCGTCTGCTTTTTCTCTAATGTCTGGATAGTCCTTTAAACATTTTCTATAAGAATTAAGAAAATCAATACAGTATAAATCATCAATTGAAAAATCTGTTTTTCCTGTTCTCATATCAACTTTTTTGTTTTCTGTTTTTTCTTCATTCATAATCATGACCGATTAACTCCATATCTCTTTTTATTTGTTCTTCTACTGTTAATTCTCTTTTTATTTGTTTTGTTTTTGGCTTTTCTGTTTTTTCAACCTTTCGGTTTTTGCGTTCTGCCTTGAAATATTTTTTTATTCTTATTTCGTGCATATTCGGAAATTCAAAGTCAAACTTTTCTTCTTTCTTTTCTTCGATATTTTCTGAAAGTGAATCGATATATTCTTTTAATTTTTTCGAGCTTCCGATATAAACCTCAAGTGAATAAATCTGTTTGTCCGTTAATCCAACGTTTTGGTATTCACCTCTCCAATGAAAATCCTTATTGTTTTCTAAAAATTCTTTTTCCTTTAGTAGAGTAGTAGTAGATATATTGTTTTCATTGTTTTCATTATTAGTTGTTGTTATTCGTTTGTTATTCGTTTGTTGTTCGCCTGTTAATTGACTGTTAAAGCGTGTGTTATTGTCTTGGTAGAAATCATAATTATTTACCGTTATTATTGAGTAAACACTTGTTGATTTGAGTGTTATCTCGTGAGTTAATCTTAACTTGTTTAAAGCTGTCCTAACTTGTTGAATGCTTAAATTTAGCTCTGCTGCTATTTTTCGGTAACTACTAACGAATTGTCCTCGTTTGATTTCTTGACCTTGCCAGCATTTATCTTGCCAGTTTGCTTTTAATAAACAATGTAGGAATACTCTTGTTACATTTCCGTTTTGATACCATTCCCAATCAATAAATTTACGGAATAAACAAATCCAAGCTCTATTTAGTTTTTCTTTTTTATTTTTATAATTCATTTTTACCTTTAAAGAAAAGAGGGAACTGGGATTTTAGTTTTGAGTAGCTCCCTCAGATTTTATTAGAAGTATAATTACTCTTTCTTTTTATCTAAATTAGAAATTGAAAATGTTAAATATTCCGATTTTGAGCCTTTTTTAACTTTTGCTTCAATCAAATAATTTTCTGTCATGTAAATTTTGTCTTCTAATGGGAATATTTTTTTTAAGCAACTTAAACTGTTCTGATATTCTTTCTCTACTGATTTATATTTTCCTCTGTTTTTCTCAGCTTCGATATATTCTTCAATTGCTTTAATAACACTTTCGTTTGTGATTTGAGAACCCGTTATATCCGATAAATCAGCTATGCAGATATGTTCATATTTGCAACCTTGACAAACTTTGATGTCATATTTTATGCGTTCTGGATAAGTCAATTGTGCTGTTAAATCTTCTATTTCTTGAGGATCATCAGTTGAAGATATCTCCATTTGTATTTTTTTATTGTTGAATACAAATTTACTTATCTTTTTTCCTCGATTTACAAGAAAATTCCAGTATTCTTCATTGAATTTAATAGCATTAGAGCCGTCATAATCCTTGATTAGTTTTATTGCCCCTGTACTTTTGTTTTTTGCTAAAAAATAACCGTATGGATAGAACCAATTGTCATTTTTTAAGTACGTTTGCATTTGTCCGTAATATTTTCTCGTCCAAGGATATTTTTCAAAATCTGCTACAGTATTTACGTTGTTATAAACATTGTCCGACATTGATTTAATTTCGATAGGTAAACAGCTCAAATGCCCTGCTGTATCTTCAATTTCAGCGACACAATCTAGTTTGCCTGTAATGTTGGCCACTTGAATTTTAATTCCTATTTGTAAATCTTTAACCTTTATACCGGCTTTCTGAAGTTCCAAAAGCAATTGGTCCTCTTGTAAATTGCCCTCATTAAAAACAAGCAATAAGTTATCGTCTACTGGTTTTGCTTTGTCCCAATCGCATTGTTGATATACTAAATATCTTTCGCAATCGTGACCAGCTTCTGACGCCCATAAAGAATTACAAGCATAATTTTTGCTACGTTCTGAAATAATTTTCTTTTTAATTTGTTGAGCAATATCCGGAAAATCAACTTCTCTTGCAATAAACTCTTCTTTTGGTTTTTTGCATTCAGCAGTATTATTCATCTTTTGCTCCTTTTTCTAGTTCTTTCAAATATTTTTCATATTCTTTTTGAACCAATGAAGATAGAACTTTTAATTGTTTTTCTTTGACTTTATTAATGTCAGTATGACCAGCAAAATCTTTGAATGCTGTATGTTTTTGAAGTGTTTTTTTAGCTAATTCAACGTTTCCACCACAAATTTCAACAATCATGTTCCAAACTTCTTGTTTTTGTTCCATTAATTCTGCTGAATCAGTTTCACCACTTGCACTATTGAAGCTAAAGCCTTTGCATTTGTTTTTATCAATGCCAAATTCTTGCAAATCTTCCCAGCTAAATTGTAAGCCTAATTTCTTTTTAACGGCTCTTTGTAAAAGGTTTGCTGTTGCTTTTTCTTGAACCTTTGATTCATTAAGTGTCAATGCTGACACAACAATTTTTTTTGTTTTACCATTAACTTCGCGTTCTTCTACTTCTTGCCATTGTTTGAAGAAATCATCAAATGAAGAAGCAGAACCTTCATAAATTTCATAATTTTCTGGACTTGATTTATGCCAAACTTTGCCAGATATTGAAACTGTGTAATTATTTGTTTTTTCATCAACAAATTTTTTAACATAATTAATTCGACCACCTTTTTCATCTTGTCTAACAATTAAGCCAAACAAATTTGCAATTTTTTTACATCCATAATGGTCGATATATGGCTCGCCACCTTGATTAGTAATATCTTTGTGGCTTAACACAGAACATGCAGCAGCTAACATTTTTCTTGATTGTTCAGCTCTTCTTGCGACTTCTGCTGGATCTGGTAAGTCAAAAACTCCTGTAGAAATTGGGGAACCAGAGTTCACAACTTGTGGAACACTTGCTCTTTCAGTTTCTACATCAATAATTTCTGTTTTTTCTGTTGTTGTTTCCATTGTTTTTCCTTTCATTAGTACATTTTTGTTTTTAAAATTATTTTTCCGTCTTTTTTATCCATTGAAATCTCACCACAAGGCTCATGACCAGCTTCTTTTACTTTTTCAATCAACTCAGTTAAAGAGTTAATTTCTTCATCTGTCTTGCAAATGTAATCTGTGTGCCAGTCCGTACCGTAGGAGTGGTGTGTATCATAATTTTTGATTTCTAAAACTTTAAACATTTTCAGACCTTTCTTTGAAAGCTCGTCTTTCCGAGCTGTCAGATTGCTACTAGCATTATTAGAATTCTGGAGATTAAACATTAACGTGTATTTTACTTACGCAATCAATAAGCAAGTCTTTAATTGATGCCGACAGGATTTAAATCATAAAATTTTGTCTCAGCTTCAAATTTTTTTAATTTTTTATAATAATCTTTTAATTCTTTTGCAGAGCTAATTTTCAAGCTTTTGTAAGCTTTTTTGACTTCCTTAATTGTGTCTTGGAACGTTTCGATCGTTCCATTTGTTCTGTTTAAGTCAATTCTGAAGATAAATAATTGGTTTAAAATTCTAGTTTTCCAGAAGATAACTTCGTTATTTTGCTCTTTTATAAAATTTAGATATTCTTTGAATTCTTCCAAGATTTTCAAATATATCAATTTTAGCGATAATATCATTTCCGTTTACTCCTTTTCGCCATTGCCATTTTTAACAAACCATTCGTCAAATCTCGCACTATCAATATAGATTACCCCACCCTTTTTATGCGCAACCTCATTGAAATTGTTATATTCACGAAAAAACCAATATTTACGCAGTGCTGACTTAGTTAATGCTGGGTGTAACTCAGCAAATTGGTTAATCGTATAATATTTATGAACAATTTCTTCTTTTTGTTTAGATAATATAGAAGTGATTTCGTCTAGGGATTTCATTAATTTCTCTAGTTTTTCACCTATATTTGCATCTAAAACTATTACTTGTGTTTGAGATTTACTCACGATTTTTGCACTCCAATTAAACCTCTGCTGAGGTTGTTTTTTGACCGTTTTTCATAAAATCATAAATTTTTATGATTTAAAAAATTTCTGTGTTTTTTTTGGTTCTAAAAAAGTCTTTTTGGCGACTTTCTCAAAATAAGATTGTTTCTTTTCCCCAAGTTCAATTAGAGCTATGTCTAATTTCTTCTTTTCCTCTGGTGGGAGAAAAAACTGAACTGGTAATTTTTCATTTTCTGCCATTCTTTTACTTTCCTTTAATAACTGGTTAACCCTTTCATATTTTGGTTTTTGTAACTAGGACCACTTATAAACTAGCCAGGTTAATTTGTTTTAAAATATCAACCTTTTGGTTGATGTGTAAATCATTAATTAATGATTTAATGTAATCATTATATCATTAAAACATCAAAAAGTAAACAAAAAGTATCAGAATTGTATATATTCTGATTACAATTTGTTTAAAAAGAGGGTTGATTTATGCTAGTAGGCGAAGTTTTACGTAATTTACAAATCTTAAACAACAAGAAATACAAGCAAGTTGAGCTTGCAATCGTTTTTGATGACGAAGAAAAAGAAGATGATAAAGATAAAGATAAAGTTTCAACTAAAGCCAGAGCATTTATTAACAATAGATTAAAGCGAAATCAGGATTTTAGCGAAAATGAACTTGAAAAAATAGCGCAATATTATAAAGTTTCTGTAGAGGATTTAAAAAATCCTGATCCAATCGTTGAACTTGATTTAATACATTATCACCCATCATGTGGTAAAGGAACAGAGATTGTTGCTGCGCCATACGTTGAACCGTTCAGAATTAGTAAAAATTCTATCGCAAGCTATTTAAAATGTTCTTCATATAAAAATTTGAAGATTTTTCCTGCTGAAGGTGATTCAATGGAAGATACAATTCATGATGGTGATTTCTTGTTAGTTGACGTTGGAAGGCGAGATATTTCAGTTAGTGGAGTTTATGTTTTTATCTTGAATAAGCAAGATATCAGATGTAAACGTTTGAATTTAACTGTTAAAAATTATCTTGAAGTTATATCAGATAACAAAGCCAAATACGACAAAGAGATAATTAAACCAAGTGATAATATCGAAGTTGAAATTATCGGTAGAGTTTTAGTAAATTTAAACAAAGGACTATAGATGACAGATTTAGTACCTGGACAGAGAATAGAAGAACGTGAATTTAAAAGTTCTTCAAGTAACAATGTTTATACAGCCATTTTGTATGAAAATTGTGTTTCTTGTACTTGTCCAGCAGGTGGAAGAAAATCTTATTGCAAGCATGTTGAAAAACTTGTTAAAGATAATATGAATTTATTGTTAGAAAAATATCCTAACTTTGCTGACAAACTTACTAAAATATTTTCAAAATCCACAGAAAAAGAGCTTAAAAAACAGCTATTTAAAGAAATTTCATTTGTGAATAAAGATATTGCAGCTCAAGCTCATTCAAATGCTTTGATATTAGATATTAACGTTAGCAAGATAAAACTTGAAGCTGAAGCAAGAGCTAAAAAGTTTATATTAACAACACAAAATGTCATAAAAACTTTAAACCAAGGATATCAAGATAAGGTTATTAATCAAGAAGAATTTAATGAATGTATTGAAGTTCTAAAAAACAGTGTTTCAACTATAAATAATGAATTAACTGATTTATAAAATTAAGTGGTTACATTATGTAACCACTCTATTAGAACAAGTTACCACTATGAAGTCTGACGAAAATAATTATCAAATTGCATGTAAGCTCTAATGCCTGTTCAATTGTGATTTTCCTTGTTTTTACGACTGTTGTCAAAACACAGATTGTACTGATAACATTTCCAATTAATTCATATTTATCCATTTACTAACCTTTTTTAAATAGAGTTCTCAACGACTCAACTAAAATAAAATGTAATCTAAAATGCAAAAGAATTTAGTTAATAACAACCAATCGCAAAATGCGATTAGTTGTTAAAGAATTCAAAAATAAAACCTAGCACATCACCAAGTCCAATTCCCCAAAGGTTAAGTGTTGAGCAAAAACAATTCCAAAAGAATTCAAAGTCGAGTTTTCTTGTTCTGTGATACTCTAAAACTAATATCACAAATGTTGCTACTGTAAACATTAAAATTTTTAACTTTAATAAGATCATTATCTTACCTCTACACTGCGAATTTACCACTCTGGTAAATTCTCTAGATAATTTAAAATTTAATCTAAGTGAACATATCTTCAGCATAAAAAAGAGACTGCTAAAAATAGCAGTCTCTTTTTTATGGTTTTATATAGATTATTACTCAGCTTTTAGCTCAATATCTCCCTGAAAGATTGCTTCATTCATAGTCGAAAGTATGTGAGCTGTGTGTTGGTCTGTCAAATGAGAGTATCTTTGCACCATTTGTAGTGTTTTATGTCCTAAAATTGTGGCTATTTCAATCAAACTTGCGCCATTCATAGCTAAATAACTTGCTGCAGTATGTCTCAAATCATGAAAGTGGAAGTTTTCTATTCTTGCTGATAAAACAGCATCCTCAAATTGAGATCTTATATCTAAAACATTTAGTCCGTCAGCTGTCGGAAATAGATATTCAGAGTTAATTTTTCTCACTTTTTTATAAGACGTCAGCACCTTTTTAAGCTCTTGTGTTAAAGGTACACCTCGATTATCGCCATTCTTTGTGTCGTAATAGATAATTTTATCATTTTTAAGTTGAACATCTTTCCACTTTAAAAATCTTATTTCTGAATATCTTCCACCTGTTGATAAAGCTATCATTGTTGCAACATACAATTCATTTGACTTCTCAGCTGCAACATTTAACAGTCTTGATATTTCAGCTTCTGACAAAAATCTTGTTCGTCCTTTATTTTCTGTCTTTCTTGTAACTTGATGAGCTGGGTTTGATTGTAACCAGCCATATTCTTTAACAGCAATTGATAATGCCATTGAGAGTGAAGACATATAGCGATTTATTGTAGAATTACTTCTTTTTTGATTTGATATTTTTGGCTCTTTAAAAGCTCTAGGTATTAATTTATTTTCACTAGCTAATTTGTTTCTCGCCTCTGTAATTACTAACGGAGTTAATCTATTCAAATAATAACTTCCTAATTCTTTTCTCCACCATTTCAAATGAGCTCTTACTTTTTCTTTGTCTGATTTTCTGTCGTTAATTTCATTTGCACAGTATCTATCAATTAACTCTGCTAACGTATGTTGATTTGTTTGTGTTTCTGGTAGATATATACCTGTTCTGATTTCACTTTCAATTTTATTGGCCCACAGCTTGGCATCAGTTTTTCTATTAAATGATTTCACTTGAGGTGGAAAACCTTTAATTCTAACTTGAGCTTGATACACAGTATTACCCTTGCTATTTTTTCTTTCTCTTATTGTAGACATTTCTTTTTCCTTTAAATAAACTCAAATTTTTGTCACATTCTTGTCACACTCTTGTCACAATTGAGTATAACAATATGCGATAATATTATAATAATATATAACAAGTTAATTGTTAAAAAATCAAGTGGGAACTGTATTTTATTGTTATATCTTATTATCTGTATATACAGTAAAAAAAACTCTTAATCTCTTGGTCGTGGGTTCAAATCCCACCGGACTCATTTTTTAAATACAGATATAGCAAGGCTTTTAGACCTTGCTTATTTTTTGGAATTTATTCTTGCGACACTCATGCGACACTTGTGGCACACTCACGGCACAGTTAAAAAAATTATCTTCTTAATCTTACGATTGCAGTACCTGATGCCATGCCAGCCCCAAAAGCACAAAGCAACAATGTAGAAGGAGTTTTCAACTCTCCTTTTTTCATCTTATCAGAAAGAACACAAGGTATTGATGTCGCAGAAGTATTTCCAAATTCTTCAATATTTGTAAGAACTTTTTCTGCCTGAATACCCAATCTTTCAGTCAAAGCCTCTATCATTCTTAAATTTGCTTGATGCGGAACAAAATAATCAATATCTTCCCATGTCATATTCGATTTTTCTAGTGTTTTTTCAATCAATGTTGGAATTTCTTGCATAACGTATTTATAAACGTCTTTCCCAGCCATTTTTAAATGATTATCGCCGTTAACACCGTTATTTTCTGCTAAAGGACAAATTTCTCTTTGCAAATCAAGACTTATAAACTCTTTTTTCGTTCCGTCAGCGCCAAGTATCACTTCTTCAATATCATTAATTCCGTCATTTGATTCTTCCACAAGAGTTGCAGTCGCACCATCTCCAAAAAGAACGCAAGTTGTTCTATCCTTCCAATCAACAAATTTTGAAGTTGTATCAGAAGTAATCACCAAAACTCTTTTGGCAAAACCCGTTGCGACATTTGCTCTTGCTATTTGCAAAGCATAAACATATCCTGTACAAGCCACCGAAATATCAAATGCGCTTGCATTTTTTGCGCCAATACCCGCTTGCACCTCACAAGCAACAGTCGGATAATGTCTTTCCGGTGAAGATGTCGCAGAAATTATCATATCTATAGTTTCTGGATTAATATTTTTGTTTTCAATAAGTTTTTTTGAAGCCTCAATAGCAAGCGTTGAAGCAGTTTCAGAAGATGAAGCAATATATCTACTTTTTATTCCTGTTCTTTGAGTAATCCATTCATCGCTTGTATCGACAATCTTTGAAATATCATCATTTGTAACTTTTAATTTTGGAACGCTATATTCAATTCCATTTATACATACTGGTATCATAATTTTTAATCTCACTTAATTTTGCGAAGACCATTTTAACTTTTATTAAAAATAACGTCAAGTATTTTTTAGAAAACAATTAATGTTTTTATTTATTTCTACTAAAGAAACCTGCAATATCCTTATGTTTAAGTAATTTTGAAATTGGTCTACCGTGCGGGCAAGTATAAGGTTCTTTACAACCTCTCCAATTTTTAATCAAATCTTGCATTTGCCACATTGTCAACTCGTCTCCAGCTTTTATCGCAGCTCTACAAGAGGTTGTTATCAAAATCTTTTCTTCCAATCCGTCCAAATCACCTTTCAGATTTTCTAAAATATCTGAAAGCAAATCTTTTGGATTAACCTTAGACAACATTTGCGGAATTTTCTTAAAAGTTATTTCATTATTTCCTAAAAATGCTATCTCATAACCATATCTTTCAAACTTATTTTCATTCTCCTTCAATTGCTCATATTCGTTAGGAGAAACTGCTAAAATATCAGATACAAAAAGAATTTGAGAAGCAACATCTTTTTGCGCTTTCAACTTTTCGTAAATATATCTTTCTGCAGCAATATGTTGATCAACGATTTCTAAACCGTCTTCTTTTTCAATCAAAATGTATGTTTTCTTATATTGCCCAATAATATTTTCATCAAAAAAAGTTTCTTCCCCATATTGAGAGTAAGAAATTTCTTTTGTATAAGTTGGTTTTTCTTTTGGAATATCCATTTTTAATTGATATTGAGCCTTCATCTCATCAGGAGTCTTCAACGTAACTTCTTTTGGCTCATATTTTGGAATATCACTCACATACACGTCATCAGGATTTTTTTCTTCTTCTTGTTGTTGAGAGAAGAAATCAACAACCTTTTCCTCATTAAAATCGTCATTTCTAACTTCTGCATTGTTCATCAACGCCATTTTCACAGCAGACATAACAAAGCTAAAAATTTGATTTGTGTTTTTGTATCGAACTTCTTTTTTTGTTGGGTGAACATTCACGTCAACATCTTGTGGCGGAACCTCAAGATTTAAAATCACAAGCGGATATTTATTTTTTTCTATCAAATATTTATAAGCCATATCAATAGCTTTTTGCAAAACAGGACATTTTACAGGTCTTGAATTAACGTAAGTAAAATAACCTTTTTTGCTAGAGCGTGTATAATCAGGTGTTGATACATATCCTGAAATTTTTATATTTGAAATTTCGTCTGTTTTATAAACCTCTTTCAAATAATTAACGGCATCTTTTGCGTAAACCTCTTTAACAGTTGAAAGAACATCATTTAACCCATTAGTTTCTAGTGCAACTTTGTCTTCATTTTTAAGCGTAAACGCAACATCTGGGTGAATAATTGCAATTGTTTGAATAAGTTCTTGAATATAAGAAAATTCAGTTTTAGAAGATTTTAAAAACTTCAAACGAGCAGGGATATTATAGAACAAATCCCTAATTTCCATAATCGTACCAATAGCACAACCGGTCGGAGTTGTTTTAACCTCACTGTTTTCACATTCAACCTTTGTGCCATTTTCAAAATCTTTTGTTCTTGTAATACAAGTAACCTTTGAAATAGAAATTATACTAGCTAAAGCTTCACCCCTAAAACCAAGAGTATGAATATCATACAAGTCTTCTGTATCAGAAATTTTGCTTGTTGCGTGCTTTAAAAATGCAAGCATAATATCGTCTGGGTGAATACCAGAACCATTATCAGCAATTCTAATATTTCTACACTCATTAGAGATTTCTATACTGATTTTTTTAGCACCAGCATCAATAGAATTTTCTACCAATTCTTTCACAACAGAATAAGGTCTTTCGATTACTTCTCCTGCTGCAATCTGGTTTATAAGATGTTTTGATAGTTGTTTAATTCTTCCATTCATACTAGAAATTTTAACACAAATTCCTCCAAACATGTGATTTTTTATTTTAAAACAAAGTTTAAAATAATTGTATTATGAGAACAAATACAAAACAAAAACACGTAGAAGAGAAGAAAGCGGAATTAAAGGTTGTACAAACCAACCCTATTAAAACAGTCGCTTACAATGACATTAACTTAAAAAATTGGAAGGATTACCCAGAAGTAAAAACAGATACATTCTGGCAATTTCCAACAAGATTAAGAGAGCACGGACACTCAAACGATTATCACGGAAACTATATCCCTCAACTTGCTCAACAGTTCTATGAGAGATATACAAAAAAAGGTGATGTCGTTCTAGATTTATTCTTTGGTTCAGGCACATCTGGAATTGAAGCAGTAAATATGGACAGACGTTGCATCGGCGTTGAATTAAAACAAGAATTGGTTGATTCTGTAAGTAAAAAATTCACACCAAAACAACTTGTAACTGACGTTAATATTATCTGTGGTGATTCAACAAGCCAAGAAGCAATGGATAAAGTTCAAGCAAGACTTGACGTTATGGGCAGAGAAAAAGCACAATTCTTAATTCTTCACCCACCATACGACGATATTATCAAATTCTCTGATAAGAAAGAAGACTTGTCTAATTGTTCTTCAACAGAAGAATTCTATGACTTGTTTGAAAAAGTTGCAAAAAACGGCTACGACATGCTTGAAAAAGGTCGTTTCGCAGCATTAATTATCGGAGATAGCTACAAAAATTCAGAAGTTCAGCCTTTAGGTTTCAAATGTATGGAAAGAATGCAAAATTTAGGTATGAAACTAAAAGCTACAATCGTTAAAGATATTCAAGGCAACGAAAGAGCAAAAGGAAGAACTGCAAACCTTTGGAGATATAGAGCATTGGCTGGAGGATTTAATATTTTCCAACACGAATACATCTTTATTTTCCAAAAATAAACAAGAACTAAAATTACATTATCCCCCTAAAAACGGTAACGGGCGACTCTGCGAGTCGCCCGTTTTAATTAAATTTTATCAATCACTACGCAACTTTTAATGTGTAGCCTAATTCTTTAATTATTTTCAACGCTGTTGATAATTGAGGTTTTTGCTCACCCTTAAATATTGCATAAAGATTGCTTCTTGAAATGCCTGTTTTTTTAGACATTCCCATTATTGTATCTTTTGCTTTTACTGCATATTCAAGAGCTTTTATAAAAGCGTTTAAATCATTGTCTTTTAAAAATTCTTCAAATCCGATATTTAACCACTCTTTTATATCGTCATCAGTTTTTAAATCAGATAATATGTAATCATTAAAAGAACCTGTTTTATTCATTTTCTAATCTCCATTCATTTAAAAGTTCGTGTGCTTTTTGAATATCTTTCGATTGTTTTGATTTGTCGCCACCATTTATCAATAAAACAATTACATTTTGAATTTCAGTGTAATAAATTCTATAACCTTTTCCAATAGTAAATCTCAATTCTGAAATATCATTTGAAATCTTTTTACAATCACCAAAGTTACCGTCTTCAAGCCTTAATATTCTCTGATTAATTCTTTTTCTTATAGCTGAATCAAGAGAATTTAACCAGTCTACAATTGGTGCAGAACCGTTTTTACAAATTAAAAATTCAATTTTGTAATTATTCATACATATAGTGTACCGTATTCGGTACACCATGTCAATTACTCAAAAGCATTACTGACTATATTATTTTTATTCTTTTTCAAAAGCTTCTTTGATAGAAACCTCATAAGGTTCTCTTAAAATGCCTTTTTCTGTGATAATACCTGTAATAAGTTCGTTTGGAGTTACGTCAAAAGCTGGGTTTAAAAATCTAATTCCCTCAGCACAAACAGTTTTGCCATTAATATGTGAAACCTCTTCGTATGAACGTTCTTCAATAGGTATTTCTTTACCAGATTTAATATTTCTATCTATTGTTGAAAGTGGTGCAGCAATATAGAACGGCACATTATGATATTTTGCAGCAATTGCCACTGTATAAGTACCGATTTTATTTGCAGTATCGCCGTTTGAAGCAATTCTATCAGCACCAACGACAACCATATCAATCATACCTTTACTCATAAAATATGAACACATTCCGTCTGTAATAAGTGTTACTGGAATACCGTCAGTTTTAAGTTCAAAGGTTGTAAGTCTTGCACCTTGTTGTCGAGGTCTTGTTTCATCTGCAAAAACTTGAATAGTATTATCTTTTGCAAAAGCTGAACGAATAACTCCAAGCGCCGTACCATAAGCAACGGTAGCCAATGCACCAGCATTACAGTGTGTAAGAATTGTTGCGCCTCTTGGAACAACTTCTGCGCCGTAATCGCCCATTTTTTTATTAATTTCAATATCTTCATTCTCCATTTTAATACCGTTTTCAACCAATTCTTTTACGATACCGTCAATGTCAGAAGTTGAAATTTCAATCAATTCTTTTTGTTTTTTGCAAGCCCACATAAGATTTACGGCAGTAGGTCTTGAAGTCGCCATATAATCAGCTTTTTCTATCAACTTTTTAATAAAATCTTCTCTAGAAAGATTTTGTTTTTGTAATTCTTGAGCATAGAGAGCAACCCCGTGAGCACCAGCAATACCGATGGCAGGAGCACCTCTAACAATCATTGTTTTGATTGCGTCATACATTTCATCACCTGTTTTCACATCGACATGTTTAAACTCGTAAGGCAAAATTGTTTGGTCAATTAATCTTGAAAAATTATCTATCCATTCAATCGTTTTTATCTTACTGTGAAATTCCATTTTTACTCCTAGCTATTTTAAATTTTATCTAATTTCAATATCAATATTTTCGTTGTTACCTTCTTTTTTAATACCAGAAATCGCCTCATAGATATAAGCTGTAACCATACCTGTAAAAGCGTTCATCAAAGCTGATAATAAAGCGATAAAGATGACTAACATAACAAGAACAATAAAGCCACCAAAGTTATTGAAAAAATATAGTAAAAATGAAGTGTGTACTGGAATAAAATTCAAAAGAGCATGAAAACCTTTAGATAAAAGGCTTAACAAAATATCTAATGGCACAAATACGATTGAAAATGCAATGAATGAAACAAAACCAACTGTTGCACCAAAGATTGAACCTTCTCTTAAATCGAAAATACCAATCATGTTATTTCTTTTCATGTAATATAAAATGCCACCGCTTAAAACCAACATCAAAATTGAAAAAGAAAACACGTTGATGTATGGAATAATTGATACAACTGCAAGTCCTGCACCTGCAATAGCACTTAAAATAGCGATTTGTTTTAATAATAATATGTTTATATTCATAATTTTAACCTCATTTTTTATAGTTATTGTGCCACAAGTTTGCCGTTTGCGCAACATCTAGCACAGCATATCCCCATGGCGATAGAATCCACTGTATCATCTAATTTTGGTAAAGTTTCTCGATTAAGTGTAATTTTTACCATTCTTTCTACTTCTTTTTTATCTGCTCTACCAAAACCTGTTAGAGTTTGTTTTATTTCCAATGGCGTAAATTCATAAATTGGAATACCGTATTTTTCAAGCGCCATAATGATTACACCCCTAGCCTCAGCAACAGGAATAATTGTTTTTTGGTTTTTAAAATAGAACAATTTTTCCACAGAAGCAGCATCTGGTTTAAATTTTTCAATAACAGAACACAAGTCCTCAAAGATTTCAAACAATCTTTGAGAGTCTTTTTGAGTAGATTTAGTTTGAATAGAACCAGAAGAGACTAAATCCAAATTATCACCTTCAGCACTTAAAAGCGAATAACCTACAATAGCCATTCCTGGGTCGATACCAAGTATTAACATACTCTGATTATATCAAACTTTTACAAGAAAATCTAAACGTAAAATAATAGTAATATTTAAGCAAAACGGATATATTAACATTTGTAAAGTGTATAAAAGACACTAATATGTATAACTTCGGGAATTTGCGTAAAATTAATAAAAAACAAACTGTTGACTTTTCTTTTTATTACGTGCATAATTATAGATGTGGATTGAAAGTGTAAAAAGAACACTAAATACATTTACTCTAATTTATATAAACTCCTAAAAAAAATAAACACTAAAAAGACCATTAGGATGCAGAAAACACCGCCTCAAAGGCGGCTTTTTATTATCTGGTTTTATTGTTTGAAGATAGAATTCGTTCATGATACTATTAACTTCGTTATGGTAAATCAAGGTCAAATTCTAAAAATTCATTCTGATTTCTATTATGTAAATTCAAACAATGTTTTACATGAATGTAAACTGAGAGAAGTTTTAAAAAAGCAAAAACAACGTGTAGTTGTTGGTGATTTTGTTGAATTTGAAGATGAAAAAATTACTAAAATTTTACCACGCAAAAACTTTATCCCTCGCCCTGCGGTGAGCAATGTTGACCAAATGATTATTGTTTCAGCCGTGAAAGAGCCTGCATTAGATTTTATGCAACTTAACAGATATATTTGTTTTGCAAAGTACTACGACATTCCTGTAAAACTTTGTTTTAACAAAAACGATTTATCAAACGACGACATGCTTATCGAGAGAGTTTTTTCAATTTATGAACCTCTTGGATACGACATTGTATTCACATCTGCACTTGAAAAATCAAACATAGATGATTTTATGGAAATTTTGACTGGCAAAACAACTGCATTATGTGGAAATTCCGGAGTTGGAAAATCTAGTTTAATAAATGCAATCAATCCTAACCTAAACTTGAGAACAAAAACCATAAGTGAAAAAACTGAACGAGGAACACATACAACAAGACATTGTGAAATCATCAAAGTTACAGGCGACATAAACATCGTAGACACTCCTGGTTTTTCAAACCTAAGATTTGATTTTATTTTACCAACAGAAATCAGTAATTTATTTGTAGAATTTGATAAATACAAAGGTTTATGTAAATATTCAGATTGTATTCATTTTCACGAAGACGGCTGTGCTGTTCTAGAAAATTTACCAGGAATTGCCGAAACAAGATATGAAAGCTACGTTTCATTTGTAAAAGAAGCTCAAGAATACAAAGAAAAAGTTAAATATTCTGGAGTAAAAACAGAAACTTTCTCAAAAGAGCACAACAACAAATCTGTGGCGAAAATCAGTGCTAGAAAACGCCAAGAGTCAAGAAGATTATCAAAACAAAAATTAGAAAAAGAGGACTTAGAACATGAAGAATTATATTGATTTAATTGAAAAAAAATTAGACGAATACATTCCAGTACAGTACCCAGAAGAAATATTTGAATCAATGAGATACAGTGTACTTGCTGGAGGCAAAAGATTAAGACCAATAATGTGTCTAGAAACTTGTAAACTTTTTGGCGGAAACATTGAAGATGCACTACCAATTGCTTGTGCGATAGAAATGTTACACGTACAAAGTTTAATCCATGATGATTTACCTTGCATGGATAACGACGATTTTAGACGTGGCAAACCTTCAAACCACAAAGCTTTTTCAGAATCAACAGCAGTTTTAGCAGGTGATGCGTTAATAAGTTATGCTATTCAAGTTATTATTGAAAAATCTAAAAACTTACCAGCAGAAAGAGTTTTAAAACTTATTGAGTTATTCTCAAACGCAGCTGGTGTATACGGTATTATTGCAGGTCAAATCGTTGATATTGCTTCAGAAGGTAAAAAAATCGACGGCAAAACTCTTGAATATATTCACACACACAAAACAGCTGACATGTTTAGATTTGCACTAAAAGCTGGCGGTGTAGTTGCAGGTGTTTCTGACGAAGTTTTAGAACACTTAGACGAACTTGGTTTAAAATTAGGAATTGCGTTCCAAATTTGTGATGACATCTTAGACGAAACTTCTACTTTTGAAGAAATGGGTAAAACTTTAGGAAAAGATGAAGCAGCCGAAAAGTCTACATACACTAGATTGTACGGATTAAAAGAGTCTGAATGTAAAGTTGATTGCCTACTTGATGAATGTCGTGGTATACTTAACAAATATAATATTAAATCAGAGGTATTAGAGGACATAATTTCTTCTATAGAGAGAAAGGCTAAAGTTTAAGAATGGAAAACATTTCTGCATTAATTTATAACAACGGTATAGAAGCTTTATTCGTAGGGCTTACAGCAGCGATAATAGCTCAAATCATTAAATTTTTCTTACATTTAATTGTACACAGAAAAGTTGATTTCAGAGTATTCACAACTACAGGCGGTATGCCAAGTTCTCACTCTGCAGGTATGGTTGGCTTAGCGGTTTCAGTCGGTATTATTGCAGGTTTTGATTCTTTATATTTTGCCGTTGCAGCAGGTAACGCTCTTGTTGTAATGTACGACGCAGCAGGTATTAGACGTGCATCTGGTAAAATGGCTGTATGCTTAAACAAAATGATGGACGATTTTTACAACCACGATACAGCAGCTATCGGTACAAAATTAAAAGAACTTTTAGGACACACACCTTTAGAAGTTTTTGGCGGTGCAGTTCTTGGTATTGCATACGCATACTTTGTACACTACTACCTTTTAGTAGGTTAATCATTAATCGATATCATCATCTTTATGTTCTTTGATAACTTCATCAAGAACAGATACCATCATTTTTGTGTATTCTTCTGGATTGTTAATTGATAAATCTCTTAATTTATCAAATGATTTGTCGTTTTGAAATTCTGCAGATTTTAAAGCTTCTTTTGTTCCCTCAATAACTGTTTTTGTAGGGTTGATACCTCTTTTATCAAATTTCATTGCTTGATTAATACTATCTTTTGACATACCGATTAATGTTTTTAATTCATCGTTATCAGTATCTAAATTGTTAAATACAAAAGAAATCAACATTCTTGGTGCAATTTGATTTGTCGCCCAGTTTCCTTTTTTCATTTTTTCAGCCACCATACCAACCGAAGTTTCTACGGCAACATCTCTTGTTTGTGTTAGAACTTCATCTAGCAATTCACTGCCAGTACCAGCTCCTGGAATAACTGAATCTAATAAGCCTATTATAAACTTTTCACCACCGCTTACAGTTGAAGAATAAGCAAGTTTTTTAAATGTATTCATATCAAACGCATTATCCGTTTTGTATAATATTTTATCAGAACCATCTACAAGCATTTTTACACCTGCAGTTGAAACTGCTTTTGTAACCAATTTTGCAAAACCTGCTTCTGGAGCTGATAACATAACCAAAGCTCCTAATGCAGAACGTGTTGCACCTCTTACAGCAGCTGCACCGATAATCTGTGAACGATTATATTTATCAACTCTTTCTTGGATATGATTTTTTGTACCATACGCTTTTACATAAGCATCGTCATAATCCTTCTTCAATTCTTTGATATTTTTACCTTTACTCAAATTTATTGAAGTTTGTTTTGTTGTTTCAATCAAAAATTTTGTCATCAAACCATAGGCATTGTATCTTTCTTGATCAGACATTTTTTCAGTATCCATGCCACTTGCTTTTAGAGTACTGTCCAATGTCTCTTTTGAGCCAACAATACTTACCAAATCATTTTCCATATTTTTTAAGATATCTTCTTTTTTAGTTGTTTTATCAAAGTATGGAACAGAACCAGTACTAGCAAAGTAATTAGGAACTTTCTTGACAATATCTTTTAATTCGCCATTGTTTTCATCATAAATTTCAATATCATCTTTCAATTTTGCAGAAACAATATCTGACACAGATTTAGTTGTAATAGCCATGTTAAACTGTTTTGCAGTCTTTTCATAGTTTCTAATATTTGATTGGTTATACTCAACACCAAAAGTTTCTTTAAATTTCTCTTTGAAATCTCCAGTATTAATAGAGTCTTTCAACTCAGTAATTTGAGCATTATAAGCTTCAATGTCAGCTTGAACTAAATGAGCTCTATTATTTGAAGCCCATAAAGCGCTAACGTTGTCTGCAACTCTACCTGCCCAACCTTCAGACGCAAGTTGACCGTTTAATGATAATTGTGCATTCTTACCAGCATCTAATAAAGACTCTGCTGTTTTTGTGTATTGTTTTATTCTACTTGATTTTCCGGTAAATGTAAGATTGTTTGTATTGCGCTCAAAAGTATCTGGTTTTTGGACAAAATTACTTTGTCTAAACCCAGATTTAATAGGTTTATCTTGAATTTTCATATTTGGAGTATTAAAATTTACTGATATATTCAAAATACAGTACACCTATAAATAGAACACAACCTACTCCAATTTAAAGTCTCAAACAAAAATTTTATTGCTAATAAATTAAAGCATGTTAAGAATTTGTTACATGGCTAATAACAAGAAAAGACATGTTTTTTGACCAAGTTTTCAATTCTAAAAATACAAAATTTTTAATGCTTTTGATATACTAAAATACAGAAAATTTAGGAGAAATAAAAATGATTAGATTAGGAATTTTAGGATATGGAAACTTAGGTCGTGGCGTTGAAAATGCTATGAAATTAAATGACGACTTGGAATTATGCGCAATTTTTACAAGACGTAATCCTCAAGACGTTAAAGTTAATTCAAACACACCTGTTGTTTCTGTTAACGACATTGAACAATGGAAAGATAAAATTGATGTTTTAATTATTTGTGGAGGTTCTGCAACAGATTTACCTGTTCAAACTCCAAAATACGCAGAAATGTTTAACGTAATCGATAGCTTTGACACTCACGCAAGAATTCCAGAACATTTTGCAAATGTTGATAAGGTTGCAAAAGCTTCAAATAAAATTGCAATCATCTCACTAGGTTGGGATCCAGGCTTGTTCTCATTAAACAGATTATTCGGAAACATCATTTTACCAAACGGTAAAGATTATACATTCTGGGGCAAAGGCGTTAGCCAAGGACATTCTGACGCAATAAGAAGAATTAAAGGCGTAAAAAACGCTAAACAATATACAATTCCTGTAGAAGAAGCTCTTGCATCTGTTAGAAATGGCGAAAACCCAGAGCTTACAACAAGACAAAAACACACAAGAGAGTGCTTTGTTGTACTTGAAGAAGACGCTGATGCAAAACAAGTTGAACACGAAATCGTAACTATGCCAAACTACTTTAGCGATTACGACACAACTGTTCACTTTATTTCAGAAGAAGAATTAATCAAAAACCACTCTGGCATTCCACACGGCGGTTTTGTAATCAGAAGTGGAGAAACATCTGTTGGTACAAAACACGTTATTGAATACAGTTTGAAACTTGATTCAAACCCAGAATTCACATCAAGCGTACTTGTAGCATACGCAAGAGCAGCATATAAATTAAACAAAGAAGGTCAATCTGGTTGCAAAACAATCTTTGATATTGCACCAAAATATTTGACTAATAAAACAAACGAAGAATTGATTTCTACAATGCTTTAATTTAGATTTTATGTTTTTAGAAGGGGCGAATTTTGCAAAGCAAAATTCGCCCCTTCTTTTTATTTTATTATTGAAAACATATTAAAAATATGTTACAATGTTTATACAATGTTACAACAAAAGGAGTTAATTGTATGACACAATCAAACATAAGTATTCGAGTTGATAATAAGACAAAGGAGCAATTCGACAGTCTATGCAATGAATTAGGCTTAAATATGTCAACTGCAATTAATTTATTCGTAAAAACAGCTATTCGAGAAAAACGAATACCTTTTGAAATTTCTTTAAATACCCCAAACACTAATGTTGTTAAAGCAATAGAAGACGCCGAAAAAGGATTTGGCTTGTCAAAGAAATTTGACTCAGTTGAAGATGCTATGAAGTCTATGCTAGAGGATTAAAGATGTACAAAATTGTTTATACAAAACAAATGAAACAATCTTTAAAACTCATGAAAAAACGTGGAAAAGATTTATCAAAATTACAAACGGTTCTTCAAATTCTTAGTACCGGAGAACAACTTCCAGAAAAATACAAAGACCACAATTTATCAGGCAATTATTCTAAATACAAGGAGTGCCATATCGAACCGGACTGGTTATTAATTTATAAAATAGAGTGTGAAGTTTTAGTATTAACACTTGTGTGTACAGGGTCTCATAGCGATTTATTTTAAAATATTACTAAAATGACACAAGCTCATAAATGTGATATTATTTGATTATGGCTATTTTATCAGATGACGAAGAAAGAACAAAGGAAAAACCTAAAAAAAATCCTGTCATAAAAGCGGAAACGATTGCTTATGACAGAATTTTTGAGAACTCTATTCGTCCAAAAACTTTTGATAGCTATGTTGGACAAACCACCTTGAAAGAAACGCTTAAAATTTCTATTGAAGCGGCAAAAAAAAGAAATACAACTTTAGACCATGTTTTATTTTACGGACCTCCAGGGTTGGGTAAAACTACCCTTGCGGGAATTATTGCCGAAGAACTTGGCACATCTGTTAAAATTACTTCTGCACCGTCTTTTGAAAGACCTCGTGATATCATTGGGGTTTTGATGTCTTTGAAAGAGGGGGAAGTTCTGTTTATTGACGAAATTCACAGACTGAACACTGTTACAGAAGAGATTTTGTATCCGGCAATGGAAGATTTTTACCTTGATATGATGACTGGTAAAACTCAGACTGTTAAAACTATGAGAATTCAACTTCCTAAATTTACTCTGATTGGCGCAACTACTAAAGCTGGTGATATTTCTAGCCCATTAAGAGATAGATTTGGTTTTGTTCATAGACTTCAATTTTATACAGTTGAAGAGTTGTCTCAAGTTGTTTTGAGAACAGCTAAAATTTTGAATATAGAAGTAAATTCTGAAAGTGCAAAAGAGATTGCAAGACGTTCAAGAGGCACACCTAGAATTGCCAATAGACTTCTTAAAAGGGTTGGAGATTTTGCCATTGTAAAAAACAATGGAATAGTTGATTTAGAATTAACAAAAAATTCTCTTGATACCTTAAAGATTGACGAATACGGCTTGGACGAAACAGATAGAAGCATGCTGAAACTCATTATTGAAAAATATAATGGGGGTCCTGTTGGTCTTGATACAATCGCAGCAGCACTAGGAGAAGATGTGAGAACAATTGAAGATGTTTGCGAACCTTATTTGTTACAAGCAGGCTTATTGATAAGAACTCCAAGAGGAAGAAAAGTTTCACCAGAAACTTATAGACACTTTGGATTGAAGGAAATTTAATGAAAAAATTACTTGTACTTTTTGTTTCAATGTTTATGCTTTGCTGTTCTTGTTTTGGTATGCAAGACGATAAAGTTTTGAATGCAGAAACAGGGTTTGTAAAACATATTGACTATATTGAAGAGGGCGAAACTAATAAACAAATAGTTGACGTTGTCGTTAAATCTGGTGAATTTAAAGGACAAGAGGTTGAAATAGAAAATGTTTTGACTGGAAATCCTTATTACGATATTTTGCTAAAAAAACACGATAGCGTTGTTTTGCATTTGGAAGAAGCTGACGACGGAATGCAGTTTTTCATATCTGATATCAAAAGAGTTCAGGGCTTGTACTTCTTGCTCGGCGTATTCTTTCTTTTAGTTATACTTGTTGGGGGTAAAAAAGGTTTCATGAGCCTTGTGGCGACTGGGCTTATCGTTTGCTTGGTTGTATGGTTTTTGACACCGATGATATTAATGGGCTTTAACCCAATTGTTGCAACTGTAATTCTTTGCCTTGTTTCGTCGGCAATTGCGGTGTATTTTGTTGGGGGAATTAATTTTAAGAGCACTTCGGCAGTATTGGGAACTGTTTCCAGTTTGGTAATTGCATCAATTATGTCTTGCATTGTTATTGCAATTTCTAGACTTACTGGTTTTTGTTGCGAAGAAGACGTATTTTTATTTACTGCACACCCAGAATTAAATTTTGTCGGCATTTTAACGTCAGCAATGATGATTTCGGCATTAGGCGCTGTTATTGACGTTGCAATGTCTATTGCTAGTACTATTAATGAAATTTATGATTTGAACAATAAAATGAGCTTAAAAGAACTATATTGTTCGGGAATGAACGTAGGTAAAGATATTATCGGTACTATGACAAATACGTTAATTTTGATGTATTTAGGCGGTTCTTTACCGTTGGTACTTTTGGCACATAATATCGACTTGATGAAATTTTTCAACTTGAATATGGTTGTTACAGAAATTTCTTCTGCACTTGTAGGTAGTATTGCGCTTGTTGTTTGTGTTCCAGTTACCGCAATCATTACAGCATATTTACTTGAATTAAAAAAGAAAAATGATGATAAAAATTTAGAATTTAATTTTGAAGAAGAAGAATAAATTTTTACTTTTTTGGATTGCTTCACATTCATTCTCAGTAACAATATTAAATTAATAAACTCAACTAATAGAATCACTACTCACTAATTTATCAAGGTTTGTTAAGGGAATAGTGTTAATTATTTGTCTTTTTCGTGCTTATAAAATAAAATATTACTATAGAAATTTAAAACTAGATATCAAATCACAATTGGGGCTAAAATGGTAAAAGAAACAACACTTTCACCACAAGAGGTAAGGGAAATTCTTAATTCTGATAACAAAGAAATTATCAGACTTTGTAAGCTTGCCGCTATTACCCCAAGACAAAATTCTAAAGGCTACACATACTTTTCTTATGATGAAGTTAAAAGATTGAAAGCCCTTAGAGAAGAATGTAAACAAGCTGTTATCAATTCAAAACATTTTAAAACCTTTGAGATGATTAAGTCAGCTTTCTACGAACTTGCTGAAAATCTTTCTGAAAACGATTTAGAATTTATGAACAAAAAATTCAGAACAGTAGAAGGATTTTTTGAAGATTTTGAAAAAATAAAAAGCGAAAACGAAACATTAAAATTAAAAGTGGCAAGAATTAGCAAAGAAAATTGCTATCTAAAAGACCAAATAGAAGAATACAAACCATTAGGTCTTGGGGTATATATAAAAGCTAAAAAAAGAGATTATTCAATATAAAGAGGTAGATATGGCAGTAAAAGAAAAAGAAGAAACTAATGTAAGTGCTGAAAGAGAAAAAGCCTTAAAATTAGCAATCGAAAAGATAGAAAAAGATTTTGGTAAAGGTTCAATCATGAAACTTGGCGACAAAACAGCCGTTAATGTTGAAGCTATTCCAACAGGTGCTCTAGATCTTGATATCGCGCTAGGTATAGGCGGTATTCCTAGAGGTAGAATTATCGAAATCTATGGTCCAGAAAGTTCTGGTAAAACAACTCTAGCTCAACACATCGTTGCAGAGTGTCAAAAAAAAGGTGGCATTGCAGCGTTCGTTGATGCAGAACACGCACTTGACCCAGAATATGCAAGAAACTTAGGTGTACAAGTTGATGATTTACTAATCTCACAACCAGACACAGGCGAACAAGCTCTTGATATTACAGAAGAATTGGTTCGTTCTGGTGCAGTTGATATCATCGTTGTTGACTCAGTTGCAGCACTTGTACCAAAAGCTGAAATCGAAGGTTCTATGGAAGATCAACAAATGGGTCTTCAAGCTCGTTTGATGAGTAAAGCACTTAGAAAATTAACAGGTGTAATCGGCAAAACTAACACAACAGTTATTTTCATCAACCAATTGAGAAACAAAATCGGCGTTATGTACGGTAATCCTGAAACAACAACAGGTGGTAACGCTCTTAAATATTACGCATCAGTAAGAATGGAAATCAAACGTGTTGAAAGCTTAAAAGGTGAAGACGGAGATGTTGGTAACCACGTTAGAGTAAGAGTTTTGAAAAACAAAGTTGCACCTCCATTCAGAACAGCTGAATTTGATATCATCTTCGGTAAAGGTATTTGCAAAATCGGTAATATCTTAGACGTTGCTGTAAAACTTGATATCGTTAAAAAAGCTGGTGCTTGGTTTAGCTTTAACGATGAAAAACTAGGTCAAGGTAGAGAAAAAGCTAAAGAATTTTTAGCTCAAAACCCAGATATCTTAGAAACAGTTGAAAAACTTGTTAGAGAAAAGCTTGCAGAGTCTTAGCGTGAGTGAGCAGAGGCTGGAACGCTTTTGAAAAAGTTAATAAAACTGTTTTGCAAAACGTGGAATTGCCGTTTAATGCGAACGAGCAAGACAGCATGAACGAGTAGAGGCTGTAGGTTTGGTTTTCTAACCCAACACAATAGAATTAACAGAGGCGAAGCCTACGGCTTCGCCTCTGTCTTTTGTCGGTTTCGATAAAATTGTCGAACCCGACCTACAAACTGTTTTGTCGACTTGGTAAAGTCGACCTAATATTTTTGCAAGGCAAAATGTTGCGAGGGGAATTTTTTTATTTTTCTAAAATTATTTCACTAGGGTTCAAATACCACGAAGGATAAATTTCAAGCGGTATCAAAACGGCTGTTGCATTATTGGTATTAAATTTTAGTGTTGAAGTTGATCCTTTCATTTTGACTTCAAAATTATCTGTTACAGGATTTCCGAATTTAACCAATTGCATTTTACCTTTAAAAGTGTCCTCGTATATATTTTCAGAAACCTTCTTCAAGCCGACATTTTCAATATTATTTGCCCAACTTTGAGGAAGTTGTTTCAAATCTTTGTTTCCTAAAATTTCATCAAGAATTTGTAAATCTTTTTGAGAATATGAATGTTTAATATCTTTATCTGTTTTTATAAGATAAACTAAATCCTTATCTTGAACAAGTTTATAGTTATTTGTCAAAATCCATTTCACAATCTTGTTTATTCTAATCATCGGATAAATTTCATCGTGAACGATATTACCAGATTTTAGAATAACTATTTTGGGCGGATTTTGTTTAACTTGTTTTAGCGCAATATCTTCTTCTTTTTCGCTTGTAAAATTAAAATACGAAATCATATTGTAAGGAGATTTTCTTTGAAGATAAAAATAATCAAGTCCACGATTAGTTAAATCCAAGATATAGTCATCTTTTTCAGAATATTTATCCACAAAACTTTTCATATCTTCAATATTTTGTTTTTGTATTTCATTCAATTCAAAATCACGACCTTGAACAGAATTATCCCATTTGCCATTGAAATTTAGCGCAATAAGTACAACGAGCAAAGCTGTAAAAACATATTTTGTATATTTTAGCCAAACAGATTTTGTTATTGTAAAAACAAATGGCAAAAGTATTGTTATATATGCAATTGAGATATATCTAATTCTTGAAAACATAATATAATCAATTCTTGTAAGCGCATAAACGCTTGCTACAACTGCAAACAGAGTTGCAAACGCATATACAAAAATCAGTTGTAAGTTTTTATTTTTATATGCCTTAATTCCTTCAATTGCAAAGCAAGGAACTGCCAAAAGCGCAAACAATTTTATAAAGTTTGACCAAATTTCTGTATATTTAAAAATAGGAAAACCATTTGCATAAGACATCACGTCAGAAATCAAATGGTAATTATAAGCGCCAGAAATAAAATCTTTAAAAATTACTTTAAAAAACGCATACGTAACAGCAAGATATAAAAGTTTAAAAGCATTTTTGCGTTTTATCAACTGATACAATTTATACAACGCAACTGGCAACAAACCCACAGCAAAGAAAATTCCTACTTGGAACCAAAATGCTGTCAAGATAAAACAAGCAACAATATACCATTGAAGCCAGATAACATCTTTTGCATTAAGTGCCTCTTTTTTCAAAAATCCCAATGCAATCAAAAAATACACATTGAAATAATAGAAAGAATTCACCAAAATACCAGTAATCAAAATAGGATTTTTAGAAAAAATCAAAAATCCTAAAAACAATGATAAAATCAAATTCAAGTTATAAATCAAAGTTTCTGCAAGTAAAAACGAATAAACAGTATATTCACCAAAAACCTTATTTGCAACAAAACCAGAAAATATATCATTGTAACCATGAATTAAATTGATATCTTGAAAAATTTTCATACTTTGAAAATGTGTAAGGTAATATGTTCCAAATTTTTCTCCGAAATGATAATCATCAATACTTACAGTACCAAAATTATAAGAATGACCAAAAACCAACAATAGCAGTGGAATTATAGCCAATGGCGAAACTTTTTTATCTTTAAAAATAACTTTAAAATAAATATCCGCATTCGCTAAAACTATCAAAAATAAAACAATAAATAGTAAAATCGGATATTCTGTCAAATTTCTACTTGGATAAAGTAAAAAATACATAAATGTTGAAAGAGTCTGCAACACTTGTAAAATTTGAGGATTGCCCTCTCTCACTGGTAATTGAAAATCTTTAATTTTGTCTTTTATTTCAAAAGTTGGCAAAACTTTTTTCAAAATCAAAAAGCAAACAAAAAATATCGCTATATAAATTCCATAAATTAAATAATCAATATTTTTATTATAATTTGCAAAAACAGTTGAACCTACAACGAGTTCTGTCAAATTTGTACATTCACAGATTGAATACAAAATTTTGTAAATAAAACAACTTAATCCACAAGAGATTACAATGCAAAGTGCATAATTAATTATTAAACTGTTCATAACCTATATCTTTTAAAATTCTTTTATTCTTACGCCAATTTTTTTCTAATTTTACATAAAGCTCTAAATAAACTTTTTTCTCTAAAATTTCTTCAAGCTCTTTTCTTGCTTCCATACCAATTTTCTTTAAAAGAGAACCGTTTTTACCAATCAAAATACCTTTTTGGCTCTTTTGCTCACAATAAATTACTGCATAAATTTTATCGATATTTTCTTGTTCTTCGTAGCGTTCAATTTTAACGAAAACTGAATGCGGAATTTCGTCTTGAGTATTTAATAAAATCTTTTCTCTAATAATTTCTGTTGTGATAAATCTCATATTTTCGTCGGTTACAGTATCGTCATCAAAGAATTTGATACCTTCTGGCAATTTTGAGAACAGTGTTGAAATAAGTTCATCAACATTATTGTTGTTCAACGCAGAAATTTTTATTACAGGTAAATCTTTGCCTGCAAAAAGCTTTTTATAAGTTTGAAGATTTTCTTCAATCTTTTCTTTTGAATTTAATTTATCAGTTTTGTTCATAACGATATAAACGGGAGTTGTAGTTTGAAGAAGGTTTTCGCTAATCCATTTGTCGCCCTTGCCAGCTTCTTCAGAACCATCTACCAAAAATAAAATTAAATCGCTATCAGGTAAAGCAATTTTAGCCTCATCAACAAGACATTCACCGAAATCGTTTAAAGGTTTATGAACCCCAGGAGTGTCGATAAAAACTATTTGACCTCTATCGTCTGTAAAGATACCTTTTATACGTTTTCTTGTTGTTTGTGCCTTATCCGTTGCAATAACAATCTTTTGCCCTAAAATAGCGTTCAAAAGAGTTGATTTGCCTACGTTTGGTCGTCCTATTATTGTTACAAATCCGCTTTTCATATTTCTAGGATACCATAAATTAAAAAAATATTTTATTTTTTTCTTTTAAATGATAAAATCATTATAAGGAGAGAATAATTGAAAAATCTTCTAATTAAGCGAATATTAATAGCATTTATATTTCTAATTTTACCGATTTGTTTTTTAGCAGAAGGTAATATTTCTGTTGCGAAAATTGATACAAGACCGATAACTTTACCAGCGGAAGAGGTTAAACAAACTCCTGCTGTTGAAAAAGCTACTGCGGTTGATATTAAACAAAAATCTATTCAACAAATACCTCAAGCACAACTAACAAAACCAACGACGATAAAAGTTGTGAAAAAACCTATTCAACAATCTAAGGTTGCTCAAAAAACAAATATTCAAACTAATAATATTCAAAGAAACAACAAAACAACTCAAAAGCCTAAATTAGAAGTTTTACAATTTGATTCAGATTACAACATTGTCGGCACAAATGATACAGATAGCTACTTGATAGTTCCTATTGATAAATCAAAATTAAAAAAAGAAGAAGCCAAAGCTAAAATGGACGAACTTTCTAGTTCTTTAATGAAGGATTCGCCAAAACCTTTGACAACTGAGTTAAAAATCAAAAGTAAGTTTCATCAAAATTTAGGTAATAAAACTCATAGACTATTATCAAGAATTAAACACTCAAGAATTTTTAAATTCTTCACTTCAATTCTATCTATAATCCTTGTACTAGGTCTTTCTTACTTGGCATATATGATTTACCAAAGAAGAATGACAGAAGGTCAAGAGATTGGAGAAGAAGAGGAAGAAAAACCTCTTACGCCAGAAGAGAAGGAACATTTAGAGCTTATTCAAGCGATGAAAGAGTTTGAAGAAACTGAAGAAAAACACGAAAAATTAGGACAAAGAAATTATTTCAACGAAGCAGATATGTTTAGAAATACAGACGGTTTTAAAAAAGAAGAAATTTCTGACGATATTTTAAAAACGCTAAAATCAATCGAAAACGCTCAAAAAAATGAAACACCCCTAACCCTAAGAGATTCTTCAACTGACGGGTTTAAAAGAAGTGAGTACGCTTTTGAAGAAAGAATTGGCGACATTTCAGACGAAGAAGCTATGGCTCTATTAGATGATGACGACGAAGATGAAACTCCTTCTGAATTAGATGATTTAGCATTAAATTATTATGGTGGAACTTCTGAAATTCTTTCACCAGAAAAAATAGATAATGAAATTTTTATCATAGAAGATGAAGACGAACCTCAACAATACGATATTGTAGAAGAAACTCCAGAAGAGGGAGAAACAATAGAAGAAGCCCCTCAAGAAGAGGTTGTTGAAGAAGTAAAAGAAGAGCCTAAAAAAGAAGTTAAATCTGATATTGAGAATTTACACATAAAAGAAAAATATCCAATTGATGAAAACAGAGGACTTTCTTTGATAAATTACCATAATACTGATGCCCTAATCGGTTATATCGGTAGCAAAATAACTGTTTTAAAGAAATTTGCAAAATCAGATAATGCGGTTAATTTGTCTGTTAGAGTTCACGAAAAATTGAGTTTTGATAAAACACAATATATGGTTAGAATAGGTCAATTCAAAGGTATTGTCGAGGTTACAGACACAGACGTTAAATTATTGTTAGATTTATGATTATGAAAAAGTTTTTGCTAATTTTAATATGTTTAATATTTATAACAACTGGTTGCAAACAAAAGCAAGATGACACTTTGAAGTTTGCAAGTTGGGGTTCTAAAACAGAAGTGCAAATCTTAAAAGGTTTAATTTCTGATTTTGAAAAAGAAAACCCAGATATCAAAGTTGAATTTTTACATATTCCGCAAAACTATTTTCAAAAATTACATCTAATGTTCGCATCAAATCTAGCGCCAGATGTTATTTTTATTAATAATTTGAACATTCCTGTTTACGAAAAATATCTTTTAGATTTGAATGATATTATAAAAAATAAAGAAGATTATTACCCACAAGTTTTGGACACAATGACTTACGAAAACAGACTTTTAGCTATTCCAAGAGATGTTTCAACACTTGTTGTTTTTTACAACAAAGATTTGTTTGATAAAAATAATCTTCCATATCCAAACGAAAATTGGAATATGACAGAGTTTTTAAATACAGCAAAAGCCCTTACAAACAATGGCGTTTACGGTATTTCATTTGAAGAAAACTCATTGTTTTATTTACCTTATATGAGAGCCTTTGAAGGTGGAATTTTATCTTCAAACGGTGAACAAATTATGAATAGCGAAAACTCTCAAAAAGGTATCAATTTCTATTCTGATTTGAGAAACAAATACAATATTGCACCTAAAAAATACCAATCAGCTTCAGAAACAATGGCGCAAATGTTTATCAATGGACGTTTAGCAATGCACTTATCTGGGCGTTGGCTTGTTCCTAAATATAGAGAAGATATCAAATTTGATTGGGATATCGTTAATTTTCCAAACATAAATGGAAAAAGCTCTGTAACGTTGGATTCTTCTGGTTACGCAATTACAAAAGACTCTAAACGTAAAGACGATGCGATAAAATTGGTTGAATTTTTATCATCAGATAAAGCAATTCAAAAATTCACAACAACAGGTTTAATCGTACCTGCAAGAATAGACACAATCAACTCTTCTGCCTTCTTGGATAACAAAAAACCAATGAATGCAAAAGTATTTATCGACGTTATAAAAAATTCTGAAAAAACACCTGTAAATAAACACTACAAAGAGATTACAGACAAACTAGATGAACAACTTAATTACACCTTTAACGAGCAGAATTAAGCAGCAATGTTTAATCTATGAGGTCTTTGGTGTGGTTTATTAGGTTTGTTTGGCTTTTGAGTGTTTTCAGATTTTTCTGATTTATCATTTTTTGTAGGACGTTGATTTTCTTTTGGTTTTAATGCTGAAGTATCATAAGTCAAAGAACCTTTTGATTGTTCCTTCAAAGCACCTTTTACAGCGTTTGGATAATTATCAAGTTCAGAACTCAATTCACCATTATTGATTTTTTCAATAACTTCGTCCATATATTTTTGAGTATTTTCTTTCATTTCAGGGTGAGCTTCAACCCAATCGTGCAATGAAACATCACCACGAGTATGGTTACATTCACCACATTCTAACAAATAGTTTTCAACTCTATCTCTGCCACCATTTGCTTGAGGTTTTACGTGCTCAATTGTGCCTACAGATAGTTTTAATAATCTTGCACCAACTTTGCTTGAAGGTTGTCCTGCATATTTTACAATGAACGCATCAGCACTATTTTTTGATGTTGGTAAACTGTCTGCCAATTTTTGAAGTTGTTTGTATTTTTCTTCATCTTCAATTTTTGATTTTGAATCTTTGATATCAGCAATCATTGATTTTCTAATATTTTTCATTGCTTCTTCTGTTTCAGTTGGCATTTTTGCATAATTTTCTGTTAATTGTGCAAACTTTTCGCCAATTTCTGGAGTAACAGATTTTGCAACTTCATTTATTTGAGCAAATGTATTTAATTGACTTTCTTTGCAAGCTTTTATAGAGCTAACTCTGTTTTCTTCCATAAAAGCTTTGAATGTACTTTTTGGATTTTCTTTTTCCCATGCTTCAAATTTATTAAAAGTACCTTTTTCAGGTTTGTGCATAAATTCTTCGTAAGGTTTAAGTGTGTTTACGTAATGTTGCGCAGAATCTTCTCTACCTAAATCTTTTTTTATTTTGTCCATATCTTTGTTAGTAAGCATTTTTGTACCACAACATGGGCAAGATACGTGTCCGAAAGAACGAACTAAATCTTCTTTTTTACCAGTAAACGAAATGTTATTGTATAACAACGCCATCATCGTTGTCGGTTGAGGCAACTTTGGTCTTTGAATTGGATTTGTTAAAACATTAGTAACTGCTTGCTCTGCTTTTGGAGCTTGTTTTGTTTTTGCTAAACTTGAAAAATTTGGATTGAAATTAATTATTGGATTTATCATACTGTTTTAAAGTTCGTAAAAAAATAACTTGCTATTTTTTCTCCAATTATTAACAAATATTAATTCAACTTATTCAAAACTTTTTCTAAAACACGTAATTTCTGCTTGTCTGTACCTAAACCTGTTAGAAGCATCGAAGATTTTTCATTTGTTTTTTCATCTTCAATTCTATTTTCATACAATTTTTCTGATAATTCATAACCGCTTATAGACGGAGATTTTATTAAAATTTTTGTAATATCGTTGTAATCACAGAATTCTACATTTTTGCAGTTATTTTTTAATTCTTTAATATTTTCTATCAATTCATCGATTTTCTTTCTACCTTTTGAAGAATTCAAATAATTAATATTTTTTTCAATAGATGCCAAGAGTGGATAAGACGGAGACGTAGTATTTATCAACGCTAAAGCTTTATCGCTGTCTAAATTTGTATTATTGTGTAAAAGCGCCGTAGGGTTTAAACCACCTGCAGTTTTATGCAAAGATTGAACAGTGAAATCTGCGATATTCACAGCACTTTGAGGTAATTTATCAGAAAAAGGATAAAGTGCACCATGCGCTTCATCGACAATCAAATAAGTCCCTGTTCTATTACAAATTTCTTTGATTAAATTTATATCAGAAACAATCCCCTCATAAGTCGGAGACGTAACGATTATAGCTTTTGGATTGTGTTCAACCAAAAGATTTTTTATATAATCAATATTGATTGATTTAGGAACTCCAAACTCTTCATCAATTTCAACTTCATAAAAAATCGGCGTAGCACCAGCTAGTTTGACCGCATTTTTATGGCAAATATGGCTATCCTTCCAAACTAGAACTTTATCATCTGTTTCAACACATGTTAAAACAGATGCAATAATTCCACTTGTAGAACCATTTGTTAAAAAATGAGTTCGTTTTGTTTTATAAATCTTACTTGCTTTTTCTTCTGCTTCTCTCAAAGCTTCTTGAGGATTATGGGCATCAGTTTCTGAAATATCGTATTTATAAAATTGTCTAAATTTTGATAAAATAAAAAATTTTTGGTTATGAGAAGGCGTCGTAAATAAGTTTATAAAATTTTTCTTCTTTAATAATTTAAGTAAACTCATTTTTCGTCATTCTCCAAATCAACTTTTAAAGGCATATCGTCAGCGATAGCGTTTGGTGCCGCCATTCTTGCATTCTGTGCTGCTTGTGCAGCTTGATTAGCCGCATCTTTTAAGAATTTATCAAGCATTTCTTTACTTTCTTGTTCAGCTCTGCTTTTGTTTGGTTTATCCAAAATATAACCAACACCATAACCCAACAAGCCAATAATAAGACAATATGGCACAATTTCTATCAAGGTTTGAGTTACAGTCTCATAAGTCATGCCACCATTGATTGCCATATGACAAGCACTATAAATCAGCCATGCTATACAAAATAACATTAGCCCAAAAAATATTCTATGATTTAATCTTGTTGCCTTATGTTTGTCTTTTTTCTTTGCCATTTTTATTTATTCAAAAGTTCCATATTTTTCTTCATACAGTATTGAATTAATGTCATTTTATCAATATTGTTCAATATTAAGAATTTACCAGATAGAACATACATACCGTCATCAAGTTTTTCAATTCTTATAAGTTGAATTTTACAAGTAATAGTTTGTTCATCAGATAAAACGATATCAACATTATATTCAGTTTCAATATTTATGTGTTCTTTTGATTTGAATTTCAAACCACCAGCTGACAAGTCGATTGTTTGAATATCGTATGAAACATCATCTCTATACAATTTTGTATCTTGTAAAAATGTAATACGAGTAAATTTTCTTCTTTGTAAAAATCTATGTTTTACTGGATTTGCAATTGTAAGAATATTATTTTCCATATCAGAAGTGTATGATTCAAAATACAACATACCGTTTTCTGTTTGAGAGAAGAATTCGCAAATGTGGTTAATTTCAATCCCTCTTGTTGGGTAATTAACTTTCATTTGAAAACCTTTTTCATCGACACTGATAACTTTACCTTTGTTAGTAAGTTTAAAGTCTTTTGGAACGATTAAAACATCTTGGTCTACTTTTACAAGTTCTCTCATTTATATAATATCCTTTCTAAATTTTAAGTTAATGGTTAATTACAACTTTTACTGTTCCGACAGATTTTGCCTTTACATTTGTACTGATTTCATTATACCCCATAATTGAAATTTGTGGGTAAGTTCTTTCAATCAATCTTCTAAACGCAAGTCTTATCGGTGAAGAACAAAGAATTACAGGCTGTTCACCAGTTTTTGTAATTGCAGTTTGAAGCTCTGTATTCAAGCTATCTATCAATCTTCTCGTAAAGTCTGGGTCAAGGGTTAAACTTTGACCGTCAGGACTTACACCTTTAGCAATAGTGTTTTCAACATCTGGAGATAACGTAATTGCCATTAATTCTCCTGTGCTTGCAAGATTTTGTTTGCAAATACTTCTTGCTAAAGCTTGTCTTACTTGTTCTGTCAAATAATCTGGATTTTGACTTATTCTGTATTGAATACTAATTGTTTCTAAAATAGATTTCAAGTCTCTTACAGGAACACGTTCTCTCAACAAGTTTTGCATAACAACTTGTATTGTAGAGATTGGAATATCTTTTGTAACATCGTTAACGTAATCATCTGAAACTTCGTTTTTAAGATTGTTAATAAGTTGTTGTACAGCATCTCTTGAAAGAATTTCAGAAGCATTCTTCTTGATAATTTCAGTCAAGTGAGTTGATACAACAGCAGAAGGGCTAACTACTGTATAACCATTTGCCTCTGCATAATCCTTGTCTTTTTCATCAATCCAAAGAGCAGGTAAACCAAACGCAGGTTCAATTGCACTGATACCAACAATGTTTGGATTGTCCGGAAGACCAGAAGAGTTCATAGCCAAACTCTTATCTGGATAAACTTCGCCTGATTCAATACCAACACCCTTTAATTTAATTTGATAAGTGTTCGGCGCAAGTTGAAGATTATCCCTTACCCTAATTGAAGGCAAGACAATACCTAAATCCAACGCTGTTTGACGTCTGATTTGTGCAATACGTTCTAGCAAGTCTCCACCCATATCAACATTTAAAAGTGGAACTAATCTATAACCAACTTCAATACCGATATCCTCAACATTAAGAAGTTCCATAACACTTTCTTTTGATGCTTTTTTATTACGTTTATTAGAAGCCTTTTTAGCTTTTTCGGCTTTTTCAGCCTCTTCTTTAGCTGCTTGTTCTTTTTTCTTAGTATCTTCGTATTTATAATAAGCTACAATACCAGAGCAAGCACCGATTGCCATAAACGGAATTGTTGGCAACCCTGGAACCAAACCTAATAGTAATAACAGACCACAAATTACACCTAAAACTCTAGGGTCAGAAAATAATTCTTTTGTGATATCTGAAGATAATGATGAATCTTGACCCCCCGCACGAGATACAATCAAACCTGTTGATAATGAAATAATCAAGGCTGGTAATTGTGAAATCAAACCATCACCAATTGTCAAAATAGTATAAGTTTGAGCTGCTGTCATAGGGTTCATTTTTAACATTGCCATACCAATAATCAAACCACCGACAATGTTAATAACAGTGATAATGATGCCCGCCATAGCATCACCTTTTACGAACTTAGAAGCACCGTCCATAGTACCATAGAAATCCATTTCTCTTTCTAAATCACGTCTTCTTTTCTTAGCTTCATCTTCACTGATTAAGCCCGAGTTCAAATCGGCATCAATACTTAATTGTTTACCAGGTAAAGAATCCAATGTAAATCTGGCAGATACTTCAGAAATTCTGGTAGCACCACCTGTGATTACCATAAAGTTTACTAAAACCAGAATTACGAAGATTACGGCACCAACAACGTAGTTACCACCGACTACGAATTCCCCGAACGCATTAATAACGTTACCGGCTTCACCGTATAGTAAAATTAATCTTGTTGTTGAAATGTTCAAACCTAGCCTGAACAATGTTGCAATCAAAAGAATTGTTGGGAAACTTGAAAAGTCCAACGGTTCTTTCGTATACAAACAAGTTAACATGATAATCAAAGCAAATGCTAAATTAAGAGTTAACAAAATATCCAAAAGGATTGGAGGTAATGGCAAAATCATCATGCCAACGATAACTACAAGCATAATTGCAAGTACGATATCATTGTTTTTTAATAAATCTGCTATCTTAGCTACATTCATTAAATTTTACCTTCTCCTTTATTTTGTCTGTTTGTTTCTGAATACCATTGCCAAGATTTCTGCTACCGCAACAAACATATCTGACGGTATTATACCATCAATCGGCACCAAATTGTACAAGGCTCTCGCAACGGCTCTGTTTTCTACAATTGGAACTTTGTTGTTTTCCGCAATTTCTCTTATCTTAAATGCAACAAAATCAACACCCTTAGCCACAACAATTGGCGCTGGAGCAATCGATTTGTCATACTTTAAAGCAACTGCATAGTGAGTTGGGTTTGTTACAACAACATCTGCCGTTGGAACAGCTGACATCATTTTTTGTTGTAATAATTTCATACCAGCTGATCTAATTCTTGCCTTAATTTTTGGATCCCCGTCAATATCCTTCATTTCATCTTTGACTTCTTGTTTTGTCATTTTTAATGATTTTTCGTATTCGTAATTTTGATAAAATCTATCAAAAATACCGATAATAAGCATTGCAATGCACATATCAATAATCATTTGAGTAAGAATTGAACCAATTACGGCAAAACCTGTTTGCACATCAGCACCCAAAATTCCGTACAATTCATCAAGTCTTGATTTTACAACACAAAAACCTGTAAAACCTACGATTGTAAGCTTTAACAATGATTTTGCAAATTCAACCATTTTTTTAGTATCAAAAATATTGAATAATTTTTTTGCACCGTCAATGGCTTTTTTAGGTGAAATATTTTCAAATTTTGGTTTAATTTTATCTATTGCAAAAACTTTACCAACTTGCGCTCTAATAACAACTATACCAACAATAAACAGTGCTAAAAATAGTGGTAATAAAATTTCACCGCAAGCTCTAGCATACGGAGCAAAGATTGCAATAATATCGTCAGAACTTATTTGAGACGGATTAAGGTGAGTAAACGCCATAACCATAGTAACTCTGAATTTATCTAGAATATAGCCAGAAAGCATACTAATAAGAGCAACACCCGTTGTTAGGATTAATGCAGACGATAAATCCCTACTGTTAACTATGTTACCTTTTTTGCGTTCCTTCTCTCGTCTGCGAGGGGTCGCTTTTTCGGTTCTTTCTGCTCCGTCGTTAGCCATTAGTTTTTACAACCTCTCCTAAAATAGTACCGATACTGCTGTTAGTGTTTTTTCTAATGCCACCGCTATATATTCTGCCATTGGTCTAAAGAATACTAGACACAATAATAAGCCGATATATATTTTTAATGGCATCGCCACCATAAATACGTTCATTTGTGGCATCATTTTTGAAACAAATCCTAAAAGTACATCACTGATTAATAACACACCGAAAATTGGTAATGCCAATCCGATTGCGACATTGAACATTTGTCCCATTAAATACACACATTCTTGAACAATTTGCCCGTTAATAAAAAAACCATATCCAACTGGAACACTTGTAAAACTGTTATATACAGCTGAAAATAGCCATTGGTGTGCATTTAATGAAATAAATACCATTGATGCAAGTAATGTATAAGCTTGAGTAATAACTGGTGAGGTTGAGCCTGTAGAAGGATTTAAGGCTTGTGATACAGATAGAGACATTTGTATCGCAAACATATTTGCCGCCATATCAACAGCTATAAAAATCAAGTTTGTACAAAAACCTATTAAATACCCAATAAAGAATTCTTTTAATAAAATCACAAATAATTCTGGCATAACCGTAGGCATAACAAAATTGCTTGTTGCATGCACAAACGGAAACATAATAAATGCAATTATTGCACAAAGCCAGATTTTTACTTGATATGGAATTGGATAAGTTGAGAATAAAGGCGCAGAAGCAAGCAATCCACTAATCCTAGTGAATACAGCAATAAATAAAATTATTTTTACTGGTGTGAATATTGCTAGTAAGCTTGTATCCATTTATTTCTTAATCCTATCCCCTTATTAATTCCGGTATCATATCGTAAAATTCGTTAATTGAAGTAACAAACATACCTGTTAGCCAAGGTAACATTACAATCAACGCTAGAATACAGATGATAATTTTTGGAACAAATGTAAGTGTTGATTCTTGAATTTGTGTTACCGTTTGGAAAATACTGATTATCAAACCGACAACCATACCAACTATTAAAACTGGTGAAACCATTTCCAATGTTATGACAAATGTTTTTTGTAATAAGTTTATGATTATATCCATATTTTTATCCCTAATGTATTATTGTGAAACCTTCGACTAATGATTTTACGATTAGATACCAACCGTCAATCATTACAAACATAATTAGCTTAAATGGAAGTGCAATCATTGTTGGAGGCAAGAACATCATACCCATTGCAACAAGTACACTTGAAATTACAATATCAATTACTAAAAATGGTAAGTAAATTACAAAACCAATTTTGAAAGCTGTTTTTAATTCACTTAAAATAAATGAAGGAATTAAAACATAAGTTGGAACATCGTCCATATTCTTTGGTTTTTCGATTTTAGCCATTTTTACGAATAATGCTAATTCTTTTTCATCAGTTTGCGAAAACATAAAATCTCTAACAGGAACAAGTGCTTTATCAAGCGCAGCCTGTTGAGTAATCTGGTTTTTCATATATGGTTGAATTGCAGTGTCGTTAATCTTATTCAAAGTTGGAGACATTACAAAGAAAGTTAAAATAAGCGCCAAACTTATTAAAACTTGGTTTGGAGGTAAAGACCCAACCCCAATTGCTTGTCTTGTAATGGCTAGAACGATAACAATTCTGACAAAAGCAGTTGTCATAATAAAAATACTAGGTGCTAAAGTTAAAATTGTTAACCATATAAGAATTTGAACACCATTAGAAAAATCTTGCGGTGTCTGCGCCGTTTGCATTCCAATATTGATATTTGGAAAGCTTAATGCTGCATGTGCTTGCGGTACAAAACCAAGTATAGACAAGCATAGTAGCATTATTTTATTTGCTATATTTTTTTTCATTTTTATTCTACCTACGATTTGTGATATATTTCCCCACAGATATTTTACACTATATCCAAAATCTAGGCTAATTCTTAACTTATCGCAACAAAAAAGAGCCAAATAACATTTGACTCTTTTTTGAAAATCTATTTGAAAACAATTTCGTATGTCTTGCTTCTGTGGGTTTCGGACTTCGTCCTGCAATCCTACGTCGCTATCGTAGTGCTCGCCTGCTTGTCTTTGCCTACGCAAAGCCAACACCGCTCACACCGGCTAACGCTATTCGGCGTAAACACTAACTTGTTTTCTATCACGTCTGTGAGGTTCAAATTTTACAACACCATCGATTAATGCGAATAATGTATCATCTTTACCGATACCTACATTGTTACCTGGGTGGAATTTTGTTCCTCTTT
>ERZ808278.84-NODE-84-length-80599-cov-5.689288_pt1 | contig 80599 bp, 64 predicted proteins | sample MGYA00521239_ERZ808278 | MGnify/ENA primary metagenome ERZ808278 (study PRJEB31516, sample SAMN03275600) | gut metagenome | biome: mammalia-associated habitat; material: feces | host: Papio cynocephalus | place: Kenya | collected 2012-07-17 ...
GGGGGCTTACTTTTTTTTAATGAAAGCCCGAAGTCCGCATTTGCTAGGCTTCGGGTTGGATTCATTTGCTGTTTTGAGTTTTACCGGACAGCAATAATTCAAAGTCGTATTTAATTCTCGCCTTCTTATAGCGCAGTTCATCAGTCAGCACATCGGTAGGCTCACCCTCGAGCATGGCCTTAGGCAGCCACACCATGCCCGCCACAGCCGAATTCACCGGCAGACGCTGTCCGCAGCACCCCTCGCCTGTGACCGGATTGTAGGCAACGTGCAGATTATCATTGCGAGAGCGGTTTTCGGCTATCATGTCAGGCACACTCATAGGCAAACTATAGGTATAGTGTTTTTCAGTCATCGGTATTTTTTTTGAGTGTAAAACTACATCATCGACCCACTCAAGGGCAATAGCAATCGGGCACAGGAATAGTCCCTTAATAAAAAAACACCCATTACCGCCCCCTTATGAGAGAATCGGTAATGGGTGTTAAGCGCAATACGCAGTTATTTCTATTTCAGCATATCAGCCACCTCTGCCACAGAGCCATCGTTGGCAGAGGGCTTCACGCCGAGCAAGTGGCATAGCAGCGGATACACGCACACATTGCGAAACTTGTCGGGCTTCACGTAGCCCACCTTAAAGGCTGGTCCCATGGCACGGAATCCCACCTGCATGTCGCTGCAAGTGTTGTCGAAGCCATGGCTGCCACCACGTCGCACCTTGCGGTCGGTAAACAGCCAGCCCACATCAGGAAGCACCAGCACATCGCCCACGTTAGGATTACTGCCATAGTGCAAGTACTCAGGGATTTCAGCCTTACGCCACACGCGAATGTGGTCCACGCCTTTCAGCGCCGCTACAATGGAGTCGGCAAATTCCGGCTTTTTCACATAGATATTGGCGGGAAGGTCGCCGTCCACGGCGTCCACCCACTCCTCCTTGATGTATTTCTTCACGGGCACCGTGCGGTCGGCATCGGTCCACGCCATGCCATGGTCGCCGGTCACAATCAAATTCACCTTGCTCGCCTCCGGAAGCAGGCTGATACGGCGCCACATATACGCCAGCACCTCGTCCATGTGCTCCACCTCCCCTCGGCAGTCTGCCGTCACAGGTCCTGCCACATGGCCAGTGTGGTCGGGTTCTTCAAAATAGCACATGATGAAGTGCGGGCGCTCTTTCTCCGGCAGCTGAAGCAGGCGCAGCACCTCATCGGCACGCTCCACATCGGTGAGTAAAGGCTTTTTCTGATAATCGTGCCAATAGTTGGCATGGTCGCCCTTGATGGCCACGTCGCTTCCCACCCAATACACCGTGGCGGTAATCACGCCCTGACGCTTTGCGGTGAGCCATATCGGGTCGCCGCCATAATATTGAGGGTCGGAACGCGTTTCGGAGTCGCCAAGCGAGTAGCGTTTGCCAGTGGCGCGCACTCGGAAAGAGTTGGCGATAATGCCGTGATGGTCGGGCACGAGTCCTGTGGCGAGCGTGTAGTGGTTGGGGAAAGTCTTCGATGGGAAAGATGGCTGCATCACCGCCTTCACGCCCTTTTCCGCCATAGAATTGAGGAATGGCGTGGAGTAAGCCTCACAATAGTCCCAACGGAATCCGTCGAGCGACACGATAATGGTGTACTGGTCGTCGTGGTTATTGGCGGCCCAAGAAGTCAGCGCCACGAGTGCCACGAGCATAGAGAAAAATAGTCGTTTCATATCACATATATATATCATTAACTTTTTATTCCGTAACCGTCTATTGAGACGCATAGCGCTCCCTGTCGCTGATAATGTCGGCCATATGGTCTTGCACCCAGCCTATCAAGTCGTTCACATGCAAGAGGAAAGAGCGGCTGCGGTCGGTGATGCTGTACTCTACCCTTGGCGGCACCTCGGCATACACCTTGCGGGTCACAAAGCCATCCTCCTCCAGAACCCGGAGCGTCTGGGTGAGTGACTTCTGCGAAATATCAGGGAGCTCGCGCTGCAGCTGCTTGAAGCGCAAAGGCCCACTATGCTGCAAAGCGTACAGCGTAAGGAGCGACCATTTGTCGCCCACACGCGAAAGCACATTTCGGATAGGGCAATTAAAGAGCATATCCTTCACGCTTGTGCCGTTTTCTCTCTGGTTAATCATACTGCGTAATAAAAATAAATTGAATGGTTAGAAGCTATTTCCACTACTTCTAACCATTCAAAATTAATAAAAAAATATGTTTCCGTCAAATTCCAGGAGTCAATGCAAGCTGCCCCGAGGCTGTACGCATCTGATTTTCTCAGATTTCACTTATCGATGGGAAACACGTTGGCGTCGTCCATGAAGTTGGTGATAGGCTTAGCCTCATACTGTATGCACATCATCACCATGTCGGTGGAGCCTGTGTTGTTGAGCGCACGAACCCCTGCTGGAGAAATACGGATCACACTGCCCTCGCCCACTTTGTTCACTTCTCCGTCAATCTCATATTCGCCTTCGCCAGAGATAATCACATAAAGTTCCTCGTGGGTCTTGTGAGAGTGGCGGAAAGGCGCCTTCTCTCCAGGGGAAAGCCTCTGAAGTGAAGCCTCAGCGCCTGTAAGTCCAAGTTCCTCGCCCAAAAACATTTTTCCAGCCACATTTTTCCAGCCATTCAGGCTTTTAATTGCATAGTTTGCCATAATAATCAAGATAACAAATTTGAATGAATTAACTATAATTTCAGCGCAAAGTTATAGCCAATCTTGTCTTCATACAAGTAGGCACTATTAGGTAGCTTGGTCACCTAAAGGTTAGCATTGGCGATTTCGGTCACTTAAAGAGCCGCCATTAACACACATTAACTCATTTTCCAATAGGCAAATGCACACAAGAAAAGGCTCAAAGACTATGATGGTCTATGAGCCCGATTTTTAGAATCTACATCTACGCTCTCGCGCAGACTTTTATCAGATTAGCAGTTTCTGTTTTTTGTCTGTGTCATTTGTCGCTGCCCACGCTTTTTCCCAGTTCGTAGGCGGCCTGCAATTTTGCATTGCCCGCTATTGTGCGCGGACCGTCCACACCACCACAGAAAAGAGTGCCGGCAAGGCGGCTCTTTGGATAGCAGTCGATCCAACCCGTCAGCCCAGCTTCGGCGCGCTGTGGCACCTCTGGCTCGTCCTCGGCAGCGGTGGTGAGCAGATACACGTCTCGAAACTTGTAGTCGAGCGAATACATGGCATTCATCCTATCGATAAGCACCTTCATCTGGCCGCTCATCTCATAATAGTAGATGGGCGATGCCCAGCACACAACATCGGCGCTGATCACCTTCTGCATGATGGCGTTGGCATCGTCGTCGATCACACATTTGCCTAATTTCTGGCAAGCAAGACAACCCTTGCAAAAGGCAATATTCTTACCCACAATCGAGATTTTTTCCACCTCGTTTCCAGCGGCCTTTGCGCCTTCCACAAATTTGTCGGCAAGCATGTCGCTGTTTGAGCCCACACGCAGGCTGGTGGATATTACAATCACTTTTTTCATTTCTTTAATCACGTTTTTTATCGTTCTGCTTTTTTGATTTTTTACCATCATCGTTTAATGGTCAGCACCACATATTCCGACTGTGTGCCTATACGGAATTTGCCACCCCAAATGCCCATACCCGAGCTCACATAATAGTGGGTGTGCCCCTTTTGCGTATAGCCGTAGGCCTTTTCATACATGGCTCTGGTGATCCATGATGCAGGCCACACTTGCCCATAATGGGTGTGCCCGCTGAACTGGAAGTCCACGCCACAATGCTCCGCCTCCTCTAAGTGGTAAGGCTGATGGTCGAGCAGAATGGAGAACTCGCCTTTAGGCACCCCGCTCATCAATTTCACCAAGGGCTTGCGGTGCACATTGGTGCGGTCGTCCCTGCCGATGATGGCAATTCCGCCCACACTCACCACACTGTCGCGAAGAAGAGTGATGCCTGCGTCGTGGTAGAATTTTCTGGCCTTTTCCGAGCCACTGTAATACTCGTGGTTGCCAAGAGTGGCATACACCGGAGCCTTCAGGCGGTGGAACTCTTCCGCCACACGCTCCTCAAGCAGTGGCCGCACACTAATGTCGATGATGTCGCCAGCTATCAGAATCAAGTCGGGGCGCTCTGCATTGATTGTATCCACCCATTTTTTGAATTCCTCTCTCCGGTTGTGATAGCCGAGGTGCAGGTCGCTCAGAAGCACAATTTTCGCCTCGCCGCCATTAAAGGCTATCGGCTTCGCCGTGGTCAATTGGAGTTGCTGCCGCGTCTTGTGGTAATAATGAATGTTGCCGTAGCCAAACACAGCCAGCATCAGCGCCAAAATGGCCGTGGCAGTGTAGCCATTGCTGATGAGCCACGCCTTAGGCACGATATGGGCCACCCTGCCTAAGTCGAGAGCAAGGAAAATCATTACCAGATACAGCAATATGAATATGAACGAGTTGCCCACCTCATACGTAGCCGTTGCGATATCAAGCGGCAGCTTTTCGATAATGCCCGAAAAGCCTGCAAACATTGTCAAAAACAATACAGCCCCCACTCCCGTAGCCACCCAGCGCCAAGAATTAGCAAATGGCAGCAAGTGCCAAATGTGCCACAGCACATATGTCACGCCCACGATGGGTAAAGCAAAAAATATGACTATCCACATTGCCTTCATCTATCAATAATCAAGAGTCTGGAGCCACTTGTCCACTTTCGACATATCGGTGCGGGTCTCGTGGCCGTAGATGCTGAAAGCCTCTTTAAACGTAGCCTTCGGATAGAGTTTCTTCAAGTCGCTCACCACGCTGCCCAGTCCGCTGCCTTCATGGGTGGAAAACGGAATGATGGTCTTGCCATTCAAGTCATACTTGTCGAAGAAGGTGAACATCACCTGTGGATAGGTGCCCCACCAGATAGGGCCGCCCACAAACACCACATCATATTGGTCGATGTTCTGCACACCACCTTTGAAGGCAGGCTTCTCGCCACTTTCAGTTTCCTTTTTGGCAAGCTCCGTCAAGGCATCGTAAGGCATATCGTAGCTCTTCTCAGCCACCACTTCAAAAGCGTCGGCACCGGTCACTTTCTGAATCTCGTCGGCCACTAATTTGGTGTTGCCCACCTTCACGTTACCCACAGCGTAATTTTCACCGGGGTGTGAAAAATACACCACCAGCACTTTGCTGCCTTTGCTTTTACTATTTTTGTTCATATTCTCGCTTGGTTGTTGTTGTGCGCCATTACACGATGCCGGCAAAACCAATGCCAGCAGCATGGCGGCCAATAATTTCACTGTATTCATAAGATATCTTCTATTATTTCAATGCATTATACGCTTCGTCGCTCACAGGCTCGAGCCATTCGTTGGAGGTGTTCTCTCCAGGCACTTCAAAAGCGAGGTGGGCAAACCAGCTGTCCTTGGCTGCGCCATGCCAGTGCTTCACGTTGGCAGGAATGTGAATCACAGTGCCAGGCAGGATTTCCTGCGCGGGTTTACCCTCTTCTTGATACCAGCCGCGGCCGGCCACTCCCACAAGCATCTGGCCACCGCCCTTGGTGGCGTGGTGAATGTGCCAATTGTTGCGGCAGCCTGGCTCAAAAGTGACATTTGCAAAGGGTATCTGCTCACCCGACACGCGTGCCAAATAGCTGTTGCCCTTGAAATACTTGGCATAAGCCGTGTTGGGTTCACCAATGGGAAATATCATCTCACGCTGAAAAGCGGCCTTGGCGTCGTCGCCTTTCACATCGTCGGCCCACACTTCCTTGGCGAGATTGAAAGCAGCCCAAGCCTTTGGCCAACCCGCGTAAAAAGCGATATGGGTAATTATCTCGGCTGCCTCGGAGCGGGTGATGCCATTGGCTTTTGCCGACTGCAGATGATACTTCAGCGAACTGTCGGTAATGCCTTGGCTGATAAGCGAGGTGATGGTGACCAAGCTGCGGTCGCGAAGGCTCAAGAGATCGTTGCGGCTCCACACTTCACCAAAAAGGATATCATCGTTGAGATGTGCAAACTCTGGGGCAAACTCACCCAGCTGGGTGCGGCCTGCCGTCTGTGTAATTTTCTTCTGTGCCATAATATGTGTTGTAGATAGCAGTATGAGTAATAGCGTAATCACCGTTTTATTCATAACTTCTTTTTTATTTAATTTGCTTTTCTTACTGTTCTGCTTATTTCACATTTTTATTTAATCATCACCAGTTCGTATTTTTTGCTGCCCAAGCCTATTTTCTCGGCATAGTCGGTGATGTAGGTGCCGTGCTGGCGGTTGATGCGCTCTATGAGAGGCTTCTCATCGTCGCCGGGCTGCGCCTTGTGGGTGAACACGAGGTCGAGGCAGGCCTGGTCGAGCGCCACGGGGTCGGTGCTGGCAAGTATGCCCATATCCTTGATCTTAGGGTCGGCGGGGTGGCTGTCGCAGTCGCAGTCCACGCTCATATTGTTCATCACATTGATATACACAATGTTGCCCGGGCCGAAATAATCGGCCACGCCCTGTGCCGCAGCGGCCATGCTCTCCAAAAAGTCGTCCTGCTGTGGCAGGTTTTGCCAGAGCTGCGATGGGTCAGCTACCTTGCCGGCGGTGTGGATATATGCCTTGCCGTCGGTCGATGCCACGCCTATGCTCTGATTTTTAAGCACTCCGCCAAAGCCGCCCATGGCGTGCCCCTTGAAGTGGGCGAGGTTAATCATATAGTCGTAATTGGCGAGGTGATCGCCCACGATATCGTATTTCAGGTGCTTCTTGTCTCTTACGGGGATACGCATCTGCCCATATTCGTCCATCAGATCCACAGCCGCGATAGAGTCGAAACCATGGGCATGCACCGTTTCCCAGTGCTTGCCTTTGTCCTGACGGCTGCCGCCATAGGCAGTACAGCACTCCACGAGCGTGCCGTTCACCTCATCCACGAGCCCCCGAATCAGGGTAGGCTTCAGATAATTGTGACCGCCCATCTCACCAGTGCTGATTTTCACAGCCACACGCCCATGGGCTGGCACACCAAGCACCTTGTATATGCGCACCAATGCCTCCGGACTGATTTCCTTAGTCATATACACTTTCGGCTGGGCACTACTGATGGAGGCTGCCCCCACAAGTGCCAATGCCATAACTAATAGCTTTTTCATAACTCTATGTTTTTATTCTTAAATGTTAGTGCCTGTTGGCGTTTTCTTGATCACTCTCGCAGGATTGCCCACCGCCACAGAGTATGGCGGAATATCTCTCGTCACCACTGCGCCGGCTCCTATCACGCTTCCTTTACCAATCGTGACGCCCGGAAGCAAAACTGCACCGCCGCCTATCCACACCTCGTCTTCTATAGTGACCGGACGGGAATACGTCTGGCACCAAAAGTCGGGATTTAGATTGCTACTGTGGTTACGGACCGACGGGTCGGTGGAGTGGGTGGCGGTGTAGATTTTCACATCCGATGCTATCAGCACGCGGTTTCCGATATTGATGCGGTTGTTGTCCACAAAAGTGCAGTTCATATTGATAATCACATTATTGCCAACGTGAATATTTTTTCCGTATTCGCAATGAAAATCAATGTCGATATGCACACGGTCGCCCAAAGAGCCAAACAGTTGCGCAAAAATGGCCCGTTTCGACTCTGCGTCGGCGTAATCGCATCCGTTAAGCTGCCTCAAAAGTCGCTTGGCGCGAAGAGCGAGGTCAAGCGTGGAACTGTCGGCGGTAAAGGTCTCGCCTGCCATACATTTTTCCAGTTCTGTTTTCATAAATATACAAGAGCCTATTCGTTATTATTTTTTTAAAAAAAATTATGCCGACTTACGGTAGTCGGATGGCGTCTGCCCGGTGTGCGACTTGAAGAAGCGCACAAAGTGCTGCGGATACTCAAAGCCGAGCTGCTGGCTCACCTGAGTGATAGAGAGCGTGTCGTCGTCGAGCAGACGTTTGGCTGCAAGAAGCATACGGTCGTTGATATAGTCCTTAGCCGTGCGGCCTGTCTCCGCTTTCACGAGCGCACCGAAATACTTGGCCGAGTAGCAGCACTTGTCGGCAAAGTAGCCCACCGATGGCACGCCCTCTGCCTCGGCCTTCTCAGCGATGTATTGGTCGAGCAAGGCGGTGAACTTTTTCACCACAGAATGGTTGATTTCCTCACGGGTCACAAACTGGCGGTCGTAGAACCGAAGGCAATAGTTCAGCAGCAGCTCTATGTTGCTCACAATCAGCTCGCGCGAGTGCTTGTCGATGCTGCGGTGCAGCTCTTGCTGAATCATCGAAAGCACACCACGGAAAATTTCTATCTCGCCACAGGAGAGGTGCAGCGCCTCATTAGAGGTGTAGTCGAAAAACTCGTAGCGGCTGATTTCTCTACCAAGCTGTGTGCGGTTGAGCAAATCGGGGTGAAACACTAATGCCGTCCATTTCGGCGACTTCACTTCGGGGTTAGGCTCCACATGTACACTCTGTCCAGGAGCAAAACTGGTGACGGTCATCTCATCAAAGTCATACTCTGTGCGGCCATACGAGAGTTTGCAGCCTTTATTTTCCTTCAAAAACAGGGCGTACACTCCATAATGACAAGTGTGCTCCTCCAAAACTCCACCCTCTTTATCGAAGCGCACTACGCTCACAAGCGGATGGAGTGTTTCAAACCCATAAAGGTCGTTGAAGTCCTGCACATTGTTAAAATAAATATCTTTCATCACTTTATGATATTAAGCACATCGTCCACTATCTGCTCATCGAGCAAGCGATTGTCGGAGAGCAGCTGCTGAAGGTCATAACGGTCGTAAAGGTCTTTCTTCACACCGCACACCAGCACTTTCATGTCGGTGGCGCCGTAATATGAGGCAATGCGCTCACCAAAGCCACCGTCCTTGCAGCCGTCCTCAAGGGTCACCACAAGCTGGTGGTCGGCCTTCAGCGCATTGAGCGTGTCGGTGTCCACGGCGTTAAGGTAGCGAGGGTTGATGAGTGTGGCGTCGATGCCCTTGTCGGCGAGCAGGCGAACCACATTCTCACCTTTCTGATAAAATGATCCGGCTGCAACGATTGCCACCTTCGAGCCTTTGTGAGCCACCTTGTATGCCGGCTCATAGGCGTAGTCGGTGTCCACGGCTTCCGCAGTGTGAATCACACCGTTGCTTGGCACGCGAATGGCGATAGGCTTCTTGTCTTGAAGGATAGCCCAGCGGAGCATGGCAAAATACTCCTCGCAGGTGGTAGGTGCCAAGTAGATGAGATTGGGAATGCTGCACAGCATCGGTATGTCGAACAGGCAGATGTGGGTGATGTCGTTCATTGAGGCAGTGCCGCCCCACATCACATTGATGACGGCGGGGTTGGAGTTGATGCACAGGTCCTGCGCTATCTGGTCGTAGGTGCGCTGAATGAAGGTGCTGTACACCGTCCACACCGGGTGCAGTCCGCCTTTCGCCATACCAGAAATCATAGCCACGGCCTGCTCTTCTGCGATGCCCATGTCGATGTGCTGCTTGCCAGCCTCCTTGCGCTTCTCTGGCGAGAAGCCCGCGGCCGATGGCGTTCCGGCTGTCACAGCTATGAGGGTCTTGTCGTGCTTCATCTCCCGGAGCATCCAGTCGCTGTAAAGCTGCTCATAGCTCTCGCAGGGAGCACTTGCAGGGCGGCTTCCGTCTTCGCGGTTGAAGGGAGCGCCGTAGTGCCAGGCCTCCTTATTGGCCACTGCGGGCGCAAACCCATGCCCCTTCTCTGTATGGATATGCACCACGGTGGGCTTTTGGGTGCCCTTCACGCTCTTGAACACCTCAATCAGCTTCGCCACATCGTTGCCCTCTTCCAGATATTTATAATCAAAGCCCCACGCCTTGAACCAGTTGTGTTCACAAGTGCCATGGCTCTGGCGCAAAGCGCGCAGATTCTTGTAGATGCCACCATGGTTCTCGGCTATCGACATTTCATTGTCGTTCACCACAATGATGATTCCTGTGCCCAGCTCGGAAGCCTCGTCAAGTCCCTCAAATGCCTCACCGCCAGAGAGCGACCCGTCGCCAATCACAGCGATGATGTTTTCGTGAGTTCCCTTGATGTCGCGCGCCTTCTGCAAGCCGGTGGCAAGGCTGATGGAAGTGGAGGTGTGCCCCACCTCAAAGTTGTCGTAAACAGGGCTCTCGGCTGGCGACGAGTAACCAGATATGGCGTTCATGTCGTCGAGGTTGCCAAGGAAGCCCGAGGCGCGGCCAGTAAGCACCTTGTGTGGATAGCACTGGTGGCTCACGTCGAACACCAATTTGTCGGCGGGCGCGTCAAACACATAGTGCAGCGCCACGGTGGCCTCCACAAAGCCAAGGTTTGGGCCCACGTGTCCGCCATGCTTGCTCACACGGTTCAGCACGGCGTCGCGGGTCTCATCGGCCACAATCTCCAGTTCTTTCAAACTCAGCTTTTTTAAGTCGGCTGGCGACTGTATCTTTTCTATATACATTGTCAGTATTATTTTGGGATTTGTGATTTCATTTCTTATCGAGAGCAAAATTACTCACATGGTGCCAAAAAGGCAATACCCAAAATACCGAAATTTTTACCTTAATTTCTTCACCCACAGCAAGGGGGGGGGGAGTATCAGTTATCCAGTTCAAGCTGGTTCTTGATAAGCTCATAATATTTGCCTTTTTTTGCCACAAGCTCCCCATGTGTGCCCTGCTCCGCTATTTTCCCCTTTTCCAAAAAGATGATATTGTCGGCATTCACCACTGTGCTCAACCTATGAGCCACCACTATCACCGTGCGACCCTTGAAAAACTCTTTAAGGTTGTCCATGATCTTGCGCTCGTTGATGGTGTCGAGCGATGATGTGGCCTCGTCAAAAATCAATAGTTGCGGGTCTTTATATATGGTGCGCGCTATCAATATCCTCTGTTTCTGACCTTGGCTCAACTCTATGCCAGTGGAGCCTATCCTCATACCGTACTGCCCGGGTTGCTTCTCTATAAATTCATCAATGCACGCTAATTTGGCGGCATGCCTAACACGCTCCTCGTCAGGGGCGCTGTCACCCAAAGCAATGTTCTCCATAATGGTGCCACTGAACACCCGCCCGTCTTGAAGCACCACGCCACACTGCCGCCGCCAGCTGTCCACGCTCATTGAGGCAAGGCTCATTCCGTCAATCTCCACACCGCCCTGTTGAGGAAAATAAAAGCCAAGTATCAGCTTTATCAATGTGGTCTTTCCACTTCCGCTATTACCCACTATTGCTGTGGCTTTGTTGGCTGGAAAGAATGCCGACAGCCCTTCAAACACATTGGGGCTGAAACTGCCCTCATATTTAAACCATACGTCGCTCACCCGAATGCCATCACTCAGCGAGCCACGGCAATTCTCACCCTGCACCATTTCCTCTTCCTTACGCTGCACTTCCGACAGGCGCGAGAGTGACACCTTAAACATTTGATACTGGGTGACAAGCGACTGTATCTGCTCCACAGGGCCTCCCAACTGCCCCAAAATGTAGCTGATGCTCATCAGAATGCCCATCGACAAGTCGCCATGAATGGTCAGCACGCAGCAAAAGCAAATAATCACTATGTCACGAAGCCGATTGATGGTGCTTCTACCCACATTCTGCTTATAGTTCAGCGTCATTTGTCGTAGCATCAAATCGTTGATATGCTTCTGATTGCGCTCCCATTTCTCTTTTTCTGCACTTTGAGCCACATTCGCCTTGATGTCGGGCATATTGCCGACAATCTCATAAAGCAGATTGCGATTGCGAGCATTTTCGGTAAAAAGGGAATAGTCGAGAAATTTTCGCTCATGCACAAAATGCAAGTCCCACAGCATCACCACAAGCGACAGTGCTATGAATATGGCTGTGGCAGCACAGCTATAATAGGCCAGCAGCACAAAATAAACCACCGCATTGGCGAGGTAGTAGAATATGCTGATCAGATTGTCGACAAGGAAACTTCTTATTCTACCGAAGTCATCAAGTCGCTGAATGAACTCCGTGTTGAGCCGAGTGTCGAAGTATTTCATGGGGAGCCTCATCAACTTGTCAAGCAACTCTCCCACATACTCCAGACCCACATGAAGATTCACGCGGCTTAGCATATAGGAGCTGAACGAGCTGGATATCACATACCCAATGAAAAACGACAACTGCACAAGGAATAGCCTGACCACCACCGGCTCATTTTTCAGAGCCACGCCGCTGTCGATAATCGACTGGTAAATAAACGGCACCATCCATCCACAGCCCATCGACACCGCCATCAGTGCCACAGAGGATCCGATTTTCCGCCATGACGGCACATATTTCCATATCAGCCTCTTTGCCAACGTCCAGTCATTCCTTTGCTTTGGAAACTCGGCAAGGTAGAAATGCTGCGTGGGCTTCACTATCAGCGCTCTTCCATATTCCTTTCCCGCCACATACCAGCAGCGCTCAAACTCATCACGGGTGAACGTCATTTTTCCATTCGACGGGTCGGCAATATGAAAATAGCAGTTGCCCCTGCGGTCGGCTGTCACTCTATACAGCACCACGAAATGGTTGGCGTTCCAATGCAGGATAATGGGAAATGGAATTTTCTGAAGCTGTGCGCTTCTTGACTCCGCCACCACTGCGTCAAAGCCCAGCTCCTCCGACCGCTGTTTAAGGTCTCGCATCGTGACTCCTATGCGCGAGATGCTCAGCCCGTCTTTGATATGCTGCTGCGGCACGCACTTACCATAAAAAGCACAGATCATTTGCAGACAAGCTGGGCCACAATCTGTGCTTTCTAATTGCCAATATAGTTTGAAGCTTTTCAAGCCTTATTCATAAAGGTCGTCGTCAATAATTCACATTCACGCCCTGCTCAATTCCGCTGCTCTTGAGCGAATGCTTTGCCTTCTCCTTCTTCTTTCCATAGTCAAGACGGTAAGTGATACCCACCACCACCATATTCGCATTGTCTTTAATGCTTTGCATCATTTCCACAGGGTGAACATCAGAAATTGTAGTCTGATTGTAGATAGCACCCCGCTTGGTGAATAGGTTCACTCCCATAAGGGTGAAAGTCCAATTTTTGTGACGATATCTAACCTGCACATAATCCCATCTGTCACCGACAGAAAATACGTTGCCTGAAAAATACTGCCTACGCCTAATCTGATAGTCAATAGTAATGTCCCAGCCTCCCCAATAAGCATTTGCAGTCACCGAGCCATAAAGACGCTCTCTGTTGTATTTCTTGCCGTGCAAGTCGGGGCGATGGTTGTCATAGCCAAGTTTGCCATATATCGAGAAGTGGTTGTTAAACAGGTTGTCAAGGGTCACAAACCACTCTAAGTTCCACAAATCATCATGCTGACCGTTGATAGCCCTACTCATAAATTTTTGGTAATAGGGGCTTGCCGCATCGCTGATGTAAGTGTAGTCGTAATAAATAGGATTGGTAGTTCGGCTGTAAGAGAGCCACAGTGAGGTATTGAACTTGCGGTAAACGTAGCGCACATACAGTCTGTTTCGGAAATACTCTGACGGCTTCAAATTTGGGTTGCCCTGGCGCACAGATATATTGTCGAGCACTTGAATCAGTTCCGACTGCTGCGAAATGGACGGCATAGAAGGGTCGTACATGAACAGGTAGTTCGCGCTCACATGGTTAGAGAATATATAGTTCATGGTCACGTTGGCCTTGAAGCGCGACGCGTTCATCACATAGCCATTGTTCTTGTTATGGTCGCTTTGGAATGCCAAATTCGCACCGAGGTTGAATTTATTGAACCGGCCAAAAAGCTGGGTGTAGATCGACAAGTGGTTCTGGTCGATTTTATCAGTAGCCACAGCCGCGTCGTTGGTCTGCGAATTGTCGGTGGAGTTGTAATAGTCCTGCACGCCGAAGTTGGTGGTAAATTTGCTGCCGAAAGCCTTCGAATACATCACTTCGGCATTTCCTCGCCATGCCTTGTTTTCGGTGATGTTGTCCCAATGCTTATTCAACGCTTCTTCATCGAACACGTCGTTTGAATTTCTGGCGTAGTTGCCCGATGAGTATGCGCCGCCTGCTGTAGCTTCAATGCTCTGGCTGTCGTCGATTTGCTTTCTGAAAAACAGGCTAAAGTCCGGAGAGGTAAAGTCCGACTTACGGTGCAGGAGCCGGCTGTACTTTTTCGTCACCACATTCCCCATTTCTGTGTTTAAAGAATTATCGTCATAAACACTGTTGAAGAATGTCACATTTGTGCTGAGTGCCAGCATGGTATTGGGGTTGTGCATATAGGTGTATTCAAAACCCAAGTTATGGGTCAGATAGCTGAAGTATGATGGAATACCCTTGCTTTCACGCACAATATCGTTCTCCCTGCCTATAAATCGCTCTGTGGTATTGATGTAGCGCTTATCGTAGTCGCGCCAACTGGCTCCGTAATTAAAATCAAACTCAGATTTCTTATAGTGATAGTTCACGCCAAGGCGGCCATCCATATTCCCCGTTGTGACAGCGCTGTTGTAGTCGGCAAGCACATAGCCACCGTCGTTACGAGGCTTCAAAATAAAGTTAATCACTTGCACATTGCCATATCGGATATCCGGATTGTCGTGGTATTCCACCCTCAGCACCTCGTCAGGACTGATAGAGAGCACGTGATTCATATTGGTCGGCTTTCCGTTGATTTTAAACACCGGCGTTTTTTCTTCCACCTTAACCTGTTTCAACGACTCATTCACTGTCACGCCCGGCATTTTAATCTGGAGTTTGCTCAGCAGCGAGAGACCATTGGTGGCACGCTCCACTTCACTCGAAGTGGGGATAATGATATACCTGTCGGCTTTTTGTGTAACCGACTGGGCAGTAACGGTCACCTCGTCAAGCTTCACCGACTTCTGGCTGAGGTACACAGTGCCAAGGTCAAGGTATGCGTCAGGTGTTCCCACCACATCCATATACACAGGCATAAGCCCCTCTTTTGAAATCTCCAATGAAAGCGCGGAGTCGTTCACATTCACCGACTGAAACTGACCATTCTCATCCGTCTCTATGCCCAAACGAAACACACCTTCCTTGTTTTTACCTTCTATAACAGCTTTTCTGATTGGCTTGCCAGATGCATCAACTATCTTTCCCGTCACCACATAGCCTAACATCTGCAAAGGCAACAATGAAATAAACATCAAAATCAACGAACGTAATATAAGAGTGTAGTTTTTTATCATAGGTTTTGCTTTTTGTAATTTAAAAATATCAGAGTAGGCTGCACATCTATTTCCACACATATCGAATATTATACAGCAGTTTATTCATCACCACATCCTCTTTTTGTTTTTCATCAAAGCCAAGAATGCAGAAATCTTTCTCGTTCTCAAGCGTTCTGGAAGTGCAGCCGCCATGGCATATCGGGAAAATGGCGCAACTCAGGCAAGGCTTGTTGGTGAATTTTGAAGCCATACGCTTCTCTAAAGCGTCGTTCTCCCATACAATGTCTCCATCTTGGCTTAAATAGCCGTCTCTCCTTGAGTTTTCAAAATCCACCGCAGTACACTTATACACGTCTCCATTATAGTTTACAACGGCACTGCTTCTCAAATCGCCATAGCAGCGCTCTCCGAACAATTGCTCCGAAGCCAAGATACCGACATTTGTGAAGGCATCAACAGCGACTCCGATATCTTCAGAACATGCGCCAACGTCTTGCCATACTTTGTGAAAAGAGACATCAAGGCATCGTTTTGCATCTTCGGTCAAGTCAGAGAAACTTTCGGGAATTTTGCCTACGCTGTCAATGTTTTCTTTTGTATAGTTAATGCGTAGCGTCACCTTTATTCCGTTTTCTATCAATTCTTTAATGGTGCTCACAATTATTTTGTAGGAGCCTTTTCCTCCCACAAAGTGCCTGTTGGCGTCATGTGTTGGCTCATCGCCGTCAAGAGTGATCTGCGCAAAATTGAAGCCATATTGCAAGAGCTGCTCTATTCTTTCGTGTGTGAGTAATGACCCATTCGTGGTGCAGTTACATGAGAATTTCACGCCAGCCCGCTTCGCCTCTTCATAACCAAATTTGATAATCGGCAGCATTACATCATCGTAGTAGAGGAACGGCTCACCTCCGAAAAATGAAAGCGTTAAGTTTTCCGACTTTGCACATAGTTTCTTAATCAGCTTGAACACCCGCTTCATTGTTTCGCCCGACATTTTCGACGGCAGGTGACTCTCATAGCAGTACCAGCAATTGAAATTGCAGTTGATGGTGGGATTGATAATCAAGTGGGAGCGTGTAGAGCCGTATTCTTCTGCAAGCGTTCTTCTCTTATACACTTGAAGTTCGTCCACCGAATCCTGTACAAGAAAACCACCAGCTTTCAAATTATCCATGCAGGATTGCTCGTCTGGCATGCCATCTTGCAGCGATTGCCAAATTCCTTTTTTTAGAAAAAGGAACTTGTCGCTTAGGCTATTGTACACGATGTCAACGCCTTTTTGATGGTCAAGCAAAACGTTATATCTGCTGAATTTCATTTTAGAGATGTGCCGATTATTTCAACGGCTCCTTAGGTTATTCAATGTTTACGAATCTTCAAAAAGATGATTTTACAGAGAAAGAGTAATCAAGAAGATGTGAATCCTTTTAGCCTTTAGTGGAAGTCCCACAACCTGGAGTGCAATTACCTCCTTGGCAATTATTCACAGTAGTTCCTCCACATCCAGTCTTCCCACAATTCGTGTCAGTATTGCAGAGGTTATTTGCGCCACTGGTTCCAACCATTCCATCCATCAAGATAGAATCCTCATCTCTCAAAACGGTCATTTCCAATCCCTCCACAAATTCTTGCAGTTCAAGATTCCTGTCCATAGTTTTTAATTTTAATGTTGTTAATGTATTGATAAATTCTGCTCAAAATGCTTGATTTGAGTTATTATTAGAAGTTCTCTCATCTTATACCCCCAAAAATAGCACAATATTTTTTCAGCACCAACTTTTTTTTTTAAAAAAAAAAGCGGATCTCAACCATTTTTTTGATGTTTTTTTGATGTTTTGATTTTTGGCGCATCGTTCCCATCCGCTCTCTATAACAAAACACCACTCATCACCAAACACTAAACCACCACTGTCTTTATAGCTTCAATTATCCTCTTGCCGAACATCAGCCCCACCTTTTTGGCGTATTCATCAGGGGAACGCAGCACACGGCTGAACAAATCTTTATACATATCCAGATTTAGATGAAACGCATAGTGTCCGCTGTCGATATATATTTTCACAGCAATGGAAGCGACGTACAGAATCTTGCAGCAAAGCCACACCTGCGCATCTCTGCATAGTTGATGTGTGCACAGATAGTTATACAGGTCGTTGGCTACTGCCAGATGGTTGTCGGCACGGAAGATTGTCGCCACATTTGACGCTGTTATGGAATCAGCATTTTTGCGATATACATAATGCAATTCGCCAGTTACCAGCACCTGACGAGCTTCGCACATGGCAATACTCGTCCACAGGTCATCCTCCGACATTTTGTGGTGAAACCTTAACTGCATCCTGTCGATAAACGACTTCTTAAACAGATAGCAGAACACTAAAGGCGTGAAGGTGCATGTGCGCATAAGGCGAGCAAAGCTGTCATCTCCTTTCCACTGTTTGCCTATCATTCCACAATGAGCCTGTCTAATCTCAGTATGGCTGTCGGTAAATTCTATTTTCACACTGCCCATTGCCATTTCTGAGTCTGATATGACAAACTTATTGTAAAATGATTGAAAGTTGTCTGTTAGAACAAAATCATCACTGTCAACGAAAGTAATCACGCTGCTTGTGCAATTGTCCAGCCCGAGATTACGGGCTTCCGACACGCCTCTGTTGTCCTGGCGCAGCAATCGAATTTCACCGCTCACTGCATAATTAAGCAGTTTTTCGCAAGAGTTGTCGGTGGAGCCATCATCCACCACAATGATTTCTTTAGGCAATTGCAGCTTCAACAGGGATTCCACACACCTCACAACGTATCGCTCTGAGTTATACATCGGAACAATAATCGACACTAACGGCTTCATTTTTCACTTCTATTTTTCTATCAGAGCCTTTAACGACAGGCCATAGGACATTCATCCACAAATCAGTATCATGTTTTTCAAAAGTTCTATGACTTCTTCTTGATTACAAGTGTCGTCCAACCTAGCATCGTCTGCTATATACTTTTTTATGACAGCAAATTCAGAGGGGGCAATTTTCCTCTCTATAAACCTTGTGAAGCGGTTGAGCAGCCAGTACTTTCCGTTTCCTTGTATGATGGTGTAATCGGTATTGAATCTCAGTCTGCCGGCATCTACCGCTTGCCTTTGCAATGAACCGAGGAAATATATCTGTTTGGTGATTCTGTTCTTTATCTCAAGCCACGCTTGCGACAGTGCGCTTGCCAAATCTGGCGTTGCCTTGCCGCTTCTGATAGCCATAATATCCTCATACACGAGGCTCTCGGGTAAGGCACCATCAAGCCGTCCTCCTATAGTGCCTTGGAAAAACTCATGATAGAACTGCACGATATTGTTAGGCGTGGGTATGCCTCCGTAGCCCCGTTCGCCAAGCACGATAAGCGGCTTATGGCGCTTTATTGCAAACAGCGCGGAATATCCGGAGCCTATCACCATTTGGGCACGCTTCACATGACTCTCTATACAGCCAGAACTGTCGCTGATACAAATATTGGGGTTAGCTAAGTGACGAATACTCTCATTTTTGCTGCACACTTCAATTTTCAGTTGAGTGAGCCTGTTCAAGGTGCGCAATATCTTAAACAGCGCACTGTCGGCATACAGAAACTCGCCCGTGTTTACATAGATGTCAAATTCCTTTGGCACATCGCTCTTTTCGCTATCCGCTGGAGCGAAGTCAAAGGGAACGGCTATTTTTTCAGATGTCTGCTGGTACGGGCAGAGTATGTTGATATCAAGGTCGCTGACCCAAAATGTGTAGTCCACCATGGTGACATCGGTGTAGAAATGCCGCGAAATGTCGGACCTGAACAGAAACCGCACAACAGCCGCATTCTCCTGCCTCTTGCAGTCGGCCACCTCCTGCGTGATGTCGCCAACGCACACCACACAGTCGGCACCATGGCACGAGCTGATGATTTCAAACGATTTTTCTCCAGATATGATTTGATGTATGCTCTCATAGAGCAGTTTATACTTTGGAAGTGTGCTGGTAGCTGTTAAATATATTTTCATACTGGTCGGGATATTAGTTTGTGTGATAATTGTTGCAACTGCTGCTCTGAGATTTCCGCCACACAGCCTAATGAGGGACGCGCATTCTCGCCAAAATGCTCGTAGCTGCTCTGGCACCCCTCCTTATCCTCCGCCTTGTAGAACTCATACTTTGCCTTTCTATCGGCGGCTTCCAGCAATCCATAATGCAGGATTAGCAAGCGGTCAGCTATGGCGGATTTCGCCAGTGTAGGCGCTTGATGAAAGTGGAGCTTGCCCCGGTCGGAGAATATTTGCGAATGCCCTATGTTGCGCATCATCTTATAGCGGAAGCACACGCCTTCTATTGAGCTGGGATATTGGGCATTAAAGGTGCTTTGACTGTTCCAAAGGTGAATGTAGGGGACCATATATGCGTCGGCGCCGTCATCGTCCACATATTGGCGTACATTGCAGAACCGCTCATCGAGCATTTCATCCACATCGAGGAAAAATGCTATTTTATGGTTCACAAACGAAGCCAGGTCGAGTAGCAGATTCCTATTCTGCAAGTCGTTGAATTCCGTTCTGCGCTTCTTGCATTTAAGCAGAATCTTTTCAGCCCGCGCAAGTTCATAGGTGCCGTCGGTGCTGCCATCGTCAAGCAGCACAATTCCATCGAACAGGTGCGATGCCTGCTCAAGAAACCGGCTGATTCTATGGCTCTCATTATAGCACTGTACCAGCAGAAGCACAGGGTACTGCTTACCACCGAAATGACTGGCGATTTCGTACTCGGCAAAGCGGTTTTGGCAAAAATCATTCAACTGCTTTTCTGATGACGCTGGTTTGTGTTGCCAATCATAGAGCAGTTTGTCAAAATCCATGCCCCAATCCTCACCATTAGCCACCGCTATTTCGGGAAAAAAGAAATGGCGTAGCACATCGTTGGGCGTTTTCTCAAAAGGCTCACTCCTCCTCACCTTCCCCTCGCGGTTGTCGATGTCGCGGTGCGCCATCATCGCCCCGTTGAAGTAAAGTTCCTTCACGCCTATCATATCGAGGCGCGAGCGGAAGTTGTTGTCATCGCCGCCCCACTTCGAGAGCGTTTCATCGTATCCATGAATCTGCTCGGCATGGCGCTTCTCAAACATGATGCTGCCGAACGGAATAAACTTGTGTTGATTGAATGTGACTTCCGTCACTTCCTCATCGTCGGCAAAGCACACCCTGCCTATGGCATAATGGGGATAGTCGGGATAGTCGACAAACGACTTGCGCAGTATGCCAATCACATCAGTCACCATCTCCGACTCCGGGGAGCAAACCATCACATACCGCTTCGTGGCAAACCGTATGCCCACGTTAAGCGGCTTGGCAGGGTTACGCCATTCGTGGGGCTTGTCGTTCATCACGATACGCCAGTTCACAAATGGGTACTGCAATATGTAGTCCTGTAATTCCTGCGATTCCTCGGGCGTGTCGAGCACCAGTACCACCTCTATGCCGTTTCGCTCAAAGTATTTCCGATTTTTGGGAAACACTCTCCTGAACTCCTTCATTTTCCGAAAAAAAGGAATCACCACGCTCAAGTCAAAATTGCGATAGAATGGTTCTTTGGTTTTAAAGAAGAGTGGCATAGTAGATAAGTAAATTAGTTAATAATGGCAAATATATAAAATGAATTAAAAAAAGCAAATCACAAGCAAACAGTTTAATCTTAATCTACTTTAACAATTAAAGAGCGATCCAAATTGGCAACTCTTTAATTGTCTTCTTTTGGGGATTATGACTGTTGCTATTTTTGCTTTTTGGGCTCGGTTTTTGGCCATCTGTCGGCCGACATCGGTATGGTATAGTAAACGCTCATGGTGAAGGCGAACCTCTTGCCACGGTCGCCATAGCCTGGTATGAACCACGGCTGGGCCTGTGCATTTTTCTTTTCCGTGAATATGCCTCGGTAGCGCGCCTGCCAGCCCACCGACACGTTGCGCCACAGCTGCACGCGAAGTCCGGCGAGAAACTCGCCCCACAGTGCGTGTGCGCTTTGCCCCTTGAGGGTGAATGGCACGGTCTCACCCCAGTAGTGGTCGGTGTAGGCTGCATCGGTCACGTCGAACTTAAACGCGGAAAAACCAAGCCGCACGCCGGCATACACTTGATATTTCGGGTCGTTCTTGAAAGTGAAGTTGTAGTTCGCGCCGAGTTTGAAATATGGGGCGAGTTTACCCTTGTAGGTAAAGTTCATGTCGTCGGGGGTGTTGTTGGCAAACCCCACGCCTATCTCCACCTCAGGCTGAAGTCGGTTCCACATGTTCAGTGTAGCGCTCACGCCAAAATTGCCGTATTTCTGCCCGAAAGCCATAAGCAGCGCATCGCCCACCGCCACTCCGAATGTGGCCTGGGTGAGCATTGGGTAGCGGGGATACACACGGCGCAGCGAGTCGCGCCGAAGCTCCTCGTTTGCCGAGGCAGTGTCGCCATCGAGGTAGCGCTGCACCACCTCCTCCTTCGTGCCCTTGGCGGGGCGTAGCACGGTGTTGGTGCTGGGGCGGACAGGGGTGACGCGGCGCCCTTGCCCACCCGACTGCGCAAAGGCATAGTTTGCCATCAGCACAAGCGCGAGCGCGCAATATTTCAGTAGTTGTGGTGACCGATGTCTCATCGCATATACACTCTAAAGGTTACGGCATTGTTGTTGGTGACCACAGGGCGGACGAGCGCCACCGAATCGATGGCATGGCACGTGTGGCTGTAATCCGAAATCTGGAAATTGAGCATTGCGCCACAGTCCACGCTCGCAAACACAGGCTGCGAGCTGTAGTGAACAGTGATGGTGTCGGACGGCGAGCCGGCGATGTTGTAGTTCAGCTCAAACTGGCACTCGGTGGCAGAAGGGCGCAAAGGCAGATACACCTCGCTCACCGTCTGCTTGTCCACATACACGCTGTCGCCTGGCGCGCCTATGCCTCGCACGCTGAGATTTTCCACACTCACCGCCGTGCCACCCTTGTAGAACGCCGCCAATGGCAGGCTGGATCGGTTGTCGATACACCCGTCGCCACTGCATGCGCTGAGCGCCACTCCTGCGGCAAGCCATAGCGCCAACATAGCTATATGCCTACGCAGCCTGGTCATTATTCGTGATTTCTTCTGAAATTTCATACACATTGCGGTCGGGCGAGTGACGAATGATGAGCTCTCCGAGAAATCCGCACAAAAAGAGCTGCACACCTAAAATCATGCACACCAACGACAGGTAGAAATAGGGCGACTGGGTCACCAGCATCGGGTGGTTGCCGGCGTAGAGGTTGTAGAGCTTGATGCCGCCCACAAGTATCACGGCTATCAACCCGAAGAAGAACATCAGCGAGCCGAGCAGCCCGAAGAAGTGCATAGGTTTCTTTCCAAACTTGGTCTGGAACCACAGGGTGAGCAGGTCGAGGTAGCCATTCACAAAGCGGTCGAGCCCGAATTTGGTGACGCCATACTTGCGCGCCTGGTGGTGCACCACGCGCTCGCCTATTTTGGTGTAACCCGCGTTTTTCGCCAGATAAGGAATGTAGCGGTGCATGTCGCCATACACCTCAATGTGCTTCACCACCTCCTTGCGGTAGGCCTTCAGTCCGCAGTTGAAGTCGTGGAGGTTGTGGATGCCACTCACTTTGCGCGCCGTGGCGTTGAACAGCTTGGTGGGTATGGTCTTGGTCTTGGGGTCGTAGCGCTTCTTCTTCCAGCCGCTCACCAGGTCGTAGCCCTCCTCCTTTATCATCTTGTAGAGATGCGGAATCTCGTCGGGGCTGTCTTGCAGGTCGGCGTCCATGGTGATGACCACATCGCCCTGCACGCGCTCAAAACCGGTGTTGAGCGCGGGCGACTTGCCATAATTGCGGCGAAAGCACACGCCCTTGATATTGTTATTTTTCTCATGAAGTTCCTTAATCACTTCCCAGGAGCCATCTGTGCTGCCGTCATTGATCATCAGCACCTCATAGGTGAAGTGGTTTTCGTTCATCACGCGTTCTATCCATTCAGCCAGCTCTGGCAAGGATTCGGCTTCGTTATACAGCGGAACTACTACTGAAATGTCCATATCGCTCAATTTATATGTTTTGTATATTTTTTTAGAATCTGCATTCAAGGTGGACGCATGCGCCATGCTATTTCCTCGCCAGCCTGCCCGTGAGCTTGACGATGGCCGACAGCAGGGCACTGAGCAACGAGCCCACAAACGAGCTGAACCAAAAGCCCGTGAGCGCCAAGTCGATGCTCCGCGGCGCACCGTGCTTCTCTATCACAAGCCGGAGGGTGCTCACCACATCCTGCATGCCATCTGCAAACAGCTCCGGCGTGGCCTCATACTGATTAATCAAGAGCTGCGCCTGCTCATAAAAATAATTAGGGCGCAGCAGCTCTATCACAGCCCAGCTCACACCGCAGGCTATGAGTGAGCCACACATGAAAATCAGGATGCCCGTCATCCACAGGTTGGAAAACGAGGTGAGACCATCATCAGCCACGTAGCGTTTTTTAAGCCACCTGTACACCACAAAAGGAATAAGCAGCACCATGGCCATGGCGAACGCCGCGATGGCCACATGCTTGTCGGAAAAGATAAAACCCGCAGCCACCACCGAGAGGTAGATGCCAAAGGGCACCCCCCACTCCGCCGCTTGCTTGAAAAGGCTCTTTTGATGTTCCATATTGTGTGTGGTTAGCAATTTGCAAAGATAGGAATTATTCTCCACATTCACAATATTGATTTCTGAAGCTGTTTCAATCGGGGGTCTTTTGGCTGACGGTGACACGCGCCCTCACCACATTTGCCAAGTCGGTGATATCCGCGCCAAGGGTAAAGCGGCACACTGCGCCACTCCCCGCCGGCATTATCCGCGCGCTCATCGCCTCCTTCTTTCGCACCACGCCACCGCTTGAATTAAGCCACTCCACCACCACACGGTAATAGCCTTTGACCACGCTTGCCGATTTCAGCTCGAAATCAATCTGCGCCGCCACCTCCGTAGCTTCCTCAATGGAGGCCTTGCCATAGGAAAAATAGGCGGAGTCAGGCGTTAGTGGTATCTGCCGTCCGGAAAGCTGCGCGGTGGCGGCCTTTATTCTTGCCGTGAAAATAGAATCCACCTCATCAAAAGCCCTCTGGTGAAGGTTGAGTAGTGCCGTGTTCTGCTCCAGCGCGCCAGGATGCCCGGCATTGGCGGTCTGCGCGCTTTCGAGACATTCGTTGACAAACCCTAATGCGGCCTCGCGGCGGGCAAGGAGCGTAGGCACCTCACCGGCAACCGAAGGAATGCGGGCGACGTCGACATCGGCTCTCGCCACCGCATCATGTACGGCATCGGCTGGGCTGTGCATGGCCACATTATGGACAGATTGCCCAGAGCCATTCCCCGAGCAACCTGCTAAAGAGATGCCAAGCGCCACTGCCGAGGCAAGTGGCCACTTTGCAATTTTCATGATAAGTGCGATGATTAATTAAGAATGACTGTGACGTAGCAAGGACCGTCTAACACGCTGTCGGCCATAGCCTTTTCCACCTCAGCCTTAAATATGACAGCCTTTTCCTGCCCAGGGGCAGAGGCGGCAAGGGCGTTGACCGCAGCAGGGTCGCCCTCAAGCTCCACCCTCTTGCCGCTGGCCTTGTTCTTAAATGTCAGCGAGCATGCCTTCACTTGCTTGAAATCGCTGTCACTGCGACTGATGGGGCACTCCACGCTGATTTTCACCATTGCCCCTGCCGGCTCGGTGGCCACCGCTACTCCGTCGTCTTTGTGCCAGCCGTAGGAGAATGCGAGGCATGCATCGCCCGACGAGGCTGTGCCACAGAGAGGGAACGAATAGTCATTGTCGGCGCTTATAGTATCGGCAGTGGAAGTAGTATCGGCAGTGCCTCCCGTTTTCTGACAGGCGCAAAGAGCCATTGTCATAACTGTTGAAACGATAAATAAGAATTTCTTCATGTTAGTTTTTTTTTAAGATAGGTGCTAAAAATAAACGCTTATGTTCATCTGAATTATTTTTGCGCACCGAATATGTTATGTTAATGATTACTTCAATGGGCGCTTCATAGAGTCGGTGCCTGCCTGCATAAAGGCGTCGGAGCTCTTGGCGTCCTTGGTGAGCACGGCTTGCTGCACATATCGCTTGCCATTCTCCACGGTCACCACTGCGCAAGGCAGACTATACGCTATCACATTGTAGGGCCATTTAGGATTCTTGAGCGTGTGCCACTTGGAGTCGAGATAGATAATCTTCTCCACTTTCGCACCCTGCGCCACAAACTTTCCCACCACGGAATTGGCGAGCTTCTTGATGCTCGCGTTCACCGCCACGCCTTTTGGCTCAGCCACTGGCTCGGCATGCGCACCAGCCGCATTCGCATAAAGTTCGCCAGCGTTGGCGTTCTCCACCACGGTGGATAGGAGGCGATAGGAGTCATCGCTCCGGCTGAAGCCGCTGGCCGACGGCATATAGCTGCTCAACAGTCGGCGCAGCACTAAAAAGTGCATGAGCTTCTGGGTGGGGTCGGAGGCTTCCTTCATCAGCTTGTTGTATTTATTGGCGAGTTTCACCAACTCAGCGTAAGGAATGTATTCCGCGGCAAGATTCTGAACAGCCCACTCGCGCTGCTGGCACCACTGCCTGTACTTGCCTGGCAGCATGTGCTCGCCATCCACCACGCCACGCACCTCGTCCTGCAAGCCAAGTTTGCACTGCATCGAGAACTCATTCTTATACATGTCGGCCTTCAGCCACAGTTCAAAGGCGAAAATCGACTTGGGGTCGGCGATATATTGGCAAGCCAATGCATTGACAAACATCTCATCTTTCGGCACCACAAGGGCGGGGTTGTTGGGATCGATATTGATATAGTCCGTTATCCAATAGATATTGCTTGCGTCGGCGGCAATGGCCTTCATCAGCATCTTGCCGAAAGTTTCGTTGATCACATCGTCCACTCCCGTGCCAGTGAAATAGAAGGCACGGTTATTGTCGGTATAGTAAGGCTGATAAGGCGCAGTCACCCCGTCGGCGGCATTGTAGATGGCATCGAGATGCTCATAGGTGGCGTGTATCTGCCCCACCGACTTGGTGAAGCCGGGCTTCACCGTGGCATCGGTGGCGTAACGGTCGGAGGCTTTGCACTCTGCGCTTGGCTTGAATTTCTTGTAGGGATTGAAGTCACCGCCACTGTTGCCTTCGCCAGCAGCCCCGCTTACCACTGATCTGGCCTTCGACTCCACGGCGTTTTTGGCCTCACGCTCTTTCTCATTCACCTTACTTCTCACCTCTTTCTTCACCTTTTCCTTCAGTTTGCCGAGGCCAAACTGGGCCAAGGCAGGTGCTGGGGCTGTGGCAAGAAGCGCCACGCACCCTAATGCGGCAATAAATGATTTCGACATTTTCATTTCATTAAAAATTTATGCTTAGAAGCAATTATTATTATTCACTAAGTTAATAAGCGTGTCTTTTTCCTGTGTGGACCGTGTCTCAAAACACCACCTTACGCGCCTTTGAGCCACGCTTTTCAATATAAACTCCGTGCTGGCGTGGGGTGGCCACTTTCTGCCCTTGCAGATTATAGTAAACGGCTGGCGCGCTGACGCTTTCGTCATCGGCGTTGGTCACATTCTCAATTCCTGATTCTCCAAGATAGCCAGAATACTCGTATTTTTTGTCGTAGCTCCACAGTCCAGCCACAGGTGGCTTGGTGGGGCTAAATGGGAGTGGCTTCACCTCCACGGCTGATGGAGTGGCAGATTCTTCGGCCTCAAATTTTTTTATGATGTGCGTGGCGGGGTTTTTGCCTCTGAGCGTTTCCTCATAATCAATCCAGCGGTCCACATCGTATCCTTCATCGGAAAGGCTATACTGAATAGCTTTCACTTCATTATCAATGGCGTTAGTGACCGTTTCATCATAACCACTCATCACCAACTTGTTCGTGCCACCAGAATTGAGGTAGGTGTTGATAAGCTGAATCTGTGAATCGTTGCCAAAATCAAAGCCATAATACTCAATCACGTTTGTCATTGGCCCTTGGCTCATGGTCACCTTCACATGGTCGGTGAAATATTCCATAGTGTAGTTTGCCGCATTTTCGCCATCAAACATGGTGAACGACAATGGCTTATTACCAGAAAGGATCCATTCCATTGGGTTTGTCGTCACAATCTGGCCGTTGGTTTCAGCCCACTTGATGTCGGAAATTTGCATACCTTCTTGGGTGTCGTTGACAAGGCTGGCCTTGCCGTTGGTATAGGTGATGACAAGGGGTTTGCCGTCTTTTAAAACCCCGTCTTTGAGCGAGGATGGCGTGACTTTCACCACATTGCCTGCCGCGTCGCGCTCTACGGTGTATTTTTCCCAGTTGGTGCGTTTCCACGAGCTTGTCGCATTGTCCCATTCACAGGTTTCCTTGCTGCATACGAAGTTCTTCACCACAGCGTCATAAAGTCTTATATACATTTGGTTGCGCAAGAGCGTTCTGCCATTGTCGGTGTAGTATTTCCAAGTCTCTCTCGAAACTTGACCATCCGCATTATAGTCATATGTTCTAACATCGCTGTTCTCCAGTCCCACGTTGTTTCTACACCTCACCTTGCCGTAGCCATTTTCTTTAGGATTGGTGTAGTATTCCAGCGTCACGGTTCTGCTGTCTATCCATTCATTCTCGGCCTTGTCCCAGGCATAAACTCTCACCTTTGTGGGCAAGTCGGAAATGTCGGCGCTGGTGGGGGCCTTTAGCGTTTTCTTGGTTACGAATCGGTTGAGTCCCACCACTTCACTCACGCTGCTGAATTGTGCAGATGCCGTTAGAGCCACAAGGGCACACATGGCAAGAGCATGCTTCTGTCTGCTTGTTCTCATAATTGTGTTTGTGTTAATGTTCATATTAAAAGTGTCTGTATAAAAATAAAGCAAACTCAAATTTGTCATGAATTTACTAACGAGGCATGGGGGCACACACCTCAAGTCACAAAATTAGCCTATCACACGCCCTCACAGCGTGTAAAAATCCGCCAATTTCATGATGAAATCAGACAATATGCACAAAAACACACGATTTACCGCCCTGTGAGCGTCATTTTTGACGATCGCGGTAAGCCGACGGCGAGCAGCCATACACGCGCTTGAAGGCATGCGAAAATCCGCTTGCCTCCCCGAAGCCGCACATATGGGCCACCTCGCTGATAGTCTTAGATGGGTTCTCCACCAGAAGTTTGGCGCAGCGCTCCATCTGTATGGCAGAGATAAACATTTTTGGCGACTGGCAAGTCTGCTCCTTCAAGCGGCGGCAGAAGGTGCGCTCGCTCATATTCATGGCCGAGGCTATCTGCGCCACGCTGCACTCCCCTTTTGCGGATGCTTCGTCCACTACGGCAAACAGCTGCTCCATAAATGAATTCTCGTCGGGCGCCACAACGGGAACGGCACTTTTAAGCCGGACTGTGGCAGGTCGGGCATCACTGCGGTCGCTCTGAATGAATTTATCCTTCAGCTCCTCCACTTCCTTGACAAGACGCCGCATCTGCGCGCGCTGTTTTCGAAAGTAGAGGTGGAGGCAGAACACTGTCACCACCACAATCACCACAAAGAGGCCCACGCCAAGCGCCAAGTCGCGGACACGCGCCTGCTTGCGCTGCGCTATTTCCTCCTGAAGCCTGCCGTTGTCAAATTCTGCGCTGTAGCGGGCGAGTGCCTCTGCCGAAGCCTGCTGATAGAGCGAGTCCTTCAGCTCGTTGAATTGCCGAAGCGCAATTTTTGCGGAGTCGGGGTTGATATCCCAGTAGCTCTCGTAAAGCCCCTTGCAGGCATGCACGCGGTTATACAGGTCGCCCATCTGGGCAAATATTTTAGAGGCCTCTAAAAAGCACGCCACAGCCTCGCGATGCCGCTTTTGCTCCACAAGCAGAAAGCCCAACTGGTTGAGATCGATACCCACCGAGTGCATATTTCCCACTTCTCGGAGCAAGGCTATGGCGCGGCGGTAAGTGCTTTCAGCCTCAGTCAAGCGCTTTAGCCCAGCCAAAGCCGATGCCATCTGCGAGAGGCGTATCGCCATTTTAGGTGTTTTACCTTGAGCAGAGTCGAGCTCAAAGGCACTGCGGGCATAGTCGAGAGCCTTGGGGTCGTGGCCCAGCTTGTGATACACCTCCGACGCCATACCCATCAATATAGCCTTACGCGACGGATTATGGGCACGCTCGGCATATTTCAGTCCATTCAGTATATACCGCTCGGCGTCTTTCATCTGGTCGGCTGCCATATATATGCCAGCCAAGGTGTTCAGTCCAGAAGAAATCCTGTCGGCATCACCGCCGCGCATATCTATGTCCACACTCTGCTTGGCATAGGTGGCGGCTGATGAGAAGTCGCCCAAGCGAAGATGAATAATTCCTAACAGATTGAGGCAGTCGGCTTTCTCGCTGCCAGAATACTTATATAGCGGCAACGCCTTAAGGGCATAGTCCTTAGCCTTGGCATAGTCTTGCCCGTCGTTGTACCATTCCGCTGCCCAGTACCACACCTGCTGCCGCAGAGAGTCGGTGGGCACACTACTGGAAAAGGTTATCCTACTGTCGGTGAAACGCTCTTTATCTAAAAAAAAGAAAATGCGATTGGCACACGCAGCAGATCCGCCAGAACTATTGAACTGCGCCACCATAGCGTCAAATTTACTATCGCCAGCCTTTGCCACGGAGAAAGGCAAAATACCAATAGTGAAAAAGAGCGCCACAGCGGCCACTGTTCGCACACACAGTTTATATCTCACGTCAATTCTATTAGAGTCGTATCGTTTCATTTTCCCTTAAATGGCAGTATTAATGGCAGTAACTTCATTCTTTCCACAAATTTACCTCTAAATTTCCATATTCACAACGGCGCTGAAGAAAATCGGCGGGGGCAAGCGCCACGAGGCTGTGTTCACAGTAGCCCCAAATAGAGTATGTTCTGCAGAGCCATTCAGCGGTGGCGACTATGCGCATAAAAAAGAAACCCGATCACAGATGATTTCTGCTCGGGTTTTGGGATATATATAAAAATAGTAGTTATGGACACAAAAAAGGGCAAGCGATCTACATCGCACCGCTACAACCAAATACCCTTGCTTCGGTCAAGACCTGGGGGATTCTAAGGGAGCTGGCCGTGTAGGACTTACCCGAATGCAAAGGTACTACTTTTTTTCAAACCCACAAAATTTCAACCACTTTTTGTGGCAGAAAAAAAGGGTCAGCCAGCACCATATTGGTGTGGCTGACCCATTTATGCAAGATGTTTGCTTTATCTCAAATCTTAAGCGTCATGCACTTAATACTGCGAATATCGGCGAATTAGAAAGTGTATTTCAAGCCAATTTGTGCACGCCAGCGGCTATAGTAGTCGCTGTAAGAGCGCATGTCGTAAGCAGTCTGTTCTGCCTTGCCATCCTTCATAGCATAGCCGTGGAGGAATTGGAACTGGCCATTGCCACTGTAAGTGACTGGGCTGTAGTAAACCGATGCGCCAGTTGAGTTGTAGTGACCCCACTTCTCATTGAAGAGGTTGGCCAAGTTCTGAATGTTGAAGGTGAGTTGCAAAGAGTGCATCATGCTGCCCACACGGAACTTAAAGGTCTGTGCGAAGTGGAAGTCGAAGTGGTGCTCAAACTGCTCGTTGTCGCCGAAGCGCTCGAAGTACTGGCCACGGTGGTTGCGCAAGTAGCGGTCACCGGCAATCCAAGCCTTCATGGCAGCTTTCTGCATGTCGGCAGTGTAGGTCACGCCCGACGATTTGCCCGATTTAAACTGCATTTGATCGATTTCTGCATCGGTTGGGATATAGAAGAGGTCGTTGCCGTTAGAGCTATCGCTGTTGAGGTCACCATAGTAGTAGATTGAGTATGGCGAACCGCTGTTGAGTGTGTAGATGAGACCCACGCTGGTGTTCCAGTGCTTAGCGTAGTCGCGGTTGAAGAATGCGCTGATGTTGATCTTGTGAGGAGTGTTATAAGCTGAGCGGCCCACTTCTGGATGGTTAGGATCGCCGTGGGTGTAGTTGTAGTTGAAGTTAGACTGTGCCACAGAGCTACCGCCATAGTTCACCGACTTAGAGTTGGTGAAGGTATAGCTTGCTGCTAAAGTGAGGCCGAAGTTGAACTTCTTCTCTGCCTTGGCACTCAAGCTCAGGGTGTGACCCTTGCTGGTGTTGTCGAGCAGATAGATGTTAGAGTAAGGGGTGCCGTTGGTGATCTTTGAGAGGAATGGACGCTTGTCGAAGCTCAAAGAAGGATATTTGTCGGCAAGGGTGGTCGTGCCGTCCCACTCGTAAGCAAGGTTGCGGTAAACCACATCGTTGATGGTCTTCGACCAAATGCCTTCAAATGTCCAGTCGATACCTGCCCAAGTGGCATCCACAGCGAGATTCAGACGAAGAGTTTGTGCAAACTTAAAGTCCTTAGCAAACACGTTGATAGTCTGAGAGCCAGAAGCCGCAAGTTTGTCGGCATTGGCTTGCTGTTGATTGCGATCAAGAATCACATCCAAATCCTTGGTATTGTTGCCCGACACGTTGTAAGTAGAGAACTGGATACCAGTGTTAGAGAAGTTGTTGCTCAACCACACGAATGGAATGCGGCCAGTGAAGAGACCGGCACCACCACGGAGCACCACGTTCTTGTCTTGGTCCACTTTCCAGCGGAAGCCCAGGCGTGGGCTGAACATTGGAGAGCTCTTGAGCTTGTGGTCGGTACGCACGTCCCAACCCTTGCTTGCAGCATATTCATTGAAGCCAGTGTTGGCTGTAGGAGTGTCGAAGAACAAGGGCACATCCACGCGGAGGCCATAGGTGAGCTGGAAGTTGTTGGTCATCTCCCACTTGTCCTGGGCATAAACGCCGAGCTGTCCAGCTGCAAATTCTGGAGTCCATCGTGGGTCGCCAGTCACGTCCACGTTAGCCACGCCATAGCGGTATTGCTTGATGTGGCCTTTTTCACCACCAAGTGCGGCAAGGAAGTCGTCAGGAGTAGCGAAGTAGTAAGTGCCGTAGTTGTCCTGAATGAAGAGGTTGCCAAACTTATAGTATTCATCGTGTGTGCCGAATGTGAAGGTGTGGTTACCTTTGTAGAGGGTCACATTGTCGGTGAATGAAACCACGTCCTGGTCAAGAGAGTTGGCGCAAGAGCTGCGTTCAGTACCAAAGCATACCGAACCGCTGCCCACACTGCTAATCTGAATCATTGGGAACAATCCCTTAGGGTCGCGGTGGTCGCGCACGCGAACATAAGAGATAAGAGCCTCGTTGCTCACTGTGGGTGAGAAGTTGCTGTGAAGTTCTGCGGTGAACGAGTTGGTCACACTATTGAAATCATACTGATAGTCGGTAGCGTTGAGATAAGATGCGGTGCTATTGCTGTTAAGCTGAGTAGCCGACACCAGACGCCATCCGAGGGTGAGTTTGTGCTTGTCGTTGATGTTCCAGTCAAGTTTCAAGCCAGCCTTGTGGCTCTTGGTGTAGTTGTTAGGATTTGCAAACGAGCCATTGTATTCCACACCTTGCCTCTGAGCAGCCTCACGGAGAGCGTCAAGAAGCTTGCTTGCCTCTGTTCCATCCACCTTTGATGCGGAAGAGCCCACACCATAGTTGTTTGTGTATTCGTTCTGTGCCCTCTCATAGTTGGCGAAGAAGAACAGTTTGTCCTTCACGATAGGGCCACCGAAGGTCACACCATAGTGATAGTTCTTTTCATCCTGATAAGGAGCAGATTTGCTACCGTTGCGGAGAATGTATTTAGAGCTGATGAGGTCCTTGTTCATGTAGTCGCCATAGAGCGAGCCGTGGAACTGGTTAGTACCACTCTTGGTGATAGCGTTGATAGAGCCACCAGTGAAGCCCGACTGACGAACGTCGAATGGAGCCACCTGCACTTGAATCTGCTCCACTGTCTCCATAGAAAGAGGCTGAGTGCCTGCCTGGTCGCCATTCTGACCGTTTTTAGTCAAGCCAAACACGTCGTTGTTCACAGCACCGTCAATCATAAAGCTGTTGTACTTGTTGCTCACACCGGCAAACGACATGGCGCCATTGGCTGCCACATTCACCATAGGATTCAAGCGAGTGACATCGGCCACGCTGTGATTGGCTGTTGGCATCATCGAAATGTCCTTGGCGGTAAATGCCATAGCGGCACCCGTCTTGGTGGCATCGATGCCAGCCTTACCAGTCACCACCACTTCCTGAAGCTGACGAGAGCCCACTTGAAGAATGGCGTTCACCGTAGAGGTCTCACCAAGGGTGAGGGTGATGTTGTCCACTTTGTGAGTGTCGTAGCCCACATAGGAGATTTCCACTGTGTAAGGGCCACCCACACGCATACCCTGAATGGTGTAGCGGCCGCTTTCGTTGGTCACACCGGTGTAGCGAGTTCCAGACGGAACGTGCACGGCGCGCACTGTGGCACCAATCACTCCAGCGTTGTCGTCGGAGAGGACAACCTTACCTGTGATGGCAGAAGTTGTGACCTGTGCATTAGCTGTGATAGCAAGCATTGCCATCAGAGCCATACATAAAAACTTAATTGTTTTAAACATAAAACTAAGAATAAAGTTATTAAAAATAAAAAAGAATTAGTCTAATCTAAACACCGTAATATATATAAACAAATTACGCCACCTCATCATTTAAAGTAGAGGCAGCGCATCACGTATTTCTTTAGCACAAAAGCGTACTGAACCAACAAGCGTGTAGAATAAATCAACTCCCAGGGCATTACTATGGCCTTGGATAGCGAAATATCGAGTATGTATGGAATTATGCATTTCCTGCAAGAAAATATCTGTCGTTGAAATACACGACAAAATTACTGCTTTTATTCTATTTTAACAAACTTCACATTAATTTTAACACATGAACGTTAAAAACCTTAAAGAGCTTCAGACCCTGACAGCAGGAAAAAAGCATAAGTATGGAATTTTTTAAGTAACTTTGCCGCTGCTATGATCATTTACAACACCACATTCCATGTAAGCGACGAGGTGGAGCGCACTTTTCTCGACTACATTCGTCTGCAATACGTGCCGATGGCCATTGCCGACGGCACGATGAACAACCCTGTGCTCACCAGAGTGATGGGAAGCGCACACGATGGAGGCACGAGCTATGCGCTGCAGCTGCAGGCAGAATCGGTAAAGGAGCTCCAGAAATGGTGCCTTGGCACGGGAAAAACGCTATCAGCGCGCATCGCCACCCACTTTGGCAGTAGCGTGGTGGGGTTCACAACCATGATGGACGTGCTCGACTTGAAATAATCGCACACGGTAATCATCAAAAAAGCACGTTTAAAATCACATATCACTTTACAGATGAAGGATCTCGAACACGATAAAATCATTATCGGAATCGACCCCGGCACGAATGTGATGGGGTATGGCATTCTTGGCGTTAAAGGCAAGAAGCCTTCTCTCATAGCCATGGGGGTGCTGAAGCTCAACGCCATGGAAGACCACTACATGCGCCTTCACCACATTTTCGACCGCGTGACTGGTCTTATCGCGCAATACCTGCCCGATGAAATGGCTATTGAAGCCCCGTTCTTCGGGAAGAATGTGCAGTCGATGCTCAAATTAGGGCGTGCGCAGGGGGTGGCGATGGCAGCCGCGCTCAACCGCCAGATTCCTATCACGGAATACGAGCCAAGGAAAATAAAAATGGCCATCACTGGCAATGGAGCGGCAAGCAAGGAGCAGGTGAGCGCCATGCTCCAGCGCACACTGAACATAGCCCAAAGCGACATGCCTAAATTCCTTGATGCCACCGATGCGCTCGCAGCAGCCCTCTGCCACTTCTACGAGAGCCAGAAGCCAGTGTTTGCCCGCGGTCCAAAATCATGGAAATCGTTCATCGCACAGAATCCAGGCCGGGTAAAAAAATAAACACTATTCGGCAATGCGCCAAGGCACCTCGCGAAGGCTCGAAATGATATCGGGGCGGACAGTGACGTCTTCCTTGTCGGTCCAGCCGCGCGCCTTCAGCCACAGCGTGTGGCAGCCTATGCTCTCGGCAGGGAGAATGTCTTTCGTGAGGCTGTCGCCCACCACCAGCACATTGTCTGCCGGCATCTCAAGGGCATCCACGCCAAGGCGAAACAGCGTGGGGTTGGGTTTTCTGACACCCACCACTGCACTTTCAATCACGCCTTTGAAATAACGGCGCACGTCGAAATCGCGAAGCACACTGTCCACATTGCCATAGAAGTTGCTCACCAGCATCATAGGGTATTTCTCGCTCAGCGCCTCCAGCACCGGGCGAGCCTCCTCTATGCACTCCCGTGCCTGACTGTAGCAGTAATGTGCCACTTCACCAGCCTTCTCCGCCGCCACTGAAGCGTTGATGAGCGACTGATCCACGAGATAGTCCATCTCGATGCTCATCTTTTTCACAAGAAGGTCGAGAAAATTGTCGTTTGGCAGGATATGGCGCACCTTGGCAAGTTCGCGCTCAGCCATCACATAGGCCTCACGAAACTGCTCGAGGGTCACGTCCACGCCAGCCGTCCGGTAGCCGTCCCATATCACCCAGCTCCAGTGCACACCGCGGCTGTCGATAGTGCCGCCATAGTCAAAAATCACACCTTTAATATTCATCATAGTCAATACTTTTTCAGACCTCACCTGCCTCACACAGATCTCACGGATCTCACGGAATTTTTTTTGCTGCCCGTGAGAGGGTTCATCTTTTTGGCCTCACACAGATCTCACGGATCTCACAGAGGTTTTTTTGTGCGTAATTTTTTAGATCATTATCTTTTTTAATAGCCGTTTACTATTCTGTGGAGTCCATTTTTAAAGTCCTTCTCGTTGAAATTAATCAGATACCCAATTCTTAATTTCGATAGTTTCAGATACGATAACACTTGTTTGTAATGCACGGGCTCCAAATTTTCTACAGATTTCAGTTCTATCACAATTTTATCGTTCACAAGAATATCAATTCGATAGTTTTTCCCTAAATCCACACCCTTATAGACGACAGGAATACTAACTTGGTTCATTGCTTTCAAACCCGCACATTTAAATTCATAGAGCATCGCTTTCTCATACACATCTTCCAGCAATCCCGGTCCAAGATGGTTATACACCTCCATAGCACAGTGAATAATCTTATATGTCAGCTCATCATCAGTCATAAATCCATCAAATCAAAAAATTTAAAAAAACTCCGTGTGATCCGTGTGATATGTGTGAGAACAAATCCATCAAAATTAACACCATCCGCGAGATCCGCGTGAGTAAAAAGGTTACAGGGTGGAGAGCAAAGCCTTGCAGCGGTGCTCGTGCGAGATAATCATATAAGCCATCATGATATTGAGCACCACCAGCTCAAAAGCAAAATACAGCCATGGCATCTGAATAATCACCGAAATGAACATGGCGATAATGCGAGTGTTGAACGAGAGCATATTCGTGTACTTCATCAGCGGCAACGACTTGGCACGAAAAGCGTCACGGAACTCCTGTGGAATCTCTCCATCGCCATAACGCTGCTTCAGAGCTCTGCGCAATCGCTGCATATTTGGCGTGAGCACCTCCTGGTTGGCTGTATAGTTGCGATACACCGTCATCGTGAGCTTCTTCATGAAATTGCCACTCCACGTAAGGCCAGCGTTCTCCTTGTCGAGCGCCTCGGTGCTGTCGAGCTCGCTACCGTCTTTCCCTTTAAGGAAAAAGAGGTGAAACTGCCGGTAGTAGTCGGCCATAGCGGCCTGCTTAGCGTGGCAAGCGCCCGCACACACAGCCAGCACCCAGATAAGCCACTGGTGCTGTGCGAAATACTGACCACCCAGCAACTTGTCGCCAAAGTTGATTTCGCGAAACACGAGGGCAAAGTAGATGGCAAAGAACCACAGGTCGCCACTAAGCCCGTCGAGGATTCGCCCAATGCGGGAATACTGCTTGGTAAGGCGCGCCAACTGGCCGTCGGCACTGTCGTAAGTGTTTGCCCAGACGATGAAGAATATGCCCAAATAATTAAGCCACATATTGGCTGGCTCCCCGAAGTACAAGAGAATGCCTCCGGCCACGCCCAAAAATATCGACGCGATGGTCACCACATTCGGCGTTACGCCCAATTTGGCAAACAGCCAAGCCCAGGCAAACCCTAACGGACGATAGAAGAACAGGTCGATATGCTCCTCTGTGTCCATCGACTTGAGCGACTGCCTGTATGATTTTTTAATTTCCTTAAAATCCATATTTTCTGATTTTCATTTCTTTTCCTGTGCCGACTTCACAATGGCGAGCACACGTTTTGCAATGTATGGAGCAGCCTCGGTGCGGCATGGGGCGAAGCTGGGCCAGTCGTTAAAGTCGATAATGCGCACTTGCCCGTCGGGGGCCACGATGCAGTCACCGCCATACACTTCCACACTCAGCTCACCCGCCGCCTGCTGGCAGATGGCCTTAAAGTGCTTCTCGTCGAACTTGATGCCTTGGCTCTTTCCGTTCACTTCCTCCCAGCCATATTTGCTGTGGCCTGCGTCGTAGGGATAGAACCAGTAGAAGAACGGAGTGCCGTTCACACCATAGAACTTCACGAGGTCGCCCTCCAGATGCACATTGATTACGGCGCGCTTGATGCCACGTAAAAAATACTCTTGAAGCACTTCCTGCGCCTCATCGGGGTGGCGCACATACGACACATCCTCCTTATGCATGGCATGGAAATCGCCTCGCTTAATCCAGCAGCTCTTGAAGCCGCTCTTTTTAAGCATGGGTTTGATGGCCTCGTCGGTGTTCACAATGAGGCTCTCCGGATAAGGGATGCCATTGCCCAAAAGAATGCGGGTCATCCGCTCGCGCGTGCAGTTTTCGATACCGTAGCCCGAGTTTATCACTATCTTGCCTGCGTCTTCAGCCTTTTGCAGGTTGGCTATCGAAGCCTGCTCACGACACATGTTAAGAATCACATTCTCCTCCACGCCATGAGTGTTGAACTGCTCCTCGCTGTAAATGTTCACAAGGCATCCGCGCTTGCGAAGCTGCTCGGCTGCGGCATTGAGAATGGCAGCGTCGTTGCCAATATGATTGGGCGAATATGCGCCTGCACGCATAATTGCCGCTATTTTAATTTCAGCCATAATCGCTATTTTAATTTATTCATTAATGAATTTCTGTGCCACTGCTATGTCGCTCGCATGGTCCACGTCAATGATTTTATCGATGCTGTAAGCCTGGAGATTGAATCCCTCAGCCACAAGCGCGCGCTGGAAATTGCGCATTCTCGACACCCCCTGCGCTATGCACTTGTCGAGCACGGGGAAAGCCTTGTCGGTGATAGCGTAGATGCCGCCCGACACATACTTGGCGCCGCTGAACGCCTCGTCGCGAAACGCCTTGATGCGCATGCTCGCCTCATCCACCTCCACATAAAGGGGCTTCTCGTCCTCAATAAATGGGGTCACGGCCCACATGCCGTCGTGCTCCGTGTCGGCCTCAAAGGCATCAATATACCTCGCAAAGTCACGCTCCTTGAAAATGGTGTCTACCGTGGTGAGGCAGAATTTTCCTTTCTTCATCACCTTGCTCAATTCCCAGAAGCTGTGCATGGAGCTTGGCGTGGTCTTCACCACCACATTCAGCGGCACAGGCAGCCGAAGGGTGCTTAAAAACTCGCGCACCTCCGTCATGTGCTCATTCACTATAATGCTGATGCTCTCGGCATTGCACCGGCAAAATATTCTAATCAGCCTCTCCACCATAGGCTCACCGTTTAGCTCAACGAGTGGCTTTGGCTTTGCCACCCCTTCCTGCGCCAGCCGAGAGCCTTCACCAGCGGCTATAATTCCGTAATTCATAACACTTTTAAATCTATAACCGTCAAAGAACCGTAAAACCGAAGAACTGTGTCGTCTTAACTTCTCTGACTCCTAAAAATCTAATTTCCAACCTCTAATCTCTGATTTCTAACCTCTTAAAAATCAATCTTTAGTGAGATCAAGCACCACATTGTCCTTACTGTGGTCGAAATACTGCTTGCGCAGGGGATTGCGGGTGGCCTCGTCGTAGCGGGCGCGGTTGCGCGCTATGTCGATGGCGGCATACACTGCCTGACGCATTGAATTTTCATTCGCTACGCCCTTGCCGGCTATGTCATAGCCAGTGCCATGGTCGGGGCTTGTGCGCACAATGGGCAGTCCGGCTGTGAAATTCACACCATCGTTCATCGCCAACGTCTTGAATGGGGCAAGTCCCTGGTCGTGATACATCGCCAGCACACCGTCGAAGTGGCGATATTGCTCATTGCCGAAGAAGCCATCGGCGGCATAAGGCCCGAAGCAGAGAATCTTCTCATCGTAGGCCTCCTGAATGGCAGGTGCAATCACCTCATTCTCCTCCTTGCCGAGCAACCCGTTCTCGCCAGCGTGTGGATTCAGCGCCAGCACTGCAATGCGCGGCCCCTGAATGCCGAAATCGCGCTTGAGCGAGTGGTTGAAAATCCTGACTTTCTCCAAGATGCGGTCTTTTGTGATGGCAGCCGGCACCTCGGATATAGGCATGTGGGTGGTGACGAGTGCCACGCGAATCTTGTCGCTGAACAGCACCATCAACGCCTTCTCACCATCGCCCGCGCTTGCCTCAAGATACTCGGTGTGGCCCGGAAACTGGAATTCTGCACTCTGGATATTCTCCTTGCTGATAGGAGCGGTGACAATAGCGTCGATAGTGCCATTCTTCAAGTCGGCCACGGCTGCCTCAAGCGCCATGAATGCGGCACGCCCCGCCTGATGGTCGGGCACGCCCATATCCACCTTGATGTCGTCGGTGGTCACTTCCACAAGGTTAGGAAGAGTCTCTTTCAGTTGTGTGGCTGATTTAGTGATATTCACTTGATATGCAGGCATGTCAATGGCCTTGCGGTGATACGCCATAATCTTGCTCGACCCATAGATTACGGGCGTGCACAGCTCAATCATAGCAGGATTCGCGAAGGTCTTCAAAATCACTTCATAGCCTATTCCATTGGTGTCCCCTTGGGTAATGCCAATGCGTATTTTCTTCTCGTTTGCCATTAAATAATCGTTATTTCGTTGGTTTTGAGAGCAATGTAAAACACTCTCCCACCACTATGTTAATAATCTACAAAATTACGCAAAAATCCCCACAACTGCAACCACAAGCCAAGCCAACCGTTTCTTGCACATATCAGCCATACTTCCAAACAAACAATGGACTCCGATTTTGTGCTTGTCAATCGAAGTCCATTGCTTGATATATTGTTCATGTCGCTAACCGCTGTCGATAACGGGGGCACAGTTATTCGGGGTTGATGTCTCCTTCCATGGGCAGAGGCTTGAAGCCTTCGCCATAGATGTCGTAGGCATCAGTCACCACCACAAACGCCTTGGGATCGGCAATACGAATTTGCTGCTTCACCGACATCACCTCACGGCTGCCCACCACCAGGAACAGCATCTCCTTGTCGTTGCCAGTGTATAGGCCATGGCTCTTGATGACGGTGGCTGTGCGGTCGAGGTCTTTAAGAATATAGTCGTGCAGCGAGTGCAACTCCTTGTCGCTGATCACGAATATGATTTTATCGTTGGCGCTACCATTAATCACATACGCCACAGTGCGCGACGACACATACACCGATATCAGCGAGTAGAACGACAGCAACCATGATGGTGAAGCGGCGTCCTGAGCATCCACGCCCACCCCGAAGCCTATCACCAGAAGACCCAGTGCCACCACGGTGCCGTCACTGATAAGAATGGCGGTGGAGAATGGTATGTGGAGGTATTTCTGCATAATCATACTGATCACGTCGGTTCCGCCAGAAGTGGCGCCCCCACGCACAATCAGTCCACAGCCAAGGCCTATAAACACAGCCCCCACTATACTGGTGAGCATCAAATGATCCGACATATTCACCACTCCGCCCAGCAGTTGCGCAGGATCAAGCGCACGCAGTGCCTCTGCCGAGGGGTATGACAAGCGCTCAATGGTGTTCATCAGAAATGGCGTGAGCAGCACCGACACGATGGTGCGACCGCCAAACTTACTGCCGAGTAGCAACATGGAAGTGATGAGCAGCGGAATATCGAGCATATAGCCAAAATATCCCACCTGAATGCTTGGAAAAACATTGTGCAGCACAATGCTGAGTCCATACACGCCGCCCGGCACTATGTTGTAGGGGTTGATGAAGATAGTGAATCCTACCGACATGCTCACGCAGCCAAGCAGGATGCATGACCAGGTGCGCGCCTGAAGTTTCCAGTCAATCACAGGGTCGTTGCCCACAAGGAATACTCGAATTTTTTGTTTTAAGCTCATAGCTGATAATTGTGTTAATGCCTTTCCAGTAATATTGCAAAGTTAAGCAAATTTTGGAAGAACACAAAGAAGGCAGCCTCTGCGCACCGCACAAAAAACTGCCTTCTTCCGTTATTTCAAATCCCTGAAAAGGGACGGATGGCTACTGGGCCAAAATCATATTGATGAGATGTGTGACATCAGTCACGTCCACATTACCGTCGGCATTCACGTCGCACCTCTCGGCAGGAGCGGTAGCGATGCTCAGAATGTGATTAATTAGAGCCGTCACATCTGTCACATCCAATTTCCCGTCAGCGTTGATATCGCCCGTCAGCACTTCCGCGTCTTTCAGCGTCACGTTCCTGGACGTGGAGTAGTCCGACTCTGTGCCATCAGTATAGACTGCCTTCACCCTATACGTGAACGTGCCGTATTTGGCCAAATCTCTCACCGTATACCAGGTGTCGGTAATGCCGGTAATCTCACGCTTCAAGCTGTCGCCAACCTCAGCCACAGCTCTAAGGGGCGCATTCTCCGACAGCGAGGTGGCATTGCCAGCGTACACTTTCACATGGGTGAGCAGCACGCGTTTTTTCGATGCCAAGTTCTCTATCTTCACTTTGCAAGCGCCATCAGCCACGCCTTGCAGCAGCACTGGATAGGAAGCTGCGTCATACGAAAGCGTCACCGTCTTGCTGTCAAGTTCCGCGCCCTGAGCATTAAGCGCGCTGATTTTCATCTGCACGTTGGAGTCTTTACTATACGGAGCGGCATCGGCTATCACGGTGAGTACTCCTTTTGAAGTCTGCAAGTCGATTGACGGACTGGTGATTGCGCCCATGGAGCTACCAGTGCCCAAGCGCAGCGCAGTCTTCTCCTTGTAGGTGGAGCCAGACTGCTCCCAAGTGGTGTTGCCCGCACTCAAATCCTCATCGAGCAGGAGCGTCACATTGCCAGGGGTTGGGGGCCGCACACCACCCTTTCCTTCCACATACAGCGTGTAGGACTGCACTCCCTCAACAGCCTTCCATGACGCTTTGAAGGAGCTGGGCGTGATGTCCTTTGCCGGGTTGGTCTCCATGATATCAATACATGTGCCGTGAAGATTGACCACCGTCTTCAGGTTGCCAGATGTAAGGGTGAGTGTGCCCTGCGACTCTCCATGCCGCCTGATGCCGAACCACACTGCCAGTTTCGAGCCCTGTTCCGCGTCGGCTGCGGAGATATACGTGCTGGTAATGCCAGAGTATTTCTCCGTAGTGAAGAAGAACCCTTCACCCGACACCGTCGCTGTAATGCCTTCTGTAAGGTTTTGCGCCTTCACGTCAAGATGTATGCCTACAAAGCCATCAGAGTTGCCCGAAAATTCCAAAGAGGAGCCATTTTCAGGCTGCAAAATTCTGGGCTGGTCAACCGACCCGTCCTCATACCAAGCCACATCTTGCTTGTCGCCCCAGATGTATTCCACCAGCTCGGGGTGGTCGATAAAGGGATTGCGGTTGCGCTGAAGGTCGTAGGCCGCGTTGTTGCGCTTGATTTCCTTCTCGCTCACGGGATCCTGACGGTGCCATTTGAGCATCAGGTTCAGATACCAAGACTTATACACCGGGTAGCTGGTGCCGTCGAGGATATTGCCCGCCGTGCCGTTGCCAGCCCAACTGCCTATCTTGGTGTTGTAGCGAGTGGCCATATAGAAATAGGTGCGCGCAAAGTCGCCCTTGTATTCGTCGTCGGGCTCCCACACCTTGCCGGTGTAGCCAGGAGCGGTGCAGTTGCCTAAGCGTCCCTTTCCATAGTAGCCGTCGTTTGAAAGCCGTGTGCCGCCCTCGCACTCTCCATAGGGGTAGCTGCTGCGCTGATTGTTCACATAGCCATCGGTGGGAAGCACATGGAAGAGGTCGCTCTTCATGGGCGACTGCTCCTTGAACCAGCTCTGCGGAAACGAGTGCTCACGGTTCACCGACTGGCCTATCCTGCTGTAGCTCTTATTGATACGGCTGTCGCCCACCTTATATTTCACATTGCTGTACATGTCGATGAAATAGCCGTCTTCGGCATCGGTGTAGGGATACGCGTCCTCAAAAAGATTACTGTAAGAAATCACCTTTGTGTTGGCGGATATAATGGTGCAAAGCTGTGAGAGCAATGCTTTCTGCTTCTTGCCTTCCGCGCTCTTATAGTAACCGGCAGGCTGTTCGGCGGCCAGCACGGCAAAGCCCACCAGCAGCCACAGGCTGAAAAAAGTAAATAACTTCTTCATATACATCTTCACTTTTTAAAATAGTTTTTTTTCAAAAAAAATCCTTATTCACAAAAAACTTTTCAAACAGTTTAGAATTCTATAGATATGCTCATTAGGACAATGCAATTCTTGAAAATCCTCCTGTTCGTCTTCCAAAAGGTAATCAACAATGGTTTTAACGTCTGCCTTTTGTTCTTCTGTTAATAGTTACTCCACAATAAAGTCTGCAGTATCAAATCCTGCCTCTTCAATCCAAGGATTATCTTTGAGAAGATTACTCCTTGTTTCTTTTGCATTTTTTCCAAAAGCTCTACCGAGTATCTGACAACACTCCACACCATTACCATTTGGGCCTTGCGTGAAACCTCCTGTAGTGTAAAAAATGTATTCTGACATAAAAAACTTTCGGTATGCTATATCGGTATGCTATATAAATTCCTCACTTGCTCTTGCTGCACACATTAGTTCGTATTGCTTGCTAATGCTCTCATAACTATGGAAAGCGACACGCTCTTTAACATCCTTGAAAGCAGTCCTACTCATCACCTTGAAAAACTGTTCCTTTCGATTCTGAGGCGCAACTATGAGAAAGCGACTATGGAAGTCTTGCAAATCACAAAACTTAGTAACTGAGTTTTGAATGTCTGTAGAGTGCTCCACTTCGAAGAAGCTGTTTGGCATTTTGCGCTCATTGAACCAGATGACATCTATCGTCTTCGCTCTGTCTGTCAGGTTTTCGTATGAAAATCCAGGGATATGGATTGTGGTGCAAATATTTTTTAAAGGCTTTTCAAGAAACTTGCGATTTTGGTCTTGAGCAGGAACATAAGTGGTATAATGCCTCATGTTTCCTATTTCAACTATAAGTCCTTGATAGTAACTATGTGTAAATTGCTCAACACTCTTTTCTTCCTTTGGTTGCATACCAAACCTGCGCATCACTTCTTCGCGGCATTCTTCTAAAGCCCAAAGACCTGGTTGAATTTTAAATATTTCGTCAGATTGTTGCACAATTCTTCGTATAGACTCATTGGGGGTCTTAGTTGCCCATGATTTAGCATCGACAAGATGATACAAGTCTCCTAAAGTAGCATACCCTCCAGTTTTACGAAGAGTGTCTATTACTTGTTGTGTCTGTGTATATTTCTTTTGTGCCATGTTCGTCTCTATTTTATTAATAGATTTCTACCGCCCATATCTTCAAGAACACTCATTTATTGTATGGCAACCTGATTAAACTTGATGAGTCGTTCAGATTCAGATTGTGGCGTAATCATGAATGTTGCCAATCTTGTCGGGATTATATTCAAGACATTGTTTTGATGTCATGCCTATTGCGCCTATTCTTTGAATCCATATACCTCAACAGAAAAAACAAAGTTGTTGCTACCTGCAGCATTTTTAATTATATCGAATTCGGTACAATTAAATATGGATTGTAAAGCATTTCCCATTCACCAAGATATTTTATATGTAGTTAACCACTTGTGAAAAAATGCTACGCCACTTGCAGGCAATAGCTACTACAAAATAAGTTTACTTCCTCTTAGATCTCGCTTCAGGTTTAGCCTTCACGTCGGCAGGCTGCTCTTGGGCTTTCACTTTGCCGGCGAGCATTCCGCACGCTGCCTGAATGTCCTCGCCACGGCTGCGTCGAATGGTGCAGGTGATGCCGTGGCCGTTGAGATAGTCGCGGAACTGTGCCATACGCTCATCGCTACTGGTGCGCAACTTGGGGATTTCGGGAATAAGGTGATAGCGGATTAGGTTCACGCGCACATGCTCGTTGGGGATAATCTCGCGCAGAGCCTCGGCGTGCTTGATGTCGTCGTTGAACCACTGCCACATGATATATTCCACAGAAAGGCGGCGCTGATGGGCGAAGTCGTATTCACCAAGCATATCCATCACGCTACGGATAGGATACACCTTCTCCAACGGCATCATCGACTGGCGCTCTTCAGCCACGGCATTGTGCACGCTCACGGCTATATGCACCTGCGTGTTCTCCACCAGCTCACGGAGTGCGGGCTTCACACCCACCGTGGACACGGTCACGCGCTTCGGACTCCAGCCAAATCCCCAGTCAGACGTGAGGATTTCAATCACCTTCATCACGGGCTCTATATTGTCGAGTGGTTCGCCCATGCCCATAAACACAAGGTTGGTGAGCGTGCGGCTCTCCGGAATGCTGAGCACCTGGTTGATGATTTGGTTGGCGGTGAGATTGCCGTGGAAGCCTTGGCGGCCCGTCATGCAGAAGTAGCAGTTCATGCGGCATCCCTTCTGCGAGGAGATGCAGATGGTGGCGCGGTCGTCGTCTGGAATATACACGCTCTCCACCTTCTTGCCATCGCCGGCGTCGAAAAGATACTTCACGGTGCCGTCTTCACTTCTCACTGCGCTATCGGGGGCATACATACCCACACAGTATTCCGCCGCCAGACGCTGGCGGTTGGCTTTTGAGATGTTAAGCATCTCGTCGAAAGATCCCACGCGCTTGTCGTATATCCAACTGGCCAACTGGGTGGCTGTGAACTTTGGCATTCCCAACGACGACGTAACGCGACGCAGTTCATCGAGTGTCATACCAGCCAGTGGCTTCAGTTTCTTCGTATTCTTATTCTCCATATCAAAAAAATCTTGTTACAAAAATGTGTAGCCTACAAAGTTAGCTATTTTCTGCCATAATACCACCAACCGCCCCACAAAAATCCACGAAACCGCTCGGCATTATGCGCAAAAAAAGCGCATACACCAGCTCCGCCTCGCCTGCTTGGCGATATAGTGCGGAATGCTGCCGTATGCGTTTTTTCTAATACAGTGGCTGCGGGTGTGCGGAATCAGCGCTTGAGCATCTTTGCCGATGCCTTACTGCCGTCGGCGCTTACCACAGTGACCACATACACGCCTTGAGGAAGAGCGGCAGTGCTGAAAGTGGCCTTATTAGCATCAATCGCAGCGTTCACTTCCACCATGGCACCTGTCATGGCGGCCACCGCGAGTGACTGTATCGGCTTTTGCGAGCCGACGGTGGCCACGCCACCACTGACGAACACTTCAAGGGCGCTTCCGTGAGCCTTCATATCATGCACAGATGTGGGCACTGGCACTATTGGCTCCGGATCGGGGAATGAGGTGATGGCACGTGTGCGGCACACATGGAAATATTGCTTTGGCTGACCGTTGGAATACCCGCCTTCAAACGACAGGAAATTCACCAAGTCGGCGCTCATCATTGTGGAAGTCCAGTATTTGTCGGCAGCAAGAGCCGCACCACCGGCCTTAGCGAGGTTGGCGTTGAAAGTGGCGCGTGCCTCTGGATAGGGGTTGGTGTCGGGCTGGCCGTCTTTATAGGCCATGGTCACGCTGTTGCCAGTCCAGTTGTTCACCTGTCCTTTACTCGTGTCGGCGTCTTTCTCCACCCAGGTGAGGCCACAGGAGGCAGCAAAGAGCTGACGCATTTCATCCACAGCTGGCAGATACCACTTCAAGTTGTCGTCCGACTTCGATGCGCACCAGTTGGCGGCTTGAAAGCCACTCTCCCAGCCGGGCACGTTGGCAATGGCTGCACAGTTGGCGGCACCGTTCATCACATCGTTGGCGGCAGGAATAGCCATCGTGGCACCCGACCAGCTCAACTGCTCTGCCTCATCGAGGCTAACCGCCTTGCCGGTGCGTCCATCGGCATTCACATAGAAAATCATGCCCACGCACGTTTTCCCAGCCACCACGGCCCCTTGCTCCCAAGTGCCGTCGGAAAACAGGTAATAGCCCACCTTGGGCGCTTTTAGCGACACCGTGAGGGTCAAGTCGGCCGACATTTCGCCACATGTGGCTTTCAGCACCGTGATGCCCGGTGCCATGCCACGCACTTTCCCGTTAGCGTCGATGGTAGCCACACGCGGCTCCGACGAACTCCACTCCACCTTAGCGCCAGAGGCTGCATCGGCGGGGAGAATCTCCGCCTTATAGGTGCGCGACCCGCCCACTGCGAGCTTTGCACTGGTGGGGGTGATGGTGATCGACTCTATCGCTGACGCATTTTGCGCCATCACGGTAAACGCAGCCGACACGGATAGTGCCACTGCCATCATTACGGAAATCTTCATTTAGTTCTGAGATTTTTTTGTTTTGGATTTGAGATTATGGATAAATTATAGGAATTTGATAGTGTGTGAAGCGCGCGTCACTTACGCTGGCAGTCTCTCCACAAGCACAAAAAAACAAGCCGTTTCAAACGTGTGTGTAAAAGATGTTGCGCATAGTTTGAAACGGCTTCGTTTGCCATTCGGCTCGCCTTACAAGGGCGAGAGAGAGAGCTCTTGGTTACTTGAGCATTTGCTGAAGGAGCACAGGTTCATTCGTGGTAATGAAATCAATACCATTGTCGATGCACCACTGAAGGTCTTCCCTCTTGTTCACCGTCCAGGCGTTGGTCTTCAAGCCCAGTTCATGGCACTCCTTAATCCATTCAGGGTGTGCCTTAAACACCTTGTAGTGATAGTCCATGCCTGCAGCGCCAATCTCCTTGAGCTTCTTTGGCGGCATTTCGCCATTGAGGTAGTAAACCTCGGTGCCTTTAGGCGCATACTTGATAAGCTCGCACATGGCATTTGGGGAGAAAGTGATATAGGTGACACGGTTCTCCAAGCCATAATGCTTAACCATGGCAAGTGCCTTGGTCACACAGAGCGACTCCTGAATGAGGTCGGTGTGGGGCTTCACCTCGAGCACCACCTGGATATTAGGGTGCTTGGTAAATTCTTGCAGGTACTGGTCGAGGGTGCTGATATACTCGCCATTGGGAACCTTCTGGCCCGCAACATCTTTTGCGAGAGAGTTTTGAATCACCACACCGTTGATGTCTGGGTTGTGGTTCACAAAAATCTGGCCGTCCTTGGTCATCCAGATGTCGAACTCCGAACCCCAGCAATGAATAGAGTCGGCCTTGCAGAGGCTGCGAATAGAATTTTGGGCCGACTCCTTAGCAGTCTCCATCTTAGTGCTTTTTCCTGTTTTCCAATAGCCGCGGTGAGCCACCACAAGCGGCTTCTGTGCCACAGCCGCAATGCTGAGCATGGCAGCGGCAGCGCAAATGATTGTTTTCAATGCTTTCATAATATGTAAAATCTTTTAAAAGTAACTGGCAAAGCCAAATCAATGACTTTGCCAGTCGTTTATTGGTTACAATTAATACTCTTCAATTAAATTGCACATAGCAAAATTAGCGTCCTTCCACCTTGAAGTTGTCGATGAAGATACGGTTCTTGCTCTGACCCACACCTTTGAGCTGGTCATGGAACAGACCGCCGAGAATCACCACTTGAGTGTCGCGGGTAGCACCGTCCACATAGATGGTGTAGTGCGAGAGTGGATTCTCCCATACTTTCAGACCTTCTGGGTCGGTCTTGGGGAAGAAGTGGTTGTCGGCATCGAGCACGATGGAGGCCACACCGTTGAGCACGATTGGCACAAGGTCTTCAGTGCAGTAAGTCACGCCATTGACGATTTCACCGCCATTGCCACCTTCAATCTTAGAGATTGTGCCCGGGCCAAGAACAGCCACATACACTTGGCCGTCGTCAACTGTGCCACCTGATGAGCTATAGCCCACGGCCTGGAAGCTTACAGCGATGTCCATACCGTCGCCAATGTCAGGAATCTTCGGCGACACAATGTCACCGCCATAGTTGGTCTTGCCAAGTTTGATGAAGCCAGGACGGCCATAGCACCATGTGCTGCGAGAAGTCCATCCGTGCGATAGCTCCTCGTCAGTCCATTTATCGAAGCGAGAGCTGCTCTCACCATCAGTAATCCAGCCCTTGATGCTGGTGTCGGGGTGGTTCATCCAGCTAAAGTTCTCGAAGAAGAGCGCGCCAAGCTGAGTGACAGGCACATCGATAGCAAGATCTGTGAAGTTACCCGTGCCTTGAATGTGCAGCACTGCTGATCTGTCTTTGTTAATGGCACCGCACTTAAGCACCACTGTGTTAGGCACAGTGTCGTTAGGCACCACATTAAGCCAGCTCACATCTTCACCCTCAACAAGCGGACGCACCTCATAAGTGTAAGGGATATTGGTGATCACAGAGAACTGTACATCGCCGCCTTCACGGGCAATGGTAATGCTGTTGGCCGATGGCTTAATGTAAGGCTCGCTACCGGTTTGGCGTACAGTGAGCGGCACAGGCTGCTCCACTCCATCCACATAGATTTTATACACCACATCGCGAGCGTCGGGCACCTTGTTCTCAATGGTGGACAGGCGGAGATAGCCATCTCCATCGCCCTCGAGAGGGAACACGCGGCACCAGCCGTTTTCAGTTTGACAAACGAGTTTCCATGGGCGGTTACTGCGCACCACAAGTTTTTTTGCTTTTGAAAAGTCGGCGGTGTCCACCTGCTGGTAGTCGAATTCGTAGGTCATATCCTCAAGGTTTTCAATCTTGAAATATGGGTCGCCATCGAATTTATCGTCGCTACAAGCTGTGAAGCCCATCGCTGCCACCACTGCCAATGCAGCAAGAAGCACAGATTTCATATATTTCTTCATAGCCATTAATGTTCTTTATAGGGGAATAATTCTTTACCAGTCACAGCTGAATAGCTCCACCACACAGGAGTGTTCATTGTGTTTTCGCCACCCATGCGAGTGAGGGCTTCCTGCACATGCTCGTAGTTGTTGGCCACGGTGGTGTTAGGATATGCGAAGCGCTGTGGATACTTATAGTCGTTGAAGTCGGTGCCGTTACCGATAGTAAGCTCAGGATAACCAGTGCGGCGCACTTCGTGGTAGGCCTCCATACCAGTCCAGAAGAGGGCGAGGTATTTCTGCTCACCGATGAGCTCGAGCTTGTTCTCAGCCATATCCCAGTTGGCGAGGGAGGAAGCAAGGAATGTGTTCACGTCATCTTCCGAGATACTGCGTGGGCTTTCGCTATACTGTCCCCATTCGCCCCACTTCAGAAGCGAGGAGCGCACAGCTGCCTCGTAAAGCTCTTGTGGAGTCTTGTCCATGGTGATTAAGCCACGCTGCTCCATCTCGGCGAGAATGAAGAGCACTTCAGCATAGTCCATATAGTAAACGGGAGCGTCGTCGCGCACAAACACCTCATAGTTGAGCTGTGCGGCGCCGTTGTTTGAGAGCGAGCGCTCATCAGGTGTACCGCCTGAGATACCGCCTTTCCAGCCATCATTGCCTTCCTTATACCAAATTGGCAGACGAGGGTCGGTGTATGACTGAATGCCGTCTTCATCGGTATATACCATCATCTTGATCACCTGCTCCGCAGCCTTATACGAGCTGCTGGTGAAGTCGGTCTTCAGCTTATTGTGGAAATAGCTCAAGTATGGGTCCACACCGGTAAGCTTAACGGTGGCATTCTCGTTGTTGCCAGAAATCACTGGATATTCACTCTGATTGTCGATAATGGCTTGAATACGCTCGCCAGAACGCATTTCTGGGCGGCCGCTCACGCGGCAAAGCAAACGGAGCATCAGCGAGTTGTTGAATCTGCGCCAAAGTCGTAAGTCGCCGTTATACATCTGGTCAACGGCGCCAAGAGCGGCATCCACTTTCTTATTTTCGGCGTAGATTTTGTTAGCTTCCTCAAGTTCGGCAAGCATATCTTCATACACTTCTTGCTGCGACTCAAACACAGGTTTGGTGATGCCTTCTGTACGGCCCTTGAATGCCTCCTTGTAAGGAATGTCGCCAAACATATCGGTAAGATTCTCCATGCAAAGCACCTTCAGGGTGAGGCCCACAGCCTCTGCAGCTGGATTCTTGTACTTGCGTGCCAGGTCGATCATGTGCACAATGTTGGTCACACGGTTGGCGTAGCCGTTCCACACGCTTGAGAAGTTGGCCTCGCCAATTTTATAGCGGTTTTCCTCACGCGTACCGCCACCACAGTGTGTGGTGAACTGCACCAGTTCGTCGTTCCAGAACCAGGTGTAGTTCTGCCACTGGCTGTTGGTCATACCATAGAATGCAGGGGTGAACATAGCGTAAGGGTTCTGCAAGTCGCCGAGCTGCATATTGTTGGGGTCGTGGTTGGTCTCCTCAAAGTCGTTGGTGCAGGAGGTGCCTGCCACAGCCAGTCCCAACACGGCTAACCCCATATATAAATATTTCTTTTTCATAATTTTCTTTAATGTGTTTACAGAAAAAATGTTTAGAAGCTGAGTTTCACATTCACACCGTAGCTACGGGTCATTGGGAAGGTCATGGTTTCAATACCGCTTGTGATGTTGGCACCGTTGAGCGAACCGCCTTCTGGGTCAAATGCAGGGTAGTTGGTGATGCAGAACAAGTTGGTAGCATACACACCGAACGATGCCGACTGAAGCACTTTTGTCTTGGCGCAGATGCGCTTTGGCAGAGCGTAGTCGAGGCGCACTTCTTTACATTTCAGGAAGTCGGTCTTGAAAGTGTTCTCCTCCACATTGTCGCGGTTCCACTTGTAAGAGCTGTAATAGGTGGAGATGTTTTCTGTGATTGTGGTGTTCTTCTTGTAAGTGACAGTGCCATCGCTGTTCTTCACTGCATTCACACCTGCCACCACAAGACCATCCTGACGGCCTTCCAGTGAGTTTGTGAGCTTACCCTGGTAGCTGAGTGCGAAGTTGGTCACAGAGAAGCTGTGTCCGCCCATCTGAGCCGAGAATGTGGCGCTGAGGGTGAAGTCTTTCACACGGAGTTTCTGGGTCATACCGCCACGCCATGTTGGAGCCACCTTACCGATTCTGCGGTTTGGCTGAGCATCGAGCAGTGGATAGCCGTTGGTGGCGTTCACGAGAATTTGACCAGAGCAGTCCACGGTGTTGCCGTTTTCATCTACATAAGTAGATCCCTCTGGTGCGCGCTGATAGCCCTTACCGTAAATCACGTTCATTTCCTTGCCCACATAAGAGTAGATATACACGCGGTTACCGATGGTGGTACCGTTGTTGGCGAGCTGAAGTGGGGTGTTTGGATCCCAACCGTCCTGGTAGCTCACGAGCTTGTTCCAGTTACGGCTCCAGTTGATGTCCATGCTCCACTGCACGTCTTTGCTGCGAACAGGCACGATGTGTGTGCCGATTTCAATACCGCGGTTGCGGATTTCACCAGTGTTGATCTTCATTGAGGTGGCGCCGATGATAGCGTCAGTCGCAGCCGACACAATCTGGTCGGTGGTTGAAGAAGTGTAGAGAGCCACATCCAGGCCAAAGCGGTTGTGGAAGAACATGGTCTCAATACCCATTTCCCAGCTTTCCACATTTTCTGGCTTGATGTAGGGGTTAGAGATGCTGCCTGGCACGGTGTAGCCACCAGAGTATGTGCCTGAGCGAGAATAAGTGTCGTTGAGCGTATATGGGCTGGTGTCGTTACCCACGTTTGCCCATGAAATACGGAATTTCAGCATGTCCACCCATTTGGCGTGCTTCTTGAGGTTGAGCGCCTTGTCCACAAGGATACTTGCGCTCACCGATGGATAGAAGAACGACCAGTGGCCAGGGCCAAGGGCGCTCGACCAGTCGTTACGGGCGGTGAGGTCGAGGTAGTAAGTGTCGTCCCAGCTCAGTGATGCCATGCCATAGAAGCTGTTCACCACTTTCTTTGCCTTGTAGTTATAAGGGGTTGGGTTCACGCCCACAGGATTGTTGTTAGGGTTGTAAACGCCAGGTTCACCAAGCTCGTTGAGCGTGATGTAAGAGCGATACCACTTGCGGTTCATGCTGTTGCCACCAAATGCCACAGAGAAGCCCAGGCGCTTATTCGCCCAGTCGTTGTTCATGTAGCGGAGGAGGAAGTCGTGGTTATACTCATAGTCGCGGATAGTCTGTTCGCGATAGTATCCTTTTTCATAGCCAGGCGAGTAGTATGGGCGCTGCAGCTGGCGGAATTCATCATTGATGTCGAGACCGGTACGGAGGTCGAGGGTCAAGCCCTTCACAGGGAGTTTGATATTCAACGACACGTTACCATACACACGGTCCTTCTTGTTGGCGTTGAGTGCCTCATAAAGGATGCGGTAAGGGTTGTACTGGTTCGATGGGTTGATGGTGTAGCCGCCTTCCACGTTTTCGCGGGTGAAGCGGCCTTGGAAGTACTCATCTTTATAGTCTTGGATAGGGTTACAAGAGAAGCCCCATGCGAGAAGATACATTGGGTTAGAAGCGCTGTAGCCAGCCACAGGCATGTTGTCCGACGACTTGTGGGTGTAAGTGGCCTTGGCGTTGAGCTTCATCCACTTGTTGAGCTGAGTGGATCCAGAGAAGTTCACGGTCTGCTTTGCATAGCCAGTGTTGGGGAGAATCCAGTCGTTGTGGGTGTCGGTGATCGACAGACGAGCGCTTGCGCCTTTGCCGTTGCCACCGTCGATGGTGATGGTATTGTTATAGGTCACACCAGTTTCAAAGATACCGGTGAACCAGTCGTCCTGGTAAACCCATGGCAGTTTTTCATACTTGCCAGTTTCCCAGTTACGTGAGCGATAGAGGTAACGCATTTGGTTAGCGTCGTATTTCGCACCGAAAGCGTAGCGGGAGTAGTTACGGGTCACAGCCACTCCGTCGGGGGCATCGTCGGCCGATATGTTCCAGCTGGAGTAGTCACGGTAACCCATGTCGGCGCCAGGGCCGTATTCTTTCTGGAAGTCGGGGAAGTAGCCGGCTTTTTCCCATACGATAGATGAGCTGATCGACACACCAACGCCTTTGCGCTGACGGCCGTTCTTGGTGGTGATGATAATGGCACCGTTAGCTGCGCGGCTACCATAAAGAGCCGTAGCGGCAGGGCCTTTCAGCACACTCACGTTTTCAATGTCCTCAGGGTTGAGGTCAGAAGCGGCGTTACCGAAGTCCACAGGGGCGTCGCTATTGGAGTAGCTACTGCCACTACCTGACGAAACGGTTCCGCTGGTCACAGGCACACCGTCGATTACGAAAAGGGCTTCGTTGGCGCCATAGTTGAGCGACTGGTCGCCACGGAGCACCACACGGAGCGATCCTGTAGGGCCAGAGTTGGCGCTCGTGAGGCTCAAACCTGCCACCTTGCCGTCGAGTGAGTTCAGCCAGTTACCGCTCGAGGTTTTGGTAAGTTCGGCATTATCCACCTTCGACACGGCATAACCGAGCGATTTCTGCTCACGGGTGATACCGAGGGCGGTCACAACCACGCCATCGAGCATCTTGCTTGCCTCTTCCATTGTGAGGGTCACCTTGCCGCCTTTAGGCTTCACCTCGCGGGTCTTGTAACCAACAGAATTTACTACAAGCACAGGGCTCTTGCCCTTCACTTTCAGTGAGAAGTGGCCGTCGATGTCGGTGCTTGTTCCATTTTTAGTACCCTTTTCCATAACGGTGGCGCCAATCATAGGCGTTTTGCCGTCACTTTCATAAATGGTACCCGTCACTCTGTCCTGAGCGGCAGCCGATGTGGCAACCACAAGCATCAAGAGCAACCATGCGAATTTTAACGCGCGTTTAAAATGCATCATAGAAAGTTATTTTAGTTATTAAATAAATATAGTCGTTTTTTTCAGCAGTGTAAGATGCGGTATAAACAACAATAATGCTTATAAGAGCAGTGTATTATTGACAACAAATATTAATTAGCTTTTGCAAATTTAAGGTTTTTAAGGCATTCTTCAAAAAATTTGATAGGCAATATTCGTTTTGTAAATGTTAAAATCGCAATCCGAAACCATACACAAAGCAAAACGAATATTTACATAACAATTTAACGCCAATGCCCACCGTGGCATTAACATTTATTCCCCATAAATTTTGAATACCTTGTGCCATTTCATTAATTTTGCACCGCACTTGGGGCAAAGCCCCATGCGCCCTATTGCTTATCACACTTGCACATTCCTCATTATGGAAATTTTTCCACACACCAAAGATGCCATCCGTGCCCACTACTTCTATTTGATGGAGCGCCTGTTTCCCTCAAAGATCACCGACGCGCGCCAAATCCCCATCATCATCAACAATTACAACCGTCTGTCGATGCTCAAGCGGCTCATAGAATCACTCACGGATCGTGGCTACCACCACATCGTGATACTCGACAACCAAAGCACCTATCCGCCACTGCTTGAGTGGTATGAGAAATGCGAATTTGAGGTGGTGCGGCTGCCCAAGAACTACGGCTTCAAGGCGCTGTGGAAATGCGCGCAAGTGCGTAAGCGGTTTTGCTCTGACTACTACATCTACACCGACCCCGATGTGAGGCTCTCCGACGAATGCCCGGCCGACATAGTGGAGCAGATGTTCCTCATTCTGAAAAACCGCCGTAAAAAGGCGTTCAAAATAGGGCCGTCGATTCGGATCACCGACCTTCCCGACCATTATGTCCACAAAAAGGAGGTGATAGCTTTCGAGAGCAAGTATTTTAAAGAAAAAACAGAGGAAAACGGGCTCACGCTTTACCGTGCGCCTATCGACACCACTTTTGCGCTCTACCGCCCACGCATTGGCCTTAGCCGCAGAGTATCGCTGGAGTCATACCGCATGGCGGAGCCCTACTCCATACAGCACCTCCCATGGTATCTTTGCAGCGAGAGCCCTGATGAAGAAGAGCGCTACTATACAGAAAGCTGCAAGCAGCCCACCATGTGGTCGGCCAAGAAAGGACATTAATCCTCCGGCATGATAATCGGGCGCCAGAATTTAATCATACGCTTCTTGTTCCAGCCATGGCAGCCAAAAGGCAAATGGCTTCCGTTCATTCTGTAGCAATATGCGGGATGCTTGTCGAAACTGAATTTAAGCGCCTCCCTATAATCAGGGTACTGAAAACCGAGGCCATGACGATTAGGCTCGATAGCGAAAAACACATCCTCATTAAAAAGGTGGTAACGCTGATGAGAAAGATAGCCTTCCACCTCCTGCTGCAGCATACGCGTGGCGCGGATATGCGAGTCTACCTTGCGGAGCGAAAGACCGCCATTCCCCACCTTATTGCCTGTGATTTGTGAATTGGGCTTCCCCGTTAAATTGCAGTATGCGCGCTTCATTTTAGAGCACAGGCGCATGAATGGATTATTGTAAATGTCGCGCACAATCCACGGTGCGCCCACATAGTCGTAGCCCTTTGCGCACCACTCATAAAGCTCGTCACGGAAAATATAAGCATCGAGCTGGGCAATCAGAACATACTCATAGCGAGCGAAGCGCTCATAAAAGGCTGTGGAGAGCATCAGTGTGTTGTAGGCATGGATGTCGGTGAAAAAAGTATCGTCGAAATTTTCTGCCCCCACTTGCGGATAGCGCTTCCCCACTTGCGTCAGCTCCAGATGCTCTGGTTTTACAAAAAATATGGGGTAGTCGTCGAGCACGGTCGCAATGCTCCGCAGCGAGATATCCTCGTAAGGGGTAAGCGTGTCACGATATATGGGCACAAGCACGGCCACTTCTTTTTTCATAAGCAATCTAAATCTATCTCATTAACTTAGCTCTCAATACGTGCAAAGATACGAATAACGCCATACATACGCAAAAAAAGCCTCCTCGGGAACTCGTCCTGAGGAGGCATATTGGAATATATTAGTTTATCTGTTAGCTTAAAAAATTCTTTTAGAATTATTTAACTTTCTCATAAACATATACTTCGTGGATTTCCTTAGTGTAACCTTCGTTCTTGAATGGGCCTTGGCTCATACCGAGGATGATTTGAGTACCACGGTTGTTAAGCACGAGGAGATCGTCAGTTACAGGGTCAACGGTAAGACCTTCGATTTCACCTGCGCGGCGGAAATCAGTCATTTCGCGGAAGAGTTCCACACGGCCAGCCATAGCGCCACCGGCGATTTTGCCAGTGCGAGTAACCACCTTGCCGTTCTTGTCAGTCTTAACGCTCCAAGGAGTGTCCTTAACAGGCTCAGTACCTTCAACAAGACCGGTGTAAGGAGCACCAGTGATGTCCATCTTGTACACGTTGTCGGCGATGTGGTAAGTAGATTCACCATCATCAGCGGCAAGAAGCATTGTGCCATCGCAGATGTAGATACCCTGGCACCAGTATGGTTCAGGACGGCATTGCACCTTAGTGTAGTATTGCTTAGTCTCGAGGCTGTAAGCATACACGTAACGGCTGTCAACCCAGTCAGAGAGCCATACGAGGTTACGCTCGCGGTCCACTGCCACACCAGACACCTCTACTTGGCCAGACTCTGGCTTCCAAGGAATACTTTCGATGTATTGGAGAGTGTTGGCATCGTAGATATCAACTGAGATGTTCACACCACGGCCGAGGTTGAAATATTCGTTACCGGTGTAGATCTTGCCATCGTAAACGTCGATGTCACCGAAGTGGTTAGCGCCACCCTTTGCAGGATCTGGGTTGTTGAACAATGGGTCGATGAACTTGCCGTTCTTGTCCTTAGTCTGAACACGCTTCTTCACAAGGTTCCAGTTATGGTCGTATTTGTACAGACCACGAGTGTCAGACACATAGAAGTAATCCTTGTCGGCAGCGATACCTTGGCGGCCAGGAACTTCAATCACCTTCTTCAAACGGTATTCAGTACCGAGATGCTGAGCGTTTGCCAAGCCAAATGAGCAAACAGCCAAAAGAAGCATTAATTTTTTCATAATAAAACTGTTTTTTTAGTTTTTGGTTAATGAAATTGTTTTTAAAATATTTGGTAAAAAGTTAACTTCAGGTTTTAATGTTAGAACTTGAAGAGACCCATGAGCTGAATTTGATCGCTCTTGTCGATTCCGTTAGCTTCTTTCACCTTGTCGCCATACATGAAGTGACCATAGTTGAGCTGGATCTTCACGTTCTTGAAGAGTTGGTAAGTGCAGCCTACGAGAATGCGGTTGTAGTTGTTGGTAGTGGACTTAGCCATGTCATCTTTATACATGTCCCAACGAACGAGTGGAAGGAACTTGCCTGCGTGGTAGCCGAGGAATACGTAAGCACCCTGCTCGTCAACGTAGGTGAGGTCGTTCTTCTTAGATTTCATGAAACCATATTCAGCGCGGAAATCAAGACCTTCTGGATCGTTGTACCACAAACCAGCCACGAAGCGGTTCATAGGCATGTACTTAGAAACGCCCATACCTGGAGCAGTGCCGCCAGCGAGAGCCTGTGGGTTGTATTCACCCCAGTTGTAAGTAGCTTTCACGTTGAAGTTCTTGAAAGGCTTGATAGTTACGCTTGCGTAGATATCTTTTGTCTTGTTGTTGTCGTCCTTGCAAGGAATAGAACCGTTGGTAACGGCGAAGTCGTAGTGGAAGTACTTGTCGATGTCACCAATGAGCATAACGCCAAGGTCACGGCCATAGTCCACGAAGTTGTAAGAATATGGGTTGCGGCAAGCAATACGGTAAACGATGTTAGAGAAATCTACGGTTTCCAGAGTAGCTGGAGAGATGTCGTAGTTTTCATAGCCAAGTGGAGTGTAGAATTGACCGGCGCGAACCTTGAATTCTGGGCAGATTTTCCAAGTTGCGAATGCGTCCATCACTTGGATATTCTTTTGGCCATTGCCATTGGTTGAGCCTGCGATGCCGTTGAAGGCTTCAATCTGGAGGCGGAAGTCTACGTTTTCTGCCACCTTTCCGTCCATGATCAAGCGGAGGCGCTTAGCCTGGAAAGAAGATGATGAAGCGTTCTTGTTATGAGTCCAGTTCCAACCAGTCTGGAGGTAACCAGAGATCTTAACTGGCATTTTCTTCAGGAAGTCAGCAAAATCACCTTGTGGCTCTGCCACTGGTTCGGCTACTGCTTCGGCAGCTGGTTCAGCGATAGCTTCAGGAGCTACGGCCTCTTCAGCAAACATAGCTGGCGCGGTAAGAGCCGCACAGCTAAGAAGAGTAAAAATCGATTTCTTCATAATTTTGAAAATTTAGTTAGTAGAATAATTGAGTTAGTATATAAGTAAAATAAAAGCTTATACAAACCAATCTATTAAAATATTGTGTATTTAGTTGTTAGTCTTCATTAGCATTTCTACACCTTTTTTTGGCAAACAAACACCAATAAAGGATTTTAATTTTCGCAAATATACGAAAGTTTTTTCAAACCGAAAGTAATTTTTCGATTTTTTTTATTTTTTACGAGCTTTCAGCAATAATTCTCCCAGCACCTCTATGTTTTCTGCGGTCAGGTCGGGATTGGGGTCGTTGGCAAGCGCGGTCTCGAGGGTGGTTTCGCCACTGAGCACGAGCACGCCGAGCGAGCCAGCGTTCTGGGCAGTGGCCACATCGGTGTAGATGCGGTCGCCCACCATGGCCAATTCATCGCTCTTGTAGCCATACTTGTCACGGATGCAGTAAAGCATGTTGGGGTTTGGCTTGCCAATCACCACATCGGGCTTGCGCTTGCACGCACCCTCTATTGCCTTGCAAATGGAGCCACAGTCCACAAGTATCACCTCCTGGTCGGTTGGGCACACCCAGTCGGGGTTGGTGGCGATGTAGGGGATGTCGGCTTTCGAGGCCCACCATGTGGCGCGGCACAGACGGTCGTACTGGAGCGTGGTGTCGAATGCCACCACCAGCACGTCGGGACGGTCGGCTGGATCATCGGCGCAAAGCTCGAAACCCGCCTTCACAAATTCCTCCTGCATGCTCGGCGTGCCGAGGGTGAACAGGCGTTTTGCCTCAGGGTGGTGCTGCTTGATGTAGTCGATAGTGGCGAGCGACGAGGTGTACATCTGCTCATCAGTGGCATGTATGCCCAATTTTTCGAGCTTCAGGAGATAGTCCTTGTGGCTTTTGGTTGGGTTGTTGGTGAGAAACGAGTAACTGATGCCGTTAGCGGTGAGGGTGTCAAGAAACTTGATGGTGTAGGGAAACAGTGTGGAGCCCATATAGATGGTGCCATCCATGTCGAGGGCCACATGCTTAATCTTGGCAAGGGCCTCCATCAGCTTCTCCTCGCCAAGTGGCGAGCAATATTTGTTAAATTCCATTGTTGTCGTTTAATATTAATGTGTAGAAAAAAATAGAAAAGGTGAGCAGGGAATTCTGATTTTCGCCCTATTCACCTTTTCATCATGTCAATGATTATTCTTCGTCGTAGTTGATTTTAGAGGCACGCTCATAGCCGTCGCGTGGAGCAGCCCACATGGAGATGAGCACAAACATACCCACGATAGCCACCACAATGATGGTCTCGAACACGCGAGTCCAGCCGAAAGCGTCGGCCACATAACCCACGAGCAGACCGCTCAAGCCAGAGCCGAGGTAACCGAGAATACCGGCAATACCATTAGCACGCGCAGAAGCCTCCTTAGTGGCCTGGTTGCCCAGCTCAATACCGATAAGCGCCTGTGGACCGTAGATGCAGAAACCCGCGCCCACGAGCACAGCCGCAGTAAGGGTTATGCCTGCGTCGGCTGGCAAGAAGCGGAAAATGGTCATGAACACAGCAGCGCCTGCCATGCACACCACGCACATGCGGTGGCCTTTGCCCTTGAAGATGTGGTCGGTGGCCCATCCTGCGAACAAGGTGCCCACGATACCTGCGATTTCAAACGCGGCAGTGGTCCATGTGGCGCTCTTGATGTCGAGGCCACGGGCTTCGGTCAAGAATTTTGGTCCCCAGTCGAGCACACCCATACGCACCACATACACGAAGAGGTTGGCAATACAGAATGTCCAAACCCAACGGTTTTTCCACACCATCTCCATCTCAAATTTCTTGCGTGCCTTTGCGCTCTTCTTGTTCTCGTTCAGTGCGCCAAGGCCAGTGTCTGGAAGATCGGGCAGACCCACTTCCTTAGGCTCGTCGCGCAAGCCGATAAACACGAAAATAGCGGTTACCACTGCCAAGCATGCAGGGGCATAGAAGCACCACTTCCAAGCGCCGATATGGGCTGCGTAAGTAGCGGCCTGCTCCACAGCTTTAGCCTGGTCCACGCCGTTGGCGGTAAGGTTGGCGATGATAGTGTTGACCACACCATTCTCCTGGGTCATGTCGGTGCCCATGGTGCCCATAATGTAACCACAGGCCACCACAGCAAGCGCGGCGCCAATAGAGTGTGAGCAGTTCCAGATGCTCATCTTAGTGGCGAGCTGACTTGGGTGAATCCAGTGAGGGAGAATACGTGCGCATGGAGGATATCCAAAACCCTGGAAGTATTGGTTGAAGATAATGGTGACACCCATCACCATTATAAACATATTCACGAAGTCAGGACCTTGGTTCACGCCAGTGAACAAGGCGCTAAGGTTGGCTCCGTAGCCAAACAGGAAGTTGGAAAGGGCGCAAAGCAGCAAACCGCACGCCATCACAATACGGCCCTTCACACGGTCCACAAGGTAGCCGTTGATAAAGCGAGAGAAGCCATACACCAGTGAGCCGGCGAAGATAATCCAGCCGAAGCTCTTGTTGGTGACGCCATATTCAGCCGTGATACCGGGCATGGCCACCGACATGTTCTTACGAACGAAATAGAACACTGCATAGCCTATCATCGTCACAAGGATGACACGCCACTGCCAGTGAAGGAATCTTTTTCTGTCATTGCCTAACGAGGCATAAACATCATTTGCCATAGTCTTTAATAATATAGTTTAGAATAGTTAATCTGTTATGATATAAAAGTAGTGGCGACAATCATACTTTCAGAGTTATTGCCACCACCACCTTGATGTCAATTAGTTCTTGTTCTGTTCTGCAAGATATTTCTCTTCCTTGTAGGTGAGTGCCATAAAGAAGATGGAGAGCACGCAAGCGCCAATCAGGAGAATGAAGGTCCAGTCCCAGCCGGCGTTTTCAGCCACATAGCCAATCACCACGTTGGCAAGAACAGCAGTACCCAGCACATATCCCATAAAGCCTGTCAAGCCTGCTGCGGTGCCAGCTGCATTCTTTGGCGCAAGGTCGAGAGCCTGCACACCGATAAGCATCACAGGGCCATAGATAAGGAAGCCGATTGCAATCAAGCAGCCAATCACCACATTGAAGTTGTTGAAGAACTGCCAGTAGATGACGATTGCCACAGCCACAAGAGCCATAAATATGATGGTGGGAACTGCACGACGGCCTTGGAACACCTTGTCGCTGAGCCAGCCACAGAAGATGGTGCCAGGGATTGCGGCCATTTCATAGGCGAAGTATGCCCAGCCGGCGTCCTTCAAGTCCACACCCTGCTCTTTCAGAATGGTAGGAGCCCAGTCAAGACATCCGTAGCGCACCATGTACACGAAAGCATTGGCGAAAGCAATGTACCACAGGAGCTTGTTGCTGAGCACAGTTTTAAAGATTTGCGACACTGAAAGTGCCTTCTCATCGTTCTTGCTGTAGTTCTTGGCGGCGCAGCCACTCCATTCCTCAATTGAAGGAAGTCCGCATGATTGTGGAGTGTCGCGAATCAGCAGGTAAGCCACCACAGCCACAAGCACTGCCACGGCGGCAGGGAATGCGTAAGTGCCGATAAGGAAGTAATAATCGGTTTGTGCGCCATAGAACCATGAGCCGAACCACATTGCGCCATACACAGCCATTGGACCTACGAGAGCGCCACCCACATTGTGGGCGCAGTTCCAGAAACTCATCCATGTGCCACGCTCCTTGATGGAGAACCAGTGGGTCATCACACGGCCACATGGAGGCCAGCCCATACCGTTAAACCAGCCCACGAGGAAGTTGAGGGCAGCCATTAGCGCAATAGCCGCGCTCTTATGCTCAGCGCCGAGCCACTGCACCGGCACAATCATAAAGAGCATAGAGATGGCTGCGCACACCAAGCCAAGAGGCAGGAAGCGCTGTGCGTTGCTTCGGTCACTGATACTCGCCATCACGAATTTCGAGAATCCGTATGCGATCGCGTTCATTGAAAGCACTATACCAAGCTCGCCCTTGTCGAATCCAAAGGGCGCAAGCATTGGAATGGCCATTGAAAAGTTCTTTCGAACAATGTAGAAACCTGCATAACCGATAAAAATACCGATAAACACTTGCCAACGTAATTTTCTATACTTAGCGTCGGCCGCTGGCCCTGTCTGAGCCGGCTTCGGTGCTGGAGGAGCTAAAAAACTTGCCATAGTTATTTTTAAAATTGTTTTGTAGTTAAGTTATATATTTAATGTATTATTCCGTTAATCAATGTCGGCAATCCATAATTGCGGCTTTTGTAATAAAAAGGTCGGCACAACTGCATCACGCATGATGCCGACCACCTTAGTATTACAAAATTAATTAATTATGAATTGAGCTTAATTGTCTGTTCCACGTCGAGTGCGTCGGCAAGAATGCTGATAGGATTCTCCACAGGCACACCTGTTGACATCTCAATCTGCCACTTGCAGGTTTCGCAGTCGGTAGATACGCAGTCGGGCGCCACTTCCTTGATCTGCTTAAACAGACCAGAGCCAATGGCTTGCGACACTTCGTAGTTCTCTCTCTTGAAGCCGTAAGTGCCCGAAATGCCACAGCACTGCGAGTCGAGCATAATGAAGTCCACACCAGGAATCATCTTCAGCAGTTCGGTGCTGTAGAGCACCCAGCCCATACGCTCCATGTGGCACGCGCTGTGGTAGGCCACACGCTTGTGGTAGTCGGGACGGAAAGCAAGCTTAATCTTGCCCTCGTCGATGAGCTGATAGAGGAATCGGGTGGCAAGGGTCATGCTCTCGCGCACATCTGCAGAATCAAGGCCGAGCACATGCTCGTATTCGTCGCGGATGGTGAAGCAGCAGGTGGAGCTGGTGGCAAGGGTAACCCTGCCCTCCTCCTTTGCCTTGCGAATGGAGTCAATATTGATGTTGCCATGTTTTTTTGCCTGGTCGTAGAGGCCGTTGGCAATCTTTGCCACGCCGCAGCACTTCTCCTTGTCGAGCAGCTGCACGCCATATCCCACAGCATTCATTATCTTCACGAGGTCCTGTCCGAGCTTGGGGAAATTGTAGTTCACGTAGCAGCCATGGAAATAGCTCACTTGCTTTGCGTACTGCGCCTGCTGAGCCTTTGCCTCCCGCTTGTACCATGTTTCAAAGCGCTTTGAGCTGTAGGCAGGGAACTGGCGATGCTTGTCCACGCCTATGGTGGAGTGCATCAAGTTCTTGGTCAGGCTCAACGCCAGCGCCTTGTTCACGATAGGGGCAAAGCGGTTGGCCATAGTGCCCACAAAGTCGGTGCTCGCCAGCAGTCGGTCGCGCAGACTTGGCTTGTGGGTGCTGTATTTCATACGAGCGGCTTGAATAATGTCGCCCACCTTCACATTCTGTGGGCACGACACCTCGCAACGCTTGCAGTTTAGACATTTTTTGAGGTTCTCGTCGAAGAACACTGGGTTTTTGAGGCGATAGCGCTCGCCGTCGGGTCCGGCCTGCTTAGGGCCTGGGTATGCTGGATTTACTGCCGACACTGGGCAATATACCGTACAAATAGAGCATTTTAAACATTGCTCAAAATTGAAAACGCTTTCGCTGTTAATTTGTAAGTCTGCCATATCGGATGAGTTATTTTAAAATATTTTTCACTGCCTGAAGCGCGGTGAGCATCGATACACCCGTTCCGTCGGCCATTTTCACACGGTTGTGGCCACTGAGCACAGAGCCCACGGCATAGCAGTTGTTGATCACTTTTCCATCTTTCTTCACATGGAGCTTCTCATCGGTAGCCACACCGAACTCCATGTAAGGCTGTGCATTATACACTCCGAATTTCACCCATTGGCTGTGACCGCCATCTGTGGCGTCCACGTCGAGTCCGAACACGGCTTCCTTCACCTCATCGTAGTTGCTGGTGAGCCCGTCGCTCACAAACGAGCCACTGGCAAGAATAAAGTTGTCGGCCTTGAGAGGGGTGTCCACCAGGTTCTCGGTGGTGATGCTCTTGAGCGTGCCATTCTCTATCACGCCGCCGTTGGCCTTGTCGCCGGTGAGATGCACACCGCCTGCTGCGATGAAGCGCTTGCGGAGCAAGTTCTGCACGCGCACGCCTGGCACCGATGGCGGAAGGGTGGCAAGAAACTGCACTGGGCAGCTCACCTCGTCCTTCAGCTGCTGGCTAAATGCGGCATCGGCAATGCCGAGCACAGCGGGAAGCAGCACCACATCGTAGTTTCCCCCACTGATTTGGGCGTTCACCTCGCTTGCCACGCGGCTCACGGTCTGAGCGTTGCCAAGCACTTTAGCGATATTTGAGGCGCGCATTTCCGAAGGACTCTTGCGTGCAGCCTCCAGTTCTGGAGTGCTGAAGCCCTTCACGTCCACTTCTGCGCCGAGCTTACGAAGCCCCGATGCGATAAACTTAGTGGGGAAGTCAAGATAGCCGATCACATTCACGAGTGCCACCTTGCGCCATGGGAGCTTGCCAGCCTCTGTGAGTGTGGCATAGTCGTCGATAGTGAGCCATGCAGGCTTCACCGCACCCATTGGGGTGATGCGGTAGTGGTTGGCTTTTGCATCGCCGTTCACTTTCACGCCAGAGTCGGTGAGGAGTGCTTTCGCCTCTGCCGCCAAGGCTTCAATATTTTCACATTTTGAATATGGGTGCTTGGCATCCAATTTGGCGATGGCATCGAGAGGATTACTCACCACTGCACCCTGGGCGTCATAGCCGAGCAGGTCGAATGAGCCTGAATTGAAATGCAGTGTGCTCTGGCCCATACTCACGATAGCCACGCGCTTCCCGGCTTTCTGGAGAGCCAGGCCGGCGGTAAGGCCGCTAAGACCTCCACCTATTATAATAGTGTCGAATTTCATTTCTCACCTCCTTCTTTTACAAACTGGTTCACGCCACACAGGTCTTCATACACCATGGCTATGAGCTGAGCCTCGTTGAGGGTAGCGCCCCAAGCCACAGGCTTCATGCCTTTCCAGCGCTCGTCCACGAAATCAGCCAGGTCGGCAGCAGCCTTGTCGGCATCCTTGCCTTGGCAGAGCTGGCCTGCGGCGCGGCAAGAGCAGAGCTGGCCTTGGCAGGTGCCCATACCCACGCGGGTGCGGCGGCGCAAGTCGATCAAGTTGGCCACATGCTGGTGCTTCATAGCGTAGTCCACTTCACCTACCGACACGCCTTCGCATTCACACACCAGAGCCTCGTCGAGCTCGTCGGCTTCCTTGATTTCCTTGGTGTAGGTGCCGTGACGGCCTTCAGCGGCTTTGTCGGCAAAACTGAGCGTGCGCAGGCTCTCGTCGGGAATCTTCGATTCCGAGCCAGGGAGCGGAGTGGTGCGGGTTTCGCAGACCTTGTTCACGCCCAATTTCTTGCAAGCGAGGTCGGTCACCATCTCAGCCATCAGGCGGTAGGTCATCATCTTGCCGCCGGTAATGGTCACAAATCCTTCCATGCCATCGCGTGTGGCGTGGTCGAGGGTGACGATGCCACGGCTGATGCTTCGGCCGCTTGGGTCGTTGTCGCTCGCCACGAGTGGGCGCACGCCTGCATAGGCGCGCAGAATGCGGGTAGTGGCAAGGGCAGGAGCGAGCTGTGCGCCTTCAGAGAGGAGCACCTCCACTTCTTCGTCGGTCACCTTCATGTCGTCGCACGTCTCGATAGGCACGCGGTCGCTCGTGGTGCCAATCACGCACACATTGTCGTCAGGCACCAAGATATCGGCATTGGCCGGCTTGCGGCATCGGTTGATGACCATATTATTAACACGGTGTCCGAAAATGAGCAGCGATCCCTTTGCAGGGAACATATTCACTGTGATGCCCGCCATCTTTGCCACGAGCATACCCCAGATGCCGCCTGCGTTGATAGTGAGGTCGGCATGCGCCTCGCGCATTTCGCCAGTGTGCTGGTCGCGCATCTTCACACCCACCACGCGGGTCTGGTCGATGATCAGTTCGGTCACCTCGTGGTAGTTGATGATGTCGGCACCATGAAGGCGTGCGTCCACTATATTGGCCACAGTCAGGCGGAACGGATCGATAGAGGCATCAGGAATCTTCACGGCGCCGATAAGCGTAGGGTTCACCGCCGGCTCCATGATTTTTGCCTGCTCTGGGTCGATGATTTCAGCGCTGATGCCGGCCTTGCGGCACGACTCCACAAAGGTGGCCTGGTAAGCCAGGTCGTCTTCGGGAAGCGTGATAAACAAGCCTTCCGTTTCGTCTACACAGTGACGCGCAATTTTGCGCAAAATCATATTCTCCTGTATGCACTCCGTGGCAGACTCCTGGTCTGTCACCGCATAGCGTGCGCCACTGTGCAGCAGGCCGTGGTTACGGCCCGTGGCTCCGTGGGCAAAGTCGTTTCGCTCGATCAGCAGCACACTGAGACCGCGCATAGCACAGTCGCGAGCCGTGCCCGCACCAGTGATACCGCCACCGATCACGATGACATCGTATTTGTTTTTCAGTTTCAAATCCATTACCCTAAAAACGTTTTTTTGTAGGTTGAAAAGTATGTTTTAATATAATTAAGCAATTCATAGAAAAGGGCAACCGAAGCAGAAACAGCGGCAACTGTTTTTGCTTCGCAACCATTTTAGTTTTTTTTCGCAACAAATATACCACCTTTTTCCCAATAGGGCAAATTTTTACATATATTTCTCATTTATAATTTCATAATGATGAATATGTTTTGTATTTTTGTAGTGAAAACGAACATTTCCATAAGTTTTGAGGTAAAACCACAGAGTAGATACTACGCAACCACAGCATGACTAAAGAGCAACGACATCAGATCATCATGAACGCCCTGCTAAAAAAAGGGTCGGCACAGGTAACCGAACTGGCCGACATTCTGCAGGTGTCGTCTGTCACTATAAGAAAAGACTTAACCGAACTCGAAAAGGAGAACAAGCTGTACCGCAGCCATGGCCGCGCCATTATGCTCAACCCCTTCACCAGCAACCGCTCCGTCAACGAGAAAGAGAAGCTCTTCACCGAGCAGAAAACGCTCATTGGCCGGGAGGCCGCAAAGCTCATCACCGCCAACGACTCCATCATCCTTGCCTCCGGCACCACCGTGCACGCCCTGGCGCGGAGCATCGAGCCCAAAGGGCGAATCACCGTGGTGTCGGCTTCGCTTCAAGTGAGCGAGACGCTCTCGGAGCACGAGAGCATCGACATTGTGCAGCTTGGGGGTATGCTCCGCCACAGCTCGCTCTCCGTGGTGGGCGAATACAGCGAGATGATTCTGAAGAATTGCGCTTTCAGCAAGCTGTACCTTGGCGTGGACGGCATCGACTTTGAGTTTGGGTTCTCCACCACCGACATGCGCGAGGCCAACCTCAACCAGAAGATGATGCAGACTGCACAGAAAACCATCGTGCTCGCCGACTCCAGCAAGTTTGGCAAACGCGGCTTCGCCAAAATTGGCAACACTGAGGACATCGACGTCATTATCACCGACGCTGGCATTTCAGCCAAAGACCGCGCCGCCGTCGAAGACCTTGGCATCGACCTCATCATCGCCAAATAGTACACTCCCCACCCATATTGTTTGTCATAGACAGAGCCTCTTCACTCTTCTACGGCAGGGAAGCAACTCTTTACTCCTCCTGACCGGGGCTTGGCGCTTCATGCCTCCACTTGCACACAGATGCGGCGACACAAAGCCGCACAAGCAAATAGAATGACATAAGCGCCGCTTTAGCCAGCCTCCTTACCATAAGCCACCGCAAAAAAATCGGGGATGCCGCTCATTGCGATAGGCAACCCCGATTCTCGTATATTTAAGGAAATGAATGTGTGTATTCGATTACACTCTTATTTATTAATCATCAATCGATTTCTTCATCAGCCTCATAGCCACCCATTTCGCGGATAGCGTTCTTCAGCATCACATACTGCTGGAAGAGGTGGTTCACTGGCACTTCGTCCACTGTGTAGTCGTGCTGTGGGCTCTTCAGGAAGAAGCTCAGGAAGCGCTGAGTGCCGTAGCGGCCTGCACGGTGCGCAAGGTCGATAAGCAAGCAGAGGTCGAGACAGAGAGGAGCGGCGAGGATAGAGTCGCGGCAGAGGAAGTTGATCTTAATCTGCATCGGGTAGCCCATCCAGCCAAAGATGTCGATGTTGTCCCATCCCTCCTTGTTGTCGTCGCGAGGTGGATAGTAGTTGATACGCACCTTGTGATAGTAGTTGCTGTAAAGGTCGGGTTGCTTCTCTGCCACGAGGATTGACTCGAGGGTTGAAAGTTTCGACACCTCTTTGGTGCGGAAATTGGCAGGCTCGTCGAGCACGAGACCGTCGCGGTTGCCAAGAATGTTGGTAGAGAACCAGCCATTCAAGCCGAGCATACGGGTGCCGATAATTGGAGCGAAACCGCTCTTCACCAGAGTTTGGCCAGTCTTGAAGTCCTTGCCAGCGATAGGCAGCTTCTTAGCGTCGGCGAGTTCCCACATGGCAGGAATGTCAACAGTGGTGTTAGGAGCGCCCATCACGAATGGGCAGTCTTCCATAAGTGCTGCGTAAGCATAGCACATGGAAGGAGCCACATGTTCCACATCGTTGGCCTTCATGGCTGCCTCAAGAGCTGCAAGAGTGCCGTGATACTTCATGTCGGGAGCCACATAGATTTCAGTGGAAGCAGCCCAAAGCACCACCACGCGGTCCACACCGCTTTCCTTCTTAAAGCCACGGATATCCTCGCGGATTTGCTGAGCCATATCCCAGCGGTCCTTGCATTGCTTCACGTTGTCGCCGTCGAGGCGCTTTGCGTAGTTGTGGTCGAAAGCGGCCTTCATAGGCTTGATGGCGAGGAGTTCGTCCTTCACAGGCTCTATGTCCTTCTCTTTGAGCACATGCGCGTTCATCGCGCTCTCGTAAGCGTTGGCTGGATACACGTCCCATGCGGTGAACACGATGTCGTTCAAAGAAGGCATCGACACAATCTCGTTATATTTCAGATACTTTTTGTTTTCGCCACGTCCAACACGAATCTTGTCGTATTGTGTCATCGAACCCACTGGCTTTGCAAGGCCCTTGCGAGTCATCAAAACGCCAGTCATAAATGTGGTGCTCACTGCACCAAGACCAACCACCATGATACCGAGCTTGCCGGTAGCTGGTTTTGCTGTTGCTGTTGCCATAATAAATTAATGTTTATTATAAAACGTTTATATTCAAGTTTGTTCTCAGCTTTCGCTTCAAAAGAGGAAAGCAATGCAAAAGTAATGCCTTTTTTTGAACTGAAAAACATAAATGCGGAAAAATATAATTAAGTAGTGTTATATTTCTTCTGTATTGTATAAATTTTATTAACAAAGCTGCCTACACACCATAATATGTTAATATTTTATAATCGCACATCCCCACTATGCCGCTCATTTTTGCCCAAAAAAGGGATTATTTTAGCAAATCTATCCCCAAAAACATTTTTTCACATTTCGACTATTAAATTTCACTTTTCGACTATCAGCCGTCATTTTCCCCACCCACCCGCTTTGCACGCCACAGCGCGCACGCGAGAAGAAAACCGCGTAGAATTTAACCTGCTTCGGCAAAACGACAAAAAATAGGCGCTTGACACTCATTAGATTAAAAGATTTTTTCGTAATTTTGTGGTTTGAAATTAAATACATCACAAAATATCATATTATAGTATGAACACTTTAGCTACTAAGTACGACCCGAAAGAGGTTGAAGACAAATGGTATAAATACTGGATGGACCACGACCTGTTCAAGTCGGTGCCCGATGAGCGCGAGCCCTACACTGTGGTGATTCCGCCACCCAACGTGACCGGTGTGCTGCACATGGGCCACATGCTCAACGAGACGATTCAGGATATCCTCGTGCGCCGCGCACGCATGGAAGGCAAGAACGCCTGCTGGGTGCCTGGCACCGACCACGCCTCCATCGCCACCGAGGCCAAGGTGGTGAACCGGCTCGCACAGCAGGGCATCAAAAAGAGCGACCTCACACGCGAGGAATTCCTGAAGCACGCCTGGGACTGGACACACGAGCACGGCGGCATCATTCTGAAGCAGCTGCGACGCCTTGGAGCGAGCTGCGACTGGAGCCGCACGGCGTTCACCATGGACGAGAAACGCAGCGAAAGTGTGATCAAGGTGTTCTGCGACCTCTACGACAAAGGGCTCATCTACCGCGGGCTGCGCATGGTGAACTGGGATCCAAAGGCACAAACCGCGTTGAGCAACGAGGAAGTAATCTACCGCGACGAGCAGTCGAAGCTCTACCATCTGAAATACTACCTGGCCGACCAGGACAATGTGGACACCAGCGCTGAAGGCAATGTGGTGCACAAAGACGAAAAAGGCTACTACGCCGTGGTGGCTACCACTCGCCCCGAAACCATCATGGGCGACACTGCCATGTGCATCAACCCTAAGGACCCCAAGAACCAGTGGCTGAAAGGCCACAAGGTGATTGTGCCACTCGTGGGCCGGGTAATCAATGTGATTGAGGACCGCTATGTGGACATTGAGTTCGGCACGGGCTGCCTGAAGGTGACACCGGCTCACGACACCAACGACTACATGCTCGGCAAGACCCACAACCTGGAGACCATCGACATTTTCAACGCCGACGGCACCATCTCCGCCGCGTCGCCCCTCTATGTGGGCATGGACCGTATGGAATGCCGCAAGCAGATTGCCAAGGACCTCAACGAGGCCGGACTCCTCGACCACGTGGAAGACTACGAAAACAAGGTGGGCTACTCCGAGCGAAACAGCGACACCGCCGTTGAGCCACGCCTCTGCATGCAGTGGTTCCTGAAGATGCAGCACTTTGCCGACATCGCGCTTCCCCCTGTGATGAGCGATGCGCTGAAGTTCTATCCCGAAAAGTATAAGAACACCTACAGAAACTGGCTCGACAACATTCAGGACTGGTGCATCAGCCGACAGCTGTGGTGGGGGCACCGCATTCCTGCCTATTTCCTGCCCACCGCTGAAGGCGACGACGAGAAATTTGTGGTGGCGCCATCGCGCGAGGAAGCCTTGGAAAAGGCGCACAAGATAAAAGGATACGAGCACATTACCGCAGAGGAGCTCAAGCACGATGAGGACGCGCTCGACACCTGGTTCTCAAGCTGGCTGTGGCCAATATCGCTTTTCGACGGCATCAACAACCCCGGCAACGAGGAAATCAAATACTACTACCCCACCTCCGACCTGGTGACCGGACCCGACATCATCTTCTTCTGGGTGGCACGTATGATTATGGCTGGCTATGAATACATGGGCGAAATGCCATTCCGCCACGTGTACTTCACCGGCATCGTGCGCGACAAGCTCGGACGCAAAATGAGCAAGAGCCTTGGCAACTCGCCCGACCCTATCGAGCTGATAGAGAAATACGGTGCCGACGGCGTGCGCATGGGACTGATGCTCGCCGCCCCAGCCGGCAACGACATCCTCTACGACGACGCACTGTGCGAGCAGGGCCGTAACTTCAACAACAAAATCTGGAATGCGTTCCGCCTGGTCAAGGGCTGGGAAGTGGCCGACATCGAACAGCCTGAGCACAGCCGCATGGCGGTAGAATGGTTCGACAACGTGCTCCGCAGCACCGAGGCAGAGGTGATCGACCTCTTCGCCAAGTTCCGTCTCAACGATGCGCTCATGGCCATCTACCGGCTGTTCTGGGAGGAGTTCTCGGCTTGGTACCTCGAGGCAGTGAAGCCTGCCTACCAGAAGCCAATCGACAGCACCACCATGGACGCCACACTCCGCTTCTTCGACAGCCTGCTCCGCCTGCTCCACCCATTTATGCCATTCATCACCGAAGAGCTGTGGCAGCACATCGCAGAGCGCGCCGAAGGCGAAAGCATCATGTACGCCCCCGTGGACAAGAGCCCAGCGCCTGCCGATGCCGAAATGCTGAAAGCCATGGAGGAGGCCAAGAGCATCATATCGGGCGTGCGCAGCGTGCGCTTGAGCAAAAACATCCCGCAGAAGCAGCCTGTGAGCTTAGTGATTGTGGGCAAATGGACCAACCCGTTCAAGAGCGTGGTGACCAAGCTCGCCGGGCTTGAGAGCATCGACGAGGCCAGTGCAAAAGATCCTGCAGCAGCGAGCTTCATGGTGGGCACCACAGAATTCTGCGTGCCACTGGAGGGCGCTATCAATGTGGAGGAGGAAATCAAAAAACTCCAGGCCGACCTCGACTATGCCACTGGCTTCCTGAAAAACGTGGAGAAAAAGCTCAGCAACGAGCGCTTTGTGGCCAACGCGCCAGAAGCAGTGGTAGCGGCAGAGCGCAAGAAGCAAGCCGACGCCCTCTCTAAAATCAAAACGCTTAAAGAGAGTATCGCGGCACTCAAAAAATAAGCCCCCACACACAAGGCCCAATAAAAAAGAGAGGGACTGTGCCAATTATTTTTGACACAGTCTCTCTTTTTTCACGCCAAATTTACGCTGTGCCTAAATTGGCACTCAAATTTGCGCACCTATTTTAACCTATAAATAAAAAATAATCAGTAAATTTGCACACTATAATATAAAATTCAGATCATATCAAAGCATAGCTAACGAAAATAGATATTTATTGCAATAAAAAACACCCCTGAACAGTATGCAAAACAACATTGAAGAAAATGGGTCGAACGGAGCTAACGTCTCCAAAGAAAGATCGGCCAGAAAAGAGCAGGAGTCAGCCTTTCAGCTCAAGCCATTTCTAACCGCATGCGCCAAAAACTGGTATTGGTTCGTCATATCAGTGCTTGGCTTCGGCTGCCTTGCGTTTTTGTTCGCAAAGTCGCAGACACAAATGTACAGCTCATCAGCAAAAATCCTCATCACCACGAAAGACACCAAGTCGGCCGGTAGCCAGGCTGCCGTGTTCAGCGACCTGGGCGTGATGGGATCAAGCAACGAGGTGTCGAACGAAATCTACAAGCTGAAGTCAACCACACTGATGGAAACGGTGGTCAACCAGCTTGGACTGAACATACGCTATTACGGCCACGTGTATTTGCGCGATGTGAACTGCTACAAAACCAGCCCCGTACAGGTGACCCCTCTTCAAGATGTGGACAAAGCTTTCTCCATCACCGTAGTGCCAAAGGGTGGCAACGACATGGAATTCAAAGTGAACGACGGCGACTGGAAAAAGGCGCACTTTGGCAACAAGGTGAACACCGATTACGGTCCTGTGGCCATCACCAAGACACAGCACTACACCGAAAACTACAAAGACTACAAAATCATAGCACGCATATCCACCGTGGCATCGGTGGCCAAACAGCTTGAAGCCAACTTCAACGCTGAGGCAGCCGACAAGTTCAGCGACGTGGTGAACCTCACTTTCACCTGCGACAACGAGCAGCTGAGCGTGGACGTGCTCAACGCCCTCGTGGCGGTGTACAACCAGGAGGCCATCGACGACAAGAACACCGTGGCGCGAAACACCGAAGACTTTATCGCAGAGCGCATCGAGTCGCTCTCGAAAGACCTCAGTGGCGTGGACAGCCGAATCGCACAGCTCAAGGTTAACAACATGAACTCGCAGATGTTCAGCGACCCGTCCACCAGCCTCCAGTTTGTGAAGAGCGCCAACGATGCCGACCTTCAAGTGTCGCTCGCCACACAGATTGTGGAATACATTCGCCGCATGAACGGACAGGAGCTGATCCCAAGCAACACCGGCATCTCCGACGCTGGCATTCAGGGGCAAATCACCAGCTACAACGAGAAGATGCTCCAGTATCAGAAAATCCAGGCGTCATCGGGTAAAGACAACCCCGTGATGATCGAAATCACCAATTCGCTGAACGCCATGCGCAGCACCATCCTCCAGTCGCTCAACACATACGTGAGCTCGCTCCGCCTCAAGCAGTCGAACGCACACTCGCAGGAAGGACGCGCCACCGGCGGAATGTCGGCTATCCCTACCCAGGAAAAAGCCATCACAGAAGTGTCGCGCCAGCAGCAAATCAAGGAGCAGCTCTACCTCTACCTGCTCAACAAGCGTGAGGAGAATGCCCTGCAGCTCGCCATCACCGAGCCAAACGCTAAGGTGATTGAGAAATCGGCAAGCAATGGCCAAGTGGCTCCGGCACAAGTGAAAATCACTGGCTTAGGCGTGATTCTCGGCTTGGCGTTCCCTGCCGGCATCATCTACCTGATGTTCTGGATCCAGTCGCTCGACACACTAATCCGCACACGCCGCGACATTGAAGACTACTGCGACATCGCTGTCATTGGCGACGTGCCCGAGAAAAATGCGGAGCAGAAAGCTAAGGAAATTGTGGTCAGCGAGAACGGCCGCGACCGCATAAACGAAGCACTGCGCATTATCCGCTCCAATCTCGACTATGTGTTGCCCAAGAAGCACACCAGCGAGGGCACTGTCATACAGTTCACTTCCACCACTCCAGGTGAAGGCAAGAGCTTCCTGGCGCTCAACCTGGCGCTCACCACTGCCTACAATGGCAAGAAAGTGGTGTGTGTGGACCTCGACTTGCGCAAAGGTCGCTTCTCTGAATATTCTGGCATCAATAGCAATGGTCTTGGCGTGAGTGCCTACCTATCTGAAAAGGTGGACAGTGTGGACGACATCATCATGAAAGGTAATATTCACGAAAATCTTGACCTCGTGAACGTGGGCGCCATTCCACCCAACCCCACAAGCCTCTTGATGAGCGACCGCCTTGAAAAGCTCATCAGCGAGCTGAAGAAGCGCTACGAATGTGTAATCCTCGACACCGTGCCATTTGGCGTGATTGCCGACGCATCGCTGATCAACCGCTTCGTGGACGCCACCATTTATGTGATTCGTGAGGGCAAGATCGACCGCAGATACCTCGACGACCTCCAGAAGATGGCCGACGAAGACCGAATCAAGAATATGGTAATCCTGCTCAATGGCGTGAAACTCAAAGCCAAGAGATATGGTTATGGATATGGATATGGATATGGTTATGGTTATGGATATGGTTATGGTTATGGTTATGGTTACGGATACGGCGAAGAGCAAAAAGGCAAGAAAAAAGGCCTGTTCCACACCGAATCCAAGCCCAAAGATTAGAATAAGCAAATAACCCTAAAATAGACGGCAAGGTGTTAAAATTATTAACATCTTGCCGTTTTTTATTTCAAAAATTTCTGGCTGTCTCAAAAATAATATAAATCGCAAAAAGCAAGAATCAGCACCTTGAAAGCTACTCACATTTAAAAAAAATGTGCATTTTTTAAAAAATTACATTTTTTAACATAGAGGTTAAAAAAGAAGTATCCCTATTCATTTTCAGCAAGATAACGTAACTTTGCAACGTAAACAAAAGCTTCTTGGCGCTATTTTCTTGAAGAAAAGCCCCTATTTAAAGAAGCTGGCATAGCCAATCACTATCACTCTAAAAGGCTGCATCAATCAATATATATAACAGCTCTGCGCTATGCCCATTAAAATGCATAATTTATGAAACGAATGTTATTAGCTACTTTATCAATTCTATGTTTAATCTCAGCTATGCAGGCACAGACAGGTGAATTCAAAGTGAAATCCACCATGTATTACGCTGGAGGCAAATGCGGACGAGGCACAGCAAGCGGCGACCGTATCGTTCCCCACAAGGTGCTTTCTGGTGAACACCGCTGGGTGGCGCTCTCGCTCGATCTTTACAGGGCAGGATTCCAGTTTGGCGACACCATCGTGGTAAGCGACCACAAGTCGGACTGGGTGAATGGCCTATGGGTGGTAAAGGACAAGATGGCAAGCCGGGCCAAAATCGACTTCCTCGTGCACCGCAGTAAAGGCCACACCTTCCAAAACAGCGCATGCACCATTCGCAAAAAGCGTGCCGACGAAAACATCGACACCGACACCACTGTGGAAGACTAACCCGCCCCAATCCTCTTCACAACACCAATAAAAAGAACCACATTCTACAAATAACCACGAATTTCACGAATTACACGAAAACATGTATGTATCATCACATCTTTCGTATAATTCGTGAAATTCGTGGTTTTTAATTACATACAAATAAATAAGCGCAAGCGAGGGTTGGATAATGTCCGTGCCGCGCTTGCGCTACTGTCTATATATAAAATATGTGATTCTATCTATCTATTAGCTTTTTTACTTCCCTTTTTTGGGAGCCACTTTGGTGTATTCCTTGTTGAGCTGCTCCACCACGTCGCTGGTGACGTCGTATTTCGAGTCCACATAGAAAGTGGCAGCCTTGTTCAGAATCATGTCGTAGCCCTTTTCCTTGGCGTACTTCTTGAGAAACTCAGTGATTTTGTCGTTGAGATCCTTCTGGTTTTCTTGCAGAATCTTTGAGATTTCCTCCTGCTTGTTAGCCACAGCCTTCTGGGCGGCGTTCATAGCATTCTGATAAGTAGCCTGGTCGGCTTGAGCCTGCTGAGGGTTGGTGGCATACACATTGTTCTTTTCCTTCTGTGCGAAGCTGGCCTGCAGGTTGCGTATCTTTTCCTCCTGAGCCTTCTGCAGCGCGTCGAGCTGGTTTTGCATACGCGTAGCCGACTCGTTGTAGTCCTTGGCCAGGTTGTAGAATTTCAAAAGTGTGTCGGCATCAACATAACGCACGGTCATGTTTTCATTGGCCTGCTTGGGCAAGTTTGCAGAAGCCGGAGCTTTTTCATCGGCCTTCTTTTCGCCTTGGCAGGCAGCGAAGCCCACCATCATCAATGCCACTAAAGCAAGCGTGGAGATTTTGTTCAAAAAATTCATTTTTTCGTTAGTGTGTATGAGTAATTATTTATAAAATTCCTTGTCTTGAGCGCAAGTGATACCCCGGTCCCTCATGTGCTTGTTGCCATGAATATGCGTGTTGGGAAACCTCCCGCCCTTCACGAAGAAGACTCTCACGCCAAGCAGCATCACGGCAATGCCAATCAGAATAGTAATCACCAATATGATCTTCACTTTTTTCCTTTTAATATTTTCGCATTGCAAATATAGAAAAGGTTTGCGACATTTTACCCTTTATTTCAAATAAAATTTGTAACTTTACGATTGTTATCCTACGGTTTTAACAAAAATTTGTTACACGCAACGATAACTAACACTTGCGATAACCATTAATTGTTATATACATCTAAACATTAGAACTATTATGGAAGTAAAAGATTTAAAACCCGCTCGCGTCTGGAAAATCTTCGACGCGATTACTAAAGTGCCCCGTCCATCAGGCAACCTCGACAAAATTCGTGAATGGCTTGTTGGCTTTGCCAAGGAGCACAATCTTGAGTACAAGGTGGACGCCACTGGCAACGTGGCCATGTTCCGCCCTGCCGCTCCCGGTTTTGAGAACGCCAAGGGCGTGGTGCTGCAAGGCCACATGGACATGGTGGCAGAAAAACTTCCCACCTCAAATCATAACTTCCTCACCGACCCTATCGAAACCCGCATAGTGGACGGCGAATGGGTGTTTGCCAACGGCACCACCCTCGGCGCTGACGACGGCCTCGGACTGGCCATCGCCCTTGCCGCCCTCACCGACCCCGACATCAAGTGCGGCCCGCTCGAGGCACTCGCCACCGTTGACGAGGAGACAGGCCTCACCGGTGCCACCAACATACAGGCCGACATGCTCGTGGGCGACTACCTGCTCAACCTCGACAGCGAGGACGACGGCGTAATCACCATTGGCTGCGCCGGCGGTGTGGTCACCCCCGTGCTGTTCGACTATGAGCCCGAGGCCGCACCAGCCGACCTCTGCTATTTCGCCATCAAGCTCGGCAAGCTCATGGGCGGGCACTCTGGCTCCGACATCGACAAGGGGCTGGCAAGCGCCACCAAGCAGATAGCGCGCATCCTCTATATGCTGGGCAAGAAGGTTGACTACCGCCTGGCAAGCATCAACGCCGGCAACCTCCACAACGCCATCGCACGCGACGCCGTGGCTGTGGTGGGCGTGAAGCCTGCCGACAAGGAGACCCTCGCCACTGTGGTCAACACCGTAGCCGCCGACATCAAGGACGAGTACAAGCGCCCTGAACCACACATCGAGGTGACCGTGGAGAGCGTCGACGCCCCTGCCACCGTGATCGACGCCTGCACCGCCAAGCGACTGGTGGCAGCCTGCTTCGCAGCACAGCACGGCGTGTATCACATGAGCCAGGAAGTGGACGGCCTGGTGGAGACTTCCACCAACTTCGCCAGCGTGAAGACCGGTGCCGACACCATCTATCTCGAATTCTTCAGCCGCTCGTCCACCGAAAGCTCGAAAGAGGAGCTCGCGCTTCAAATAGAGGCGCTCTTCACCCTCGCAGGAGCCAAGGAAGTGAAATACGAGGGCAGCTACCAAGGCTGGGCCCCGAATGCCGACAGCCGCCTCTTGAAGCTCGCAGTGGCACAGTGGGAGCACCTCTACGGCGTAGAGCCTAAAGTGGAGGCCATTCACGCAGGCCTTGAGTGTGGCCTGTTCCTGAAAGTGGCGCCACACATGGAGATGATTTCTTACGGACCAACGCTGAAAGACGTGCACTCTCCACGCGAGTGCTGCCACATTCCTGCCGTACAAAAAGGCTGGGACTTCACAGTGGCACTGCTTAAAGCCATTGCCGCCGACAAGTAATATTGCGCATGCCCAAAAGGCTGCGAATATAGCATAACACTGCACATCCGCCGCATCACAGCTGACGCGGCGGATGTTTTTTTTAAAAAAAGACAAAAATTCAAGCCGCTTTTTTGGGATAAGCCAGATATATTACTTATCTTTGCACCTACACGCAAAGCGTGATCCACAGGTTGGTATGGACACGCACACCTACACCCATGCCAATTCATCGGAGCGCCCAGCCTCACATGGGCTAATGGCCGGCAAGGGTGCGTAGTGGATAACTTTGGTTTGTGAGAATTTAATGGCATATCGTTGAAAATATAATGCAAAAGAGGTTAATTACTAAAATTTTCTTCAAAACAAAAACTGTTAGAGTTCTAAAAATAATAGCATTTTGTTAATTGTTAATTAAGCTGGCCACTCTCAGTGATGAGCGAAACCGGCAAAAAAATTAAAATGTTTTCCTGTGTGGGCTTGGATTGTGAAATCCGAGCCTATTTTTTTCTGAGCCACACACAGATTTCATTGCTTTCCTCGCGCACTGCAAAGTCCAAATAGAACTGCAACGTTTTTCAATTTAAAACTATGAAAAACACT
>ERZ808278.86-NODE-86-length-79026-cov-5.628750_pt1 | contig 79026 bp, 63 predicted proteins | sample MGYA00521239_ERZ808278 | MGnify/ENA primary metagenome ERZ808278 (study PRJEB31516, sample SAMN03275600) | gut metagenome | biome: mammalia-associated habitat; material: feces | host: Papio cynocephalus | place: Kenya | collected 2012-07-17 ...
AAGCCCAAAAGTGGATTTGGTGAACACCGATGTCGAAATCAACGGAAGCCCATCAGTGAGCAATGGGAAGGTTAGCAATCCTTTTGCATACCTGTTCAGTAAGGTTGGCGCTAAATCCTATGCTGTGAGCATCACCAACAGCAGCATTCACGGATCGGCAAAAGTGGACTGGAGTATGTTCGAGCGATTAGAGTCTGTGGTGATAAGCGACTCACAAATCTCTATAGGAGGCTGTGACTACCATGGCTACTACATCAATTCACCCGTGCGTCTGGATATCACAAGAAGCATACTAAGTGGTAAGTTGGGAAAATACAACACGCTCGTGGGCGTGCAAAATGACACCAACTACTCACACTCCATCACCAACACGGAAGTGGACAAAAGCGTAAGCCGACTGTTCACCACAGCGGTTGACAAGCGCCGAACCCATATCGCCAATGTGAGCGTACGCAACACCAGGCGCACGCTCTCCAAGTAAGGTGAGCCGCATGCTTAGCCTAAGCCTAGCAGCTGCACTCGACCAGCACAATGTAAAAAAGAATCCGCGCCCATGTCAAGAGGGCGCGGATTCTTTTTTTTATTCATTCATTGAAACTGTGGCAGCGATGCACACATATAAGAGCGGCATAGCTTCCATGCTCCCGGCAGAGGGGCCTGAGAGAGGGGGAGCGCATCAGTCGTCTTGCTTGTTTTTACGCGAGCGCTGCTCTTTCTTGCTGTGCGAGCTGCTCGTGTCTTTTTCTTCTTTTAGGTCTATCTCGTTATGGTCCTTGTCAATCACCCTATACTGAAGATAGGCAAGATTCTGGTCGGCCATCACCTTAAACCTGCGCCCAAATTCACGGCGCCATTTGAAATATTCGCTGAAAACGCCCTTCTTCAAATAGGCTTCAACAAATGGATGGACATACATAATAAAGTCCTTCACTCCGAGCGAATTCACAAGGTAGTCCACCTTGTCCTTCAGCATATCGGTAAAAAGCAGCGATGGCATCACCTCGCCCTTACCTCCACAAGAAGGGCAGGTTTCGGCTGTTACGATGTCGAGTGCCGGGCGCACACGCTGACGTGTGATCTGCATAAGCCCGAACTTGCTCAACGGCAAAATGTTATGCCGCGCACGGTCCTTCTGCATCACCTCACGCATGTGGTCGTAGAGGGCCTGGCGATGCTCGCTCTTGGCCATGTCGATAAAATCGACCACCACGATGCCACCCATGTCGCGCAGGCGCAACTGGCGTGCAATCTCATCGGCTGCGAGCAGGTTCACGTCGAGCGCGTTGCTTTCCTGGTCGTTGGAAGCCTTTGAGCGGTTGCCAGAGTTCACGTCTATCACATGCAGTGCCTCAGTGCTTTCTATTATTATGTATGCGCCCGACTTAAACGATACCGTCTTTCCAAACGACGACTTGATTTGCCTCGTGATGTTGAACTTGTCAAAAATAGGCACATCGTCGGTATAGATTTTAACGATGTCGGCACGGTCGGGGGCTATTAGGCTCACATAGTTGTGCAGCTGGTCGTAAATTTCTGCGTTGTTCACGTAGATGCTCTCAAAGTCGGGGCTAAAGATATCGCGAATCACACTCACCGCCCTGCTCTCCTCCTCATACACGAGGGCTGGCGGAGTGGTGTACTGGAGCTTCGCGATGCTGTCTTCCCAGCACTTGACCAGCACTTTCATTTCAGCGTTCAGCTCGGCAGCCCGCTTGTTCTCCGCCGAAGTGCGAATAATCACCCCGAAATTGTGGGGCTTGATGCTCTCCACGAGCTTGCGCAAACGCATTTTTTCGGCAGAGTCCTTGATTTTTTGCGACACCGAAATTTTGTTGTTAAATGGTATGAGCACCATAAAGCGACCCGTGAAAGTGATTTCGGTGGTAAGGCGTGGGCCTTTGGTGGAAATGGGCTCCTTCACTATTTGCACCAGTAGCTGCTGACCAGGCTGAAGCACATCGGTCACCGACCCGTGCTTGTCGATATCAGGGAGCAGCTTAAACTTCGACAGCGAAGGACGCTTTTCCGGTTTTGCGAGAACCGACTTAATGAACTCTGAATATGAGCTAAACTGTGATCCTAAATCAAGGTAATGAAGAAATGCGTCCTTTTTGTGGCCCACATTCACGAATGCGGCGTTAAGGCCAGGCATCAGCTTCTTCACCTTGGCAAAGTAGAGGTTACCGACGGCATAGGATGCGTCTCTCGACTCCTTTTGCAGCGACATTAAGCGCCCGTCTTCCAAGAGGGCAGTGGATATGTCGGTCGGCTGTACGTCAACTATTAATTCGCTTCTCATTAGAATAGAAAGGGAATTTTAGCCATCAAAAAAAAACAACAAAGAACAAACTCTCCTCTTCGTTTCACATATGTTACTGGCGCTCGTTACCGAGACCGCGTTGCCAAAGGGAGTTTGTTCTCAGTATGTGTGACTTAAATAGAAAGATTATTTCTTATTTTTGTGTCTGTTCTTTCTAAGTCTTTTCTTGCGCTTGTGCGTAGCCATCTTATGGCCTTTTCTCTTTTTTCCGCTTGGCATTTTTACTTAGTTTTAAATGATTAAAAAAATTATTTTATATGTTTGTTGTATTTTGTTCAAACACTCGAATTATGCGCATCACCATACCGTAGGCCACATTAATTGTGCCCCTCGGTGAGAGAAATCCTACTTCTTCACTTGCTCCATGAACACCTTTGCTGGCTTGAAAGCAGGAATGTTGTGCTCTGGGATAATCATAGTTGTGTTTTGGGAGATGTTGCGCGCCGTCTTTTGAGAACGGGTCTTTACGATAAAGCTACCAAAACCACGAAGATACACATTTTCGCCATTCGACAAGCTGTCCTTAACTGTTTCCATAAACTTTTCAACAGTCAAAAGTACGGATGCCTTATCAATACCTGTTGCTTTTGAGATTTCGCTAACGATGTCTGCTTTTGTCATTTTAGTATTGTATGTTTATAATATGATTTAATAATGTTTATCTTATGTGCTAAAATAAAGACCCTTTTCACCAAGGTTGATTATCAAACGTTTACAGCACGAATATCAACCTCATCAAAAGTGGTCTTCGATTTTGCAAGTGCAAATATCGCACTTTTTTTTGAATTAGCCACTAACATTGGGTAATTTTTATCAATAATAAGTGATTTTTCTGTTTGTTTATGAATTTTTTAGCTCACTTGATGCCATGGTGTGATTGCCGCCTCTGCATAGAGCCTCGCACACACTGTGGCGACGCGCTCCTAAGGCTTGCCGGCATACGGCTTCGGATTGAATGTGTGGAGCGCCATTTCCCGTCCATCGAATGTGGCATAGGTGTTTTGCGTGATCCAGTCGCCAAGCATGGTGAGGGTGCGGCCCTGCTCATCGAGCGTGGCGTGTTTGGCAAGGTGCAGATGCCCCATCACAAAGTGGCGCACTTCGGGATGCTGCACGGTGTAAGCCTTGGCAAACTCCACCAGGCGGGCGTAGCACACCTCTACCTCCTTCTCCACAGCCACAGGCTTTCGATGGGTGCGGTTGCTCGACGACCAGCCGTGGGCTATGCCGTAGGTGAGGCGCGGATGCAGGCCCGCATAAAGCCACTGGCACACGCGGCTGTGGAAGCACCACCGCATAAAGCGGTAGGCAAGTGTCTGGTAGCCAACGTCATCACCGTGGCTCAAGAGAAACTGCACTCCCTTTATCTCCTTCTGCACATATCCTTTATACACCGTCACGCCTATCTCATCGCGCAAATAGTCGAAAAGCCATACGTCGTGGTTGCCCGTCATCCAGTACACCGGCACGCCGGCGTCGGTAAGCCGGGCTATGGCAGCGAAAAAGCGCACATAGCCACGTGGCACCACATTTTTATACTCATACCAGTAGTCGAGAACGTCGCCCAGCAGATACACTTCCTCGGCATCGGCGGCGATGCTGTCAAGAAAGTTCACCGCTGCAAGTTCCTTCTGCCGCGGATTCTGAAAATACGTGGCGCCCAAATGCAGATCGCTGAGGAAATATATCATATATCTTTTCTTGCTTGCGTAAGTATAGGGGATGGGGCTTACAGCATACCAAGTTCGAGCTTGGCTTCTTCACTCATCATACTTTGATCCCATTCAGGCTCATACACCAACTGAACATTCACGCTCTTCACACCATCGATGCTCTCCACCTTTTGGCGTATGTCCTCAAACAGAAAATCTGCCATCGGGCAGTTAGGGGCTGTGAGCGTCATATCAATCGACACATTGCCTTCGTCGTCGATGTCGATTTTATAGATAAGGCCCAAGCTGTACACATCCACTGGAATCTCAGGGTCAAACACCGTTTTGAGCATCTTCACGGTCTCTTCCTCTAAATGTAGTCGTTGTTCTTCTGTCATAACAGTGCAAAATTACGATTTTTTCGGGAATTACGCCCAAAGTTAAAGAAGTTGTTCGATTTCACTTAGCGAGGTCACCACGGCATCGGCAGTGCCCTCCACTGGCGGCAAGTCGTGCACATTGAAATAAATGGTGCGCCAGCCCGCCTCGTGCGCGCCTCTGATGTCGGCGTCTGGATTGTCGCCTATCATCACCGAGGTGCATGCCGAGGCGCCACACTGCTCCAGCGCATAGTCGAAGATGCCGCGCATGGGCTTGGTGATGCCACAGTCGTCGCTGAGCACATTTCGGTGAACCAGATCGTCCAGACCTCCCGAAATGAGTTTCTGCTGCTGTGTACCGTTAAACCCATTGCTGAGTGTGTTCACATCGTAGCCTTTTGCCACCAAGTATTCAAGCAGGTGGCGCGCCCCAGGAAGCGTAGTGGTCTGCAATGCCAAAAATCTCAAATATTCCTCATCAAGCTGATGGCACATTTTTTCTTGGTCACCCTCATAGCCACACACCGAGAGTGTGTAGCGAAAGCGCTCATTAACCAGATAGTCTTTCTGTATCAGACCATGATGATAGAGGTTCCACAATTCCAGATTTTTTTTCAAATACACATCCCGGAAGTGCTCGTACGCGCACATTTCGCCAAGTCCAAACACGTTGAATGTGTGGCGCAACGCCAATTTCGAGTTTTCTGTAAACCACCACAGCGTATCGTCGATATCGACAAACACCGTGACTATGCCGTCCATTTTTTTGTTCATACCACAAAATTACATAAATTCCGCCTTTGTTAAAGCATCACTTAGCTGCATTTTAATGATGCAACGCTTTTTACAAGAAGCACAAATCTATTCTATCTAACTATCTATCTGATGTTTACACAACGTTCCACCGTAGATTCGAAGAAAACGTTTCCTTGATTTTGCAAAATAAATTTGGAGAATCCACTGAATAGCAGTAAATTTGCAGTCCTAAAAACCTAAAACATTCTTTTATTTTTACCTTTTTTCTTTAATACCCAAATGATTAAGACTTAAATAGCAATTCTTGACGAGAGGGTTGCTATTTAATTTTTCAATCCCACCGTTTTTTCTTAACTTTGTGGAAACGCATCTAATCAACCCACACAATTCAAAGAAAATGAAACACTACGCTATAATAGTGGCTGGAGGCAGCGGCACACGGTTCGGCAGCAGCATTCCCAAGCAGTTTTTGCCCCTGTGCGGGCGGCCTGTGCTCATGCACACCATTGAGCGCTTCGCCCAGTGTACACACACCGAGGTGGTGCTTGTGCTCCCCAGGGAGCAGCGCCACTACTGGCAGAAGCTATGCCATCAGCACCACTTCTCCATTTCACACAGCGTGGTGGACGGCGGCGACAGCCGGTTTCAGTCGGTAAAAAACGCGCTGCATTCTCTCTCTTTCACCAGCGCCGACATTGTGGCAGTGCACGATGGTGTCAGGCCCTTGGTTTCAGAGAAGCTAATCATCAGCACCTATGAGGTGGCTGAAAAAAGCGGTGCGGCCATTCCTGCCGTGCAAGTGACCGACTCCATCCGAAAAATAGCCAAGGATGGCGCTTCGTCGGTAGCCCTCGAGAGAGCATCGCTAAGAGCGGTGCAAACCCCACAGACGTTTAATGCGCTTCTTCTGCAGAAAGCCTACGACGTGCCCTACGCGCCATTCTTCACCGACGACGCCTCTGTATACGAGCACGCGGGCGGCAAAGTGACACTCGTGGAGGGTGAAACCACCAACATCAAGATTACCCATCCCATCGACATCACCATCGCAGAACACATCATTAGCCAACAGTCATGAACAGCCTCACCCGTTTCGACATCAAATATCTGACAGGAGTAGGGCCAAAGAGGGCCGAAACGCTCGCCAAGGAGCTCGACATAAAGAGTTTCTACGACATGCTCTACAATTTTCCATTCCGCTACATCGACCGTAGCACCATTCACCACATTTGCGACCTGAAGGGCGGTGAAATTCCCAGTGTGCAACTGAAAGGGCGGTTTATCAACTTCAACACTTTGGGAGAAGGGGCCCGCCGCAGGCTCGTGGGGCTGTTCTCCGACGGCACCGGCACGCTGGAATGCGTGTGGTTTCACAGCGTGAAGCAGATTCAGAAAGCCTATCAGGCTGGAAAAGAATACATTGTGTTCGGAAAGCCCTCACTCTTCAACCACACCTACAGCATCGTTCACCCAGAGGTGGACGCCTACCAGCAAAACACCTCTCCGGCAGGAATGGTGGGCGTCTATAATCTCACCGAAAAGCTCCGCAACCACGGATTCTCGTCGCGCCTTTTTCAGAAACTTGAAAAGAACCTGCTTGAGAGCGACGCCGTGAAGCGCGCCCACGACCCTCTGCCGCAAAGCATTCTGAACAAGCGGGGGCTCATGCCCATCTATGATGCGGTGCACAACCTGCACCTGCCCTCAAGCCTCCAAGCACTGCAAAGGGCACAGTACAGAATGAAATATGAGGAACTTTTTTTTCTCGAACTCCACATTCTGAAAAATATCAAGGGACTGACAAAAAAACTGGCTGGACACGTGTTTGCACATGTGGGGCACTACTTCAACACCTTCTACAGCCAGCATCTTCAGTTTCCGCTCACCGGTGCGCAAAAGCGCGTTATCAAGGAAATCCGTGCCGACATGGGCAGCGGGCGGCAGATGAATCGCCTGCTTCAAGGCGATGTGGGCAGCGGTAAAACCATCGTGGCGTTTTTCACCGCGCTCATAGCCCTCGACAATGGGTATCAAGCCTGCATCATGGCTCCAACTGAAATTCTTGCCACACAGCATTTTGAGGCCATCAGTGAAATGGCTGAAAAAATAGGCGTGAAAATAGGGCTACTCACCGGAAGCACGCGCAAGCGCCAGCGTGAAGCCATACACGCCGCCCTGCTCGACGGGTCGATGCAGCTACTCATCGGCACGCACGCCCTGTTGGAGGATGTGGTGCAATACAAAAACCTCGGTTTGGCCATCATCGACGAGCAGCACCGATTCGGTGTGGCTCAGCGCGCAAGGCTGTGGAAGAAAAACTCCACGCCACCGCATGTGCTGGTGATGACCGCCACGCCCATTCCCCGCACGCTGTCGATGACGGTGTATGGCGACCTCGATGTATCCATTATCGATGAGCTGCCACCTGGACGAAAGCCTGTGGACACCTACCTTCGCTTCGAGAACCAGCACGAGGCCGTTTACCGGTTTGTGGGAGAGCAACTTGCCAAAGGCCGCCAAGCCTACATCGTGTATCCCCTAATCGAGGAAAACGAGAAACTCGACCTAAAGGCCCTTGAAGAGGGGTATGAAATAGTGAAGGAGAAATTTCCAAGCTATTCCGTGAGCATGGTGCACGGCAAGATGAAGCCATCCGAGAAGGACTATCAAATGCAGCTTTTCGTCACCAACCAAGCGCAGATACTCGTGGCCACCACCGTGATTGAGGTGGGCGTGAACGTGCCCAACGCAAGCGTGATGGTGATTGAGAACGCCGAGCGGTTTGGACTGTCGCAGCTCCACCAGTTGCGCGGACGCGTGGGCCGAGGCGCCGACCAAAGCTACTGCATACTGATGTCGAAGCACAACCTCAGCAAGGACACACGCCACCGCCTGGAAGTGATGACCAGCACCAACGACGGCTTCGTGGTGGCAGAAGAAGATATGAAGCTCCGTGGCCCCGGCGATATGGAGGGCACGCAGCAGAGTGGCATCGCCTTCAACCTTAAGGTGGCAAACCTCGTTACCGACGGCCCCATCATTGAGCAGGCGAGAGCCGATGCCACCGATATGCTGAACACCGACCCTGCCCTTGCATCGGCTGAAGGCAAATCGCTTGAGGAGCACATGCGTATGCTGTTCAGCCACAAGGTGAATTGGGGGCTCATCAGCTAAGGGGCGCACGGCAAGCGCCACACTCCCTTTCCCTATGCGCCCTCAAATATAACATACAGGTCTCAAAAAAACTGCACATTTTTCAGCATTTGTGCTGATTTTCAGATAATTTAAGATTTAGCTTTATTTTTCAACATTTTTAGAGCAGTATCACCAATTATCTAATTATAAACAGATTACAAGAATACATACACAAAAAAGGACATATTTTTACATATTTTAAGCGGGCTTTTTTTGCCATTCACAGAATATAAGGGTAATTTTGAGTGTTGAAAATTTAGACAGGGATGAAAATCATGTCTGCCTTTGGAGCTTTTAATTTCCTTTTTCACAGGTCTCTACTCTTTAAAGGAAACATCTAAATTAATCCTTCTGCTCCATAAATTATTATGAATTCGGTGACGCTCCCCACCTTGCCTTTCCCGTATGAAGGCATTCCCGCATAGCACGTGGCGTTACCGCCTAAATTGAAATGTATGAAGTTGAACAAACTATCCACACTACTCTTATCCACCATCGTCGCGGCAGGGCTGGCATTCAGCGCCTCAGCGCAGAGTTTAAGCTCCGTATCAAGCTATCGTAAAGCCCATGCCGACAAACTGGCCCGACAATCAAAATTCAGCGAAAGAATACACCTTGAAGAAAACCAGAAATACGCAAAATCCCTGTGGGAAGACATTGAGCCAGAGCCCGACATCTACACTGAAGGATGGGAAAGCGGACTGGTGAACCCCTACAAAGAGGCCAACGTGCCAAACAGCAAGCGCATCAATGTTCGCAACTACGTGATGCCTATCAAGCAAAACTACATCACTTCTCCTTACGGCTATCGCGCGCGCTTTAAGCGCACACACAAGGGCGTGGACATTCGCGCAGCCATCGGCGACACAGTGTATGCAGCATTTAGCGGAAGAATCCGCCTTACAAAATACGAGCGTGGCGGCTACGGCTTCTATGTGATTATCCGTCACGAAAACAGCCTCGAAACTGTTTACGGCCACCTCTCCCGCTTCCTCGTGAAGCCAAATCAATATGTAAAGGCAGGTCAGCCTATCGCCTTGGCAGGCAACACCGGACGCAGCACAGGCCCTCACCTCCATTTCGAGACCCGCTTTATGGGCTATGCCATCAACCCCGAAGCCATATTCGACTTCAGAAACAGATGCACCCACACCGACACCTACCTGTTCACAAAATCCACCTATCAGGAGTCGCGCAACTACAGCAGCAAATAAGTAGTCACAAAAAATTATATTTCATACAAAGCAGCAGCACCAGGCCACACCGCCCAGTGCTGCTGCTTTTCATCTCCCCCACCATTGTCACTATTGTCGCCCCCCAAAAAAATCCTCAATATGTTCCGTGAGAGAGGGGGGGGGCAAAAAAACGTAAGTGGGAAGCCAACCGTGTGGACACAAAAAAGCCCAAGCTCCAAAGCGTTCCTGGAACCTGGACAGCATAATGTGTGTGTTTAGAGTTTTTTCAACATCTTTTCTGAAGGGTTCAGCGCCACCACCACGCCATGCGGGTCGATAAGCAGGGAAGTGAACCCCTGATTTTGATTCCACGCCTTCATCAACTTGGCGCCAGCCTCATTGTGAGCATAGAATTGTGAGCGTGCGTTCAATCCGTCGAGCTTGCAGATTTCACTCCACAAAAGTGGGCTTTCATCGAAATTAAGAGCCACATGCTCAAGGATAGTGGATTGCTTACTTTTGGCAACTCGGTCATAACGCATATTTGCGATACGTGAATCGGCATCGGCCGACGACCAGAAAGTCACTACCACATACTTGCCCCTAAGCGACTGAAGCTGCACCGAGTTCACACCGTTGCTCACCTCAAAGTTGGGCGCCTGTTCGCCAACTTCCACGCCATAGTAGTTGCCACTACCAGCAGAGGCCAAGATGAATAAAAGCACAATACCCACAAATAGAATAAGTGTTTTCTTCATAAATCAAATTTTTCATTCCACAAAAAGGCTTGTTCTAAAGCATCACGCCTCAGGAGCCACAAGCCCTCGCCGAGTTTCGGCATCACCGCCACCTCTGTGGCCAGCGGGTAAAAAATGCGACTAAAAAAATTGCTAACTAATAATGCCACATATTACATTTACCGGTGCAAATTTACAACAAATGTCAGAACTGGGCAAATCTTTAACAAAGCATAAATCCATAACAAACTAACAAACAGATATTTTACACTATTTACCAATGCACGCAAATCTAAATTAGAAAAATATTTAACTTAAAATGTTAAAACACGGCTTTATCATAGGCCAGAGGCATATCTGAAGCCATATCACAAAAGAAAATGGCAAACCAGGGTCGCAAATGGAAAAATATCACTATTTTTGTGCTTCCAACAAAGAAAAGCAACTCATGACCACCAACGAAAAAGACGAAATAATTCTTATCAGCATATCTGGCCACGACAAGCCAGGCGTAACCTCTGCCCTTACAGGCATACTCGGTAAATTCGGATCCACAATCCTCGATATTGGCCAAAGCGACATACACCACCGCCTGTCGCTCGGCATTCTGTTTAAAACCACCAACTCTCTCAGTGGCGAAATCATGAAAGAACTCTTTTTTAAAGCCACTGAAATGGGCGTGAACATCAACTACACGCCTATCGCCCTCGACGACTACCAGGAGTGGGTGGGGCTGCAGGGAAAGAACCGCTACATCATCACCATACTCGGCCGTGAAATCACCGCCGAGCAAATATCCGCCATCAGTGGCATAGTGGCACAGCAAGGGCTGAATATCGACGACATCAAGCGCCTCACGGGCCGCATTCCCCTATCTGGCACAAACGACACGCCACAACGCTCGTGCATCGAATTTTCGGTGCGAGGCAACCCCATCGACAAGGAAGCCATGCAAGCGGAATTTATGCGCGTCAGCAATGATTTAGGATTCGACGTGTCGCTCCAGGAAGACAACATGTATCGCCGCTGCCGCCGCCTCATCTGCTTCGACATGGACTCCACGCTCATACAGACGGAATGTATCGACGAGCTTGCCATCCGAGCAGGCGTGGGTGAAGAGGTGAAAGCCATCACAGCAAGCGCTATGCGTGGCGAAATCGACTTCAAAGAAAGCTTCACCAAGCGTGTGGCGCTACTGAAAGGACTCGACGTGAGCGTGATGAAGGATATTGCCGACCATCTCCCCATCACCGAGGGCGTGGACCGGCTGATGCGCGTGCTCAAGCGCACCGGCTACAAGATAGCCATCCTGTCGGGCGGGTTCACCTACTTTGGCAACGTGCTGAAAAGCAAATACGACATCGACTATGTGTATGCCAACGAGCTTGAAATCGACCAAAACGGCAAACTCACAGGGCGCTACTTGGGAGAGATAGTGGACGGAAGGCGCAAGGCCGAGCTGCTCACCCTGCTTGCACAGGTTGAGAACGTGAACATAGCCCAGACCATAGCGGTGGGCGACGGCGCCAACGACCTCCCCATGCTCAAAACCGCCGGACTCGGCATCGCATTCCGCGCCAAGCCCAAAGTGAAAGCCACAGCCCGTCAGAGCATCTCCACCATCGGGCTCGACGGCGTGCTCTACTTCCTCGGCTTCAAAGACTCCTTCATCTCCGACTAACCCCCTTTTTCCCCACCACCAAAAGGACTATTTTTCAGAAAAGACAAATAGCTGATGAAACTGGAATTACAAGATATTATCAACAACATCGACATTGTGCAGCATTGGCATGATGACTATTGCGAATTTGTTCCAAAATTCATAGAAAGTGCAAAATCTCATAAAAACTGGCAAGAATGGGATAAAAACTTATCTATGAGTTCTTTGAACGAGGTGGTGACCAATGCGTGTCTTCATTATGGCAAGGATATTTCACCAATGAAGAAAAGTCAAAAATCAAAGCTGACTGGAAAGAATTAGCCCCATTGCTAAAAGTAATAGCAGAGCGCCAAGACAGTCCTCAATGGAAAACTTACGACAAGATAAAAAGTTTTATCAGGCTACGCACAAGCCAAGACAGAAAGACTGCGACCAATCGCTTGATAGCTTCATTACAGCCCAACTTACTTGCCACTATTGTACAAGATAAATATTTGAAAAACGCATTTACTTTGATGAAATGGGCTGGTTTCGCTGATATTCCGGAGTATAATGACAAAACAAGCTGGTTCGAAAATAGCTATCATCTATTGTCTTATTTCAAGGCAAAATTAAAATGCCATTCAGCCTATGACATTTGCACATATCCATGGCAAGTATATGAATATTTGAAAAATTTATATAAAAAACAAATCCGCAATATGCAAAACATCGAGTCTTACATCAACCTTCTAAAAGCAAACAAAAACCTTGTGCTGACAGGGGCTCCCGGCACTGGCAAAACGTTTATGGCAAGAGCCATCGCAGAAGAAATGGGGTGCACGGAAGAAGAAATGTGCTTCGTGCAATTCCATCCTTCCTATGACTATACCGACTTCGTGGAGGGATTGCGCCCCGTAGATAAAGGCAACGGACAAATAGGGTTTGAACGCAAAGACGGTGTGTTCAAGGATTTCTGCAAAAAAGCGCTCAAAAACCTTATTGACAGCAAGAAAAGCGGTGACGAGCGAGAAAAAGAACTGTCGTGGGAAGAACTGCTCCAACAATTCATCACTAATGCGATTGACGATGACAAGCAGTTCAAACTTAAGAAAGGTAAAATGACATTCTCCATCGACGACGTACGTGATCGCAATATTATCATCCGTAATGAGAATAATGAGAAAACTGCTCAAGTTTCCGTTAACGCCGATGAAATAATTCAACTTCTGGTAAACGATGTGAAGCTCAATAATGTAAGTGATATCCGACGTTATTTCAGACGTAAATACGGAAGACAAGCCGACTCTTACTCATTCATACTTGCAAAAGAAGTCAAAAAAAGAAAGAAAGATGCAGAAACACCCTTCTTTCTTAAAAGCAACAATCATGATGTACAAGCAAACACGGTAAAGCGAAAGCCTTATGTGTTTATTATCGATGAGATCAACCGTGGAGAAGCTTCAAAAATTTTCGGTGAGCTGTTTTTCGCTATCGACCCCGGATACAGAGGTAAAGCTGACTTATGCGTAAAAACGCAATACCAAAACCTTGTGTCAGAAACAGACGTTTTCACTAAAGGTTTTTATGTGCCGGAAAATGTTTATATCCTTGCCACAATGAACGATATAGACCGCAGTGTTGAGAGTATGGACTTTGCCATGCGCCGGCGTTTCACATGGAAAGAGGTCACACCTTCCGACACTCAATCTATGCTTGACGCTCTGTCATGCGCAGACAAGGCAAAATCCACAATGCACCGTCTGAACGAAGTTATTTCAAACACCGAAGGGTTAGGGTCGGCCTATATGGTTGGCCCATCATATTTCCTTAAACTCAATCATAATGGTGCTGATTTCAAACTGCTATGGGACATGAACATAGAGCCTTTACTGAAAGAATATGTGCGCGGTTTCCGCAATGCCACCGACATATTGGATAACTGTAAAAAAGCCTATTTCAGTAGCAACAACATTTCTTCTTCCAACGATGATTCAGTGGATCGCGAATAGTTATGCACATCCTATTAGAAGACAACTGTTTCACCCATAACACAGCCCCCACGTTCCAAAGGGTTGATGTAGCCCATCTTTTCAGCATAGCCGATAAGACAATCTCGCAACTTTGTGAAGAAAACGAACACCTACTCATATTTCCTTATAGTATCAAAAACTCTGCCGATAAGATTGAAAAGGCGAATATCATTAATATACAATGCACCAGCCACCCAGACAATGTGAGAGTCTGTACAGGAAACATCATGGGATTTTTCGGCATTGGTAACCTCCAGGTTAAAATCAAGTCGAGATTCGACAACGATGATAACGATTTTCTTCTGCACTACATGCTTCAGCGTACACTGACGCCTAATATTTTCAATTTTAAGCACAACAGTGAAGATGATAGTGTTTTTGACTTTGCCATGTTAATGTTTCCATTTATTCTTAAAAGGGCTTTAAGACAAGGTGTGTATAGGGAATACCATGACTTCAAACATAACGACTCTAATTTAAATGGGGCCATTGATTTCAACAGGCAAATCACTCAAAATATGCCATTCACCGGAAAATTTGCATACACCACTCGCGAAAACAGCCATAACAACAGTATGACCCAACTCATTAGGCACACCATTGAACTGATAAAAACAACAAAGTTCGGGTCGGCTGTGCTTAGCTCCGACAGGGAATGCGCAGAAAATGTGCAAATAGTGAGAGCATGCACTACCAGCTACAGAAAAAGTGAGCGTGAAAGCATAATCAGCAAAAACCTTCGCCACAAATGTCACCCATACTACACAGAGTATCAGGCTCTGCAAACCATTTGTCTTCAAATTTTGAGAAAGGAAGAAATCAAGTATGGCAACACCGACAACGAAATATATGGAATACTTTTCGATGGAGCATGGCTATGGGAAGAATATGTAAATACCATTCTACGCGAATACGGATTCAAACACCCAGAAAACAAGAACAAAAAAGGATGCATCTACCTTTTCGACGACAATACTGGAGATCGCTACCCCGACTTTTACAAAGAGGGTATCGTGCTTGATGCTAAGTACAAACGAATAGGCGATTATAATTCTGTGGCAAAAGTCGACCGTGACGACATTCATCAAATAATCACCTATATGACTGCGTTAAAAGCACATAAAGGTGGATTTATTTCTCCTTTGAACCATCAGCAAGTGCAACCACCCACAAAAACGTTGAAAGGCAGTAGCGCCACCCTATCCATTTACGGCATTGAAATTTGTAAGAAAGTCAACACCTATGCTGATTTCTGCCAAAAGATGAAAGAAAACGAAAAAAAATTCATCGCATCACTAGAGCTGTAGATAATACCGGCAACTTCATTCGCCCAACTCCACCCACCATTTTTTATTCGGGGAGGAGCTTGGAGGCTTTGGCGCCGAGCTCCCTGATTTTAGTGGCGCGGGTCACGAGGTTACCTCTGCCCTCCGACAATTTTTTCAACGCCTCGGCATGGGCTTTCTGTGCGCTGTCGAGAGCCTTCCCCACCTGGTCCATGTCGGCGATGAAGCCCACCAGCTTGTCGTACATCTTGCCTGCCTCATCGGCAATGGCCATGGCGTTTTTCGACTGCCGGTCGCGCGCCCACAGCTGGCTGATGAGCTTCACCACCGAAATCAAGTGCGTAGGGCTCACTATCACCACTTGGCGCTTGTAGGCATACTCCCAAAGCGTGGCATCGCCGCTCATTGCAAGCATATAGGCGGGCTCGTTGGGCACAAACATCATCACAAAGTCGGCAGAGTCCTTGATATCTTGATACTTTTTCCCCGCCAGTTCGTCCACGTGCTTCCTCACACTGGCCAAATGACGCTTCAGCGCCTCTGTCCTCGCTGCTTCATCTGTGGCATTCACATAGTCAATATAGGCCGTGAGCGAAGTCTTGGAATCAATTACCAGGCGTTTACTGTCGGGCATGAAGAACACCACGTCTGGCCTGAGCCTGCCGCCATCCTCGCCTTTCAGCACCCGTCCGTCGGTGTCGCGGGTCATCTGCGTTTCGTAGTTCACCCCCTCTTGAAGCCCCGACAGGTCAAGAATCTGCTTCAACACCATTTCGCCCCAGTCGCCTTGTGCCTTACTGTCGCCACGCAGCGCAAGCGTCAGTTCCTTAGCCTCCTGGCCTATGTTGCGGTTCATGTCGCTAAGGTCCTTAATCTGCTGCTTCAGTGCCGAGGCATAGCTCACCTGCTCAGTCTTGTAACTGTCGATGGTGCGCCTCAGGCTGTCAAGGTTCTCCTTCAGAGGCTTCACCACCTCATTCAAGTGCGCAGTGTTCTCCTCTCGCATGGAGCGGCGCTGGTCAGCGAGGAGCTGCTGCGCCACGTCCTTAAACACGAGACGAGAGTCCTCCTTCAGTCTGCGCTGCTCCTCACCCAAGCCTCGCACCTGCTCCTGCATTCGCACGCGCTGCTCACGTGCGCCTATGAGCATCACCACGAGCACACCCACGGCCACCAGTGCCAGAGCCAATAAAATTACGATTATACCGTTCATGATCTCAATGATTTAAAATGTGTCGATGTGTGTGTTAATCTTTGAATCAAAGTTAGTACTTTTCCGCCACATGTAAAAATTACGGCATATAAATGTTGGCGATTCCGATAAAGTTTTTTAATTTTATACCATAATCAATAATAACTACTGCACTACTAATTATGGCAAAACTCCACATTTCCACCGACTGGTGGACCGCGCCCACAGAAGCGGAAAACGGCAACCTCATCATGGTGACAGGCCGCCGCAGCCTGGACAATGTGCGCGACACAAAAAAATACATCTACCGAATAGAGATGACATGGACCTACGAACCCGACAAAGCCGGTATGCCCGACCTCGAAACCTCCACGCTGATGGAGAAGGCGCAGGACGCCATTGAAAGCTGCTTCGCCAAAGACCCCACCGCGGTGAACACGGGCATCTACACCGGCGACGGCCAGCGCAACTGGGTTTTCTACGCACGGAGCCTCTACATTTTCCAGCGCAAAATCAATGAGGTGCTCGCCGCATTCCCCTTGTTGCCTCTCACATTCGATGCCGCGGAAGACCCCGACTGGGAGGAATACGACGAGATGTGCCAGGCTGAAATCCAAGACGACGACATTTAACCCTATTTTCAAGCTTCTTCTAAGGCCTTTTTTTAAAACGCAGCATATGAACCACCTCATCACATCTGGCGACAGCCACCTCTACCTGTGGATTATCATAGCCGTGGCGTTCGGAGCCATGGCTGGGCTTATCACCGCCATCTTCACCCATCACGGGAAAGACAGCACAAAGGCGCCGTCAACTGCCGACGCCGACGCCGACGACCTCAACGAAATAGAGACCTCCAGCAGCCGCACCGTGATTTTCATCACGTTCATTTTCACCGTGCTCGGCTTCCTCATCTGCTGGGTCACAGAAGCCATTATGCACCGAGGCGTGCTGTAGCCCTCACTTTATATAAGGCGAAGGCAAGCACCATCAGGAAGCCAGCCAATGGAATGCAGAATGGCAGCACCAGCGATGCGCTGTCGGCAATCATGCCCATCAGCAGAAACGCACACCCACCCACAGGGGTCATCATCAAATACGACGACGCGCGTTTCGTGCGCTGTGCGTCAAGCCCCGTCAGCGCGAGTGAGAATATGGTGGGAAACTGGATAGACTCGAATGCGAAATTGAGCACAAGCGCATATAGCGACACTTTACCGCCATACAGCACTCCAAGCATACACAGCACACTGCCAATAGCACACACCAGCAGCACCTTCGTGGGGTGAACATACTTCATCACCCACGCACCTAAAAATCGGCCGCCCATAAATATGAACAGCGCAAGCGATAGCAGGCGCGAAGCCTCCACATTGGTGGTCACACCCTCACCCGAAAGGAAGATCACAAAGTAACTGTTGATGCTGATTTCCGCCACTTCATAGGCTAATAATGCCAAAAAGCCAAAAAGCACCGCCTTGCCAAGCCTGGCTGCTCCAGCCTGCCCTGCCGTAGCGTCGGCATCATCTTGCGTAATTTCTGGGAGCTCCACACGGGCAAACACGAAAGCCACAAGTGTCACCACCACGCCCATCACCACATACGGCGTGGCCACATCACCACCCGAAAAAAGGTACTCGCCCAAAATAAACGGGGCAAGCGCGCAGCCCAAGCCGTTGAACGACTGTGATAGGTTGAGGCGCGATGTGGCTGTGGAGCGAGGGCCAAGCTCTGTGGCGTAGGGGTTGGCTGATGTCTCTAAAAAGGTGAGTCCCATGCCAATAATGAACAGGCACACCAAAAACGCAGGAAGCGTGCCGATGGCAGCACCGGGCACAAAAAGAAAGGCTCCCAAGGCATAGAGCAGCAAGCCACACACCACCCCGTGGCGGTAGCCATAGCGCGATATAAACAGCCCTGCCGGAACCGCCGTCAGAAAATAGGCAAGATAGGTGGTCACCTGAATGGTGGCAGATTGCGTGATGCTGATATCCATCACCTCGCGGAAATGCTGATTGAGCACATCAAGAATGGCCCTGGCAAATCCCCATAGAAAAAAGAGTGAAGTGATGAGAATGTAGGGAATAACGTAGCGTTTGGAAGTTAGTTTCATTGTGCTATAAAAAAGAAAACGTGTGCGTATTGTTTAACGTGACTCTGTGTGTGAGTTATTACGCTGAAGCAAATCCATTGCGCGCATCAGGCTGGAAGAGAATGGACCTGAATGCTCCAGTTTAATCGTGCTCACAGCTGCGGCAAAGCGCCCCGCCTCCTCCACCGAAGCTCCTTGCGCCCTGCGGTAGATATAGCCCATGGTGTAAGTGTCGCCACAGCCAGTGGCATCCACCAAAAGCAGAGGCTGGTAGGCAGGAATGTCGTAGAACACTCCATCGGCGAGAATGATGCTGCCAAAACTTCCGAGCGAAAGCAACACTTCCTTCACACCCCAGTCGGCTATCTTCTGAGCCGCCTTGTGGAGGTCGGTCTCACCGGTGAGCACCGCCACCTCACACTCGTTCACCTTCAGCACGTCCACATATTTGAGGGCCTCCACCTTGTCTTTCCAGTCGATAGGATACACCTCCTCGTCTCTCACATCGCGAAGAAACCCCTGGGCGTCCACCACAAGCGTGCCTTTGGTGTGCAGATACTTGATTACATCGAGCGAGAAGTCGTCGGGCAGGAGCGTGCCCAGCACTATGTAGCGCGCTTCCACATCCTTCAGTTTGTCCACCGTGAACGGGTCGGCCTTCGCCCTCACGCGCTGCTTGCGCTCGTTCTGGTTCTCGCCATAGATATTCTCAAAATAAACGGTACGACGGCTCGGAATCACATCCACATCGATGCCCACACCGCGCATAGCGTGCACGGCGCTCATCTCGCTCTCGGCAAGCGACGTGATTAGCTTGTACGACAAGGGCCGGTGCCACCCGCTCGCCGCCTCCGACTGAAACAGCGAATTGATGCCATACGAGAAATAAAAGGAGGTGCCCCCAGACATATACACTTCCTGGGTGGGCGTCACAATTCTATCAAGGGTGATATGCCCTATGCAGCAAATATCAAGCATAATTTATAATGTCATAATTTTTAATAGAGAAGCCATCTACGGCCACGGACACACACAGAAGCAGTGAGAGAGTGTGTGTAAGTATAAGCGAGTATTCTGCCCGTGCTCTTTTGCAAGCACAAAGTTATAAATCAAATTCCACACTACCGCATTTTTTTGCGTTAATTGTGGCTTTTGCCTTTGTGAATCGGCTGAAAGGCTGTAATTTTGCACATAATTTTCATAGGTTAAGATGTCGAGCACCCACCACTCATCGCCTCTACATATCATCAGCCTGTGTGCGATTGCCCTTGCAGCAATTGCACTGATTCCCTCGTGCAGCTCCACCAAGCATGTGCCCGACGGAAAATATCTGCTCGATGACGTGAGGCTGCACATTCTCGACAAAGAAAACGAGAATCGTGAAGTAAGCACCTACGACTTGGCCAGCTACCTGCGCCAAACGGAGAACCACAAGGTGCTGGGCGGTCTGAAGCTGCAATTGGCGTTCTACAACCTTTCGGGAAAAGACTCCACAAAATGGTTCAACCGATGGGTACAGCGCGTGGGCACACCACCCGTAATCTACGACTCCACCCTCACCGACGCCAGTGTGCGCCAGCTATCCATGGCACTCACCAACAAGGGCTACATGTGCAACCACGTGACAAGCGAGGTGGAAACCAACGTGAAGAAAAAGAAGGTGCGCGTCACTTACAACATTCGTCTCAACGAGCCCTACTACGTGCGGAGCATTTCATACGACATTCCCGACGACACGCTCCGTAGCATCATCCTCGCCGACACCACCCTCTACCCCATACGCCAGAATTCGGTTTTCGATCACAACAAACTGGAGAAAGAGCGTGAGTTTATCACCGAAAACCTGCGCAACAAAGGCTACTTCGCCTTCAATAAGGAATACATCACCTTTTTTGCTGACACTGCTGCAAACTCGCGTGCCGTGGATCTGACGCTCAACACCAGGCCACCGCGCACACTCGCACGCATGCCGGAATACAAGAGCCACCGTCCATTCTATGTGCGCTCTGTCACATTTGTCACCAACTACAACCCCGTGACCATGCAAGACGGCAAGTATTCCGGCAAAGAGTCGGACTACAAGGGTATACACTTCATCTGCGACGAAAACGACAATTACATGCGCAGAAGCCCCCTTTATGAATGCTGCTATATCGTGCCCGGCGAAATGTACGACGCCAGCAATGTGACCAAAACCTACACAGCACTCGGCCGATTTGGCATTCTGAAGTTTGTGAACATTATCACCAACCCTGTGGGAGAAATCGACGGCAAGATGTATGTCGACACCTACATTCTGCTGCAGCGCGACAAACTGCAGAATGTGTCGTTCTCACTTGAAGGCACCAACAGCGAAGGCGACCTGGGATTTGGCGTGGGTGTAAACTATCAGCATCGCAATGTGTTTAAGGGATCTGAAGTGCTGAACGCAAAGTTCAACACCCGCTACGAGAGTATTTCTGGCGATGTGGGCGGACTCATCAACGATAATTACTCGGAATACTCTGGAGAGGTGGGCATCGTTTACCCTAAGTTTAAGGCGCCATTCCTCAAGCACAGCTTCAAGCAGCGCATTCAGGCCACCACCGAAATCAACACCTCGTTCAGCTACCAGGCGCGGCCAGAGTACACCCGCATCATAGCGGGAGCGGGCTGGAAATATGCGTGGAGCGAGCGGCAAAACGCCACCCACCACACGCTCAATGTGCTCGACCTCAACTATGTGTCGTTGCCAAAGAGCAAGTCGCACTTCCTCGACAGCATCAGCAATCCCCTGCTGCGCTACTCCTACGAGGACCACTTTATTATGCGCCTCGGCTACAGCTTCTACCACACCAACAAGCGTGAGCTCTCGCCTATGAGCAAGGCATTCCAGCAAAATATCTACACCATTCGCGCCTCAGCCGAAACCGCAGGCAACCTGCTCTACGGCATATCCAAAATGATAGGCCAGCGCAAGGACGAGGACGACAGCTACAAGGTGTTTGGCATCCGATACTCGCAATATGTAAAAATGCAGGCCGACTATGCCTTCACACACAGTTTTTCCGACCGCACCTCTCTGGCAATGCACGTGGGGGCGGGCATAGCCATTCCCTATGGCAACTCTTCTGTAGTACCCTTTGAAAAGCGCTTCTATGCCGGGGGCGCCAATAGTGTGAGAGGCTGGGGAGTACGTTCTCTCGGTCCAGGTAGCTTCGCCACTCGTAATTCCCAAAACAGCTTTATATACCAGTGTGGCGACATTCGCCTCGACGCCAATGTTGAATTCCGGTCGAAACTGTTCTGGGTGCTTGAAGGCGCGGCTTTCGTGGACGCTGGCAACATCTGGACCATACGCGACTACGCCGACCAGCCTGGTGGCGTGTTTAAGTTTGGCAAATTCTACGAGCAGCTGGCTCTGGCCTATGGCATAGGCCTGCGCATGAATTTCACCTACTTCCTCGTGCGCCTCGACATGGGCATGAAGGCACACGACCCCGCCTCTGGGCAAAACCACTGGCCATTGTTCAGCCCCAACTTTAAGCGCGATAGCGAATTCCACTTCTCTGTGGGATATCCATTCTAAATTCACCGCGCATTCAATTATATTGAAAGATTCTGTATATATTTATCATGATGAAGAAATTAGTGATTTTCGACCTCGACGGCACCCTGCTCAACACGATTGAGGACTTAGGGCAAGCTGCCAACCACGCACTCCAACAAAACGGCTACCCCACTCACAGCATTGCCTCCTACCCCTTCTTCGTGGGAAATGGCGTAAAAAAGCTCATGGAGAGGGTGCTGCCAGAAAATAGCCGTAACGCCACCACGGTGGATTTGCTGTTAAAGGACTTCAAGACATACTACGATGAGCATCTCACCGACTATTCTAAGCCTTACCCTGGCATTTCAGAACTGCTCGACGACTTGCGTGGCAAGGGGGTGAAGCTGGCTGTGGCAAGCAATAAATACGACGCTGCCGTGAAGCGCCTAATTGAATACGCCTTCCCCGAAATCGACTTCGTGGCAGTGGAGGGCCAAAAGGAGGGCGTGAATGTAAAGCCCGACCCCTCCATCGTGTTCAGCGTGCTGGCAAAGGCACACGTGGAGAAAGCCGACACCCTATATGTGGGCGATTCGGGCGTGGATATGGAAACTGCACGCAGGGCGTGCGTAGATTCGGCGGGCGTGTCGTGGGGATTCCGCCCAGTGAAGGAACTCAACGAATATCATGCCGACACCGTTGTCAACAGTCCTGCCGAGATTCTCTCCATCGTGGAGAACGGCATTCCCTTAAAATAACCCCCCTGGGCACAGCCCACTCGCACACAAATACTGACCCTATAAAAAGAAGAGTTCGGCAAATCTTTACCGAACTCTTCTTTTTATCTATTTGTGATTGGTTTACACCAGCCTGTGTTTCGCTTTTGCGGTAGGCTAAAAACCTATTACATATTCATACCGCCGTCCACTTGAATCACCTGGCCACTCACATAGCTCGACATATCGCTGGCGAGGAAGGTGGCCACATTGGCAATATCCTCCACCTGACCGCCACGGCGCACAGGAATCTTGGTCATCCATTCTTTGCGCACCTCCTCTGGAAGGGCGGCTGTCATAGCGGTTTCGATAAAGCCTGGGGCAATGGCATTGGCACGAATGCCACGAGGCCCCATCTCCTGGGCTATGCTCTTTGCCAAAGCAATCAAGCCAGCCTTTGATGCGGCATAGTTAGCCTGGCCGGCGTTGCCGTGAACACCCACCACCGACGACATATTGATAATAGATCCACTGCGCTGACGCATCATCACAGGCACGCAAGCGTGAATGAAATTGAACGCCGACTTCAGGTTCACATTGATTACTGCGTCCCATTGCGCTTCACTCATGCGCAGCATCAAGCCGTCTTTGGTGATACCGGCATTATTTACGAGAATATCGATTCGTCCAAAGTCGGCCTTGATAGCGTTCACCACCTCTTCGGTCTGGGCGAAGTCGGCGGCATTGCTCGCATAGCCTTTGCACTTTACGCCGAGGGCGGCAATCTCATTCTCAGTGGCCTTGCCATTTTCATCAATCACAAGGTCGGTGAATGCTATATCAGCGCCTTCTTGCGCATACTTCAATGCAATAGCCTTGCCAATGCCACGAGCGGCGCCAGTAATCAAGGCAACTTTTCCTTCAAGTAATTTCATTGTTTTCTTTATTCGTTTATTTTGTTAGATGTAAATATTATCAATTATACCGCCGCCACTTCATGGAGAGCGGTTCTCCCTCATTCGCTCAAAGCTCTTCTCCTGCCGCCTGATCATGGCACTGAATGCCGTTGAGCAAGAAGTCTTTCAAATACTCGCGCAGCTTGAGCTTGCTGATGCCCAAGTCGGCGAAGCTGTCGCGAATATAGTGCAGGTCAAGGCCCTGCATGGCCATAAGCAGAATTTCCGCAGTCTTGTCCACATGCTTGATGCGAAACACGCCCTGCTGCACGCCTTCATTGAGAATTTCCTTGAGCAGCACAATCTCTTTGTGCTTGTTCACACGGCGAATGCGGTCCACACGGCGCACATCAAGGAAGAAGCTGGCTTTCAGCGAGCCATTGCGGCCCACCACATCCTTCACGGCCTCAAACCGTGAAAAGATGAAGGTCATCAGTTTCTCGTCGGGCGGTATGGGCATCGATGGAATATCGGCAATACGCTCCACAATGCTCTGCGCCTCGCGGTTGACCACGGCGTTGAATATCTCTGTCTTGCTTTTAAAATAGGTGTAGATGGTGCGTCGGCCTTTATCACTGGCCGATGCAATGTCGTTCATCGTGGTATTCTCCACCCCTTTGTGGGCAAAGAGCTGACGAGCCACATCTATCAACTTGTCTTTTGTTCTTGATGCCATCTGTTTTCTTCCGTTTAGAGTTGTGCTCCCCTATCTTTTGAGTGCAAATATAATTATTTTCTGTGTATTATACAAAATTCGTTCCGAAAGCAACGGGTCTTTCGGAACGTAAACGGAGTATCTATAGTCTTCTTAAAGAAGTGTCATAATCAAAATTTGAGCCGTGACCACACGCAAAAACATGGTGAGCGGGTAAACGGTGGAATATGCCACTGCAGGGGCATCGTTGCCCGCCGTCTTGTTGGCATAGGCGAGCGCTGGCGGGTCGGTTGTGCTGCCCGACATAAGTCCCATGAGCGTGCAGTAATTCACCTTAAATTTGCCACGGGCCACCAAGCCCACTATCAGCAAGGGGATAAACGTGATGAGAAATCCGTAGAATACCCATTTCGCACCCGTAGCGTTGAACACGGTGACGGCGAAATTGGCTCCCGCCGCCAAGCCCACCGAGGCAAGGAAGAGGCAAATGCCCAATTCACGCAACATCAGGTTTGCGCTCGACGAGGTGTAGGTCACCAGCTTAAACTTATGGCCATAGCGTCCGATGAAGATGGCGGTGATGAGCGGACCGCCTGCCAAACCTAATTTCATCGGCACCGACATGCCCGGCAATGCCAAAGGAATGGAGCCTACCACTATACCAAGGAATATACCGATAAAGATGGTGAACATATTGGGGTGGTCGAGGCGCTTCATTGAGTTGCCAAGATGCGAGGCCAAGCGGTGAATATCCTCAAGCTGCCCCACCACTGTTATGCGGTCGCCCACCTGAAGCGACAGGTTGGGATTAGCGAGAAGGTCGAGGCCTGCGCGGTTCACACGGGTGGCGTTAAGGCCATAGCCTTTAGGCAGGCGGAGCGAGCCAAGTTTGCGGCCAGAGTATTCGCTGTTGGTCACCACTATGCGGCGGCTCACCACAGGTGTTTGCTCCTCTTTCCAGTCGTAGTTCACCTTCGGGCCTATCACAGCGTCGAACACCTCCTCGTCTTGCTCCGAAATCACCACACGCATCAAATCACCCTCCGCCACAATCGTGTCGGCCACAGGAATGATGATCTCGCCATCGGTCTTCAGCACACGCGAAATCACGAAGTTGCGGTCCATAATTTCGTGCAGGCGCTGAATGGTACGGTCGAAGATGAGCTTATTGGTCACCTTGTAGGTCACCACGTGTGGCTTGAGCAAGCTGTTGGCATTGTCGTCCTCTATTTCTTTGGCATCGTTCTTAATATCGATTTTAAAGACAGCCTTAATAATAATCATCGACAAAATGATGCCCACCACGCCAAGGGGATAAGCGGCTGCATAACCCATCGACATGGCCTCGTTGAGCGCTGCGGCGCCATCGCCCTGTGTCTCAATGAGTGCCTGCTGAGCCGCACCAAGCCCGGGCGTGTTGGTCACAGCGCCGGAAAGGATGCCCACTATTTCATTGGGGTGAAGGTCGCCCACACAAAAGTAGATGGCAAGCGCCACCACTATGTTGAGTGCGATGATGCCCACTGCAAGCCCATTGAGCAGCACACCGCCCTCCTTAAAAGAGGAGAAGAACGACGGTCCCACCTGCAGACCGATGGAAAACACAAAGAGAATCAAGCCAAACTCCTGAATGAATTTCAGGGTGTTGGGGTTGATGAATGGCTCATTGGGCTCTATCACATGGCCGAAATGGCCGGCAAGAATACCTACAAAAAGCACGAAGGTGGCACCAAGCGAGATGCCGAATATTTTCACCTTACCCAATATCACGCCAATGGCGATCACAATAGAGTAGATGAAAAGAGCATGGGCTATGGTGCTACCAGCAATTAAGTCGATTAACCAGTTCATATAACGATGTAAAAAATGATAACAGCTTTTGTTTAAGTTACAAAGTTACTACATTTTTCCCGTTTACAGAAATTAATCCGTAATCCTCCACAGTCCACTCATCCTCCACACACACTCTCTCTGAGCCCCGTGTAGGGCCCCACACTATTTTTTTTGCGGTCAGTCCGGCTGGGCATCATGCACACTCTTCATGCGCGTGGTGAGGATTTTCCGCACCTCAAACGGCTCCTGAATGTAGTCTACGCGGTGGTTGGTGCCACCACTGCCCACCAGCTCTATCGAACCGGTGCCAAACATACGCTGCCAAATACTTTGATACAGATTCACCGTCTCAATCTTGAACAGCGGTATCTCGGTCATCTTGATGCTCAAGATGCCATCCTTCTGGATAAAGCGGTGGCTGGTGATGGCGAATGTGGTCTTGCTACGGATAAAATAGCCCCACAGCGCCACACACACGCCCAATGCCAGGCCTATGGTGCCAAACACGACAAATAACTGCTCTGGCCGCTTCAGCCCTATCACGAGCATCGCTGCGCCAAGCGCGGCTAAAAGCACGCCTCCAAGCGTGTTGCCACAATTAAAAGTCCAGTGCAGACGGCCCTTAAACACAATGGTCTCGCCGTCTTCAAGCGTTTTCTCTATAAACTTCGACATACCGATGTGATATTTTTTCTGCAAACTTACATCAATTATTTTTCTCGCACAAATCCAAGATTTCCTATCTTTGACCATGCGCCCACATAAAAAGTTTAACGCTTCCCCCCCTATCACGAACAAGTGAGCCACCACAAGCCACCACACCACCCCGACACTCTTCCCTCACCGCGCAAAATTTATGACCTGTGCACTATACGCTTTTTTTGATATAATGGAAAAAAGCATTAACTTTATCGGAAATAATAGTAAAAACACTTAATTCACAAAACCTCATGAACAAATCTTATGTATTCTTTGCCAACGGCTTCGAGGAAGTAGAGGCCTTGACCACCGTAGATATAATGCGCCGCGCAGGCATGGAAGTGACCACCGTCAGCATCAACCCAACCCTTGAAGCAGAGGGCGCGCATGGCGTGAGGGTGAAAGCAGATGCCCTTATCAACGAAGTGAACCTCGACGATGCAGAATGGCTCATCTGCCCAGGCGGAATGCCCGGGGCAAGCAACCTCGCCGACTGCAAGAAGCTGACCGACGCGCTTGTGGCGCAAAACGCCAAGGGTGGCAAGATTGCAGCCATCTGCGCATCGCCATCAGTCATATTCGGCCCGCTCGGACTCCTTGAGGGCCGCCAAGCCGTATGCTACCCCGGCATGGAGCACGGAATGAAAGGCGCTGTCGTGGGCTACAAGCAAGTGGCTGTCGATGGCAACATCATCACCGGCAATGGCCCGGCGGCAGCAAGCGCCTTTGGCTTGGCCATCGTGAAAGAGAGCATGGGCAAGGAGAAAGCCCGCCAAGTGGCAGAGGCCATGCTCCTCTACAACCAGCTAAAAGAAGAATTCTACTTCTAACCACCCCCCACGGAGAGGATGGCTCATTAATATAATAATGGCGTGCGAACCGATGCGAATAGCCAAATTTGGCTCATCCATCATTTCCGCACGCCATATATTATCCTTGCACCGCACAGGCTACTCGGATTTGAAGCGGGCCGCCTGTGAGGCTATGAGGTCGGCATCGTCGAAGTAGTCGATGCGCATAGCGTGGCGCACCTCTTGCATCGTGGCGGCAGCCACCTCGCGAGCCTGCTCCGTGCCCTTCTTCAGGATATTGTAGATTTCAGGAATGTCCTGCGCAAACTCATGGCGGCGCACACGCATAGGCTCAAGGCACTTGTTGAGCACCTGGTTAAGGAACTTCTTGCATTTCATGTCGCCCAGGCCACCCTTCGTGTAGTGGGCCTTCAGCTCGTCGAGGCTGGCATACTCAGGCCAGAACTCCGCAAAATCCTCATCGGTGCAGAAAGCGTCGAGATAAGTGAACACACAGTTGCCCTCAAGGTGTCCGGGGTCGTTAACGCTCAAGTGCGTGGGGTCAGTGTACATGCCGCGAACCTTTTGCCACACCTCATCGGCAGAGTCGCTCAGATAGATGCAGTTGCCCAAGCTCTTGCTCATCTTTGCGCTACCGTCGGTGCCTGGCAAGCGCATGCACGCCTGGTTGTCGGGGAGCAGAATTTCAGGCTCCACGAGCACATTGCCGTAAGTGTTGTTGAAGCTGTGCACCAGCTCGCGGGTCTGCTCAATCATAGGGCGCTGATCCTCACCGGCAGGCACGATATTCGCCTTAAAGAGCGTGATGTCGGCAGCCTGGCTAATCGGATAGCAGAAGAAGCCCACAGGCAGCCCCTTGCGCTGTCCGGTGGCATTTTCAGCCGCCTCGTCGTCCTGCTGGCTGAAGCCACGCATCTTGATTTCCGACTTCACGGTAGGGTTGCGCTGCAGCCGAGCCACGCTCACCAGGTTCATCAGATAAGTGGTGAGCTCACTCAGCTCAATGATTTGGCTTTGCACAAAAAGCGTGCATTTTTCAGGGTCGAGCCCCGCAGCCAGATAGTCGAGAGCCACCTCTATGATATTTTGACGAATTTTCTCCGGATTGTCGGCATTGTCGGTAAGCGCCTGCACATCGGCCATAAACACAAACATACGGTCGTAGTCGCCCTCATTTTGCAACTGCACACGGCGGCGCAGCGAACCCACATAATGCCCAATGTGGAGCTTGCCCGTGGGGCGGTCGCCAGTAAGAATTACTTTTCCCATTTTATATTATATTATGTCTTAGTTATTTTTGATTAAATTAAATTAAATTCATTTCATACCACAAAGATACATCAAAACCGCCTACCACACAACCCCCACTCGCCCGTTGCCACAAAAGGCCGATGCTACGCCTACGCCAAATGGCGTGCATGCCCCGTGAATATCCTTCTTATTTCTTTTATTTAATTGACAAATTGCCACAGGGTAATGTGAAAAATGTGTAATTTTGCATCACCATATATCAATTTCATACAAAAACTATGGTTTTAGGATTAAGCATTGAAGCATGGATCACCATTTTCACTATCTTAGGGGTGTTCCTGACCCTTCTCCTCACCAAAGTGAGAGCAGAAGTGGCTTTCTTTACAGCAATGGCCGCGCTGTGTGTGACCGGCGTTCTCGACTTCGAGACGTCGTTTAAAGGACTTGCCACATCAAGCGTGCTGCTGGTGGGGGTGCTGTTTATCGTGATTGCCGGCCTACGTCACGCTGGCGCACTTGAGTGGCTGGTGGCGCATTTGATGGGACAGCCAAAGACTCACACCATGGCGCTTGTCCGCCTGATGCTCCCCGTGGGTTTGTTGAGCTCGTTTATGAGCAACACTGCCACCACAGCCTTGTTTCAGCACATAGTGAAAATCTGGTCGAAAAAACTTAACATCGCACCATCCAAACTTTTGATACCGCTGGCTTACTCCGCATCACTTGGCGGGCTGCTCACGCTGATAGGTACGCCGCCAAACCTGATTATCTCAAGCCAGTATGCCATCGACACGGGCGTGTATATGAACTTGCTTGAGCCTTTCCCCGTAGGCATTTGTGTGATGCTGGTGAGCGTGGCGCTGGTGATTCTGATGCGCAACGTCCTCCCCGTGCGAGAATGCCCCGACGACGAAAATGGCGGTTTCCCCTCAGCCAAGCCCAACAAGCGGAAAACTTTCACTTCGCTCATCATTCTTGCGGCAATGCTCGTGAGTTCTTCATGTGGCATGCTTCCGCTCACATCGTGCTGCCTAATAGCGGGCGTGCTTATGGTGGTGATGCGGTGCTGCACCTCTGAGCAAGCGTTTCAGGAAGTGGACTGGAGGGTGATTATCATCTTCTCGGGAAGCATTTGCATCGGCACAGCCATCGACAAGACTGGGCTCGCAAAAATCGTGGTCAGCAACATTCTCAGCATCAGTAGCGACCCAGTGGTAATTCTGGTAGCCATATGCGTAGTGGCAGCAATCCTCACCGAGCTGCTAAGCGACACTGGATGCGCCGCCATGTTCTATCCCATAGCCTACGAGGCTGCCACCACACTCCATGTTCATCCCGTCACATTTGTCATAGCGCTGATGATGAGCGTGTCGAACAGCTACGCCACACCTATCGCCACACCACCTAACATGATTGTATATGCCTCAGGAGGCTATCGTTTCGCAGATTTTGCCAGAATAGGACTGCCACTGAAAGTTGTGACCCTGGCCACAGCAATAGGCGCCACGCTACTGTTCTATCCCTTATAAAGTATAAGTTAGTTGGAGATGGTGCCTTTGCCGTAGCAGGTGCGGCACATGGGGCGGCGGTGCGTGTGGGCGGCGGTGGTGCGCCCGCACTGGGGACAGTACACGGAGTTGTCGGTGCCGGTGTAGTTGGGCGACCAGGTGATTTCGTCAGGCCCTTTACCTGTGCCGCCGCAGCTTGGGCAGGTGCGTGTGGTGCGTTTTGAAGAACGCCCACCATACGAACCGCTTGATGAGCCGCCTGAATAACCTCCGTATGAGTTTCCTCCAGAATAGCCACCATACGCGCTTCCTCCTCGATTACTTCTGCCACTTGAAGCTCCGCTTCTCGACGGCGCTGGCGTTACCGACGAGGTGAACACGCCGCCTCTGCCGTGGCAATAGGTGCACTGCCCAGTGCCGTTGCAGTTGGGGCAAGGGTTGTTGCCGATATAGGTGCGGCCTCTGCCCTGGCACACATTGCACAGCCCTGCAAATGGCACACACACGCAGCACATGCCGTAGGTGTAGACGAGCTGCGATCCGTCGGCGTTGTGATGAATGAGTTTTTTCACTTTTCTTTGGTCAATGTTCACGTCGAACTTATATTTCTTTTTCCCCACATACAGCCATTTTCCTGCACATTTTATCGCCAAATCATAACTGAGCTGATGCATTCCGTCGGCGCAGTGCAGCTCGCTCGATGGGATGGTGACGGTGAAGTCGGTGTAGGTGGTGGATTCATAGGGCGGCGTAAAGTCGGTCCATGCGGCCACCTCTCCGTTGGTGGTGGAGTATTGGCCGTTGAAGCATTTCAATGCGGTGCCGTCGGAGTTGTAAAAGTAAACGTTTGCCCGTCCGTTCTGATCCTTGCATCCATCTACGATAAAACTGACTTTAATGGCCAGATTTCCGTCGGCGTCGGGAGCGATGGAGGTGCTCTTTAAACTGATATTCTGCGCCCATACTTGCTGGCCCACAGCCATGAGGGCAAATAGTGTGATAAGAATTCGTCTCATATTATCCGAAAAAAGGTTGTGCCATAACAGCTATGACTTTGGCAAAGATAATAAAAAATAGTGTGGCACAAGTTCTATAACCTGGAAAATCAGGATAATGTATGCAAAAAAATAGCCACGGTGCTTTAATTCTGCATCGTGGCTATTTAAGGTTTGTATGTGCTATGTTATGTGATGTTTGCCTATAAGTGTGGTTGTTACTTCTGAGACTGCGCCTTCATCAGGCGAATCCAGTTACGGTAGCCAAGCACCGCCATGACGGTGTAGAAGCCATAGCGCAAGGCCGATAAAGGAATGCCTTTGTAGAAATATAGCACGGAGCACACCATATCCACCACAAGCCACAACAGCCACTGCTCAGCCCACTTTTGCGCCAGGGCCCAGTATGCCACGATGCTCAAGGCTGTGGTGAATGCGTCGAGCGTGGGCACGGTGCTGTCGGTACAGTGGACCAGAAGCTGATATATGCCAATCCATGCGATGGCAAACGCCACGGCTGCCACGGCTGCCATGCGTAGCGGAATATGGGTAATGGGCACGTTCTTACTGCTCCCGTTTGTACCCGTCTTCCACCTGTAAAAACCATACACGGCCGCAGCCACATAGAAAAACTCCATACCGAAATCGGCATACAGTCCAGCCTTGTAGTAAGTGATACTGTGCACCATAGGCATAATAATGCCCACAGGCCATAACCATATACTTGCCTTGTACTCCAAAAACAGGTAGAGCAGCCCCAGCACGAAGCTGATGGCGTCGAACAGGTGCTTAGGGTCGGAGAGCCAAAGCGTGAAATCAGTGCAGTCAATAGCGGCAAACATATTCTCTCAAGCTACTCTTTTTGTTAGAACGAGAATGTGAGGTGAGCCAGCACATTGGTGCCTGCCATTGGATAGAAGCGTGGATCGCTGCTGAGCTTGTACGACCCATCCTTAGCCACGAGGGCAGCTGTTTGAGAGTAGCCATTGTTTTCATACTTCTCGTTGAAGATGTTGTAGATAGCGCATCCCACAGTGATGGCTTTCACATGAGGCAGCTTGAAGGTGTAAGCCAGGTTGAGGTGGCTCACGAAATATGGGTCAAGGCTGTCGTCCTTGCTTTCAAAATTGTCGAGATACTGACGGCTCACATATTGTGAGATGAATTGTGCGCTAAATCCTTTGAGACTGAATGAGATCACGCTGTTGCCGATAAATGAGGGAGAGAAAGCGATGGTGGTGCTGCCTTTTTCCACTGCGGTCTGGGAATAGAGGTCGTCCCAAGTTTCGGCATCGTAGTTGCTCACATAGCCCACATAGTTTTTGATGCGGTTACGGCTGATGGAGCCGTTTACGTCCCAGCGGAGCCAATCGGTGATTTTCACACCAGCCTGAATTTCAGCGCCCATACGGTAGCTGTCGGGCACATTCTCAGCCATAGCCTCTCCTATCTCGTTGAGCTTACCATTAAGCACAAGTTGATCCTTGTATTTCATATAGTAGAGATTCACTCCTGCTGTGAAGCGCTCGCTGCTGAAAGTGTAGCCCAGTTCCCAGTCGTAAAGCTTTTCAGCCTTGGGGTGCACGGTGAAGAGGCCGTCGGTGTAGTTGTTACGTGTAGGCTCCTTCTGTGCCACAGAGAATGATACATACACAGTGTTGTGCTTGCTGAAGTCGTAGGTGAGACCCACTTTAGGATTGAAAAAATCAAAATTCTCGTTCACGTTGAGCACCTGCATATGTTCGGGCGATGCCGTCCAGTCCCACTTGTCGTTTTCGCCATTGATTTTGAAATTCACATGGCGGTACTGTAAATCGGCGTAAGCGCGAAGCGATTTCCATAGGGTGTTAGAAGCCTTCCAATACATATTGAAATCTTTCTTCTTGCCCTTGTTGCGGTAGTACTCGTGGTTAGGGTCAAGCGGAAGCAGATAGTTTTCCACCCATATCACATTGCCGTAGTGGTCGTTGGCGTAGCTGTTGAAAGCGCCGCCGAGCACAGTGTTGAGCGCGCCCTTGGCATAAGTGAGCGAGAACACCGCGCCACCGAAGCCACTGTCCACATTTTTAAGGCGCACAAGGCTCGACTTCTTCACCTTGCTGCCGTTCACCTCAAAAGGCTCGAGTTTGTATTCTTTCAGTGTGCGGGCGTTTTTATACTCCTGATAGAAGCCGAAGCCATCGGTGTAGTGCAAGCCAAGATTCCAGTGCCAGTTGGCGCCTATGCCTTGATCCCAAAGCAGCTGATAGTGGGTTTGGCGGTAATTGTCGGTCTGGTCCTTGTAGAAGCCCGTCACCTTGCCGTCGTGCTTAATCTCGCCGTTAGGGTTGTAGGTGCGGTTAGTGGTGAGGTCGTCACGGCTTATACCGTCCCATGCATGGTAAGTGGTCTCCTTGCCGCCGAAAGTGATGAAGCGCACAGAAGTCTGGCCTGCGAAGTAGCCAGCCTGCGCGAAGTAGGAATGTAGCTTACTGCTGGCGCGGTCGCGGTAGCCATCACTGGCGATGTGCGAGATGCGAGCGTCAAAGTTCCAGTGGCCGCCAATCAGTCCGGTTCCCACCTTGAAGGTCTCCTTATTGGTGTTGAACGAGCCGTAGCTGCCCGAGGCTTCAGCGTAAGGACTTACGGAGAAGCGCTGTGTGCGCATATTCACGCTTGCGCCGAAAGCGCCTGCGCCATTCACCGAAGTGCCGGCACCGCGCTGCACCTGAATATCCTGGAGCGAGGAAGCGAAATCAGGGGTGTTCACCCAGAAGATGCTGCTACTCTCGGCATCATTCATAGGAATGTCGTTGCAAGTGATGTTGATGCGGGTGGCGTCAGTGCCACGCACACGGAGCGAAGAGTAGCCCACGCCGGCACCTGCGTCGCTGGTGGTGAGCACCGAAGGTGTGGACGAAATCAGGAATGGAATGTCCTTGCCGTGATTAAGCTCTGCAATTTGTTGCTTACTGATGTTGGTGAAAGCCACAGGTGTTGATTTCGTGGCACGGGTTGCCGTCACCTCCACATTTTGGAGATGCACAACCTTGGCAGTGTCGGCGTCCTGCACAGGAGCGGCAAGAGCGACACAGCTGGCGCTCGCGAGAGCGGCAGTCGTCAAGAATGTTTTTTTCATAATTGTGAATAATAAGTTTTTTGTTCTCTACGCCGGAATTACCCGGATCAGATTCAGTGGGTATGATCTCAGCCCCAAGTGAGGGCACCCCAAACTCATCGAATCAGGCCACAAAGTTAGGCATAACTTGTGAATTACGCAAATGGCGGACCGGCACGCCTCCTCCTCAACAGTCCCGATCCGAGGTGTGAAAGATGTGATGATAATGATTTTTGGGGTTGAGAATAAAAACAAAAATCCAATAATTTCTTAATTTTGTGGAAAATTATGTGATTATGATAAAAGTAAGGCATTTGTTTTATGCCCTGTTGGTGGTGCTGTGCTGCTCATGCGGAGGAACTGGCGCCAAAAGGGTGGAGTCTGCCGAGAAGAAGCAGGCGCAGTTGCTCACCATGGAGCAGTGTGACGGCTATATGAAAGCCACAATCCAAGATCCCTGGAACGAAGGGAAAATCCTTCACACCTATATACTTGTGCCACGCGATTCAGCCATGCCAGGGCACCTGCCAGAAGGCACGGTGGTGCGCACTCCCATCAAAAATGCGCTGGTGTATAGCGAGGTGCACACCAGCCTGATGCGAGAGCTCGGAGCGTTTGCAGCGGTAAAAGGCGTGTGCGATGCCTATTACTACACCGACGCCGAAGTGCTGAAAGGCGTGAAGGCCGGCTCAATAGCCGACTGCGGCAATTCCATGGCGCCCACTATCGAGAAAGTGATAGCCATGAAGCCCGACGCCATTCTGCTCTCGCCTTACCAAGATGCCTCGTATGGCCAAATAGAGAAACTGAACATCCCCATTATTGAATGCGCCGACTATCTTGAGTACACGCCACTCGGACGTGCCGAATGGATGAAATTCTACGGCGCGCTGCTCTGCAAGAGCGCACAAGCCGACAGTCTGTACAGCGCTGTGGCACAGCGTTACCTCGCCATTGCCCAAAAGGCTGAAAAAGCCAAGATAAAGCCTTCTGTCATCACCGAGATGGTGATTAGCGGCATCTGGGCGGTGCCTGGCGGCAACAGCTATATGGCTAAAGTGATTGCCGATGCTGGCGGCGGCTATCCATGGGCTGCCGACAAGAGCACGGGATCGCTGTCGCTCGACTTCAACCAAGTGCTCGCAAAGGCGCAAAACGCCGACTACTGGTTTGTGAAATGGACGGGCATCAGCACCCTTGCCGACCTGCAAAAGCAATACGACCTCAACAAAAGTTTTAAAGCCTTTAAGCAAAAAAAGGTGTGGGCATGCGACACGGAGAAAACGCATTATTTCGTGCGCGAGCCATTCCACCCCGACCTGCTTTTGGGCGAGTTTGCCGCAGTGCTTCACCCCGAACTGTTCCCCGATATCAAACCCGTATTTTATCATCGCTTGAAATAATGAAAAGCTCATCATCTCGTCGGTTTACGGCCACATTAGTCGTGTTGCTGGTGCTGCTGGCGGTCTTAACGGGTGCCTGCCTTATGTTTGGATCAGTCGATATCGACGCGTCGGCAGTGATGGGCATAGTGATGGGGCACGACAGCGACAATGAGGCGTGGAATATCATCGTGCGTGAAACCCGCGCACCCATGATTCTCACAGCGGCTCTGGCTGGCGCTGCGCTGGCCGTGTCCGGGCTGCTGCTCCAAACCACATTCAACAACCCTCTGGCCGGACCGTCGATTTTGGGTGTGAGCACTGGCGCAGGGCTTGGCGTGGCAGTGGTGATGCTGGCTATGGGGGGCTCTGTAGGGAAAATGATGGGCGACGTGGCCATAGGCGGCTATATCGCCACATTGGTGGGCGCATTCATAGGCGCTGGAGCGGTGATGCTCACACTGATTGTGTTTGCCTCGATAGTGAAGAGCGGCACTATGCTGCTCATCATCGGCATGCTGGTGAGCTATTTAGCGTCGAGCGTGGTGCAGTTGCTCAACTCTGTGGCCACCGAGGAGGGCATCCACAGCTATGTGGCGTGGGGGTTTGGTAACTTTTCCGGTGTAACCAATGCTCAAATGCCCTTATATGCCCTGCTGATATGCATAGGGCTGATCGGCTCAGTGATGATGGTGAAGCCGCTCAACGCACTGCTGCTGGGCACTCGTTACGCAGAGAATCTGGGCGTGAACACCCATCGCACCCGAATTGCGCTGTTAGTGGTCACGGGGCTACTTACAGCTGCCGTGACCGCCTACTGCGGCCCTATTGGCTTTTTAGGGCTGGTGGTGCCACACATATCACGGCTCATGCTCTCCACGAGCAACCACAGCCGCCTCATTCCGGTCACAATCCTTGCCGGGGCCGACATTGCCCTCTTCTGCACATTACTGAGCGTGTGTGGCGGCCATGGCGTGATTCCCATCAACGCCATCACGCCCATCATAGGCGTGCCCATTATTCTGTACATCATATTAAACCGTCGTAAAATCAAATATTTCAACTAACCCTCTTTCATTCATGGCTATATTTGAAACACAAAACTTGGCGGTGGGGTTTGCACACGGTAAGCACACCACCACCCTACTCCGTGGCTTGAACCTGAAGCTGGAAAATGGGCAACTGGTGGCTTTGCTCGGCCAGAACGGAGCTGGAAAATCCACGCTGATTCGCGCACTCACTTTCGCCACAAAGCCCATTGAGGGGAAAATACTGCTCCACGGTGTGGACTTTTCCACCATCACCAAGGCAGAGCGCGCCCGTCTGCTGGGACTGGTATCGACGGATCGCATTCAGGCTGGTGCTCTCACAGTGAACGAACTGGTGGGACTTGGGCGCCAGCCCTACACAGGCTTCTTGGGGCGGCTCAACGCCGATGACCGTGCCATCGTGGCAGATGCAATCGGCAGTGTGGGCATGAGCCATAAGGCCGACAGATTTGTGGCTAATTTAAGCGACGGCGAGCGCCAGAAAGTGATGATAGCGCGCGCACTGGCGCAGCACACGCCCATCATTGTGCTCGACGAGCCCACGGCTTTTCTCGATGCGGCGAGCCGAATCGAAACAATGCAGCTCCTCGCCAAGTTGGCGCACGAGCAGCACAAAGCCATATTGCTATCCACCCACGACATTTCACGCTCGCTGATGCTCACCGACCAGTTGTGGGTCATCACCCGCGACCGCAAAGTGATCACAGGCCCTACAGCCGAAATGGTCAAGAACAACGAGGCCATGAACCAAGTGTTCGCCAGCACATCTGTCACTTTCAACCCTGCTCACTGCGACTATGAAATGACACAGCGGCATAACGAACGACTGTGAGCCACAATGCGCCGTGTGATGGGCTTGATCTTAGAGCGGCGCACCACTTTTCCGCTCTATGCCGAGCAGCGTCTTTTTTGCCTCCAGCCCACCCGCGAACCCCGTCAGCGAGTGGTCCGCTCCAATCACACGATGGCATGGAATGAAGATGCTGATGCCATTGGCTCCAACGGCTTGCGCCACAGCTCTTACGCCCTTCAGATTGTCAACCCTTAAAGCGATGTCTTTATAGGCCACAGTGGTCCCATAAGGGATTTCAAGCAGCGCATTCCACACTCGCTTCTGAAAGTCTGTGCCCACGGTGCGCAGCGCAATGTCGAACACCTTACGCTCTCCGGCAAAATAATCATCAAGTTGCGCCATGGCCAGTTTCAGCACACTTGAGCCCTTTTCTTCAAATTCGGCATTCAACAAACGCCCTAACCTACGCATGTTGCGTTCGGCGCATGGCTTTTCATTCCAGTCGCATAGGCACAGCTCATCGCCCACCGATGCCAAAACAATTTCGCCACAAGGCGACTCATAATGCTGCACACACACAAGTTGCTTTTCCATTTCGTTTATGATTTTTTGATTTGCTGTATATCAGGCAAAAATCCTGCTATCACGCCCAGCAATGGCAGGAACGCACTCACCTTAAAGATAAACTCAATGCTGGTGCGGTCGGCAAGCCAGCCGAAAAACGCCGAGCCAAGTCCCCCAAGTCCAAACATCAGCCCGAAGAAAACGCCGGCTATCAGCCCCACCTTGTCGGGCATCAAGTCGGTGGCATAGACCACGATTGAGGAAAATGCCGAGGCTATGATTAAGCCTGAAAGGAAGGAGCACACAAGAGTAGGGACAAACCCCACAAACGGCATGGCTATGGCAAACGGCGCAGATCCGAGAATAGAGAACCATATCACATATTTACGCCCGAATCGGTCGCCCAAAAGTCCTCCAGCCACTGTGCCGATGGCAAAAGCGGCAAGAAACACAAATAGGCAAAGCTGGGACACCTGCACCGACACCCCAAACTTTTCGATGATAAAGAAGGTGAAATAGCTGGTGATACAGGAAGTGTAAAAATATTTGGAAAACACCAGCAATATCAGAATGACCAATGCCCCGTATTTGGATCTGCGTGATATATTGTGGTTGAGCAGTGGCTGACGCTGAGGGTGATTTTCCACATAGGCCAGCCGCTCCTTATACCAAGCACCAAGCCTGACCATAATCAAGGCAGCCGCCAGGGCCGCCAAGGCAAGCCATGAGATGGCGTGCTGGCCAAAAGGCAGAATGATGGCGGCAGCCAAAAGCGGACCCACAGCCGAGCCCCCATTCCCGCCCACCTGAAAAATGGACTGCGCCAGGCTCTTCTTGCCACCGGATGCCAGCTGCGCCACCCTTGACGCTGTGGGGTGAAAAACCGACGATCCCAGTCCCACCACACTCACTGCCAGCAGAATCAGCCCGTAGCTTTCGGCAAACGCCAGCAGTAGCAACCCCGCCAGCGTAAAGCACATTCCCACCGACAGCGCGTAAGGGCGTGGATGCTTATCGGCATACAGCCCGGTGAACGGTTGCAGAATCGACGAGGTGAGCTGAAACACCAGGGTAATGACGCCAATCTGTGCGAAAGTGAAGCCGAATTTATCCTTCACCATCGGGTAGATGGATGGCACCACCGACTGTATCATGTCGTTCAGAAAATGCGAAATGCTGCATATAATCAGCATCGAATACACAGTGCCTTCCACCATGGTGGGATGCCCCTTGATTTTTCCACTTATCGATTTAATGTTCATTTAATCCTCCATTCCAGAATTTGCTGCCCCGCACACATTGGCACAAGCACGCTTTTAAAAAAGCCTTAACAGCTCTTCTTAATGCAAAATTAGTATAATATTTCCACATAGCGGCGCAAAGTATTCGTGCTTTATCGAATAGATTTGAGCGAAAATTTGTAAATTCGCAATTTAATATGGGCGAAGCCCACATATATATCGTAAAAATTTAAATTTCAAACATCAACGAGACAATCTGATATGCAAACAGTGAAAGTGAAAATAGTGAACAAAAGCCCTAATGAGCTACCCGCCTACGGCACACCTCAAAGCGCAGGAATGGATCTTCGCGCATGGCTTGACGAGCCTGCGACGCTACAACCTCTGGAGCGCAAGTTGATACCCACTGGGGTGTCTATCGCATTGCCAGAGGGATTTGAGTGCCAACTGCGCCCTCGCAGCGGCTTGGCACTAAAGCGTGGGCTCACCCTGCTCAACACCCCAGGCACCATCGACGCCGACTACCGTGGCGACATTGGCGTGATAATGGTGAACCTCAGCAGCGAGGCACAGACTATCGAGAACGGCGAGCGCATTTGTCAAATGGTGATTGCACGCCACGAGACCGTGACCTGGGAAGCGGTGTCGGTACTCGATGAGACGGAGCGCGGCGCCGGTGGATTCGGACACACTGGCACAAAATAACGCTCACGCATCAATGCACTACTAAAACAAAATCCGACAGACAAAATTAGCTAAATGACAAAACTCCGACACACACACCTGCTCTGCTTGGCCATGCTACTGTTGCTCACCGTGGCGTTGCCCCTTGCCGGCGCCATGAAGGCATCCAGCAAGAAAACGGTGCAGGAAACCAATCGGGCAAAAGCGGCTTACGCCCTATTAGAGGCGGAGCGGCAGCGTAATATGGGCAGAGACGACGCATTTCATCATCTCATTAAATATGCCCATTCCCTCGACCCGGAAAATTCAGCCATATCTTTCTATTTGGGCTACAGCCGATTGATGAAAAACGACATGGCACCCACCGACAGTTCTTTTATGAAGTCGCTCCGGTTAATGCGCAAATATGTGGACGCACACCCGGAAGACAAATACGAGGCTTCGTTCTACGCCAATGCCAACATGGTGGGCAACCAAATGCAAGAGGCGCTTCGTGTGCTTAAAATTCAGGCGGTGCGCAATCCGCACAGCGCGGAGGTGTGGCTCGACATTGCCGATGCCTATGCGCGCGCTGCCGACTACCGAAATGCCATTGCCGCCTACGACAGTGTACAGCTCTGGCAGGGGCACTCGGTACAGCTGTCGATAAAGAAGGTGCGGGCCTACCAGGCGCTCAACGACACTTTAGGTGCCATTGCCGAAACGCGGTCGCTCTTGGCCACAGCTCCCAAAAATGTGGACTACAATCTGGCTATGGGCAATATGATGCTGATGTTTGGCGAGCGCGACAGCGCACTTGTGTATCTTGATAAAGCACAGCAATACGATCCGGAAAATGGCTCTACCTACTTGGCGAAGGCTCAGTATTACAATGCCATAGGCGATACGGTGAATTACGACAAGCAGACCTACCAGGCACTCGTGTCGAAAGACCTGGATGTGGAGAGCAAGGTGGAGGTGCTGGCCGACTATGCGCGCCATCTGCTTGCCGAGAAAGACTCGTCGGCACGAACCGAAAACCTCTTCAAGGTGCTAATCGAGCAGCATCCCTCCGAGCCCAAGATTCGCACCCTATTCAGCGAGTATCTTGCCGCAAAAGACGACATGAAGGGAGCGGCTGAGCAGATGGACTATGCCGTGAACCTCGACCCTTCCGACACACAGGCGTGGAACCGTCTGCTCGTGCTCGACATTATCTCCGAAAACTACAAGGCCGCCATCGCTGCTGGCGACCGCGCTATTGAACTGAATCCCAAAAACATTGAGCTATATGGCTATATCGCTCCCGCCTATTACAACATCAAGCAATACGACAAGGCCATGGAAGTGTATGTAAAAGCACTCGCGGCTGTGGACAGCTCCGACGTAAAGCATAGAGCCATGTTTTTAGGCGGCATGGGCGATGTGAAATGCGCCCAGGGCGACACTATCGGCGCTTTCGCACTCTACGACAAAGCCCTCGAGGTGAACCCTAATGATGCTGGCATTCTGAATAACTATGCCTATTTTCTCACACTATGTAACCGCCACCTCGACAAGGCGGAGCGAATGAGTGCCCAAACCATTCAGGCCGAGCCGCAAAACGCCACCTTCCTCGACACCTACGCATGGGTGTTCTATAAGCGCAAAGAGTACACCATGGCGCAGCTATACATTGAGATGGCCATCAACAACGAGCAGCACCCCTCTGCCGACCTCTACGACCACTACGGCGACATTCTGCTGGCGGTGGGCGACAAGGAGAAGGCACTGCAACAGTGGAAAAAGGCCCTTGAACTGGACGCAGGAAACAAGGCATTGCTCGAAAAAATAGAGAAGCTGACCAATGAGCTTCATTCTGCCGACACCGACACACAAGGGAATCCGAGCAGCACAGAAAAGTAAAAAAAAAACAACAAGAACAAATAAAATTATTTGAGACACAAGGAAAAATGAAAGTTGTAAAATATTTTTTGCCAATGATGGCCTTCGTGGGAATGATGGCCTCATGTGGCTCACAAAAGGCAGCAATGGCCGCAGGAGGCAGCGTCAGCACCCCTGCCGCCAGTGCCACCAGCCAATCACAGGCACAATCTCAGCCCACAGTGAAATCGACAAAAAAAACCGCCGCAGCAGCAGCCACCGCCCAGTCGGCATCGCAAACGAGCCACATCACCAAAATAGCCAATTCTTTTGGAGCATGGACTACACTGAAAGCCGGCGGCAGCATTACGCTGGGCGGCTCAAAGACGCTATCGTCGTCGATGCAGGTGAGAATGGAGCGCGGGCGCAGCATCTACATATCCATCCGCCCTATGGGCATCATGGAGGTGGGACGGCTTGTGGTCACGGGCGACACGCTGCTGATTATCGACAAGCTGCACAAGCGCTATATTCTGGAAAACACGAAGCTGCTTACGGCTAACATACCTGTGGACGTGAGCACGCTTCAAGACATTTTTTTAGGGCGCGCCTTTATTTTAGGGAAAGGCACATTCAATAGTGGCATGGCAGCGCTGGTCACGCTCACCAATGTGGACGGCTCATACATGATTCGCCCGAAAGACCAGTACAAAGGCTTTGAATACGACTTCAAATTCGACAAAAGCTACCACATCAAGTCGCTGGAGGTGATGCCTGTGGTGAGCGACACCAAGGTGGCCACCTACTCGGTGGACTATTCCGATGTGAAGACTTCGCTTGCCGGAAGCATAGCCACAAAGGTGAAGGTGGCCACCAAGATTGGCAAGTCGCCCATGTCGCTGGCTTTCGACTACAGCGGCTACACCTGGAACGACGAGGTGGTAATCGACACAAAGATTCCATCAAGCTACACGCGGATTTCGGGCGGCAGCCTGCTCAATTTACTGTCGGCACAATAAGCAATGATAGAAATCAAGACATATACTCCCGCCCAAGAAGCCGTGTGGAATGAGTTTGTGGCATCATGCACCACAGCCACATTCCTCCATAAGCGCAGCTATATGGACTACCACAGCCACCGCTTTACCGACCATTCTCTGATGGCGTATGCCGATGGGCGGCTGCTGGCGGTGATGCCGGCGAATGTGGCGAATGGCACGCTATACAGCCACCAGGGGCTCACCTACGGTGGCTGGCTTCACCAGCTCAAGCACTTCGACGCCACCGTGATGATGGACGTGATGCAAAATGCCCTCGTCTTCCTGAAGAATGAAGGCCTTGAGGAAGTGATATATAAGCCTGTGCCCCACATCTATCACCGCTATCCGTCGGAAGAAGACTTGTATGCGCTCTTCCGCGCCGGAGCCATTCTCACCGAAAGCAACATCTCCACAGCCGTGCAGCTTTCCAACCCTTTGGCTTTCGACAGAGGCAACAAGCGCAGCGTGAACGTGGCCATTAAAGCCAATGTGCAAGTGGCGGAGAGCACCGACTGGAATGGCTTCTGGCACGTGCTGGAAGAGGTGCTGGCACAAAGGCACGCCACAAAACCGGTGCACTCCGTTGAGGAAATAAAATTACTCCACAGCCGTTTCCCAGAGCAAATCAAGCTCTACACCGCCTCTATCCACCAGCGCATAGTGGCAGGCGTAGTGATGTTCTACACCCACACCGTGGCACACAGCCAGTACATAGCTTCAAATGCCGAAGGGCGCGACGCCAAGGCGCTGGCACTACTGTTTCGGCATCTTATCGACCAAGCCAAAGCTAATGGATACGCCTACTTTGACTTCGGCATATCCAATGAGGATCATGGCCGATGGCTCAACGAGGGGCTGGTGCAGCAAAAGTCGCGGCTTGGCGGCAGAGGCATCGTGTATAACACCTATAAGATAACGCTTTAATCCCCCAGATCGCAAACACTTTTTCCTTTTTTGATATTTCTATAGAGTATGGCAAGCCGCAATTCAATCTCCCGCATGGCAATGAAGGCGATGGGCATCTTTGGAGGTGTCCAGATGGTGGGCATTCTGTGCTCTATCGTGCGCACCAAGCTCGTGGCGCTGTGGATAGGGCCTGTGGGAGTGGGGCTGTTCAGCCTGTTCAACCAGGCGCTCGACATGATCAGCACCGCCACAAATTTGGGCATACGCCAAAGCAGTGTGCGCGACATATCACAAGCCACAGAGCACACCGATGGAAAGGAAATGCATATTTCGCGTGTCATCACCGCAGTACGGCGCTGGTCGTGGTGGCTGGGGCTGGCTGGCGCTGTCATCACCATTGCGCTCGCACCAGTGCTGAGCAGCTTCACCTTTGGCGACACGAACCATATCTGGGGCTTTGTGGCGCTGTCGGTGGCATTGCTTTTCATGGCGCTCACTGGTGGCGAGCAAGCCGTGCTTCAAGGGCTGTCGAAGCTCAAGCGCCTTGCTGGCGCCACGATGTGGGGCACCGTGTTTGGCCTGGTGCTGTCGGTGCCAATGTTCTACTACCTTGGCGAGAACAGCGTGGTGCCGTCGATAATCGCCTATGCGGCAGGGTGTCTGCTGTTTGCCTGGGTGTTTCGCGACAAGGACTATCCAAAAGCGCAACTTTCGCCTCGCCGCACCTTCTACATTGGCAAGGCGTTTGTGAAATTAGGCATCTACATGACGTTGGGGTTGTTCGTCAGCACGCTCATGAACTACGTGTTCAACGCCTGGCTCAACAATGTGGCAGGTACAGCCGAGGTGGGCTATTACCAGGCCGGCTACACGCTCGTCAATAAATACACGGGGCTGGTACTCACCGCCCTTGGAATGGAATACTACCCACGCTTGGCACGGGTGGCAGAGAGCCGCCTGCGCCTCACGGCATTCGTGTCGCAGGAAGTGACTGTGACCATGCTGGTGATGGCGCCAATAGTGGCAGTGTTCATTCTCTTGCGCGGCGCAATCGTATGGACACTTTATGCTCCAGGCTTTGAGGTGATCCTGCCATTTGTAGCATGGGGCATGATTGGCACCGTGTGGCGCGCCCTGTCGTGGTGCATGTCGTTTGTAATCCTTGCCAAAGGCGATGGAAAAATGTTTCTCGCCACCGAAGTTGCGAGCGACCTTATCGGCTTCGGGCTGAATGTGGTGTGCTACCATCTATGGGGACTCACAGGGCTGGGTATCTCGTTCATGGTGTGGTATGTCATCTACACCGCCATGATATATGCGGTGTATAGTTGGCACTACGGCCTAAGCCTCACGCTCACAGGCATAGCCACCACACTGCTGGCTCTGTGCGGCGCCTCGGCTGTGATGCTCGCCATGCACTATGGGCTAACGGGCGTTGCTATCGCGCTCACAGCAGGGATAACGATAGCGAGTGCACTGATGATAAAGCGCCAGTGGAAGCGGTAAGCCCCTCATAATTAGTGGACCGCCTATATAAGTGAACGTCAGAAATTCATAATCAGGAAGCGTAAATGCAAAAGGTTAATAAAGCAGAAAATAATTCATTAAATTTTTTTCTGTGAAAAATAGTTGCTACCTTTGCATCAGTATTAATAATGAATGTCTATATGTGGCGAAGGGTCTCATCAAAAATGAGATTCTTTCGTTTCTTTTACTAACTATTTTATAAGAAAATTTTACCATGGCTATCAGCTACATGACCCAAGAAGGGTACGACAAAAAAATGCAGGAACTCAAACATCTTGAAAGTGTTGAGCGCCCTGATGTCGTGCGTGCCATTCAAGAGGCCCGCGAAAAAGGCGACCTCTCGGAAAATGCCGAATACGACGCCGCTAAAGAGCGCCAAGGCATGCTTGAGGCTAAAATTGCCGAGCTCAAAGCTCTCGTGGCTACCGCACGCATCATCGACCAGTCTAAACTCCAAACAGAGGAGGTGGCTCTGATGAACAAAGTGACTATCAAGAACCTTAAGAACAATGCTTCAATGACCTACACCATTGTGAGCGAAACTGAAGCAAATCTGAAGGAAGGCAAAATATCTATCACCACCCCTATCGCCAAAGGGCTTCTCGGCCACAAGGTGGGCGACATCGTGGAAGTGCAGGCTCCCGTAGGGAAAATGCAATTCGAGATTGTGAAAATCGGGGTGTGATTTTTTTAAAAAATAGCAACAACACGCTGTAAAACACAGTGATAAATCATTTTAGTGATGGCTTCAATTTTTAGCAAAATAGTGGCTGGCGAAATTCCAAGCTACAAATGTGCCGAAGACGAGAACTACTATGCGTTTCTCGACATCAACCCTGTGAACGCGGGCCACACACTCGTCATCCCAAAGCACGAGGTGAACTATATTTTCAACCTTGAAAGCGATGAGTACACCGGCCTGTGGCAATTCGCGAAAAAAGTGGCCAAGGCGCTCAAAGCCGCCGTGCCATGCGAGCGCATTGGCGTGGCTGTGCTGGGACTGGAAGTGCCACACTGCCACATTCACCTTATCCCAATCAACTCTGAGGCCGACATGAATTTCAAGAACAAGAAAGACGTGCCTGCCCAGCAGATGGCTGCCATTGCAGAAAAGGTGCTGGCCGAATTCAAAAAACTTTAGAACATTCATGTTCTCTGAATAGAGAATCATTTTTTCACACACAAGAGCGCAGCCTGTAACCGAGAAAGCTCGGTTGAGGCTGCGTTTTTTTTGAATATCACCCCCCAATACGCCCGATAGAGAGCCATATCCACATTCAGAAAAGAAAGCAAGAAAGAGAAGAAATGAGCCGACTGTTTTACGCCCTTATCATTGTAGCCGTCACCGCACTGCCGTGTGTGGCTCTGCCGCCCGACAGCGCAACCGTGACGCCAGCACTGGCTGACAATCTCCTTCCCACCCCTCCTGCTCAAAAACGCTCATACTGGGACCACGGCTTCGGAAAATTCCTCGTTAAAATCGACAGGTTTCTTGAAGAGGGCCAACTATCGGGCATCGACACCGCCTACCAGACCATACCCCGGCTCAACCGCCAAGTGTATTTAGGCGCATACGGCTACTGGCAGAACTACAGCAACCACATCCCCTTCTATTTCCCCAAGTCGTTCGACGAGCAAATCCCCGGGCTGAACTCTGGCTCCTATTACAAAATCAACGCACACACCCACCAGCTTGAAATGGAACTGGGAATCGACTGGAAAGGACTTGCCATTGAGATTCCCATACCCATACGCAACCGCTACAGCGCCAGCTATGGACTCGCCAAAAACGGGTCGATGTGGGGATTCCGGCTACGATACAAGAGCATCAACTCCATATCGGGCGTGAAACGCTTTGGAATGCGCGACGCAGTGGAGCAGTACATCAAAAACAACCCCGACGATGAACTGTTCGCAAAAGTGGCCAACTTTGTGGAAGACGAGCGAATAGAATCGGGCAAACACCACATCAACATCTTCTTTGCCGAAGGCTACTACGTGTTCAACTACCGCAAGTTCTCCCTGTCGGCAGGCCTCTTTGCCGACATGGTGCAGAAGCGCAGCGCCGGAAGCCTAATGGTGTATGCCAACTATTACCAAAGCCGCTATGCGGTTAAAGACATGCTCCTGGCAAATTTAGACGTGTACCGCACACAGCAAGCATCGGTAGGGCTCGGCTACGGCTACAACTACTCACTGCTCGGAGGCCGGCTCCTGTTTCACGTGTCGGCAGTGCCCATGTTCTCCCTCTATTCACACCTGATGCACCGCGCAAAATACGACAACGCAGAAGACGAAAAGCTGTTCAACGACATGTATGGCGACGAGCCCAAATTCTACGACCCGTCCGACAAAGGTAAGTCGGATTTCCGCGTCAATGCCTTCGCCCGGTTTGCCGCCAACTACAGCCTCGGACGCTACGTGCTGTCGCTGCTCATCAACTACCGCTACTACGGCTACAGCAACGACCATCAGCTCCACATCAACAACCAAGAGGCCGACGCCCAGTTCAACATAGGCTACCGCTTCTAAAATCCCCCTATATTCACACCGCCTATTATTATGAAATTATAGACGTCTTTATTATATTTAGACATATATAAACCAAGTCCGTATTAATTAGTATTGCATTCTCAATACACCATTCTTGTAGCTCTAAAACATACTTTTTAATTGGAACACAGACCTGAGAGTTCTTTATCGTTCAATCTTTACGCAGATCACAATCTCGGACATACCAGCTATTGTGAATGTTTGCGTTCCCCCTGTTGTGGATAACTTAAATGATAACCTTCATCGTGCCATCACTCCTTTTCTGGTCACGTCTGACCCTTGTGATAAATTTCGCCATAATTATTTAATTTCTTTTCCCCCTAACATTCGCCAAACATTCGCCAAACATTATAAGCAAAAAGTGATGTTTTTTGCGATATTATGGCTTAAAAAACGAAAAAATAAGTTAGGATATTTACTAATCTAAACACCCTAACTTATTAATTTTCAGTATTTTATCTTTTGTGATTCGGCTGGGACTCAAACCCAGGACCCACAGCTTAGAAGGCTGTTGCTCTATTCAGCTGAGCTACCGAACCAGATTCTTCTTGGCTTGATGCACAAGAACTTTCTTTTGCGCAGTTACGGGTAATCACCCCCGATACTTTTGCAAGTGCAAAGTTAATAACTTTTTCATTCCCCACCAAAAAAATTCCCCACTTCACGCCCAAAAAGCCGCCTATCTGCGATTTTTTCAAATTTCTTTACTACGCCGCCGGCCGTTCAAGAACTCCCGATAAAAATATTGGCAGTTAGCCTCTTTGTTGTCACACCCCCACACCCGATACGGGCGTTTGTTCTTAGCCACACCACTATACTTCACCACTCGGTGCCCTACACCACACAGCGGACAGGGATCGGTGTTCAATTCCACGGAGGAGTCAATTTCTGTAATAAAGGGCGACGGCGTGTGGACATCATATAAGACTACAGTATGCACCTTGGCTCTGGTTAAGCCCACATAAAACACCCGTCTTTCTTCAGCATACTCATAATGCTCCTGCCGGCTCAGCACATAGTCAAGCACTGGGTCGTCAGACACCAGTGAGGGAAAACCGTAAAGTCCGCTATTGCAATTCAGTATGAACACATAATCGGCCTCCAGTCCCTTTGAGCCATGTATCGTCATGAACTTAACTCTCTTATTGGCTATCTTCAGTGTCAAAGCATCTGAATTTGGATCATGCGCCATGGTAAAACGCGGACACGCCAATGCCTTAACGTCGTAAGAATATCTTGAAATGACATAAATGGTCTTGCCCTCTGGCACACGCGACACCATCCTCTCCACAAGCGACTGCAATTCGCCCGTATCCTTGTAACCCACGCAGCTGACTTTTGTGGCAGCCTTGCTTCCTGGCATAGGCCGCACCGACTTCTTTTTCTGCATTGGATTACGCTGGATAAACTCTGACGACTCTGTCACAAGAGGGTTGCCGAATCGATACGTGGTTTCAATCTTACATTCATCAGTGAAGCCAAAATAGCGGGGAAAGTCGGCGAACAGCGACAAGTCACTCCCGGAGAATCGGTATATCGACTGCCAGTCGTCGCCCACACAATACAATTTTGTGCGAGGAATCTCCGTCATCAATGACTTCAAGAACCTGTATCTGTCGATGGATATGTCTTGAAACTCGTCAATCAATATATAGTCATATTTATGATGCCATTTCCCCTGTTCACAGCACTTTGTGGCACGCACAATAACATCTGTAAAATCCATCTCCTCCCTTTCATTGAGAGCCTTTTGATAGCTGTTCCAAAGCGGACGCATCAAATGCTCTATCACAAACACATCTCGAGTTGAGCCCGCATTTTCAGCTTGGCGCTTCACGTCGTCTATCGACTTGTCGTTTGCCTTTACCAAATTCACAAACGCCTGAGTCATCTGCAGCAAAGCATTCTCCACATTTTTGCTTCTGCTGATAATTTTATCGAGCAGTTCGTCTGACGACATTTCTTTAATAGCCACCCCTTCATCAGCAAGCAGCCTCCGTAGCGTCTCTCGAATTGTGCCATCATGGAAATTGGCACTGGTGGTATAGACCATCTTCGTCCCATACCGCTTGTGGAGTTCCTTTTTCCATTGGATACTTTCATGATAACGCTCATTGGCCCGGCTCCACCCATCTGCTTGCCCACTGCCAAACCACAGAGGCACACGCCCCTGCCGGTCAACAGCGAAATGCTCTAAATACAATCGCCGCACCTTGCCTTCCCTGTCCGTATAAAATATGGTGAAGTCAGGCTTATATTGGCGGTAGTTCTCCGTAAGTGTAGAATGTTCATACGGTTCTTCATACAAAAAGCTCACGCCAAGCTCAGTGAGATAGCTGCAAATCTTTTTCTCCTCCTCGCTTTTAGTGGATATGAGCCGATTATTTTTATCGGTGTATAGTGCCACAACACCAAATTTTTTCCTGTCGCGATAATAATCAAAAGAATTAGTGTATTCATGCTCACTTTTTACCATCGACTTGTAGTCGGTAAGATAATTCAGAACTGCCGTTTTGAAGGCAATATCCTTCAATTGATTATAAAAAACTGTCATAAACAGACTTTCGTCAGCAATTGATGGCTTCTTATTCTCTACACTCGCCACAATTGTGAGTGCCAATTTGTGAAATGTCTGGCACGACAGCCCCGTTCCCATCAACCTTGAAGTCAGCTCGTCTGAGGCTTTCCGCGTGTAGGTGATCGTCAAAATTCTGGACGGCTGTATTTTTCTTTTCTGCACAAGATACAGCAGCTTTCCCACCATGGTAGAGGTCTTGCCACTTCCTGCGCTACTGACCACCAAACAATTATCTTCTAAATCCACAATCGACTTTCTCTGCTGTAAATCGAGAGGATACTTGAACAGCGTGTTGAAAAAAGACTGATTTTCGTCTAATTCTTTTTTTTCAAAATCAGCGTTATGCAAAGTTCTGACAGCGTCAAGACTACTCAGTTTCTTGAAAAGGCACACCACTTCCTCACCCAGCCCCTCAAGAGAGTTGTTTTCGCTTAGGAAAGCCATCTCTTTTAAGAGGCTTCTGTTCTCTTCAAGAAATTTCTGCATTTCCGCATAGGTAAAAAAATGGTCGTTGTCAAGTAGGCCTTTCTCCAGGAAGGCATAGCTCCGACTATAATTTTGTAACACAGCGGCGGTAGCTTCACTAATCCTTTCTTGCAGCCGCAAATATTCGCTTTCTTCCTGCAAAGCCTTTCTCCTTCTCTCACGCACAATGAAAAACACTGATAGCGTAAAAGCAGCGAAAGCAAATATTGATATGAATACAGCTAATTCCATCATTCTATATATGCAGATGGGCACAAGCAATTAATCAAATAAGAATAAGGAAAGGCAAGTGGGTGGCATTAGCGGCGGTAGTAGCTCTTGGGGAGGGGGCGCATATTGTAGCGTGAGGCCATGGTCTCGCCATAGGCTCCTGCCGAACGGATGGCGAAGATGTCGCCACGCTTCGACACGGGCAGCTTCTCGTCGCGGGCGAACACATCGCTCGACTCACAGATGGGGCCTACCACGTCGTAAACGTCGCTGGCAGTGTCGCTCGACGATATGTTCTGAATCACATGGTGCGCCTCGTAGAGCGCAGGGCGAATCAAGTCGGTCATACCGGCATCGAGTATCACGAATTTCTTGTTGCGGTTTTCTTTCACAAACACCACACGGGCTATCAGTGAGCCACATTGCGCCACTATCGACCGGCCCAGTTCAAAGTGCAGCTCCTGCCCTTTGCGGAGTTTCAAACGGCGCTTAAAGGTATCGAAAAAGTGCTCAAAGTCAGGGATGGCGTTCACATCGGGCTTCTGGTAGTCGATGCCCAGGCCTCCACCCACATTAATCATCTCAAAATGTATGTCGTGTCGGTCGAAATAGTCGAGCAAGCCATTCACACTGTCGCAAAGCATACGGTAGGGCTTCATGTCGGTAATCTGCGACCCCACATGGAAGTGAAGTCCACGCAGGTGTATGTTAGGCAGCGACTGCGCCTTGCTCACAGCAGTGGAAAGCATCTCTATGTTGATGCCAAACTTATCTTCCGCAGTGCCAGTGGTGATGTAGCGGTGGGTGTGGGCATCAATATCAGGGTTCACACGAATGGATATGTTGGCCACTTTACCTTTTTTGCCAGCCAGCTCGTTGATCACCTCGAGTTCTGGCACCGACTCCACATTAAAGCTGTAAATGTCGTTGTCAAGTCCAAGGTTGATTTCTGGGTCGGTTTTTCCCACGCCCGAATACACCATGGCATCGGCGCTGAAGCCTGCAGCGAGGGCGGCCTGAATTTCACCACCACTCACGAGGTCCACGCCAAATCCTTTTTTGGCTATTTCCTCCAAAATAGTTTTGTTGCCATTCGCCTTCACGGCATAGTGCACCTTAAACGGGAAGCCCTTAATCTGACGGCTGATTTCATCGAGCGTCTTGTTGAGCAAATTCAAATCGTAGTAATAAAACGGAGTGGGCGTGTCCTGAAATTTCTGTAATGGAAAACGATACATATCTAATCTTCTTATTTACGACTTATAACAACTAAATTACGAATTATAATATCAAAATTATTGGGCGGACGCGCGACATATTGCGTTCCTAATACGATGCTCCCTCTAACTTCTAATCTCTAATTTCTAATCTCTATCCTCTAATCACATGTGCTTATTATACTGCGCCTTGGTTTTGCCATGACGGCTTTCAAGGTCGGCCACCACATCCTCTATCCGTAGCCCTTGCGACGAGAGAAGCACCACAAGGTGATAGAGCATGTCGCTCGCCTCGTATATTAAGCGGCCAGGGGTGCCGTTGGCGGCTTCAAGGGCTGTTTCAAGCGCCTCCTCCCCCACTTTCTGCGCCATGCGGTTCACACCTGCCTTAAAAAGCGAGGTAGTGTAGCTACCCTCCGGCATCTGCTCACGTCGGCGGTCGATAAAGTCCTGCAGATAGCTCAGGAATCCTATGCCATAGCTGTTGTCGTCGTTGAAGCAAGTGGCTGTGCCAGTATGGCACACTGGGCCATTTGGCACTGCATGCACCAGCACGGTGTCGCTGTCGCAGTCCACTTCCATGCTCACCAAGTCGAGGACGTGCCCACTTTCCTCACCCTTGGTCCAGAGCTTGCCACGTGTGCGGCTCCAGAAAGTCACTTTTTTCGTTTCAAGCGTCTTGTCGAGGGCCTCTTGATTCATAAAGCCCACCATCAGCACATTCTTAGTGTGTGCGTCCTGCACCACCGCTGGTATCAATCCACCCAGCTTGTCAAAATCAATATTCATTCAGAGTCCTTTATATTGTTCGTACGTTAATACTCTCATTCTTCAAATACTGCTTAAGCTCGCTTATGCCAATCTCTCCGAAATGGAAAACGCTCGCCGCCAGAGCCGCGTCGCACTTCCCGATTTCAAAAGCGTCCTTAAAATGGCTCATGGCACCGCAGCCACCTGAGGCAATCACTGGAATGCTCAGCGCCTCGTGCAGCTGAAGCAGCGCCTCGTTGGCGAAGCCCTGCTTCACGCCGTCGTGGTTCATGCTGGTGAACAGAATTTCACCCGCGCCACGCTCCTGCGCCTCGTGAGCCCACTCCACCAGATAGCGCTTGGTGGGCTCATGGCCACCTTTCACATAGCACACCCATTCGCCATTGGCCTCCTGGCGCGCATCAATCGCCACCACGCACACCTGACTTCCATACGCTGCCGATATTTCTGAAATCAACTCTGGGCGGCGCAAAGCCGATGAATTCACAGAAATCTTGTCGGCTCCCGCCGCAAGCAAGCGAGCCACATCATCAACCGATCCGATGCCACCGCCCACCGTGAATGGAATGTTCACACGGGCTGCCACACGGCGCACAAGGTCGATAAACGTCTCCCTGCCCTCATACGAAGCCGTGATGTCGAGATACACCAGCTCATCGGCTCCCTCTTCACTGTATCGCTTTCCCAACTCCACAGGGTCGCCGGCATCACGGAAGTTCACAAAGTTCACACCCTTCACGGTGGTACCGTCTTTCACGTCGAGGCATGGGATTATACGCTTTGCTAACATTGCTTGCTAAGATTATATTTTTCAAGCGCCTGCATGGTGATGCGGCCCTCATAGATGGCCTTACCCACGATCACTGCTGGCACTCCCAATTCATTCAAACTCTCCACATCGGCCATTCCGCTCACGCCACCGCTGGCTATGAGCCTCACCTCTGGCAACTCAGCTAAGATTTGCCTATATAGCGCAAGCGACGGCCCTTGCAGCATACCGTCGCAATCGATGTCGGTGCTGATCACCTGCGTCACGCCTCTCTGCATATATTGCCGTATGAAGGGCACTATCTGCTCATCGCTGTCGGAAAGCCAGCCGTTGGTGGAGATTTTGCCGCCGCGGGCATCGGCGCCAAGTATCACCGCATCGCTGCCATATTTCTTCAGCCAGCCCACAAACATATCATGGTCGGTGACGGCAACACTGCCCCCGGTCACCTTCTCCGCGCCGCTCTCAAAAGCTATGCGCACGTCATCGTCAGTCTTCAAGCCTCCGCCGAAGTCGATATGCAGCCCTGTGTGGCCCGCCACGGCCTCGAGTGTGCGATAATTCACAATATGCTTGCTCTTTGCGCCATCAAGGTCCACAAGGTGAAGCTGTGTGCAGCCGGCGTCCTCAAAAGCGCGAGCCACATCAAGCGCACTTTCGTCATATACCTTCTGCGTGCCGTAGTCGCCTTTCGACAGGCGCACGCACTTGCCCCCTATTATGTCGATAGCTGGAATAATGTCGATCATAGTGCCAAGAATTGCTTTAAGATGGTTTCTCCCACGTCACCGCTTTTCTCGGGGTGAAACTGGGTGGCGTAGAAATTGTGGTGGTGGAGTGCCGCACTGAAGGGCGTAATATAGTCGGTGACGGCAACCGTGTCGGCGCACACTGGCGCATAATAGCTGTGCACATAGTACACATACGCATCATTCAGCCTCTCAGCTATCAAGGGATTGGGTTGCGCCACTCGCAGCGTGTTCCACCCCATGTGCGGAATCTTCATGTCTTGACACACGGCATTGGAGAAGCGACGCACTTCCGTGCTGAAGACGCCCATGCACGGTGTATTTCCTTCCTCACTACTGCGGCATAGCAGCTGCATGCCTATGCAGATGCCCAGCACTGGCTGGGTGAGGCTTTTTATCACCTCGTCGATCCTGTGCTCACGCAGATATGCCATAGCCGTGGAGGCCTCCCCCACACCGGGGAAAACCACCTTTTCGGCACGGCGCAAGGCCTCGGCATCATCGGTGATTACAGCCTCCACGCCTATGCGCCTGAGGGCACACTGCACCGAAAACACGTTGCCGGCATTATATTTCACAATCGCAACACTCATGTCTGTTACAAATATATGGCAAAATATGCCGCAAGCGCAAGCACTTCGCACAATTTGCCACAGAAAACTATCAGTTCATAATTTGCAAAGTTACGAGTTTTCCGCCAAACCGCCAACTATAATACACTTTTACCCGTTGGCGGAATTAATTTAGTGCATACTTAATTCTGCCGATGGGTAAGCAGAAATGCACTTATAATAATTAATGTGTGGTTTTATTCTGCGGAATCATCGGTGAAGGCGTTCCAGCCCTGGGCACGGATAGCGATTTCTGCATCGTCGCGTGTAACCATGTAGGCGCCAAGCTCTGGCTTAGTGATGCGGCCTATCAGTTTGGCTGTCTTCATCTTCTGCACCTTCTCGTGATCGGTAAGCGGCACGGTAAAGAGCAGTTCATAATCCTCACCGCCATTCATAGCGGCAGTCACAAGATTCATGTTCAGTTCCTCAGCCATCACCGCCGTCTGGTAGTCGATAGGTATGCGGTCCTCATAAATTCGGCATCCCACACTGCTGTCGTTACAGATGTGCAGCAACTCACTCGACAAGCCATCGCTCACATCCATCATGGCTGTGGGGCGAATGCCCAACTCATCCAACTCGGCAATCACGTCACGCCGAGCCTCAGGCTTGAGCTGGCGTTCGAGTATGTATTCACGTCCAGAGAAATCGGGCTGGAAATCTTTCTGCCCCGCACCAGCCTCACGCTCACGCTCCAGAAGCTGCAAGCCCATGTAAGCGGCGCCAAGGTCGCCACTCACACACACAAGGTCGGTGTCTTTTGCGCCACTGCGATACACTATCTTGCCTTCCTCAGCCTCACCAATACAAGTGATGGAAATAATAAGCCCCGTCACCGAGGCAGAAGTATCGCCCCCCACAAGGTCCACGCCATATTGCTCGCATGCCAGGCGAATGCCCGCATACAGCTCGCTGATATGCTCTATCGTGAACCGCTTCGAAATCCCCAGCGACACGGTGATTTGCTTAGGCTGGCCATTCATGGCGTACACATCGCTGAAATTCACCACTGCGGCCTTGTAGCCAAGATGGCGAAGCGGTGTGTAAGTGAGGTCGAAATGTATGCCCTCAAGCAGCACATCGGTGGTGACAAGTGTACGCAAATTAGCGTTGGAGCTGTAATTCAGCACAGCGCAGTCATCGCCCACACCCTTCTGTGTGCTGCTGTTCTTTATCTGAAAATCCTTGGTGAGCCGCTCTATCAGCCCAAACTCACCAAGAGTTGAAATTTCTGTTTCACTCATTCTCTTCTAATTTCTAACTTCTAATTTCTAACTTCTAACCAATCACAATTCCTGGAACTGATTGATGATTTCCTCCATCACCATCGACATCACAGGCTCAGCCTTGGCGGCGGCTTCCTGCACCTCCTCATGGCTCACTTTCACCACCTCTATGCCTTCGCCGCCAAGGTCGGTGATAACCGACATGCCGAACACCTCCATGCCCATATGGCGTGCCACAATCACTTCAGGCACAGTGCTCATGCCCACCGCGTCGCCTCCCAGCCGGGAGAAGTAACGGTATTCGGCAGGGGTTTCAAAGGTTGGGCCCTGTGTGCCCACATACACGCCTTCCACCAGCCGAATATGCTTTTCGGCAGCTATTTCCTTAGCCTTTTGTATGAGTCGGTGGCTGTATGGCTCATCCATGCTGGGGAAGCGCGGACCGAGTTCGCTGTAATTCTTTCCACGCAGAGGATGCTCAGGGAAGAGATTGATGTGGTCGGTGATAATCATCAGGTCGCCAATGCGAAATTCTGGATGCATACCGCCAGCGGCGTTCGACACAAAAAGCGTCTTCACCCCCAGCTTGTGCATCACCCTCACGGGGAAAGTAACTTCCTTCATGCTGTAGCCCTCATAAAAGTGAAAACGGCCCTGCATAGCCATAATGTACTTGCCTCCTAAATTTCCGAAAATCAGCCGTCCACTGTGCCCCTCCACCGTTGATACGGGGAAATGAGGAATCTCGGCATACGGAATTGCTGCCTTCACAGCTATATGCTCCACAAGCTCACCAAGCCCTGTGCCAAGAATGATGGCGGTTTTAGGCATTTCGCCCACTTTATTCTTAATATAAGTAGAGGTTTCGCTAATGAGCTCCAACCAGTTTTTTTCTTGTTCCATAGATAGTATCATTTTTAAAAAGTTGCTTAAAGAAAAATGTGAATATTTTTATTTCATGCACCTTGCCATCAGGCTTGATCCGCCTATTCCACAGGGGCATTAATTTTCTCTTCCAGCTCGTGAATAAAATCGTGCTCACCCACATTCACCGTCACCCTTATCGGTATGAAGTAGATGTAGGAGCGCATCTCAAGTGGGAAATAAGGATTGTTAAGAATGCGCACCGCGTCTTTTTCGGTGGTGACGATGAATTTTTTCGAGCCTTGAAGCTCGTTGAATATTTTGATGATATACTTGAAGTCGTCGCGGGTGTAGTCGTGATGGTCATCGTAGTGAATCACCTTCACTTGCGCGTTGAAGCTGCGCAGGTATTTCACAAACGGGCGCTGGTTGGCTATGCCTGTGAGCCCTAAAATCAAGTCGTTTGGCCCGAGAAACGACAGATTCTCAAGCAGTACATCCGCCACGGGGAACACCGGCTTCGGGTAGGAATACTCTATGCGCGAGAAATAGAGCTGCTGCGATGGATACAGGTCGAGGTTCTTGCTGCACAGCTTCATGTCGAGCGGCGATATGTCGTAGGGGCATTTGGTCACAATCACCATATCCGCCTTCAGAATGTGGCGGAAGGGCTCGCGAAGCGTGCCAAGGGGCAACAGACGGTCGGTGTGTGGCGGACGGTTGTAGTCCACCAGCACAATGTTCACCTTCGGCTTCACGTAGCGGTGCTGGAAAGCGTCGTCGAGTAGGATCAGATTAATAGAGGGGTCAAGTTTCAGCATTTCGTGAATGCCTTTTCTACGGTCCTCACACACAGCTAAGGTAATAAGTCCCAAAAACTTGTGGTAAATCTGATACGGCTCGTCGCCAAGGTCCTTGGGTCCGAGTGTCTCGCGTGCCATGATAAAGCCGTGAGTCTGCCGCTTGTAGCCTCTGCTGAGCACACCGATGTGGTATTTCTGGCACAGCTCATCCACAATGTATTCCACATGTGGAGTCTTGCCAGTGCCGCCCACCGTGATGTTGCCTACCGACACCACGGGCACATCAAACTGCTCCTGCTTCAGAATGCCGAGGTTAAAAGCGGTGTTACGCAGCCACACCCCTGCTCCGTAAAGCCAAGAGAAAGGCGTGAGAATAGCCTCCACCACAGTTTTCCGCTGCTCTTTGTTCAATATTTTAGATAAAAGATTCTTCAATTTAAAATCAAGAATTGAGTATTACTTCAGTTCAGATTCCGGCATGAGGCACAAAATATGATTCCGGTGCAATATAGCCTGCACACGCTCATAATAGGAGTAGAACACGCCCATCTCCTTCTTTTTAGCCTCCGACACACGCGTCTGCATCAGCTTGCCGAGCAGCGACTTCATATTTTCTTCAGCCGTTGGATAGCATTCCACACTGTAGTAGCCCGTGTTGAGCCCTACCTTCTTGGCAGTCCACTCTATGGCTTCGTCAAGCGAGCCAAACTCATCGACAAGACCAATCTTTTTAGCTGAAACACCTTCCCACACACGGCCACCACCTATCTTCTTGATGGAGTCCTGCGCCATTTTTCTGCCATCGGCACAGCGTTTCGTGAACAGCTCGTAGCCTTGGTTCACGCTGTTCTGGATGGCTTGCAACTGTGCCGGAGTGAGCTTTTTCGACATCACGCCCATCGTAAGGCAGTCGGCGTTAGCGTTGGTCTTCACCACCTCCACATTCACCCCAATCTTATTCTCCACGAGCTCCTGGGCACATGGAATAACGCCAAATATGCCTATGCTGCCCGTGATAGTAGTGCTGTCGGCGAATATGCGGTTTGCGCCACATGAAATATAATAGCCGCCAGAAGCAGCGTAGTCGCCCATCGACACGGTGAACGTCTTGCCCGCTTTCTTGAAATTTTCAAGAGCGTGCCATATTTGTTCCGATCCGAAAGCGCTGCCACCCGGCGAGTTCACACGAAGCACAAGTGCTTTCACATCGTCGTCGCGCTCAAGACGGCCTATGCAGTCCACGAGCTGCTCACTGTCGATTCCTCCATCGGAGGCAGCCCCGTCAATCTCTCCACAGGCATACACCACAGCTATCACGCCATCCTTATTGGTGCCGGAATCGAAGTTGAGGGCAAGCGCCTCTGGCGACACGAAGTTCAGGTCGTCGGTATCGTCCACTTTTGTGAGCTGACGCAAGCGGTTTTCAAATTCCGGGCGGTAGATTTTCGCATCGGCCAAATGCCGGGCGAGCAGCGTGTCCACAGGCTGCACATAGAGCATACTGTCCACATATTGGTTAAACGTAGCCCTATTGATTTTTCTTGCGTCGGCCATTTCATTTTCCATCACACGCCAAATGTTGCCTAAGTAAGCCTCTTGCTGCTCACGGTTTTCGGGGCTCATGGCATTGAGCATATACGGCTCAACGGCGCTTTTGTAGGCGCCCACGCGCACCACTTGCATTTCCACGCCCATCTTGTCGAGCACTTTCTTGAAGTAGGGAGTGCAGGAGGCCATGCCATGCACATCTATAGCGCCCACAGGGTTGACAAACAGGCTGTCGGCAGCCGATGCCACATAGTAGTCTCCCTGGTCATAGCCCATATTGCCGTAGGCGTAAACCCATTTTTTGCTTTTCTTGAACGCCACAATGGCTTTTCTGATGGCACGCAAAGTGGCAGGGGCGGCCTGAACGCCCTTGCAGTCTATCACCACACCATCAATATTGTCATCGAGCATAGCCACGCTGAGCGACCGCTCTATATCTTGCAAACTTGCCCCCTGCTTATCGCCTTGGAGTAGGTCGATCAGTCCTTTCCACTTACCCAATTCCGCGCTCCGCTCGTCCACAGGCCCATCAAGTTCTATCTTCAGTATGGAGTGCTTCGCCACATTAGTGGCCTCTTGCCCCATTGACACTGTCACCGACACGCCAAGCATCACCATACACAGCATTGCCACCATAATGGCTATGAACGACCCTACTATTGAGCCACAGATAATCAGAAGAAACTTCTTAAACATATACCTATATCGTAAAAAATATTGTTCTTAACTGTGAGGAATGGAAAAAACCACCACTCACGCAAAAAACGCAAACTTTCAATCATACAAAGATATAGCATTTTTTCCATAATATAGCCTCACGACTTGAAAAAATACGATAATTCACATTAAATAAAGAAATAAAGAGATGAAGTCGGAATAAGTGGGCGCAAAAAGCACCATATTCCGACTTTATTTGTAATTTTGCGGTCGGTTTATTCTACAGACCATGCTCCACCGCTGGAGCAAGAAAACGTAATTGAACATTAAAAATTATTGATTTCAAGATGAATATAGTGGTTCTCGCTGGTGGCACCAGCACAGAAAGAAAAGTTTCAATCGTGTCAGGAACAAATGTTTGCAAAGCACTTCGCGCCAAGGGGCACCATGCCGTGCTTGTGGATGTGTTTTGCGGCGACGAGCGCGCCGACGCTTCCAACTTTTTCCCTGCTGACTACGACGTGGAGAAGGCAAGCGCCTACATGAGCAGTTTCGACGACAACATCACCGAGATGGCGGCTCAGCGCAGATCTTTTTTCGGGCCTAATGTGATTGAGATGTGCCAGCAGGCCGACATCGCATTCCTTGCCCTGCACGGAGCCAACGGCGAAGACGGCCGCATCCAGGCTGCGTTCGACCTGATGGGCATTCGCTACACGGGCACTGGCTATCAGAGCAGCGCTCTGGCTATGGACAAGACCATCACCAAATACATTTTCCAGGCAAAGGGCGTGCCTTCTGCCAAAGGCTATGAAATTAACCGCGGCGAGGGTGTGCCATCGCCTGAGGATAAAGGTCTCGCCTACCCCGTGATTGTGAAGCCAGCATGTGGCGGTTCAAGCGTGGGCTGCACCATTGCCGCAGATGCCAGCCAGTTTAAGGCATCGGTCGACACCGCATTCCAGCTGGAGGGAAAAGCTGTGGTAGAGGAGTTTTTCAAAGGCCGCGAGTTTTCCGTTGGCGTGATTGAGGGCAAGGCACTGCCTGTAATTGAAATTGCGCCAAAAGAAGGCTGGTACGACTACAAGAACAAGTATGTGCCCGGGGCCACTGTTGAGACATGCCCGGCGCAAATCACAGCCGACCAAACCGCGCGCATGCAGCGCCACGCAGAAGACGCGGCAAAGGCGCTTGGCATTACAGGCTACTGCCGTATCGACTTTCTGATGAACGAGCAAGGCGAGATGATTGCCCTTGAAGCCAACACGCTCCCCGGCATGACAGCCACAAGCCTGCTGCCTCAGGAAGCGGCTGAAGTGGGCATTCCTTATGGCGACCTCTGCGAAAAGCTCATCAGCATCTCGCTGAAAAATTTCAAAGCATAATTTTTTCACTATCTCCGATGAAAAATCTATCATTAGCTAACATCGCCACAGCGGCAGGCGGACGCTACGTGGGTCCGGCAGAAATGCAGTCGGTAGAGGTCACCGCAATCGACACCGACAGCCGTAAAGTGCCTAAAGGTGGCCTATTCGTGGCTATCAAGGGCGAGCGTGTGGACGGACATAAGTTTATCGACCAAGTGATAGCCGGTGGCGCACTTGCTGTTCTGTCGGAAATCGACCTTGGCGAAAAGCCTTTCCCCTACATCATCGTGAACTCTTCGCTTCAAGCGGTGAAAGACATTGCTGAGTTTTATCTCAAGCAGCTTCATATACCCGTGGTGGGCATTGCCGGAAGCGTTGGCAAGACCAGCACTAAGGAGATGACCTACAGCGTGCTTCGGCAGAAATACAATGTGCTGAAGACCGAGGGCAACTTCAATAACGAGCTTGGGGTGCCCCTCACCATTTTCCGACTTCGCGACGAGCACGAGATGGCGGTGCTGGAAATGGGCATCAGCGACTTCGGTGAAATGCACCGACTGGCAAAAATCGTGCGGCCAAACACGGTGATTATGACCAATATCGGCTACTGTCATCTGGAAAACCTCATCGACCGCGATGGCGTGCTGAAGGCTAAGTCGGAGATATTCGACTTTATCGAGAGCGATGCGCACATCATTCTCAACGGTGATGACGACAAACTCGCCACCATCACTTCAGTGAAAGGCATCAAGCCCACCACTTTCGGGTTCAGCCCTGACCGTGACTTCTGGGCCGACGAGCTGAAAAGCCTTGGGCTGAATGGCACTTCCTGCCACATTCACACCCCCGCAGGCAGTTTCCACGCCACAGTGGGTATGCCAGGCCGGCACATGGTGGCCAACGCCTTGGCCGGCGCCGCAGCCGGACTTGCCTACGGGCTCAAACTGGAGCAGATTAAAGCAGGCATAGAGAGCAATGAGTCGCTCTCTGGCCGCTTCAATATCATCAACACCGACCACTTCACCATCATCGATGACTGCTACAACGCCAACCCCGTGTCGATGAAGGCTTCTCTCGGCGTGCTCCAGGACGGAGCAAACCGCCGTGTGGCCATTCTTGGGGATATGGGCGAGCTTGGAGCAGACGAGAAAGCGCTCCATGCCGAGGTGGGAAAATTTGCCGCCACGCTCAATATCGACGCCATCTATTGCGCCGGGCCTCTTTCCGAAGCCATCAGCAATGAAGCAAAGAATAGCGACAAGGTGAAGGACGTGCGCCATTTTGCCAACCGTGAAGCGCTTATCGCCGCGCTCCCCTCGCTGCTGAAAGAGGGCGACACCATACTCGTGAAAGCGTCGCACTTTATGAATTTCACAGAAATCGTGACCCAGTTGAAGCAATTCTAATCACAAGGGCTAAGCATACACTAAATGAGAGGCTGTTAGCAATTGCTCAACAGCCTCTCATTTTCCACGAATTATTCAATACCCGCCACACATCATGCGACTGTTCAAGAAGGTGACGGGGCTCACTCCAACCCAATACCAGACACTGGAAAGAAAGGTTATTTAAAATCGATTCCAGCAAGAGTTTATATTCAAGAAGACGGCTTTTAATCTTCATTTTTGAATGTTTTTTGCCGTAAGCGAGCTTGATGTGTGAATTTGGAAGCAAAATGTGGGATTTTTTTCATATCTTTGCACATTAATATATCGCGAAACTAAAATAACTTTTTCTATGAAGTTTAGAGAATATAGCAAACTGAATCTTTCCGACGTCAATAAAGACGTGCTGAAACTTTGGGAACAGGAAAACGTGTTCGCCAAAAGTATTGAAGAGCGTGAGGGCGCTCCCTCTTTCGTGTTCTACGAAGGCCCACCGTCGGCCAATGGCATGCCTGGTATTCACCATGTGCTTGCACGCACCATTAAAGACATCGTGTGCCGCTACAAGACCATGAACGGATTCAAGGTGTTGCGTAAGGCCGGATGGGACACCCACGGGCTGCCCGTGGAATTAGGCGTGGAGAAAGCGCTCGGCATCAAGAAAGAAGACATCGGCAAGAAGATTTCGGTGGACGAATATAACGCCGCATGCCGCAAGGAGGTGATGAAATACACCAAGGAATGGACCGACCTCACCAACAAGATGGGATACTGGGTGGACCTTGAGCACCCCTACATCACCTACAAAAACAGCTACATCGAAACTCTCTGGTGGCTACTCAAGCAGCTCTACGGCAAGGGGCTCCTGTATAAGGGCTACACCATTCAGCCCTACTCGCCTGCCGCCGGCACCGGTCTGAGCAGCCATGAGCTGAACCAGCCCGGATGCTACCGCGACGTTAAAGACCAGACAGTGACGGCACAGTTCACCGTCAAGAACGACGGCAGCAAGGTGATAGCCGATATTCTAAGCAAGGCCGACAAGGGCTTTGAATCCCTATTCGCACTCGCATGGACCACCACTCCATGGACTCTGCCTTCCAACACCGCACTATGCGTGGGACCGAAGTTCGACTATGTGGCAGTAGAAAGCTACAACCCCTACACCGGCAAGCCTGGCATCTTCCTGATGGCAAAGGCGCGCCTTGGCGCATATTTCGCAGCCGATGGCGCAGATCTTCCCCTTGAGGGCTATAAGCATGGCGACAAGGTGATACCTTACAAGGTGATTGCCGAATTTAAAGGCTCCGACCTGGTGGGCATCCACTATGAGCAGCTTTTCCCATGGGTGAAGCCTGTGGACAAAATCGACGGAAAAATCGTGGGCAACGATAATGGCTTCCGCGTGATTCCAGGCGACTATGTGACCACCGACGACGGTACGGGAATCGTGCATATCGCCCCCACATTTGGCGCCGACGATGCCAACGTGGCGCGCGCCGCAGGCATTCCATCGCTGTTTATGATCAACAAGAAGATGGAGACGCGCCCAATGGTGGACTTTGAAGGACGCTACTTCAGATTCGAGGACCTCGACGATGATTTTGTAAAAAATTTCGTAAACGTTGAGGCATACAAGGAATACGCTGGCGCATACGTGAAAAACGCCTACGACCCAAAATACACCATAGACGGACGCTACGACGAAAAGGCTGCCAACAAGGACGAAGACCTCAACATCTACATCTGCATTCGAATGAAGCAGAGCGGCTCCGCCTTCAAGATGGAGAAGCACACCCACAACTATCCACACTGCTGGCGCACCGACAAGCCCATCCTCTACTATCCGCTCGACAGCTGGTTTATCCGCTCCACCGCATGCCGCGACCGCATGGTGGAGCTCAACAAGACCATCAAGTGGAAACCAGAGCACACCGGCACAGGGCGATTTGGCAAATGGCTTGAGAACCTCAACGACTGGAACCTGAGCCGCAGCCGATACTGGGGCACTCCGCTCCCGATCTGGCGCAATGCCGACACACACGAAGAAAAGTGCATCGGCAGCGTGGAAGAACTCTATAATGAGATGGAAAAAGCCGTTGCCGCTGGTGTGATGACTGAAAACCCTTGGAAGAAGGCCGGCTTCGTGGTAGGCGACTACAGCGAGGAGAACTATAACAAGATCGACCTCCACCGCCCATACGTGGACGACATCGTGCTCGTGAGCGACAGCGGAAAGCCGATGAAGCGCGAGCTCGACCTCATCGATGTGTGGTTCGACAGTGGCGCCATGCCCTACGCACAGCTCCACTATCCATTCGAGAACAAAGACCTCATCGACAAGCGCACCTTCTATCCTGCCGACTTCATCGCAGAAGGTCAAGACCAGACACGTGGCTGGTTCTTCACCCTCCACGCCATCGCCACTATGGTGTTCGACAGCGTGGCCTACAAGAGCGTAATCTCCAACGGACTGGTTCTCGACAAAAACGGCAACAAGATGAGCAAGCGACTGGGCAACGCCGTTGACCCATTCAAGGCTATCGACAAATATGGCATCGACCCCATTCGCTGGTACATGATCAGCAACTCCTCGCCTTGGGACAACTTGAAGTTTGACCAGGCTGGTGTGGAAGAAGTGAGCGGCAGCAAGTTCTTTGGCAAGCTCCACAACACATATTCTTTCTTCGCGCTCTACGCCAACCTCTGCAACTTCGACTCTGGCGCGCCACAAGTGCCGTTGGCAGAACGCCCAGAAATTGACCGCTGGATTATTTCCGTGCTCAACTCGCTGGTGAAGGAAGTGAGCGCCGACATCGAGGACTACGAGCTCACAAAGGCTGCACGCGCCATCAGCGACTTCGTGGTGGACAACCTCAGCAACTGGTATGTGCGCCTCAACCGCTCCCGCTTCTGGGACGGCGATTTGGCGGCAAACCAAACGCTCTACCAGTGCCTCAAGACCGTGGCACTGCTCATGGCCCCAATCGCTCCTTTCTATGCCGACATGCTCTTCCGCGACCTCACCGGCAGTGCCACTTCCGTGCACCTGGAGCTTTATCCAAAAGCCGACGAGACCGCCATCGACAGCCAGCTGGAGAAGCGTATGGCCATCGCACAGCAAATCACCTCCATGGTGCTCTCGCTGCGCCGCAAGAAAAACCTCAAGGTGAAGCAGCCACTCACTGCCATCATGATTCCCGTGCTCGACGACAGCCAGAAGCAAGACATTGAGGCTGTGGCCAACCTCATCATGAGCGAGGTGAACGTGAAAGAAATCAAATACGTGGGCGGCGATGCCGGCATACTCGTGAAGCGCATCAAACCCGACTTCAAGAAGCTCGGCCCAAAATTCGGCAAGAATATGAAGGCGGCTGCACAGGCGCTCGCAAGCCTTGAGCAGGCACAAATCGCCCAATTCGAGAAAGAGGGAAAAATCACCCTCGTGCTTGGTGCCGGCGATGAGGCCGTGGTGGATCTGGCCGATGTGGAGGTCATCAGCGAGGACATTCCTGGATGGCTCGTGGCCAACGACGGCAACATCACCGTGGCGCTCGACATCACCATCACCGACGACCTCCGCAAAGAGGGCATCGCACGCGAGCTGGTGAACCGCATTCAGAACGTGCGCAAGAGCAAGGATTTCAACATCACCGACCGCATCGTGGTGAAGATTGCGCCCGACGAGCATGTGACCGACGCCGTGACCCAATTTAAGGACTACATCGCCAAGCAAGTGCTCGCCGTAGCCATCGACTTGACGCCAGTGAGCGGTCCTGACGCGATAGCCGTGGATATGGACGACTACGAACTGCAAATCACCGTCGATAAGGCATAATTTAATCAGGGCATAGAAGCTGTTTGGATTTCTTCATTGATTGCGCACCACACCGGTTGTGTGCCACAGCTCGAAGTTCAAACAGCTTCCCCTTTCCTTACCGGCTTTTCTCACACATATTTTAACTAAAGAAAGGGCTAACCATCATGAATGAAACTCCCGAAAAAGTAAGATACTCTGATGAGGAGTTGCAAGAATTCAAGCATTTGATTCTTGAGAAAATAGCTACAGCGAAGCAAAACTACGACCACCTGATGGCCACCATCCAGAAAGACGAAAGCGCGCCAGGCGTCAAGTCGATGGAAGATGGGGCGGCCACCATGAGCAAGGAGCAGGCAAGCCTGAACGCTGAGCGCCAGATGATGTTTATCAAGAAGCTGCAAGGCGCCCTCGTGCGCATTGAGCAAAAAACCTACGGCATCTGCCGTGTCACCGGCAAGCTCATCCCCAAAGGCAGGCTCATGGCTGTGCCGCACACCACCCTGTCGGTGGAAGGCAAGGAAATCGAGGCCCAACAAAAACAAAAAAAGAGAAGGTAAGCAACAGTGAACAACCTACATATTTCAAAAGGCAGCATTGCCACCGCCATCATTGCAGCAGTGGTGATCATAGACCAAGCCATCAAAATCTGGGTGAAGTGCCACTTCTGCCTCTATGAGGACTTGCGCATCACCGACTGGTTCATTCTCCGCTTTGTGGAAAACAACGGCATGGCATTTGGTATGGAATGGGGACCGAAGCTATTCCTCACATGGTTTCGCATCATAGCCGTGGCACTGCTCATCTACTACATAGCAAAGCTCTGCAAAAAGCCATCGGTGCCCGTGGGATACTTGGTGTGCATATCGCTCATCACCGCAGGCGCACTCGGCAACGTGATCGACTGCATAGCCTACGGCATGGTGTTCAGCGAGTCCACACCCATAAGCGTGGCACAGATGTTTCCGCCCGACGGCGGCTATGCCAGCATTTTCAACGGTCGTGTGGTGGATATGTTCTACTTCCCGCTCTTCACTTGGCCCGACTGGATGCCGATTGTGGGCGGAACGGAGTTTTTCCAGCCAGTATTCAACTTTGCCGACGCATGCCTGTCGGTGAGCGTGTTTGTGCTGGTGTGCTTCTACAGCAAGCACCTTGTGACGGAAAACGACAGCAAAACCACTGCCGCACCCTCCAAGAGCGAAAGCAGCCAGTCCACACCCTCCAGTAATGGCAGCGGTAAACCACAGTAATCATCTATATGTTTTCGTAACTTATTTTTTTAAAAGCATCACCCAGATGAAATCAAAGCTCCGCATATTCATCCTCTGCCTTGCCCCGCTGCTGATTGTGGCGTGCGACAAGGCGCCAAAAGGCATCATCAAAGAGAGTGACTTGGCTGATTTCCTCTATGACATGTATAGGCTCGACGCCATCATCGACCAGCACCCCGACGAGTTTCCCACCGACTCCATCAAGCGCGTGGCCAAGCAGTCGCTGTTTCTCAAACACGGCATCACTCAAGCAGAATACGACACCTCCATGGTGTGGTACGCCACCAATTTTGAGGCTTACAGCACGGTGCACAAAAAGGTGATAATGCGCCTCCAGGACGAAAGCAAAGCTCTGGCGGCAGAGGCTGCCACCGCCCCAAAAGAGCGCCAACAGCAAGATGGCAGCGGACAGCGGCATAAATATTACGCCACAAAAGGCGACACTGCCGACATCTGGAATGATGTGCGCACGCTTATGCTCACATCAGGATTCAAGCGCGGATACTTCACCTTCAACATCGAACCCGACCTTGAGCGCCACAATGGCGACCGCTACGCCTTAGGCATGAAAATGCTCACCTTTGGCAACGCCTTCAAGTTGATGCTGGCCGTGGAATACATGGATGGCAGCGTTTCGCTCACCAGCCGTGGAGCGTCGATGAACGGCTGGACTGAACTTGCCCTCCAGTCCGACTCCACACGCATCGTGCGCCGCATTTTCGGTTACGTCAACATAGGCATCACCAGCCCTTCCACCGTCACATTCTTAGACAGCATATCGCTGGTGCGAACCCACCTCGACCGCAAGATTTACTCCAACATTGGCGCTCAAAAGTATATCAGCCGCGGCCACAGCCCTACCCAGGCAAGGCAAGGCGCCGGCGCCCCCAAGAGGCAAGGAGGCCCCGACCGCGTGCAGCCCGCCACCCCACAAAGGCTCTACGCCCCCAAGCCCGGCGTGAACAAAGGCGGCGTGGAGCACGGCAAATTCGCCCCGCCCATGCGCAGATATCCGAGAGGGGCAAAACTGGTGCAGTAAGGCGCATTACTGTTCCATAAGTCGCTAATGCGCCACTTTGATTTTCAGAATACCGCATAAGATTGCTATATTTGTAAAAGTATGTTTATAATTAAAGGATTAGAAGCGTTTGGCAGCTACTGCACACTGATGTGGCGCAGCTTTGGCGTGCCAGAGAAGTGGAAAGAATTCTTCCGCCGCTACCTCAACGAAATATCCAAGCTGGGCATCGACTCCATCCCGCTAATTCTCATAGTGTCGCTCTTCATAGGATGCTTGTGCACCATCCTCATCAAGCTCAACATGCAGAGCCCGCTTCTGCCACGCTACACCGTGGGATTCTCCACCCGCGAGATCATCCTTCTGGAATTCTCGTCGTCGATCCTGTGCCTGATTCTCTCGGGCAAAATAGGGTCGAACATCGCCTCAGAGATAGGCACAATGCGAGTGACAGAGCAAATCGACGCGCTCGACATCATGGGCGTAAACTCGGCCAACTACCTGATTATGCCCAAAGTGCTCGGCCTCGTCACCATCCTCCCCTTCCTTGTAATCATCACCATGGCCACAGCCCTCTTTGGCGGCTGGGCCGTGTGCTTCACCGGCATCCTCGACCCCGACACCTACATCTACGGCATACAGACCGACTTCGTGCAGTTCAACGTGTGGTTCGCCCTCATCAAGTCGCTCGTGTTCGGGTTCGTCATCTCCAGCATATCGTCGTATTACGGCTACACCGTGCAGGGCGGATCCGTGGAAGTGGGCAAAGCCAGCACCGACGCCGTGGTGATGAGCAACATCATCATCCTCGTGAGCGACGTAATCCTCACCAAACTATTACTCATGTAACTCACTACCCCATTCTTGAAATGACCACACACCACTATGATTGAAGTAAAAAACCTCGACAAATTCTTCGATGGCGGCACCCGCCAAGTGCTGCACAGCATCAGCGCCAAATTCTACGACGGCAAAGTGAACCTCATCATCGGCCAGAGCGGATCAGGAAAGACCGTGCTGGTGAAAAACCTCGTGGGCCTATTCAAGCCCGAACGCGGCGAAATCCTATACGACGGACGCGACATCACCAAGATGAATCGCAAAGAGCTCAAAGCCATACGCAAAGAAATAGGCATGCTATTCCAAGGCTCAGCCCTATTCGACAGCGAAACCGTGATGGGCAACGTCATATTCCCCCTCATGATGTTCTCCGGCATGACCCCGGAGCAGCAGCGCGAGCGAGCCCAGTTCTGCATCGACCGCGTGAACCTCACCGGAAGCGAGAACAAATACCCCGCCGAGCTCTCGGGCGGCATGCAAAAGCGCGCAGCCATCGCCCGCGCCATCGCCCTCAACCCCAAATACCTCTTCTGCGACGAGCCAAACTCCGGCCTCGACCCCAAGACCTCAATCGTCATCGACCAGCTCCTCTGGGACATCACACACGAATTCGGCATCACCACCGTGATCAACACCCACGACATGAATTCCGTGATGGGCATCGGCGAGAACATCATCTTCGTGAACCGGGGCCACCTCGGCTGGGTAGGCACCAAAGACGAAATCTACGACCAGGACAACGACGACCTCAACAACTTCGTCTTCGCCACCGACCTCTTCCGCGACGTGCGCAAGTACCGCCGCGAGCACGGCTACACCAAAACCAAAGTCACCTACTAACCTCCCCATCCCCACCCGTCAAAAGACTAATTAACATATACTTATCACTACATAAAACATACAATATGAGCACAAAATTCTTCAATAACACCGGCGACAACACCCTATTCGAAAAACTGAAAGGAATAGCCCAAGAAATGACTTCATTCGACCGCTTCCTTGCAGTGGTAGGCTATTTCCGCTCATCAGGATATTTCAAACTCAGGAAAGAGCTTGGCGACGTTTCCGACATTCGCATCCTTATAGGCATTAATGCCGACGACATATTCCGCAAAAGCAATCTTGCATGGGACATGCTTAAAGCACCGGAAATTGCAAAAGAGCTGTACAGCGAGCAGTTCAAAAAAGACGTGTGCGAAGCAGGCTACACCAAAGAAATTGAGGACGGCATACTGCAGATGTGCCAAGACTTGGCCGACGGACGACTTCAGCTCAAAATCCACCCCACAAAAAATCTTCACGCAAAATTCTACCTTTGCCTACCCTCCAACCACACGCCAAACTCCGATGGCTGGGTGATTATGGGTTCCTCCAACATATCCGACTCTGGCCTTGGTACCACAAAGGCCCCACGATATGAGCTAAATGTGGCCATGCGGGACTACGATGACGTGCATTTTTGCCACAAAGAGTTTGAACAACTATGGACAGAGGCTGAACCATTAAGTTTCGACGATGTTGAAAAATACAGGCACGACACATACCTCGGCTATCAGCCCACACCATACGAAATTTACATAAAAGTGTTAATTGAAACTTTTGGCGACCAGATAGAAGACGACTTCTCCATCCAGCTTCCTGAAGGAGTAAAAGAGCTTAAATACCAGAAAGACGCTGTGATACAGGGCTACCAAATGCTTATGCAGCACAATGGTCTGTTCCTGTCTGATGTGGTGGGCCTTGGGAAGACAATGGTGGCCACCATGATTGCCAAACGCTTCATCGAGGCTAACGGCAAAAACACCCGAATCCTTGTCGTGTTTCCGCCCGCTCTGGAAAGCAACTGGAAAGACACCTTCAAACTATTCGGCATTAAAAACAAGGCACAGTTCATCACCAACGGGTCCCTGTCGAAGGTGCTTGAAGGCCGTGACCAGTATTTCGACAAAGAAGAATTCGACCTCATTATCGTGGACGAGGCTCACCAGTTCCGTTCCGACAGCTCCAACCGCTACGACGAACTGCAGAAAATATGCAAGTCACCTTGCACAAACCCTGGTCTGCTGAAGTCGTATCGCAAGAAAGTGATGCTTCTTTCTGCCACACCACTCAACAACCGCCCAGAAGACTTGCTTAACCAGCTTCTGCTATTCCAAGATTCCCAACGGTGCACCATCGACGGCATCACCAACCTAAAGCAATTCTTCACGCCACTGATTCAAAGATATAAAAAGCTCATGAGCGAGCGCGACAAGCGCAACGTGACAGACGACGTGGACGCAATCTACGCGTCAATCCGCGACAAAGTGATTGACAAAGTGACCATTCGCCGCACGCGCACTAACATTCTCAACGACCCCGACTACCGGCACGATTTGGAACGTCAAGGAATTGTCTTTCCGAAAATTCAAGCTCCTAACGACCTGCGCTATGAACTGGACACAACGCTTACAAATAGCTTCATCCGCACCCTCAACGCCCTCACCGACGAGCAAAGCGAGCGCCACATCACCTATGCGCGCTATCGGGCCATTGAGTTCATAAAGCCACAGTACAGAGCAAAATATAAGAATGCAATACAAATCAGCCAAAGCCTTGCTGGCATCTATCGCACCCACATGGTAAAACGGCTTGAAAGCAGCTTCTTCGCTTTCAAAAAGTCGCTCGGCACCCTTCTGCGAATCACCGACGACATGATTGCGATGTTTGATCAGAACAAGGTGATTATCGCACCCGAGCTCAATATCAAAGACCTGCTTGCCAAAGGAAAAAGTCTCGACGAGATAATGGACTACATTCTTAACAAAGGCTACTCTACCGACGATTTTCTTTACAAAGCCGATGATTTCGACCCTGCGTTTTATAATATGCTGCAAAACGACCACGCTGTGCTTCAAGCGCTCTGCGACGAATGGGACAAAATCAACGAAGACCCTAAACTCGACACATTTGCCAACAACCTCAGCGAGTTTCTCTCTCCAGACATCAATCCAGAGCAAAAACTGGTCATCTTCTCCGAGAGCGTGGATACCGTATGCTACCTCTACGACTTCTTGACCAACAAGCTCCACCGCACCGACGTGCTTAAAGTAGCAGCTTCTAACCGCAGCCAGCTATTTGGCACCATCAAGGCCAACTTCGACGCCAACCTGCCAGAAGACAAGCGAGAGAATAAATTTTCCATTATCATCACTTCTGATGTGCTCGCCGAAGGCGTGAACCTGCACCGCTCTAATGTGATTGTGAACTACGACTCTCCTTGGAACGCCTCACGGCTCATGCAGCGCATCGGGCGCGTGAACCGTATCGGCTCCGTAGCCGACAAAATACACAACTATATGTTCTATCCCTCGCCACAAGGCAACAAGCAAATCCAACTCTACAAAAATGCACTCATCAAGCTGCAAGGCTTTCATTCCGCCTTTGGCGAGGATGCGCAAATCTACTCTCGCGAGGAAATTGTGAAGGAATTCAAGCTCTTCGACTCCAATGTGAGAGATATTGTAGACCAAAAAATCACCCTACTCCGCGAGCTTCGCCACCTCTATAACACCAACCGCGAGTGGTACCATAAAATCAAAAAACTACCACTCAAGAGTCGCGTGCTCCGTAGCGGTAATAGCAAGCTAACAGAATCTTCGGTAGTTTACGTTTCTACTAACATCAAATCCGAATTCTATACAGTAAATGGCGGCGATGATATACCGGCACCAGTCGATTTCCTTACCGCAGTCTCTATCCTGAAAGCGAAGCCAGAGGAGCAGCCTGCTCCATTCAAACAGGCTGAATTGCACTTCCAGCATGTGAATGCCGCAGTATCTGCCTTTGAGCGTGAACAAGTGCGCCAAACCGACACTGGTTCCATACAAGCCGTCAACCTCGATAAGACTGCCCAAACCGCCAACGCATTCCTGCGCCGTATAAAGCAAGTGTGCGACGACAGTTCCTTGAAAAGCCAGTGCGACATTCTTAGCGGCTACATCAATCAAGGCACCTACGCCAAGCTGCCGAAGCGGCTCAAGACAATTTCTGCCGAGTATAAAAACGATGTGCAGAAAATCAAGGCCGACACCTACATTCTGCAGCAGCGCATCGGCGAGCTTGTGGAAGAATATCATCACGCAGCAAGCGCCGCTAACGATGTGACAGCTAACCAAACTCCTTCCATCATCATTTCCGAAACATTCATCTAACTATGGCACACCAAACTCTCGATAAGCAGCAATTAAGGCTCATTTTCCAAAACAAATTCAACCTGGACAGCTACAAGAGCATTCTCCGGCACATATTCCACGCCTCCGAGCTCCGAACCGAGCCCGAACTATTCACCGACAGCGACAGCCCAGAGGACGGCTATTTCATCGGCAAAGTCAACACCTCCGACGCCTACAGCATTGGCTGCTTCTACTTTAAAATCAACTCTGGCTCCGTGGCGCACAAAAAGGTGGGGCTGCGCAGCCTTGTGAAGCAGTTCGTCAACCCCAACTGGGGCGAGTTCGACGCAGCCATCGCTGTTTTCGACGATGGCGCGGAGTGGCGCCTGTCGCTCATCTGCGACATCAAGGGCGTAGCCACCACGCCTAAGCGGTTCACCTTCGTGTTCGGGGAGAATGACAGCCTCTACCGCACCGCCACAGACCGATTCATAAAGCTACATGACAGCGACAGCACATTCTCCGCCATTCGCGAGGCGTTCTCCGTGGAGGCTCTCAGCAAGCAGTTCTACAAGGAGCTGTTCGACTGGTACCAGTGGGCGGTAAATCCAGCCGCAGGCGTTGTGTTTCCAAAAGATACCGACACCCAAGACGACGACCAGGCGGATAACGAGACCCACATTATCCGCTTGATCACCCGCATCATGTTCGTGTGGTTCATCAAGCAGAAAGGACTCGTGCCGAATAAAATCTTTGATGTGAATTTTCTCAACACGATACTGAAGGACTTCGACCCCGATAGCGAAACTGTTGGCAACTACTACAACGCCATTCTTCAGAACCTGTTCTTCGCCACGCTCAACCGCGCCATTGTGGACGAGCATGGCAACAAGCGCCGCTTTGCCACAAATGTAAAGAAAGACATCAAGACGCTTTACCGCTATGCCGAAATGTTCACCATCAGCGAAGACGAGGTGATAAATTTGTTCTCTGAAGTACCGTTCCTCAACGGCGGACTATTTGAGTGCCTCGACAAGACAACGTCTATCGACGGAGTGGAAAAAGCCTACAACTACGATGGCTTCAGCCGCAACGACAGGCGGTTCCCTGGTGGCGGAAATTACCGCTACCGCGCCACCGTGCCCAACACCCTTTTCTTCGATGAGGAAAAAGGCCTGCTGCCGATCCTCAACCGCTACAATTTCACCATCGAGGAAAATTCTCCAGAAGAGCAGCAAGTGGCGCTCGACCCCGAGCTCCTCGGCAAAGTGTTCGAGAATCTTCTCGGCACCTACAACCCCGAGACGCGCGAAACGGCACGCAATCAGAGCGGCTCGTTCTACACCCCACGCGAGATTGTGAACTATATGGTGGACGAGAGCCTCATCGCCTATTTGGGCGACACTGAACTTGTGCGCTCGCTGTTCTCCCCAGGGTTCACCTACGATGAGACGAAGGTGGATGACTACAAAACCATTGCAAGCAAACTGAAAGCAGTCAAGGTTCTCGACCCGGCCTGTGGTTCTGGAGCGTTCCCAATGGGGCTGCTCAACCGCATGATTGATATTCTTAGCCACATAACCCCCAACGAGAACACCTACATTTTAAAACTGGCCATCATCGAGAACTGCATCTACGGCAGCGACATTCAGAGCATCGCCGCTCAAATCACAAAACTGCGCTTCTTCATATCGCTTATCTGCGACTGCGAGAAAGACGCCGCAAAGCCAAACTTCGGCATCCCCACACTCCCCAACCTCGAAACCAAATTCGTGGCAGCCAACTCCCTAATCTCCATAAAGAAAACCAAGACGGGCGAATTTTATGGAGAGCTATTTGGATATGAAGAAATCAAATCTTTAAAAGAGAAATTACACGAAGTGCGTCAAGAGCATTTCTCCGCAAAAAATACAAACCGAAAAAAAGCACTACGAGAGCAAGACCGAAAGCTTCGCGAGCAATTAGCAAGGTTAATGGCCGATGACAACTACTATGCGCCGGCAGATGCCAAGCAACTGGCGGAATGGAACCCCTACGACCAAAACGCCGTGGCCAGCTTCTTCGACCCCGAATGGATGTTCGGCGTGACCGACGGCTTCGACATCATAATCGGCAACCCACCATATATTCAATTGCAGAACAATGGCGGCAAACTTGGGAAACTTTATGCAAACGAAGGATATAACACCTTTGCACGCACAGGCGACATATCTTGCCTATTCTACGAACGTGGTAACCAATTATTAAAACAAGGTGGCCACTTATGCTACATCACCACCAACAAGTGGATGCGCGCAGGCTATGGAGAGAAAACTCGTGAATTCTTTGCGAACAACACCAATCCTATGCTCTTGGTAGATTTTGCAGGCGTAAAAATATTTGAGAGTGCCACTGTTGACACAAACATATTACTCTTTGCAAAAGCCGCCAATGAACATAACACATGGTGTGCCGTCGCCAATAAGCAGAACAAGGATAGCGTAAATAATTTGAGCGATTTCGTGCAGCAGGCAGGCACCGTGTGCGGCTTCCATGGCTCCGAATCCTGGGTAATCCTCTCGCCCATAGAGCAAAGCATCAAGCGCAAGATAGAGGCTGTGGGCACTCCGCTCAAAGACTGGGACATCCAAATAAACTATGGAATTAAGACAGGCTGCAACGAAGCCTTCATCATCACCACAGAGAAGCGCAATGAGATACTCGCCCGCTGCCAGAGCGACGACGAGCGCAAGCGCACGGCCGAGCTTATACGGCCCATTCTTCGCGGCCGCGACATCAAGCGCTACGCCTACAACTGGGCCGGCCTCTGGCTAATCGCCACATTCCCATCCCGACACTACGATATAGAGCAATATCCTGCAGTGAAAGATTACCTACTTTCGTTTGGAAAAGAGCGCTTAGAACAGACAGGAAAGGTTTATATCGTGAATGGAGAAAAAATAAAATCTCGCAAAAAGACCAACAACAAATGGTTTGAAACACAGGATAGCATCAGCTATTGGGACGATTTCTCCAAGCGAGCCGACAAAGGCGACACGCCATACAACCTTAGAGACTGCGCGTATTTGGACAAATAAACTTTCATATAACCACTTTCCAACTCTGTGCTTTTGAAAAGGCTTTCATTTATCATCATAGTGTCCTTCCACTTCAATGATGACCACTGTTATTATATCATCGAAAACATTGTAGATAATTCTATCGTGTGCCGTAATACGTCGCGAGTAAGTGATGTCGTTTCCACCCTTCATCGCCTCTGGATGACCTATGCCTTCACGAGGGGTTTGTACAATACTGTTCAGAACTTTTCTAAGTTTCTCAAAAAGAGGCTTGTTAGACTTCTTCCTTTTTCTGATCACCTTTTCAGCCTCCTTGGAGTAATCAATCTTGTAAATCATATAGAGTCAAGCCAGTGGTTCATCTCTTTGGCATTTTCAAAATGACGAGTTTCTCCATTTTGAAATTCTTCCATAGCCTTGTCTATCTTTTTGCGCAGTTTTGGGGTAATCACCGAATCGTCCAAATTCTGCGATGGATGAAGAACTTCTAAAAGAATACTTTCCACATAATTGTTCAGACTGCGATTGCTTGCTTTTGCCCTCGCCTTCAGTTCTGCAAGCAAACTGCTTTGAAATCTGAATGAAGCAGGAATTCTACTAATTGTTGCCATATTTTTTTTGCTATTTTCTAAATACTATGTGTGCAAATGTAATACAAAAAAATACACCCGCGAAAAATCTCTTAAAAAAAGTACAAAAAACATATTTTGCGGTTTTGTTTTGTTTTGTTTGTGACGATATTAAGCCGACGATTTCTCCAAGCCAAAAATATTATGGAAGAGAGTTGGTTCTATTCTTAGATTCTGTTATAACGGCAATGAAACTTTGGGACTTGATAGTACTTGCTTTGCTACAGGTAACAATGTTGAATTTGTATGTTGCGTATTAAATTCACCAATGGGACATTATTTGCTAAAAGATGCTCCAAAGACTGGCACAGGCGATTTGCTTGTAAGTGTACAGGCTATTGAGCCAATTCAAATACCCCAAGTTGGATTGGAAACGGATTCTGAATTCAAAAGGCTCTTAGAAAGACTTATTAAAACTGATTCGCCAAGCAATGAAAAGGAGATAAGTCGTAAAGTTTTTAAATTATACAACTTATCTCTTGATGAACAGAGCTATATAGAAAAGAATTTTACTTAATCTCTACGTAGCCAATAGCTTTACGTTCTTCTGCTGTCAGATTATACAAATCAAACAACAAGGTATCGATTGACTTCGTTTGTTCTATTGTATAATCTGATTGAACGGAATTGACAATCTTTCTGAATTTTTCATTTTGTTCTAATGACACCTGCTTTACAGGTATCTTATCGAAGAAGATTTTGCTTAACTCTCTTGTTCCTCCCTGTAACTCAGGAAAAGAATCGCGGAAACAATATTTGAATAGAGAGGAATTTAGGAAAGCTGTTAAGTATGCCATATTTTGTCCTGTAATAATAAAGCATTTTTGATTGGTCAAAAAGTATGCTTCATCATATACAAAAGGCATATACTTAGTCATATTGGGATAAATGATTTTTGGTTT
>ERZ808278.87-NODE-87-length-78992-cov-4.546664_pt1 | contig 78992 bp, 52 predicted proteins | sample MGYA00521239_ERZ808278 | MGnify/ENA primary metagenome ERZ808278 (study PRJEB31516, sample SAMN03275600) | gut metagenome | biome: mammalia-associated habitat; material: feces | host: Papio cynocephalus | place: Kenya | collected 2012-07-17 ...
CATCGATGGTGATTCACGTAAATCGTCGATATTTGGCTTAAAGGTAAGCCCCATTAATGCCACTTGTGGCTTTCGCTTGTTTTTTAGCTCAAACCTCAAGATTTCATTTTTGATTTTCTCCACGCACCATTCACTTTTGTGGTTGTTCGTTTGACGGGCCTGTGCTATAAGTTGTGCCTCGTCAGGAAAAGCAGATGTAATGAAATAAGGGTCCACCGCGATGCAGTGCCCCCCCACACCACAGCCTGGTTGCAGAATGTTCACACGTGGGTGTTTGTTCGCCAAATTTATCAATTCCCAAACATTGATGCCAGCCTTATCGCAAATAATCGATAATTCGTTTGCAAAAGCAATTTGCACATCACGGCTTGAGTTCTCCACCAGTTTACACATTTCTGCTGTTCGGCAATTGGTCTTGTGAAGCTGACCTTTGACAAAGTGACGATAGAACTTTTCTGCAGCTTCAGCAGAGGCTTTATCTATACCTCCAATCACGCGGTCGTTGTTGACAAGCTCAAAAATCACATTTCCAGGAAGAACCCTTTCTGGGCAGTAAGCGATGTGTATATTCCCTGTCAACTCTGGGCGAGAGGTAAATATTAAGTCTGCCATCTTTTCTGTTGTTCCTACAGGAGAGGTTGACTCTATGATAAACAGGTCATCTTTTTTTAAAAGCGGCAACACCATTTTTGTGGCAGATTCCACGTAGCTAATGTCGGGCTGATGCTGTTCTTTAAATGGCGTGGGCACTACAATGAGGTATACATCGCTCACCTTTGGTTTTGTGTGTGCCACAAGTTTTTTATTTCTCACAGCACTTTGGAGCATATCTGAAAGTCCTGGCTCCACTATGTGGAGTTTTCCATCGTTTGTCATATCCACCACTTGTGGATTGATGTCAACTCCGCACACATCAATACCATGCTGTGAGGATATTATTGCGGTAGGGAGGCCGATATAGCCCAATCCCATAAAACATGCTTTCATTATATTGTCTCTTTCTCGTTTAGTTTGATGTAGTACTATTTTTCGTTGCCATACCCATATCCGTAACCATACCCATATCCGTAACCGTACCCGTACCCATATCCATTTGAGGATGTGTCTATGCCATTGAGCACGAGCATCATATTCTTGTAGCGTTTTTCCGTATAGAATTTTTCGATGTTTGGAAGAATGCTCTTGTCGAGGTGGCCGGAACGAATTACAAAGATAGTCATGTCACAGCTGTTATTGATAATTGAAGCATCAGCCACAATTTCCAACGGAGGACAGTCAATGAATATATAGTCGTAGCGATTCTGAACACTGTTGAGAAGGTGTACAAGTCGCTCATTGAATAAAATCTCGGTAGGGTTTGGCGGAATTGTGCCCACAGGAATAACGTCAAGGTTGCGGTGAGTTTTTCCTTTAACAATGATGCCCTCAAAATTATCAATGTTTTCACTCAAATAGTCGGAAATGCCAATTGGTGGCGTATTTACGAATGTTGAGAGTGAGGCTTTGCGTAAATCAAGGTCGATAGCCAAGATTTTCTTGCCTTTTATTGCAAATGATGTGGCGAGGTTCATACAAATAAACGTTTTACCAGATCCGGCATTTGACGAGGTGAACATAATCCGTTTGTTTTTACCGTCCTTACCTGTAATGAATTCCAAGTTAGTGCGCAGCACACGGAATGCTTCATTAATGGAGTTGCCACTCTTTTCCTGTACCACAATTTTTCTGACATCCTTGGTCTTGATGAACCATCCAAGTATTCCTTTTCGCCTTTTGTAGGAAAGCGGCAGTTCTCCAAGGAAAGGTAACGACAGTGACGACACGTCTTTCCGGTAGCGTATCGTAGTGTCCATATTGCTGACAATGAAAACAATAATCATTGGAATCATCAGCGCTATCACAAAAGCGATGATACCCACATGGGTTTTCACTGGCTTTGTAGGAGATTTGCCCCCAGTAGGAGGATTCAGCATTTTAGTGTTGTAAGCGGTAAAGGCTTTAGAAAGCTGGTTTTCTTCTCTTTTCTGGAGTAGAAACACGTATAGCTGCTCTTTCACTTTCTGCTGTCGCTCCACGCTCAACAAATACTTTTCCTGGTTAGGATTAGATGCAATTTGCGACTTAGTCTGACTTTCACTCGCTTGAAGAGAGGCAATCTTGTCGGTTAAAGTGGCTATCACATTGTCAATGGTGGCATTGATGGCACTTTTAGTAGAAATCAGCGATTTGTCGATATCTTGGACAAGCGGATTAGTTTCACTGCTGTTTGCCACTAAATTGTTGCGTTGAAGCACCATTTCGTTATAGTTGGCTATTTGTTGTGAAATCACCCCGTTATCGATGCCAGAATTGGCAGGAAGCACTTTAAATTTATGGCCATCATTGAGTTGCTTTTTCACATATTTAGCCATAAACAATTGGTTGTCGAGATCAAGAAGCTGCGAGTTGGTATTCTCCACCTTGTTCATATATATGCTTGATGCCTCGTGCAAATCGGGCACCAGGTGCTCACTTTTATATGAAGAGATGTCTTGGTCCACAATGCCGAGTTCCGACTCAATCAAGCGTAATTCTTCATCAATAAATTGTGAGGTGCTTGTGGCTTGTTGGTTAATATCCTCAACCCATTTCTTGTTATACACTTCATAGAGTTTGTTCAGCACATCCTCCGCTCTTTCGGGTGATGCGTCGTCAAGTGAGATGTCAACAACCGATGCCCTATCTTGGTTTAGCTCCACATTTAATTTGTTAGCGTAGTTGTTAGCACAGTCTGCAATGCTGTATTTCGACACATGAATTGGGTCGTCATATTTGCCAATGTATGATTTTGTGGGTGTGATAATAACTTTTCCAAGAGGTGTTTGAATAGGAGTATTAAACCTTCCCTTCACCACTTTCACATTCTCCCCCTCTTTGCTGTTGGAAAAATCATATAGGTCAACTCCGCCATTTCTTATCTTCAAAGTGAACCCCGCATATTGGTCTGGACCCACGTCAGTGAGCACTGCGTTAATTGGCAAATCTTTGCCATAAACCACCTTGTCGTGAAAATGGCCTGGTATGGTATAGTTCATGTCAAGATGAAGCGACTGCACCACCTCCCTCATATAGGTGATCGACTTTAAAGTAATCATCTCGTTCTGAATGTTGGTGCGTGACTTGCCAAAAGCCATGTCGGAGAATTGGCCAAATTCCTTGGAAAGGGAGTTTGAACTGTCCTCATCTTTGATGAGTATCGAAGTTTTCCTCGTATAGGTTGGCGTTGTGGTTAAGATATATAGTACGGCTAAGCCTCCCACAATAATCATTGAGGTAAGGAACCAATGCCATTTACTAATACACAGCGATAGCCACTCTTGCAGTTTTACAAAATCCTCGTTCTGCGTAGTTTCAGTTTGGTGGTATGAGTTGTTTTGTTCCATCAGTTTTTAAAGATGAGTACGCTAATAGTGGTTAGTAACGATGCGGCAGATAGCCACAATGATGGGTTGCTAAACGAAATGCCTAATTCTGTGGCCTCTTTTGCCCTTCTGGTGTTTGGCTCAACGTAAATCATATCGTTTTGCTGTAAATAAAACACAGGCGACGAATACAGTTGGTCGGCATTAGCCAAGTCGATGCGATACACGTTTTGCACTTTACCTTCTTGGCGCATAACCAGCACATTGTCGCGCCGCCCATAAATGGTCAAGTCGCCAGCTTGGCTAAGTGCGTCAAGAATGGTCACCTTGTCGTGGTCAATTACAAATCTGCCGGGATTTTTCACCTCTCCTGTGACAGAAAAATACATGTCACGGAAATCTACGGTGACGGTGGGGTCTTTTAATTTGTCATTGTCGATAAGTGATTTCTTCACAAGTTCTGCCACTTGGCTTCTGGTCAGCCCTTGAATGTGGAGTTTACCCAAATAAGGAAAGTCGATGTCGCCATTCTCATCCACTGTGTAACTCGCAATCGACGATGTAGACAGATTGTTGCTGGACGATGTAGAGCGATAGTGGCCCACAACCTGTAGATTGTAAAGGTAGGCCAAGTTAGGATCTTTGCTGCTCACCAAGATCGACAACCTGTCACCAGGTTGGAGCTTGATGATATTTTCAGTAGCCAGTTCTTTCTTGTCTCCATTCTTCAAGTCTTGGAAATATCCAAGCTGAGGGGTGTGGCATCCTGTCAGTATCAGGCTGGCTGCTAAAGAACATAATAGATTCTTGATTTTCATTTATTCTGAGATTTAATTATTTTCTTTTTGGAGTTTGCGGCACACAGTCATCATCACCAGCATCCAAATAAATACGTCGAATACGAATACGAGGTTCACATTGAAATGGAGCGACAATAGTATTGATGCCGATGTCATAAAAATCGAAAGAACAACAATGATGATCAATGTCGCTCTTTGTGATTTCACGATCGACAATATTATGTGGTGAAGATGTGTCTTGTCGGCTTTAAATGGGTTGCGGTTTTCGTAGAGTCTGCTGATCACCACACGAGCTAAATCAAAGCACGGGACTATCAACGGACAATATGCGACTGCTATGGGGTTTGCACCCATGATGTTATCGGTGTTGTTTGTAATATCAATGCATATCACGCTAACTAAAAAACCAATGAAAAGCGAACCTGTATCCCCCATGAATATTTTATTTTTTTTATCTGGATTTCCAAAAATATTGAAATAAAGAAAAGCAATCAAAGCGCCCATCACAGGAATTGTCACTATCATTACCGCCATCTGTGAATAGGCATACCCTACAATATAGTAGAATCCCAGAAATACAAAACTTAATGCTCCTGCAAGCCCATCTATTCCATCAATGAAATTTATTGCGTTTGTGATAAGCACCACAGTGAACACGGTTATTGCCCAACCTTGATAAATATTTAAGTGATAAAGACCAAAGAGTCCATGGAAATTATTAATCCAGAATCCACTATAGCAAATTAAGAGACCCGCAGAAATCTGGGCTATAAACTTGGTTCGGTAACGAAAACCGATGATGTCATCAAAAAAACCTGTAGCAGAGATGATTAATAAGGCACAGACGCTATACAAAATTAATTTGCAATGTGTACTGAGATATACTGAAAATTTGGAATCTCCACAAAAAGCTCCATATATGCCAGCTAAAATGATTGTAAGAATAGTGGCGGTTGAGATAGCCACGCCACCGAGTCGCGGAATGTTGCCTTTGTGGATTTTACGTTCACTCTGTGTGTCGAAAAGTTTATGTCTATAGGCGAATTTAAGCACAACTCGAGTAGCCGCATAGCAAATGATACAGCTTATAATCAGAGATATGCTTATTATTATATTCATATTTTCACTCTTGGAAGGCAGAATTTTCCCTTTTCAAAAAAACAAAAATATAAAAAATCTGCGAGTTTGACAAATTATTATTTTGTCCCCTATTTTCCAAGCTATATATAAAACAAAATATATAAAACAAAAAGGTCGTGAACATTCACGACCTTAAATCATTGATATAGTGTTTGATGTATTACATCATACCACCCATCCCTGGAGCTGCGGGAGCTGCTGGGGCTTCTTCCTTCTTTTCTGCAATCACACATTCGGTGGTTAAGAACATGCCAGCAATAGAGGCTGCATTTTCCAAAGCCACGCGGGTCACCTTAGCTGGGTCAATAACGCCAGTCTCAAACAGGTGCTCATATTTTTCAGTACGAGCGTTGTAGCCATAGTCACCTTTACTATTGCGAACTTCATTCACTACCACTGCACCTTCAAGGCCAGCGTTATTCACAATCTGACGAAGTGGCTCTTCGATTGCGCGTTTGACGATACGAATACCTGTGGTTTCGTCGTCGTTGTCACCAGTAAATCCCTCAAGAGAGTCGATGCAACGAATGTAAGCTACACCACCACCAGGAACGATACCTTCAGCCACTGCAGCACGGGTAGCACTAAGTGCATCATCCACGCGGTCTTTCTTTTCTTTCATCTCCACTTCACTTGGAGCGCCAATGTAAAGAACAGCCACGCCGCCAGCAAGCTTAGCTAACCGTTCTTGAAGTTTTTCTTTATCGTAAGTTGATTTGGTGGTTTCGATTTGAGTGCGGATTTGTGCCACACGCTCTGCAATCTTTTCCTTATCACCAGCGCCATTCACAATTGTGGTATTTTCCTTATTTACAGAAATCTTTTCTGCAGTACCTAACATATCGATTGTAGCGCTTGCAAGGTTCATACCTTTCTCTTCACTGATAACTACACCGCCAGTAAGGATGGCAATGTCTTCAAGCATTTCTTTGCGGCGGTCACCGAAACCTGGGGCCTTCACTGCGCAAACCTTAAGCGAACCACGCATACGGTTCACAACCAAAGTAGCCAAAGCCTCACTATCAACGTCTTCTGAGATGATAAGTAGTGGACGACCACTTTGCGCAGTCTGCTCCAAAATTGGAAGCATATCCTTCAAAGTGGAGATCTTCTTGTCGAAGAGGAGAATGTAAGGATGCTCCATCTCGCATGACATTTTATCAGCATTGGTCACAAAGTATGGAGAGATGTAGCCACGGTCGAACTGCATACCTTCCACCACGTCAACGTAAGTGTCAGTGCCCTTTGCGTCTTCCACGGTGATAACGCCATCGCGTTTCACTTTCTTCATGGCTTCAGCAATGAGTTCTCCAATCACTGCATCATTGTTGGCGCTTACTCGTGCCACGTTTTCAATTTTGCTGAAATCGTCGCCCACTTCTTGAGCCTGAGCCTTGATGCTTTCCACCACTTTCTTAACAGCCTTGTCGATGCCTCGCTTCAAATCCATTGGGTTAGCACCAGCTGCGACATTCTTCAAGCCTTCATTCACAATAGCTTGTGCTAATACTGTGGCAGTGGTTGTACCATCACCAGCGTCATCGTTAGTCTTGGATGCCACTTCCTTCACGAGTTGGGCGCCAATGTTCTGGAACTCATCTTCAAGCTCCACTTCACGAGCCACACTCACACCATCTTTAGTGATGTGTGGAGCACCAAATTTTTTGTCAAGAATCACATTGCGTCCTTTTGGACCAAGTGTCACTTTCACTGCGTTGCTTAATTGATCAACGCCCTTTTTCAGTTCTTCGCGAGCTTTTATATCAAATTTGATGATTTTAGCCATTTCTTTAAAGATTTAAAAATAAAAAATTATTCTACAATTATAGCCATGATGTCTGACTGACGCATCATGAGCATTTTTTTACCATCTACGTTGATTTCTGTGCCAGCATACTTGCCATAGAGAACTTCGTCGTTAACCTTAACGAACATTTCCTCATCCTTAGTGCCATTGCCGCAAGCGACAACCACACCTTTTAAAGGTTTCTCTTTTGCACTGTCAGGGATGATAATACCGGCAGCTGTGACTTCTTCTGCTTTGGCGGGTTCAATCAGAACACGGTCGCCTAATGGTTTAATTGTCATTTTTGTGTATTTTTAAAGTTTTCAAATTGATTCGTAAAATTCATTTATTGATTTGCATTTTCTGTGCCAGTATAGTCAATGACTTTGCTTGTGACAAATTGTCAGAATTGCAGTAAAAAAGTCATTCTTCCGTCAGTCATATTTTTATTGGCACTTTAATTGCATCAAAAACACCTAAATATAATTATGTGAAATGAAAGATTTATTAAACGATTTAGATAGTGGATTAGAAGCGGAAGCTACCCCACAAATTGGCACAATTTTCGCCGAAATTAAAACAGGAGCGCTGAATGAAGAAAACGTTTCGGCCGATGAAATGAAAGATATGCCAATCCTTGCCTTAAGGAACATGGTTCTCTTCCCCGACATGACGATGCCTGTGGCCATTGGCCGCGCGCAGTCGCTCAGTCTCGTGAATGAGGCCAAGAAGGGCAATCGGCCCATAGCTGTGGTGTGCCAAATAGAGAGCAGTGTGGAATCACCTGGTTTCGACGACCTTTACAAGACGGGTACCGTTGCCGATATAATCAAGATATTAGAATTGCCTGACAACACCATAAATGTCATACTTCACGGACGCTCGCCTTTGCATTTGAATTCGATTCATACAGTTGATCCTTACCTAAAAGGAGATGTGACTCTCCTTCGCGACATCAAGCCACAAGCCGACGATAAAGAGTTCCGTGTGCTAATTTCTTCAATTAAAGAAACCACTAATAAGATTTTGAAAACTCTTGGTGATGGAGCCAAAGAACTTGCCTTCGCTGTTAAAAACATTGATAGCGATGAGTATCTTATTAACTTCTTGGCTACAAACATACCATTTGAACCGATAAAAAAGCAAGGGATTCTTGAAGAACGTGATTTGAAAAAGCGCGCCTACCTACTCTTTGCCGCTTTAAGCAAGGAGGCTCAGCTTGTGGAATTAAAGGCCGATATTGCCTCCCGCACACGTGAAGACCTTTCGCAGCAACAGCGTGAGCATTTTCTGCAACAGCAAATCCGTACCATACAAGAAGAATTAGGCAATGGCGATGATGATATCCAAACTCTTTATCAACGCTCACAAGAGAAAAAATGGAGCGAGCCGGTTCGCTTACAATTTGAAAAGGAACTCAAAAAACTTGAACGATATAATCCTCAATCGCCCGACTATTCGGTTCAGTACAGTTATCTTGACAACTTGCTTTCCTTGCCATGGAATGAAGGCACAGATGATAACATTAACTTGAAAAAAGTGGCTGCGCAACTAAAGAAGGACCACTATGGCCTTGAGAAGGTGAAGGAGAGAATTCTTGAACACCTTGCTGTGCTTAAACTGAGGGGCGACCTTAAAGCCCCAATTCTTTGCCTCTATGGTCCTCCTGGTGTTGGTAAAACGTCGTTGGGACGTTCTATCGCCAAATCTATCAATCGTAAATATGCTCGGATTTCGCTCGGCGGCTTGCACGATGAGTCGGAAATTCGAGGTCATCGTCGCACATACATTGGCGCAATGCCAGGTAGGATTCTTCAAGCTATAGCTAAATGCGGTTCGAATAATCCTGTGGTAGTGCTTGATGAAATTGACAAAGTGGGCAATGATTTCAAGGGAGATCCTTCATCCGCTCTGCTTGAAGTTCTCGACCCTGAACAAAACTCGCATTTCCACGACAACTATATAGATATTGATTATGACCTGTCGAAGGTGATGTTTATTGCCACAGCCAATTCCTTGCAGACTATTTCACAACCATTGCTCGACAGAATGGAGATAATCGAGATAAATAGCTATACACAAGAAGAAAAGGTGGAAATTGCCACACGCCATCTGCTTCCAAAGCAACTGGAAGAAAATGGGTTTAAACCCAAAGAAATCACTATATCTAAGCCGTCAATTGCAAAAATTGTCAAAAATTATACTCGTGAAAGTGGCGTGAGAGATTTGGAGAAGAAAATTGGCGCAATTTTAAGGAAAATTGCTTGTAAAAAAGTGAGCGGATGTGACTACCCCACCATTATTACCCCACCTTTAGTTGAGGATTTGTTGGGCACGCCGAAATTTATAACTGAAGAATATGAAGGTAACGACTACGCTGGAGTTGTGACAGGCTTGGCGTGGACCGCAGTTGGAGGCGAGATCCTGTATGTCGAGTCGTCGCTTTCTCCTGCAGGCAAAACGGGCGACAAACTCACTTTGACTGGCAATTTGGGGGATGTGATGAAAGAGTCGGCGATTATTGCCATGCAGTATATTAAGGCACATGCTATCGACTGGAATATTGATCAGAGCATGTTTGACACCAACAATGTGCATATCCATGTGCCTGAGGGAGCCATTCCAAAAGACGGACCATCAGCCGGCGTCACAATGGTAACCTCTTTAGTGTCTTCATTTACAAAAAGAAAGGTAAGAAGTAAGATTGCCATGACTGGTGAAATCACTTTACGAGGCAAAGTGCTGCCCGTTGGTGGTATAAAGGAGAAGATTTTAGCGGCAAAACGTGCAGGTATCACCGACATCATCCTTTGTTCGCAAAACAAGAAGGACATAGATGACATAGAGCCTAAATATATTAAAGGTCTCTCTTTCCATTACGTGGAATGTATAAAAGATGTGCTTGATTTTGCGCTTCTTGAAGAGTTGGCCACTAAGTAATAAATATTATTGTTTTATAAGCATAGAGTTTCTGTCCCAAAATGCAGGAGCTCTTTTTATTTATACAAGAAATATTGTTTATTACTGAAAAAAATATTAATTTTGGAATGACAAAAAACTATACACATTATTTATTAAATTTATTAACTAATTAATTTTTCTGAACATGAAGAAAAAATTGCTACTCGTTTCGGCAATCATGCTGAGTGTGAGCAGTTTGATGGCACAATCAAAAGCTACAAGTGAGCCAAGATTGTTTATCAAATCTTCTCAAAGCCTTATGGCTCCTGTTTGGTCACCTGACGGAAGTAAAATTGCCGTCACAGGCGACAACTTCATTGGTATTTGGGTTGCAAATGCCGATGGATCAAATCTTCAACAAGTATCCACCGCTTTAGGTGCGGGCTATAAAATGAGCTGGATAGATGCGTCCAACATTGTTTCTACCCCTTATTCTGTGGAAAACAATATGCGTATGGTACGCGTGGAAAATGTGAATGTTCAATCTGGGAAAATACAAGAAGTGGCTCCAGGACAGCACAATTTCCTTAGATCTAAAGTAATGAAAGCTGGCAACATCCTTCAGATTATGGTTGACCAGCCTGCAGAAGCAACCAAACTTATTCCTGCTCTTTCAAAATTTGCCGGTAAGATGGTGCTTAACCCCACACTCTCACCTGATGGGAAGAAGATTGCTTTTCAAATCGTGAGCAACGGACTTTTTGTTTGTGATGTAGATGGCTCTAACCTTAAATCGTTTGGCAAGGGCTCTCATGCGTCATGGGCTCCAAACAGCAGAGACTTAGTGTTCGCGCGTCTGCAAGACAATGGTGAACGTTTCACTCAGTCCGACATTTTCTCTGTTAATGTAGAAACAGGCGTTGAAAACAACTTGACGCCTAATAGCGATGTAATTCCTGTCACACTGTCGGTATCTCCAGATGGCACTAAGGTGGCATTTGACAACGATGCTGATGGCAATATTTATGTTATTGATATAAAATAAGGTAAATCATGAAAGATTATAAGAAAAATATTATGATTGCCGCATTGGCATCAATGGCATTTGGCGGCGGAGCTCAAGCTCAAGAAATTACTAAACAAAATTGGGGCACATTCAAACTTTGGATTGACCCAGGACACTCCGGACGTGAAAATTCTGGCCTTTACAGCTATACAGAAGCAGAGAAAACCCTACGCGTAGGTTTAGCTACACGTGCTTTCCTCTTCAAATACACCACCGCAGATGAAACCACCATCAAAATGACTCGTGAGGACGATCAGGCTAACGTGGATTTGGATGAGCGATCAGATATGGCCAACGCTTGGGGCGCAGATTTCTTTTACTCAATCCACTCTGATGCTGGGTCTCCCTCTAAAAACTCTACCGTATTTTTGTTCGGCGGATGGAAATTGAATGGCAATTATATTGAAAAAACGCCTAATGGTGGTAAGAAGATGGGCGACATCATGTGCCCTAACCTTACAGGTGTGATGTATGACACCGAAACACGCGGCAACTACTACGATCGTGTTTTCTATAATGGCGACATTGACACGCATGAAAATCAATATCCTTATCTTTCTGTTAACCGTCGCACCAACATGGCCTCAATCCTGAGCGAAGGAGGTTACCACACACTTCCTATGCAGCAGGCACTGAACATGAACGACAGCTACAAGCGATTGGAAGGATTTGCCACTGCACGTTCTATTATGGAATATAGAGGAATCACCCGTCCCGACAAGGTGCTTTTGGCTGGCGTTGTTACTAACTCTGAAAATGGTCAGCCTATTGACAATGTTTCTGTGACTGTTAATGGCAAAACCATTGTTACCGACTCTTATGAGTCGCTGTTTAGCAAGTATGTAAAGAATCCTAACCTTGTACACAACGGTTTCTTCCTTTTCGAAGACGACTTAACTCCTGGCCAGGAGGTTACAGTTTCTTATAAGGCCAATGGATTTCCTGAAGAAACAAAAACTGTCACCCTCAAGAGCGATCCTCAAGGTCTTTCTGGCGACAATGTAACATGGGCTAATATTGCTCTCACCTCTAATTCTCCAGCACAGGTGTCAGGCGTAAGCGTGACTAATCCTGATGCAGTCAGCACTCTTGAAGACATCGTGCTGACCTTCTCACGCAATATGAATAGAGCTTCTGTGGAACAAGCCTTCTCGATCAACAATAACGGAAAGGTTACACTTTCATGGGATAATGACTATACTCTGCGCATCAACCCCAAGCAACTTCTCGATGATATGGACTACACCATCACTATCGATGGCTCTATTGCGAAAAATTCTCAAACCAACCAATTCCTCGATGGTAACAAGGATGGCGCAGAAGGTGGCAACTATGTGTTCAGTTTCACCACCAAGCCTGCCGATGTAGAGGCGCCTTATGTGGCAAGCACGACTCCAGAAGCAAACTCTACAATGAAATACACTATTCGTCCTGTGATTCGCGTTGAGTTCAATGAACAACTCATGTGGAATGAAGACGATGTGCAAGGCGATGAAGTCATAGTTACCGATAAGAATGGCGTAGTGCAAACCGGACGTCTTACTCATGCAGTAGTTAGGGGTGCCTCAGTGCTCCACTTCTATCTAGACAAAGACCTTGAACTTGACAAGTGCTACAAGGTGGCTGTTAAAGGTGGTTTCAAAGACCTTTCAGGCAATGTGAGCAAAGGTTATGTATTTAAGTTCTTGTCTGAATATCGCTCTGTTAAATCAAGTGGCGTGATTGATGCCACTGAGAATGTAAATGACTGGTTCTCTCCAGGTGGATCTGGCTCATCAAAAGGCTTTACTCAGATGGAAGACCAAACAATGGAGGCTTCTACTTTTGTGAGCAATCCAAGTCAAGCTTCATCATTCAAGATTCACTATGAGTTCGACCCTGAAACTACGGCTGCTTATTGGGGACTCCGCTGTTATAAAAAGAATGGCGCCAAATATTATTCAGACGGCAAGGGCGCTATTATCCAGGCCTATGTTTATGGTGATGGTTCTCACAACTGGGTAGGCCATGGCGTTCGCGACCGTTCAGACGGCGCTACTGTAAAACGTTACACCAAGCAGCAGATGAATCGAGGCTGGGAGATGGTTGCCTATGATGTGAACAATGACCAAAACGAAATCGTGTCAGGTGAAAAAACATTAGTGGAAGGCCTTTGGCAATACGATGCATTCTGGATTTGGCGTGGTCAGGTTGCCGACTTCGAAGATGAAGATCCCGACGATCCTTCACAAGCCTGGACCGGCGATATTTATTTTGATGAGTTGAAATATGTTCACTATAACAATGAGGAACAGCATGCGACACTCGACGACATCATTATTACTTCCGTTGATGAAATTGAGTCAAGCAACATTACAATTGCCACTTCAAACAACGCAATCAATGTTATTGCTCCAGAGGCAATCTCTAAAGTGTATGTGTATGCAATGAATGGCGTTACCGTTAGTGCTACAGCTCCATCTGCAATGAGCGCGACTATCTCTACCGCCAGCTTTGCGCCTGGTGCCTATGTGGTGAAAGTTGTAACCAACAATAAAACTGAAGCAAAACGTATTCTTGTTAAATAATTACTAACACGAATATACTTATAATCAAAGGAGGCTGTGTCATAATTACGACACAGCCTCTTTGCTTGTATAAAATAGGATAATGTGCTATTGCTGGTAAATGTCTTGAATAATTAATCCAGCAAGGGTGAAGCCGAAAATAGCAGTAATATGTGCCAATGTGCCATTCACTTGTTTCTTTTTTGCATTCAATTCATCGCTTGCCAAATCAGCCTCATTTTTGTTGTATCGTGAAAAGTCGATTGTTTCTTTGTTTACACCTAAGTTTGGCAATACTTCCTCGCTATATACACAGAGAATTTTTTTCCCAGGCTTTTGTTTAGCCCTTTTCATCTTTTTTCTGAGCACCCCCCCTAATGGGCATCCCCTAACCTTCCAAAACTCTGCCACGCTGATTTTACTGGGATCAATCTTTAGAGCCGCCCCCATCGACGAGAACACTTTTGCATTTACTGGTGCCTGTTGCTGAGGTTTTTCTCCGTCTTTTATTCCCCATGAGCCATTAGTGGCATTGAGCAGCAGTGCGCATTTGTCACGTAGGGAATCGATGCAGTCAACAATGTAGTCATATTTCTCAAGTTGGAATAGAGCGTTTGTCTCTTGTGTGTAAACTTGCTGTAAGGCAGTGATTCTTGCCTCTGGATTGATTTCTAATAACCGTTCCTTAAGCACATCGACTTTCACTCTTGAAATCGTTTTGGTCGTGGCCATTAATTGCCTATTCACATTTGATTCAGCCACACGGTCACAATCCACAATTGTCAGTTGCTTTACACCAGACCTAATTAAACTTTCGGCACACCACGAACCTACACCACCTACCCCAAAAATAATAACTCGTATAGATTGTATTGAGTTAAAAATCTTGTCGCCTACAAGTAGTGACACTCTATTGAATATATCCATGATAATAAGCAAATTGGTTATAAAAAAAGCTTGAAATCCATATTTGAATTTCAAGCTATAAAAATAATTAGTAGTGATACTGGGAATCGAACCCAGATTACAAGATTGAGAATCTTGCGTCCTAACCGTTAGACGATACCACCAATCACATTGCAAAGGTAGTACTTTTTCTTGAAACCACAAAACTTTTTCGCTATTTCTTTTTTTTGTAATTTTGTATAAAATATAAATGAATTGTATGGCAAATCTTCTGCAAGTAGAGAATCTTACAAAATCTTTTGGCGTAAATGCCTTGTTTTCAGATATCAATTTCACCATCAATGAGGGTGAAAAGGTAGGACTAATCGCAAAAAATGGTACCGGCAAGTCAACTTTACTATCCGTCATTTCAGGAATCAATACACCTGACAGTGGCAATATCATATACAAGAACGACGTCACCATTGGATTTCTCCAGCAGATGCCCTATTTCGAACCACTGATGTCTGTCATCGACACATGTCTTGTAGGTGATGATTCTCAGTCAAAAGCTATCCGCAGATATGAGATTGCTTTGAGCAATGGTGATACGAATGAAATCACTGAAGCGATTCAAGATATGGATATGGCGCTTGCATGGGATTATGAAGAAAGGTTTAAGCAAGTGCTGTCGCAACTTAAGATCGATGATTTTAATCAAAAAATCTCAAGTTTGTCTGGTGGTCAGATCAAGCGTGTGGCTTTGGCTAAAATCTTGATTAGCTCGCCACAATTTTTGATATTAGACGAACCTACTAATCATCTCGATATAGATATGATTGAGTGGCTTGAGTCGTATTTGACAAGAAGCAAAATCACATTACTGATGGTGACCCATGACCGCTATTTTTTGGATAAAATATGCTCACGAATTCTTGAACTTGATCAGCACAGTGTTTTTGATTACAACGGCAACTATAAGTATTACCTTGAAAAACGGGCAGAAAGAATTGAGGCTCAAAATTTAGCGGTTGAAAAGGCTCGAAATCTCCTGCGTACAGAAATAGAATGGATGCGCCGTCAGCCTCAGGCTCGCGCTCATAAGGCACAATACAGAATCGACGCTTTTTATGACTTGAGAGAGCGAGCACAGTCATGCGCTGAAAATGCCGAAGTGGTTCTTAATGTTCGCTCAGGCTATATTGGTAAAAAAATTTTTACCGCCCACCATGTTTCTAAGGCTTTTGGCGATAAAGTGATTCTTAACGACTTTAACTATACATTCTCAAGATATGAGAAATTGGGTATTGTTGGCGACAACGGTGTAGGAAAATCCACATTTATCAAACTTTTATTGAATAGGATGCAACCCGACTCTGGAGAATTTGAAATTGGTGAAACCGTTCAATTTGGCTATTACAGTCAGGAAGGTATTCATTTTGATGATGGCAAAAAAGTGATTGATGCTATTAGAGATGTGGCAGAACACATATATTTTGATGAAAAGAACCATTATTCTGCATCACAGTTTCTGAATACGTTTTTGTTCTCTCCTACTGACCAGCAAAAATTGATATCAAAACTTAGTGGAGGTGAAAAACGTAGGCTTTATTTGGCAATGGTGCTGATGAAGAAACCGAACTTCCTGATACTCGACGAGCCGACGAATGACTTGGATATACAAACTCTTGAAATTCTTGAGGACTATTTGAGTAAATTCACGGGGTGCTTGATAGTGATAAGCCACGACCGCTTTTTCATGGACCGCTGCGTGGACCATACATTCGTTTTCTTGGGCGAAGGCGTGATAAAAGATTTCCCTGGCAACTATAGTGAATATCGTGATTGGAAAGAAGCCCATGACAAGGCCGAGGCTCAGGAAAATAAGCAAAAAATGCAGCAGGCCAAGGGGAGCTACCGCAGGCCAAGCAGAGATTACTCTAATAAACTCACATATAATGAAAAGAGAGAGCTGTCGGAATTGTCCCAATCAATTGAAAAGCTATCAAAAGAAAAGAAAGAATTAGACGATATATTTAATAGTGGCAATCCGATTACCGACATTGAAGAGAAAGCTAAAAGGTATCAAGTAATCAAAGACAAACTCGACTATATGGAGATGAGATGGCTTGAGTTAAGCGAAAAGGAACAGTAAAAGTAAAAATGCTTCACTATAAATTAGCAAAAGCCCCAGATTTGAATAAATAATCAGTTCTGGGGCTTTTGTCATGGAGTTTGATAGAGGAACTTATCCGCAGCGAGAGGTCCCACAGTTGGTGCAAATTAGGCAACCTTCTTGATATATTAAAGTTTCTTGACCACAGTTCGGACAAACTAAGCCGTTAGCCTTCTCTCCATTTGGCAAATATTTTTTCAGTGCTCTCTCAACGCCCACTTTCCAAGTGTTGATTGACTGGTTGTCGAGTTCAAGACTGCCTACCAGTTTAATTACTTGCGCGATGGGCATCTGGTATCTAAGCACACCCGATATCAGCTTCGCATAGTTCCAAAATTCGGGATTAAATTTCTCCGACAGTCCTTCAATAGTGGTTTTGAAACCACGTTTATTCACAAACTGAAAATCATAGCGCTTTTGTCCATTTTCATCAATTACTTTCACGATCTTGCCTTTGTGAACAGATTTTGGGCAGAATATTCCTTCATCATCATCAGCAATACCGGTGAAAATTTCATAAGGTTTACCATCAATGAGGCCTATGAATGCAATCCACTTTTCTTTATTATTTTGGAAGCGCACCACATCTGCGTCGAGTTCAATAGGGCGTTTGTGTGTAACAAAGCTATTTTCAACCTCTTTAACGCTCTCTGGCTTTGGCATTTTTTTCTTTTCACTCTTAAGTGAGAGCAAGACGCCAGACCGCGAACCGTCGCGATAAACGGTGCAGCCTTTACACCCCGACTTCCATGCTTCTACATAGAGCTGATTGACCATATCTTCCGAAACGTCATTTGGCAAATTTATGGTCACGCTGATGGAGTGATCTACCCATTTTTGTACAGCTCCTTGCATTTTTACCTTGTTAAGCCAATCCACATCATTAGACGTGGCTTTATAATATGGTGATTTTCCGACAATCTCATCGATTTGTTCTTGTGTATAGTCGTCCTTAATTTCTATGCCTTTGGTCTTCATCCATGTGATGAACTTTGGATGATACACGATATATTCTTCAAAAGAATCACCTGATTCGTCCACAAAATCTACTCTCACTTCTTTGTCGTTGGCGTTGACTTTGCGTCTGCGCTTGTAAACGGGAAGAAATACAGGCTCTATGCCTGAAGTGGTTTGTGTAAGGATGCTGGTAGTTCCTGTAGGGGCAATTGTTAAGCAGGCGATATTGCGTCGGCCATACTTTTTCATTAGTTCGTAGAGCTCTTCATCCTCTTTTCTTATGCGTAAAATGAAGGGATTTTTCACTTCGCGTTTATAATCGAAGATTGGGAAAGCGCCACGTTCTTTTGCCATTATTACAGAACTTCTGTATGCCGCAAGCGCCAACGACTTGTGGACTTTAACAGAAAAGTTAGTAGCATCATCAGTTCCATAGGTGAGCCCCATGGCTGCTAACATATCCCCTTCTGCTGTCGTTCCAAGCCCAGTCCTACGTCCTTGAAGCGTTTTTGCTTTAATTTTTTTCCAAAGGTTCAGCTCTGTACCTTTCACTTCATCGGTTTCTGGATCTGTCTCAATTTTTGAGATGATTTTATCAATTTTCTCCATCTCAAGGTCTATGATATCATCCATTATACGCTGTGCATACATCACATGTTCTTTGAATTTGTGGAAGTCAAATTTAGCCTCGGTGGTATACGGATTTTCTACGTAGGAGTATAGATTGATGGCCAGTAATCTGCAACTGTCGTAAGGACATAGTGGTATTTCTCCACATGGATTGGTAGAAACAGTCTTAAAGCCATGGTCTGCATAACAGTCTGGCAATGATTCACGAATAATTGTATCCCAAAAAAGAACGCCAGGCTCTGCGCTTTGCCATGCGTTATGAATAATTTTATTCCAAAAATTCTTAGCCTTTATTGTTTTCTGAACTGTAGGATACTCTGAGTGTATTGGATATTGCTGCAAATAGTCTCCATCGTTGATTGCCGCGTTCATAAAAGCATCGTCGATTTTTAGCGAGACATTTGCACCAGTGATTTTCCCTTCTGTCATTTTTGCATCAACAAAGGCTTCTGAATCTGGATGCTTTACGCTTACTGTCAGCATTAAAGCTCCTCGACGGCCATCTTGAGCCACTTCTCTTGTCGAGTTGGAGTATCGTTCCATAAAAGGCACGAGGCCAGTGGAAGTGAGGGCGGAATTGTGAACCTCTGTGCCTTTCGGACGCAAGTGTGACAGGTCATGCCCCACTCCACCACGGCGTTTCATTAGCTGTACTTGTTCTTCATCCGTTTTGATAATTCCACCATAGCTATCAGGGTCGCCATCCAGTCCTATGACGAAGCAATTGGATAGAGAACTTAGTTGCAGGTTGTTGCCAATGCCAGCCATTGGGCTACCTTGTGGAACAAGGTAACGGAAATGGCTCATTAGGTCAAATATCAGCTGCTCGCTTAACGGATTTGCGTATTTCATTTCAATCCGCGAGATTTCTTTCGCAATCCGCTTGTGCATATCATCAGGAGTTAGCTCATAATAATTTCCTTTAGCGTCTTTTAAGGCATATTTTGTAGCCCATACCCTGGCTGCAAGCTCGTCGCCATCAAAATATTTTTTTGAAGCCTCAAAGGCTTCTTCGTAAGTGTATTTCATAATTATTCCGATATAAACAGAAATTGGTTACCAAATGGATACGCGGTCGGCTTCTTCTCTATACATTGGATCGCCTGACTTGATATCGAATGCATTAAAGAAGGAATCTAAATTACGAAGAGCAACGTTCACTCGGTTTTTTCCAAGTGAATGAGGATCAACTTTGGTGCGACGCAGAATTTCTTCTTTAGTGATGTTGGCTGCCCACACATTGGCGTAACTTAAATAAAAACGCTGGTCGGGAGTGAAGCCATCAATGAGTGTGTTGCATTTTCCTTGTTCAGTTTTTTTGAAAGCAGCGTAAGCCACACGCAAACCGCCATGGTCGGCTATGTTTTCTCCCATAGTGAATGCTCCATTGGCATGAACGTCGTCTGTCACTATTTCTGCGCTATATTGAGCACCAAGTTTATCGGCTAGTTTTTGAAACGCTTTGGCGTCGTCTGCTGTCCACCAGTCAACCATATTTCCATTCTGGTCAAAATTTCTACCTTGATCATCAAATCCGTGGGTCATCTCATGGCCAATCACCACACCGATCGCGCCATAGTTGCAGGCGTCATCAGCGTCGGGATTGAAATATGGACTTTGCAGAATACCAGCGGGGAAGCAAATCTCATTGGTAGATGGATCGTAGTAAGCATTTACCGTCTGGGGTGTCATTTGCCATCTGTCTTTATCCACAGGTTTCCCTAACTGTGAATAACTGAATTCCGCCTCATGATTCTTCATAGCCTTCACATTCTCCCAATAGCTTCTTTCGGTATCAATTTCCACTTTGCTGTAATCACGCCACTTGTCTGGATAACCGATTTTCACAGTAAAGCTGTTGAGCTTGACAAGGGCGTTCACTTTTGTCTTTGGGCTCATCCATGTTAGGGCTGCAATTCTTTCTCCGAGAGCTATTCGCAAGTTGTCCACGAGTGTTTGCATCTTCTTTTTAGAGTCGGCGGGGAAATATTTCTCTACATATAATTGTCCCACAGCTTCACCAAGAAGAGTGTTAGGCACATTTAATGATCTTTTCCAGCGAGGTTGCATCACTTTTTTCCCGGACATTGATTTTGAATAAATATCAAAATTTGCCTCAATGAAGGCATCGCTTAGATAAGGTGCAGCGGCGTCAACATATTTAAATAGGAGATAGTCTTTGATTTCGCTTTCTTTCAAAGTGGCAAACAATTTGTTTACTTCCTTAATGAAATCAAGTTGCGATACACACACGCGTTCCACATTGTTTAATCCAAGACTTGCGAAATATCGCTTCCATTCAAAGTTTGGATACTCGGATTGAAGCTGTGATAAGGTTAAGATATTGTATTGCTTGCTATAGTCCCTTTGCTCCTCTCTGGTCATAGCTGATAGTGCCAAGGCCTTTTCCACCTTCATTACTGTTTCTGTCGCTTTTTTTGCATCGTTTTTCTTATAACCAATAAAGGTGAAAAGTTTGTTGATATATTCGTTATATGCTTTGCGCACATTTTTTGTGTTAGCATCATCTTCGATGTAATAATCTCTGTCGCCCAATCCCATACCAGACTGTTGTATGTAAAGCAGATTCACGTCAGAATTTTTCAAGTCAGCCATTACGCCGCTGTCGAAAAATGGCGAAGCGATGCCTTTGTGAAGAAATGCTATCACATTGGGTAAGTTGGCTTTCTTCATTCCTTTTATGAATGAAATATCTTTCAGCAATGGTTTATAACCTTCTGCATTCAGTCGGGTGCTATCCATTCCCATATTGAAAATGTCACCCACTTTTTGGGCAAGCGATCCTTTCTTGTTTTTCTGCTTGCTTAGGCTCACAATGAGATTTTTAAGTTGTTCTCTGCCGTTTTCTGCCATCTGGTCGAATGTGCCAAATCGTGCATATTGTGGGTCAAGTGGGTGCGCCTTCATCCAGCCACCGCAGGCATATTGGTAAAAATCGGTGCCAGGCGATGTGGTTAAGTCTAAATTGTTTTTGTCCACTCCTTTGTCGAGGCTGCCTGCATTCATTGTAATAGCAGCCATTAATGCCATAGTGGCGATAAATGATTTCTTCATATTTAATTAAGATTAATTGTTGCTTTTTATTTTTTCAAGTTCTTCATTAGCGTCTTCCCAATCCATCATAGTGGATTCTAATGTGTCGTTTAGTTCTTTGTGCTTTGTATATACACTTGTATCCGGGGTCTGACCTAACGATAGTTCTTGTTCAATGTCTTTGATTTCACGCTCAAGGGAGCTAATCTTGTTCTCTAATTCTTTTATTCGCTTTTCTGCTCTTTTTATCTTTTTCTGTGCCTCTTTTTGTTCTTGATACGAAAGTTTTGACGCACTAATCAGTTCTTTTTTATTAACCTTTTTCTCTGTTTCGTCTTTTTTTTCAAGCTCTTGAAGGGTATTAAGTTTCTTATATTCAAGGAACTCATATATGCCACACAAGTGCTCTTTTACCACTCCATTGCCAAATTCATAGACCTTTTCCACAAGGCCATCAAGAAAGTCACGGTCATGCGAAACCACAATCACGGTTCCTTCAAAGTCTTTAAGTGCATCTTTGAGCACATCCTTTGTGCGTATGTCGAGATGGTTAGTGGGCTCATCGAGTATCAACAAATTCACAGGCTGTAATAAAAGTTGTATCATAGCCAACCTACTACGCTCTCCGCCAGATAGCACTTTCACTTTTTTGTCGGAAGCGTCACCTCCAAACATGAATGCTCCTAATATGTCGTTGATTTTGGTGCGTATCTCGCCGGTTGCAACATTGTCGATAGTATCACGAACAGTGATTTCTCCATTCAGAAGCATGGCTTGGTTCTGTGCAAAATAACCGATTTTCACATTGTGCCCTATTTTTAATTCGCCTTCGAAAGGAATTTCGTTCATTATACACTTCACGAGTGTTGACTTGCCGGCACCGTTCTTGCCGACAAACGCCACTTTCTCTCCGCGTTTAATAGTAAAAGTGCAATTATGAAACACATTGTGTGAGCCAAAAGATTTCGACACGCCATTGGCAATGACAGGATAGTCGCCCGACCTTGGTGAAGGAGGAAATTTCAAGCGCAGACGAGAGTTGTCCACTTCGTCTATTTCTATTCGCTCTATCTTTTCTAACTGCTTAATTCGGCTCTGCACCTGTACTGATTTAGTAGGTTTATACCTGAACTTTTCAATAAACTCCTCGGTGTCATGAATCATTTTCTGCTGATTCTCGTATGCTCTTTTCTGCTGTTCCACCCTTTCCTTCCTTAATTCGATAAAGTGAGAGTAGTTCACATTATAGTCGTAAATTTTTCCGCACGAAATCTCAATTGTTCGGTTTGTTACATTGTCGATAAATGCTTTATCGTGAGAAACTAAAACCAGCATATTCGACTGCGTTTTTAAAAAGGTTTCCAGCCACTCAATAGATTCGATATCTAAGTGGTTAGTCGGCTCATCGAGCAGCAGCACATCTGGGCGTTGGAGCAAAATTTTAGCAAGCTCGATACGCATTCTCCATCCTCCACTGAACTCATGAGTAGGACGGTCAAAGTCTCTTCGTTCAAAGCCTAAACCTAATAGCGTTTTCTCTATATCAGCTTCATAGTTTTCGCTTTGATACATGGTACGCAAGTCGTTTTTATGTGTCAATTTATCAATCAAGTGCTGATAGCTTTCTGATTCGTAGTCGGTGCGGTTGGCAAGCTCTTCATTCAGCTCATCTATTTGTCTGTCAATATCATCCACATGGCTGAACGCCTTCCTTACCTCCTCTTTAGCAGTGCAATCATCTGTTAGATTCATCGTTTGGGGAAGATAACCAATTGTTATGTCGGTTGGACGCGACACTTGACCAGTGGAGGGGCTTTGAATACCAGCTAAAATTTTAAGCAGTGTGGACTTGCCAGCCCCATTCTTGCCGACCAATGCTATTTTGTCTTTCTTGTTGATAACAAAACTCACGTTGTCGAACAACGTTTGAGCGCTAAATTCAACCTTTAAGTTCTGTACGGAAATCATATCTGCAAAGTTACGAAAAAAGCTCCAATAGATTTAATTGGCACACTTAAATATCACCTATATTTGCTACCTTTGCATACATGATTAGCGACTTGAAACTATATTGTGCGCCTTTACAAGGGTTTACAGATTGTGTTTGGCGTAACACTCATGCGGAGGTTTTCGGTGAGCATATAGATATATATTATGCTCCATTTATGCGAATAGTGAATGGTGTAATACCATCTCGCGATATTAAAGACATTATACCAGAAAATAATACCACCCATATTCAGCCACAGATCATTGCATGCAAACCAGAAGATGCGGTAAGGATGGCTTTAGTTATCAAAAAATATTGTTATCACAGCGTAGATATCAATTTAGGCTGTCCGCATCCACCCATTGCGCAGAAGAAGAAAGGCTCTGGAATTCTTCGATATCCTGCTGATTGTGAAGCATTACTGAAGGCTTTGTCAGAAATCCAAGGTTTGTCTTTTACTATTAAGATGCGATTAGGCTATGATGAACCTACTCAATGGAGGGATATTTTGCCTTTATTCGAAATTATATCTCCGAAAGAAATCGTTGTTCATCCCCGTATTGGAAAAGACTTATATAGTGGTGAAATAAATTTCGAGCAATTTTTGACATTTTATCAAGAGTGCCCCTACCCCTTAATTTATAATGGCGATTTGCACAATCGAGAACAAATCTTGCGATTGAAGGAAAAGTGCCCAGGACTGACAGGCGTAATGGTCGGGAGAACACTGGTTTCATATCCAGACTTTTTCGAGGTTAAATATTCCACAGCCAAACTCAGACTTTTCCATGATTTGCTTTTTGAACGGTATAGCCATAAACTATTAGGTGGTGAACATCAGTTACTGATGAAGATGAAAACGTTATGGGGGATGATGTTACCATACACTGACAAAAAATCGCGAAAGTTAATTAAAAAGAGTTCAAGTATTCATTCGTATCAAATAGCTGTAAACTCATTATTTAAAAACATGATTTGAAGTGATTGTTATTACATATTAAAATTACATATTTAAATAGAAATCATGGCAGAGTGCCACATACTGATCAGAAAATGAACCATCCTCATTTAGTATGTGAAGTACAGAACTAAATGTAGCGTTTTTCTCTTTAGAGATTTCCCATAAGCATCGTTTTGCTTTTTTCCCAGGTTTAGTGAAAACGTATGTTTTTTTAGATATGTACATTAGATTGTCTTCGCATAATTTGGCAATATCATTCTCTGCATCACATGGAGTTATCATACTTAATTTGCCACGCTCTGTGAGAAGTGGTATTGTAGCACCAAACAATTGCTCAAGGCTCAATTCTACATTATGTCGAGCATTTTGTCGGCTTTTTTCTGGCGCGAGTATGCCATTGTCGAAAAAAGGCGGATTAGACACAATTATGTCATACTTCTTTTGAGGCTTAAAATATTTGAAGTCGGCAACACTTGGAAATATTCTATCAGACCATGGTGAATTCGTAACATTTTTCCATGCTTCGTCAATTGCATATTCATCAATGTCAATGCAATCTATGATGCAATGCGCATTTCTTTGCGCTATCATAAGCGCTATTACGCCACAGCCCGTGCCCACATCAAGCGCTCTTGTGGCATCACTCACATCACACCATGCGCCAAGGAGCACGCCATCCGTACCTACTTTCATGGCGGTTTTATCGTTTAAAACTGCAAATTTTTTGAAACGAAAAATTTTCTCTCTAGACATATAAAGGAATAAAAAAGCAGGAATGGTTTTGACGCCATTCCTGCAGAGTATTTCAAGCGTAGTTTAATATTCATCCCATGATTTAATTTCAATCTCATCGATTGAGTGATCACAAAAAGCATCGATATAGGCACTCGCTAAGCGTGCATTTGTGATCAATGGAACATTCAAATCCACAGAGGCACGGCGTATCTTATAGCCATTGGTCAGCTCATTGCTTGTGAGGTTTTTAGGAATGTTCACCACGAAGTCGATCTGTTTTCTGTGAAGAAGTTCCAATGCCTGTGGCTCTTTGTCGGCCTCACTTGGCCAATAAACTTTAATGGCAGGTATGCCGTTGTCGTTTAAGTACTGATGTGTTCCTGATGTTGCGTAAAGTTGGTAGCCTTTCTTATGCAGTTTCATCGCAGAGTCAAGCAAGTCTGCTTTTTGCTTTGCCGACCCCGTACTAAGCAAAACGCCCTTTTTAGGAATTCTGTAGCCTACAGAAAGCATTGAAGTCATAAGTGCTTCTGATGTGGTTTCGCCTAAGCAGCCTACCTCACCAGTAGATGACATATCCACGCCTAATACTGGGTCGGCGCCTTGCAGACGCGAGAAGGAGAATTGCGAAGCCTTTATACCCACATAGTCAAGGTCAAACACATTGCTGTTTGGCTTCTCCACAGGTATGCCAAGCATCACTTTTGTAGCCAAGTCTATAAAATTAATTTTGGAGACTTTGGATACAAAAGGAAAACTTCTTGACGCGCGAAGGTTACATTCTATCACTTTTATCTCGTTATTTTTTGCAAGATATTGAATGTTGAATGGCCCGCTGATATGAAGAGCTTTTGCTATTTTGCTGCTTATTTTCTTTATTCTACGTATAGTTTCCACGTATAGCTTTTGTGGCGGGAATTGGATGGTGGCGTCACCCGAATGAACTCCTGCAAACTCAATGTGTTCGCTGATAGCATAAAGCTTAATTTCACCGTTTTGAGCCACACTGTCCCATTCTATTTCCTTCGCATTTTGAATAAATGCGCTCACCACTACAGGGTGCTCTTTCGACACATTGGCGGCGAGGCGTAAAAAGCGTTCCAACTCTTCATCGTTAGAGCATACATTCATAGCGGCACCTGACAACACATAAGATGGGCGCACAAGCACGGGATAGCCAACTTCCTCTATGAATTCATGAATGTCGTCCATCGACGTGAGCTCTCTCCATGCAGGTTGGTCAATTCCAAGTTCGTCAAGCATTGCAGAAAATTTGTGCCGGTCTTCCGCATGGTCAATGTCGATTGCCTGTGTACCCAAAATCCTCACATTCTGCGCATCAAGTTTCATGGCCAAGTTGTTTGGGATCTGTCCACCAGTTGAAAGTATCGTGCCATGAGGAGTTTCTAAATCGATAATGTCCATCACTCGCTCAAAAGTGAGTTCATCGAAGTATAGCCTGTCACACATGTCGTAATCTGTAGAAACGGTCTCTGGGTTGTAGTTAATCATAACCGAACGCCAACCCTCTCTCTTTACCGTAAGCAGAGCGTTAACGCTACACCAGTCAAACTCAACTGAACTACCAATACGATATGCGCCAGAACCAACCACCACAACCGATTTTCCGTCATTCTCATAATCGATGTCGTGAGTTGAACCGTTATAAGTGAGATAAAGATAGTTGGTCTTCGCTGGGTATTCAGCTGCAAGGGTGTCGATTTGCTTCACCACAGGTCTGATTCCAAGCTTGTTGCGCATAGCCCTCACCTTTAAGTTGGCTTCATGTCCATTTCCGAGATTGTTCTTTAATATAGCTTTTGCTATCTGGAAATCACTAAAGCCTTGTTGCTTGGCACGTTTCAGCAAGCCGCATGGCAAATCTTCTATATTCGAATAGGTTTCCATCTCTGTTGCTGTGACAAAAAGATTGCGGAGTTTGTATAGAAACCATTTATCTATTTTTGTGAGTTCATGTATCTTCTCTACATCATATCCTTTGCGGAAAGCGTCCTCTATCACAAAAATACGGCTGTCGGTAGGCTCTTTAAGCGCTTTTTCAATGTCTACAGTCCTGACAGGGGCATTTTCGATAAAGCCGTGTTTTCCTTGGCCAATCATACGCAGGCCTTTCTGTATCACTTCTTCAAAAGTGCGTCCGATTGCCATAACTTCACCAACCGACTTCATTGAAGAGCCTATCTCGCGTTTCACGCCATGGAATTTACCCAAATCCCAACGTGGAATCTTGCATACGATGTAGTCGAGAGCAGGTTCAAAGAAAGCGCTTGTGACTTTAGTAACAGAGTTCTTCAACTCAAATAGGCCATAGCCTAAGCCCAATTTGGCGGCAACAAACGCAAGAGGGTAACCCGTGGCTTTGGAAGCCAATGCCGAAGAGCGACTTAGACGTGCGTTCACCTCAATCACTCGATAATCCATAGAATTGGGGTCGTAGGCGTACTGCACATTACATTCGCCAACGATACCAATATGACGGATAATTCTTATGGCGAGTGCGCGCAACTTGTGATAGTCGGCGTTATTAAGCGTCTGCGATGGAGCCACCACAATACTTTCACCGGTGTGGATGCCTAATGGGTCGAAATTCTCCATATTACAAACTGTAATACAGTTGTCGTATTGGTCACGAACCACTTCGTATTCAATTTCTTTCCATCCTTTAAGTGACTTTTCCACCAATACTTGAGGGGAAAACGACAACGCCTTTTCTACAAGAGCGGTCAGCTCTTCTTCGTTGTCGCAGAAACCGCTGCCCAGTCCACCAAGGGCATAGGCGGCACGTACAATGACAGGAAAGCCCACTTCTTTAGCTGCGCGAATGGCATCTTCAATGTTGTCAACAGCCTCACTCTTGATGGTTTTAACATCGATTTCATCAAGCTGCTGTATAAAAAGCTCTCGATCCTCAGTGTTCATAATTGCTTCCACTGGAGTGCCGAGAACCTTAACGCCATATTTTTCTAACACTTTATTCCGAAACAGCTCCACCCCGCAATTCAGTGCAGTCTGTCCACCGAATGAGAGAAGTATGCCATCGGGACGCTCCTTCTCAATCACTTTTTCCACAAAATATGGAGTAACGGGTAAAAAGTAGATTTTGTCGGCAAACTCATCACTGGTTTGTACGGTAGCAATGTTTGGATTAATCAGAACTGTGGTTATGTTCTCTTCCTTTAAGGCTTTTAATGCTTGTGAGCCTGAATAGTCAAATTCTCCAGCCTCGCCAATTTTCAATGCACCAGAACCTAATATTAATACTTTATTTATCGTCTTGTTGTCCATAACTTAAGTTCTTATTTTTTTAGCATGTCCATAAAAATGTCGAACACAAATTCCGTGTCGGTTGGTCCACCGCAAGCCTCTGGGTGGAATTGTGTAGAGAAGAAAGGCTGTGACTTGTGCTTTATTCCCTCGTTTGTTCCATCGTTCATATTCACAAAATATGGTGTCCAGTCTTCTTTCAAAGTAGAAGTGTCTACTGCAAACCCATGGTTTTGCGACGACACAAAACAGCGGTTAGTCCCCACTTCCCTAACTGGTTGGTTTTGGCTACGGTGACCATATTTCAATTTGTATATTTTAGCGCCGGCAGCTTTTGAGAGAAGTTGATTACCCATGCAGATTCCGCATATTGGTTTGCCTATTTCAAATGCCTTTTTAATGTTTTCCACCGTCTTGTTGGCCAAATCTGGATTGCCAGGGCCATTTGAAATAAATAGACCGTCGTAGTTGATTGTGGTGAAATCATAGTCCCATGGCACTCTCACTACGTGCGCGCCACGGTTGAGTAAGCATCTTATGATGTTGTTTTTCACACCGCAGTCCACAAGCACTACAGTCTTGTCGTGCTCTTTCCCATATTCAATCACTGATTTGCAACTTGCCTTGGCTACTAAATTCTCTTTGTTCGGATCATAAAATTCAATATCGTCACCACCTTCAACTACGATTTTGCCCAACATTGATCCCTTCTCTCTAAGGTTTTTGGTGAGCGCTCGAGTGTCGATTCCATAAATGCCCACCACATTTTCCTCTCTCAGCCATTCACTTAGGCTTGAGGTGGCTTGCCAGTGGTTGTATTCCCAAGAATAGTCTTGGCATACAATAGCTTCAGGGTGTATTTTCTCACTTTCGAGATACGCACTCATGTTATCATGTTCTTCTTTACGTGAAGGAACACCGTAATTACCGATAATTGGATAGGTTGAAACGAGAATCTGACCCAAATATGATGGATCCGTAAGGCTTTCAGGATAGCCTGTCATTCCTGTGTTAAAAACTACTTCTCCAGAGCATGGTTTGTCTGCTCCAAATGAAAATCCCTCAAATTTGGTGCCATCCTCAAGGATAAGAGTGGCCTTTTTTTGTGTAGTCATCAATTTAATATAATTTATATTTATTGACGGTTTCCAGAAAAAGCCTTGAAAACCATACAAAATTAATTAAAACGTTACATTTGCACAAAGATTTACAGCAATTTCTAACATATTTTATAATACAGTTTCCCCTTTTGATCATAAATCAGTAATCTTTTCGTAACTTTGTCAAAAAATTATAGAATAGTCGAACCAGATGTCAGATTCAACTTTATTAAACCGCCTTGAAGGGCTTGATGCCCGTTATGAAGAGATTGGGACCCTTATAACCGACCCTTCTGTTATCGCTGACCAGAGGCGTTATGTGAAACTAACAAAAGAGTATAAGCATCTTGAAAATCTACTTGATGCTGCAAGGAAATATAAAAAAATCCTGTCAGACATAGATGAAGCCAAATCATTAATCGCAACTGAATCGGATCCCGACATCCGAGAGATGGCTAAAGAAGAACTGGAAGCAAACGAGCCGCTTGTCCCGAAGATGGAAGAAGGTATCAAATTGCTCTTAATTCCGGAGGATCCAGAAGATTCTAAAAACGTGGTGCTTGAACTTCGTGGTGGAACAGGTGGCGACGAAGCCGCAATATTTGCTGGCGACTTGGCGAGAATGTACACCAGATACTGTGAGCAAAAAGGATGGTCTGTTCAAGTATCAAGTTGCACAGAGGGTGCTGCCGGCGGTTACAAAGAAATTGTAATGAGTATTAAAGGTGAGAATGTGTATGGCACATTAAAATATGAGTCTGGTGTTCATCGTGTGCAGCGTGTTCCCGCTACCGAAACCCAAGGCCGTGTGCATACCAGTGCTGCATCAGTGGCAGTGTTGCCAGAAGCAGAGCCTTTTGATGTACATATCAATGAAGGCGAAATCAAATGGGACACCTTCCGAAGTGGAGGCGCAGGTGGTCAAAACGTGAACAAAGTTAACTCTGGTGTTCGTCTCCGTTATATGTGGACGAACCCAAACACTGGCGAACAGCAAGAGATATTAATAGAGTGTACCGAAACTCGCGACCAGCCAAAAAACAAGGAGCGTGCACTCGCGCGTCTGCGTACCTTCATCTATGACAATGAACATAAAAAATATATGGAAGATATAGCAAGCAGGCGCAAAACATTGGTCTCCACTGGCGACCGATCTGCAAAAATCCGCACCTACAACTATCCTCAGGGGCGTATTACCGACCATAGAATTGGTTACACTGTTTATAATCTTCCTGCTTTCATGGATGGTGACATACAAGACTGCATCGACCATTTGATTGTTGCAGAAAATGCAGAAAAACTTAAAGAAGCCGAACTATAATAATAGACAATGAACAGACAACAACTTTTTGACCAAATTAAGAACAAACGCAGTTTCTTATGTGTTGGTTTAGATCCCGACTTGGGAAAAATGCCCGAGTCGCTAAATGGCGATTTGTTCGCTTTCAATAAGGCAATTATCGATGCCACAGCCCACTACGCTGTTGCATTCAAACCCAATATGGCGTTTTATGAAGTGCTGGGCGTGGCGGGCGTAAAAGCCTTTGAAGACACGGTGAATTACATTCGCATAAACTATCCTGATATATTCATCATTGCTGATGCTAAACGTGGCGATATAGGCAACACCAGTAAGATGTATGCAAAAAGTTTCTTTGAGACGATGAATGTGGATGCACTTACAGTTGCACCATATATGGGTGAAGACAGCGTGACGCCATTCCTGTCGTATGACGGGAAGTGGGTTGTTGTACTGGCCCTCACTTCTAATAAAGGGTCGATGGACTTCCAGCATATTACCGATAAAGATGGTGTCCCATTGTTCAAACATGTGCTTGCTGCTACAAAAAAATGGGGCAATCCTGACAATATGATGTATGTATGTGGCGCTACGCAAGCTGAAATGTTTACACAGATAAGAGAGATCGTCCCCGACAATTTTCTTCTTGTGCCAGGTGTGGGCGCACAAGGCGGCAGTTTAGAAAATGTGGCTAAATATGGAATGAACAAACAATGTGGACTTCTCGTCAACTCTTCAAGAGGCATCATTCACGCCTCTAAAGACTCTGATTATGCCATAGTGGCAGCACAGAAAGCTAAGGAATTGCAAGAGCAAATGTCAGAATTGCTTGAAAAAATACTATAACGGTATTATTAAAGATTTTTTTCGGTAATAAACCCCTTTATTACCCAACTTTTTTTATAATTTTGCATCAGATAGAGTTTTATTAAATTTTAATATCAATTAAAATGGCAAACGTAACAGATTTCAATTTCGCTGGTAAAAAAGCGTTAGTTCGTGTTGATTTCAATGTGCCTTTAAATGAAAAAGGTCAAATTACAGACGATACCCGCATTCGTGGTGCTCTTCCAACCCTTAAAAAAATTCTTGCCGACGGTGGTAGCCTTATTCTCATGTCGCACATGGGCAAGCCAAAGGGCAAGGTGAAACCAGAGCTTTCACTGGGACAAATTGTTGATGCAGTATCGGCTGCCCTTGGCGTGAAGGTTCAGTTCGCCCCCGACTGTGCTAAAGCCGGTGATGCAGCTGAAGCTCTCAAACCAGGAGAGGCGTTGCTGCTTGAGAATCTTCGTTTTTATCCAGAAGAAGAAGGCAAGCCAGTGGGCATTGATAAAGCCGACCCTGCTTATGACGAGGCAAAGAAAGAAATGAAAGCTAAGCAAAAAGAATTTGCAAAGACTCTCGCAAGCTATGCAGATGTGTATGTGAACGATGCGTTTGGCACAGCACACCGCAAACACGCCTCTACTGCCGTTGTGGCCGACTTCTTTGCTCCAGAGAATAAGATGGTGGGACTGCTTATGGAAAAGGAACTTGCGGCTGTTGATAATGTGCTTAACAATATTAAGCGCCCATTCACCGCTATCATGGGTGGCTCTAAGGTGTCAACTAAAATTGGCATCATTGAGAACTTGATGGAAAAGGTGGACAACCTTATTCTTTGTGGTGGTATGACTTACACATTCATGAAGGCCCTTGGTGGCAAAATTGGCGTATCTATTTGTGAAGACGACAAACTTCAACTTGCTCTCGATATCATCGAAAAGGCTAAAGCTAAAGGTGTGAACCTCTTGCTCAGCGAAGACAGTGTTTGTGCCGACAGCTTCAGCAATGATGCCAACTCTCAGATTTGCCCTTCTAATGCAATTCCTGATGGCTGGGAAGGTCTGGATATCGGCCCCAAGACACAAGAAAAATTTGCAAATGCAATCAAGAGTGCTAAAACTATTCTTTGGAATGGCCCAGCAGGTGTGTTTGAATTCGACAACTTTGCCGTAGGCTCAAAAGCTATTGCCGACGCAGTGGTAGAAGCCACCAAGAATGGTGCCTTCTCGCTTGTCGGTGGAGGAGACTCTGTGGCTTGCGTAAATAAATTTGGCTACGCAGACCAAGTTTCATATGTTTCAACTGGTGGCGGTGCTCTTCTTGAAGCCATAGAAGGTAAGGTGTTGCCAGGTGTAGCAGCAATTAAGGGCTAAATCGTAAATCAAAACACTTTAATCTCATACATGAGCGGTGCTGTGTGTTTTCTCACGCTGTACCGCTCTTTTTTACCATCATTATTTAAAATTCATTCCCACAATAACCACAATTAACGGATTTTATACTACAAAAACACTGATATAACTTAAGAAAATCAAATAATTATTTATAACTTTGTATGTTTTTAAAGGACACAAAAAATTACCATTTACTGTTAAGAATAACTATTAATGTTACTATATAATTTATTTTAAAGCTATGGCAGAAAAAAGAGAAAAATTGTTCGACATGTTTTCTCCTGTTTCTCCAGAAGAATGGAGAGCAAAGGCTGAAATCGACCTAAAAGGTGCAGATTTCAACAAGAAAATGATATGGCGAACCAATGAAGGTTTCAATGTTCAGCCACTATATCGCGGAGTGGACATCAAAGACTTCAAAACAATTGATTCACTTCCAAGTGAATATCCCTATGTTCGTGGAACACGCACCAACAATGATTGGCAGGTGCGCCAAGACATTGATGCATCAGATGTTAAAGAAGCTAACGCCAAGGCTCTTGATGTGCTCAATAAAGGCGTCACTTCTTTAGGGTTTGTGTTGGGCGATAATCTCGACCTTGACACTCTCCTTGATGGAGTTTATACAGAATACGCTAATATCAATTTTGTGGTTTGCCACAAAAAGGTGCTCGAATTGGCAAAAGCGCTTGTCGCTTACCTTGAAAAGAAAGGCACAGCCGATAAGTTTGTTGGTTCTATCGACTTCAATCCCTATAAGCCCGTATTTAAGAAAGGGAAAATAATGTGTGGCGACATGACATCTACGGCAGCAGAATTGCTTAAGGTCGTTGCTCCTGTAAAGGGATTGCGCGTGCTGTCTGTAGATAGCGAAATGCTTTCAAACGCTGGCGCTTACATTTATCAAGAGCTCGGATATGCTCTTTCTTGGGGCAATGAATGGCTCGCTCAATTAACCGATGCAGGATTTACTGCCGACGAGGTTGCAAGTCGTATTAAGTTCAACATGGGAGTTTCCACAGTTTATTTCATGGAATTGGCAAAATTCCGTGCGGCTCGTATGCTTTGGGCACAAATCGTTAAGCAATATAATCCAGCTTCTGACGATGCTTGCAAAATGGTGGTAAATGCAACCACTTCTCGATACAGCCAAACCCTCTTCGACTCTTATGTGAACCTCCTCCGTTCTCAAACTCAAGCTATGTCGGCAGCCCTCGCGTCAGTTGATGAAATCACAGTTACACCTTTTGATGTGTCCTATAAAAAGTCTGACGACTTCAGCGAACGCATTGCACGTAACCAGCAATTACTTCTTAAAGAGGAAAGCCACCTTGACAAGGTCGTAGATCCAGCCGGTGGCTCTTACTATATTGAAGAACTCACTATGTCGCTTGCGCAAGTGGGCTGGAAACTGTTTATAGAAACAGAAGACAAGGGCGGCTTCAAGGCTGCTGTTGAAAGCTATGACGTAACTAACGCTGTGAACGAATCAGCCAACGCTCGATTCGACAAGGTGGCAAAGCGACGCGAACAACTTCTTGGAACCAACCAGTTCCCTAACTTCACAGAAGTATCAGAAGGCAAGAAAGATATTAATAACGCATCCACTTGTGGCTGTGCACCTGTAGAAGGAACTCCAGTTCTCAACAACAAACGTCTTGCAAGTCAGTTTGAAGAATTGCGTCAGTCTACAGAAAATGCCTCTAAACAGCCTGTTGTGTTTATGCTAACAATCGGCAACCTTGCTATGCGCTTGGCTCGTGCCCAATTCAGCGACAACTTCTTTGGTTGCGCCGGTTACAAACTGATTAACAATAATGGTTTCAAGACCGTAGAAGAGGGCGTAGAAGCCGCTATGAAGGCTCAGGCTGACGTGGTGGTACTGTGCTCCAGCGACGCAGAATATCCAGAACTCATTCCTGGTGCGCTGAAAGCTCTTGACGGACGTGCAGAATTCGTTCTTGCCGGACCAGAAACTGATGAGTTTAAAGAAATGGGCGTTACTAACTTTATTAATGTTCGAACCAACGTTCTTTCAACATTGAAAGCTTTTAATGCTAAACTTTTAAAATAATCACACAACAATGAGACCTAATTTTAAAAATATAGATATTGCAAATGAGGCTTTTAATGTAGAACACAAGCCTCTAAAACTGGCTGAGCCTTGGAAAAATGCCGAGCTGCTCGACATCAAGCCAGTTTACACTCGCCAAGACCTTGAAGGTCTTGAGCACCTCAACTTCGTTGCAGGTATTCCCCCATTCCTTGGAGGACCTTACAGCTTGATGTACCCATTCCGCCCATGGACAGTGCGACAGTATGCAGGCTTCTCTACAGCAGCCGAATCTAATGCTTTTTACCGTAGGAACTTGGCTTCTGGCCAGAAAGGTCTGTCTGTGGCATTCGACCTTCCTACTCACCGTGGCTACAATGCAGATAACCCACGCGTAGTGGGCGATGTCGGTAAAGCAGGCGTGTCGATCTGCTCTGTAGAGGACATGAAGGTGCTTTTCGAGGGTATTCCTTTGAACAAGATGTCAGTGTCTATGACCATGAATGGTGCAGTGCTTCCTATCTTAGCTTTCTACATTGTGGCAGGCTTGGAACAAGGCGCAAAACTTGAAGAGATGGCCGGTACTATTCAGAACGATATTTTGAAAGAGTTCATGGTGCGTAACACCTACATCTATCCACCAAAGTTCTCCATGGACATCATTGCAAGTATCTTTGAATACACCTCACAGAATATGCCTAAGTTCAACAGTATCTCTATTTCTGGTTATCACATTCAGGAAGCTGGTGCTACTGCTGATATTGAATTGGCTTATACACTTGCCGATGGTATGGATTACATTCGCACAGGTGTGAACGCCGGACTTAATGTTGATGCTTTTGCTCCTCGCCTATCATTCTTCTGGGGTATATCGATGAACTTCTTCACGGAAGTGGCAAAAATGCGTGCAGGGCGTTTACTTTGGGCAAAGATTGTAAAGAGCTTTGGTGCACAAAATCCTAAATCAATGTCGTTGCGCACTCACAGCCAAACATCCGGTTGGTCACTTACAGCGCAAGACCCATTCAACAATGTGGGACGTACATGCATTGAGGCAATGGCCGCTGCTCAAGGCCACACTCAGTCGCTCCACACCAACGCTCTTGATGAGGCTATCGCACTTCCTACTGATTTCTCTGCTCGTATTGCTCGTAACACTCAGATCTTCATTCAGCAGGAAACTTACATCACAAAGGCTATCGACCCATGGGCAGGCTCTTACTATGTGGAGAAACTGACAGATGAACTGGTGCACAAGGCTTGGAGCCATATCGAAGAAATTGAAAAACTCGGAGGCATGGCAAAGGCTATCGAAACAGGTGTGCCAAAAATGCGTATTGAAGAAGCTGCCGCACGTACTCAGGCGCGTATCGACTCTGGTCGTCAGACTATTATCGGTGTGAACAAATATGTGCTTGAAAAGGAAGCTCCAATCGATATTCTCGAGATTGATAACACTGAAGTACGCAACGAACAGGTGGCAGGACTTCAAAAACTCTACAAGGAACGTGACAACGACAAGGTTAAAGCCGACCTCGATGCGCTCACAGAATGCGTGAAAACAGGTAAGGGCAACCTTCTCGCTTTCGCTGTGCAAGCAGCAAAAGACCGCGCTTCTCTTGGTGAAATTTCTGATGCTTGCGAGAAAATCGTAGGCCGATATAAAGCAAAAGTTAATGTGATTTCTGGCGTGTATTCTTCCGAAGCTAACAAAAATTCAGACCTTGAAAAGGCTCGCGAGCTCACTTCTGAGTTCGCTAAAAAATATGGTCGTCAACCACGTATTATGATTGCAAAAATGGGTCAAGATGGCCATGATCGTGGAGCGAAAGTTTGTGCCACAGGTTATGCCGACTGCGGATATGACGTGGATATGGGTCCTTTGTTCCAAACACCAGAAGAATCTGCAAAGGAAGCTGTTGAGAACGATGTGAATATCCTTGGCGTTTCCTCACTTGCTGCAGGCCATAAGACCTTGATTCCTGCCGTAATCGCAGAATTAAAGAAACTTGGCCGCGAAGATATCATGGTGGTTGCAGGTGGTGTGATTCCTGTACAAGACTACGACTTCCTTTACAAGGCAGGCGTGGCTGCAATTTATGGTCCAGGCACATCTGTCATGAAATCAGCTATCAATATGATGGAAATCTTGTTGAATGAGGAATAATCGTTTGTAATAACATAACGAATGCCCTATAGAAGTCCGCACGCATAGTGTGGACTTCTTGTTTATTTAATAGTAAATAACAGTATACTCGTATTATATTATTTTTTTGTATCTTTGTTATAAGATCGAATTATTAAATTTTAATCACCACAATCATGATTGATCACAAAACTGTAGAAAAAATCCTTGATGCTGCTGATATTGTAGATGTTGTTAGTGATTTCGTTGCCTTAAAACAGCGAGGGGCTAACTGGGTTGGGCTTTGCCCTTTCCACAATGACAGAAGACCTTCATTTTATGTATCGCGCGCTAAAGGTTTCTGCAAATGTTTCAGCTGTGGTGAAGGAGGTGGCACGGTGAGCTTTATCATGAAGCACGAGCAAATGACCTACCCAGAAGCACTAAGGTATCTGGCAAAGAAATATCACATCGAAATTGTAGAAAAAGAACTTACTGATGAAGAACGAGAAGAAGAAGTAGAGAAGGAGAGCATGTTCGTTATCAACGAGTTTGCAATGAATTTCTTTGAGAAACAGCTCAGTAATACTCAGGAAGGTCAAGACATAGGATTGAGCTACTTTCGGGAAAGGGGATTTAGCGACGAGTCGATAAGGAACTTTCATTTGGGATATTCTCCCGAATGTGCTTCTGCCTTGCATGACGCAGCGGTTAAAGCTGGTTACAACGAAGACATTCTCGTCAAAGTTGGTCTATGCTGGAAGGACGAGAAAGGTCGCTGGTTCGACAAGTTCCGTGGCAGGGTGATATTTCCAGTCTTCACCATGGGTGGAAAGGTGGTTGCTTTTGGTGGTAGAACTTTGCGTAACCATCCTGCAAAATACTTGAATTCTCCAGAATCCCTGATTTATCACAAGCGTAAAACCATTTATGGTTTGTACCAAGCAAAAAGAGACATCGCCAAACTCGATAAATGCTTTATTGTGGAAGGCTATGCTGATGTAATCTCTATGCATCAGGCTGGTTTTAAGAACGTCATAGCCACTTCAGGAACTGCTTTGACACCAGAGCATATCCACACAATCCATAATTTGACATCTAATGTCACCGAGCTTTTCGATGGCGATGCTGCAGGCATCAAGGCTGCTCTTAAAGGTGTGGACTTGCTGCTCAAACAAGATCTAAATATCAAAATTTTGGTTTTGCCTAATCCTCAAGATCCTGATAGTTTTGCACAAAACCACAGCGCAACAGAAATCACTGACTATATCAACAAAAACGAGCAAGACTTTATTAATTTCAAGACCAACACCCTACTGGCAGATTGCTCCAACGACCCTATTAAGAAAGTAAAGGTTGTGGAGTCGGTATTACGTTCAGTCGCCCACATTCCCAATCAAATCACTCGAAGTGTCTACGCTCAAGAATGTGTAAAAAAATTTCAAATCCAAGAAAATGTTATTCAAACTCAAATTCAAAGATACAGAGCACAAATTTTAGAGGAAGATAAAAAACAAGCGAAAGCTAACAACAATTATTCTGTTGACAACAATAGCTATAATGACAATAAGCAAAGCCAACAACACACTCCAGAATCAACGCCAAATCAAGCCACGCCTAGCACAGCTGATAGTAGTCACAATAATTATCTGCAACTTTGCGAGCTGGAAGTCATCAAATATATGCTTAAGTTCGGTTGTTCCATTATTCTTGACTATGAAAATATCACAGTAATGGAGTGGCTAACAAAAGAAATTGAAGACGACAGACTGCAATTCTCCACACCTCTTTACCAGGCTATTTTTGAACTTTGCAAAAAAATATACGCCGATTTCCCCGCAGCTTTCAATCGATTTAAAAGTGAGATTGAAGAAAAAAAAGTGCCATTGTATGATCAAGAAATTGAAAAAATACGTTCTTCTATTGAAGGTAATATCGCAGATATTGAAAGACTGGAAGGGGAAGCGAAACAGGGTGTTGACGAAAAATTCAACGCCAAACTGTCTGACTTTAGGCGATATTACTTCTATAAGCATTTAAGCGCTAATTCAAACAATGAAGTTCGTGATTTAGTGGACAGTGTTTGTTTGCCAAAACATAACCTAAGTAAAATTCAGGATGACATTTTTTCAAAAGAAATGCAACCTGAACGTTTGCTGTCGGTCGTATCTTCTGCTATGTTCAATTGGAAACTTACAATAATTGAACAAAAAAGATCACAATTAGAGTCCAACCTAAAAAATGCCAGCATTGATGCCGCCAACGAGATTTTATCGAAAATTAATGAGCTCAATACATTAAGAAAAGAATTCTCAAAATTAATTGGTGAAAGGGTCGTCAGCCCTAAGGGACTTAATTAATTTGTTATTTTTTCATATCTTTGCAAAACAATTATTTAGTTAAATAGAAAACATAAAGATAATGTACGATATGATGAAAAAATTACACTTATTTTTCATTTTCATAAGTTTGTTATGCTGCACATCCATTTTTGCCAAATCAAGTCTGAACCTACCTATCAAGTCTCTTGGAAACGACTCTTATTATTATTACAAGGTGAAGGGTGGCGACTCTCTTAACGGCATTGCGCAGAAACTTGGTATTACCGTTAACGATATACTGCTCTATAACCCTACGGCATCACAGGGTGTGAAGAAAAAACAGCTTTTGTTTTTCCCCGTGTCAGATTATTCGAACGAGAGTAAAAATAACGAATCAGTACAAATAAACTCCTCAAAAGTGCTTCACATTGTGAAAAAAGGTCAAAGTCTTTACGGAATTGCTAAGATCTACAATGTGACGATAGATGCGCTCGTTGCCGCTAATCCTGGAGCATACAACGAACTTAAAGAAGGAGACCTGCTGCAGATTCCTGTTGGGCAACAATATGCTGTGACTTCTGTTGCAAACGGCCAGCATGTAACATTTCATACCATAAAAAAAGGTGAATCTATGTATAGTATAGCAAAGCTATATAATACCACAGTGGAAGACTTGCTCAACCTTAACCCTGGCATCTACCCAAACAATTTTATAGTGGGCGATGTGATTAAGATTCATGCAAACTCACCTAAACAGATTACAGTAAAAACCGACGTGAAACAAATGCTTCACTATGTGGCAAAAAAGAATGACACCTTTGAGTCAATAGCTAAGGACAATCAGATCACGGTCGGCCAACTGAAAATGGCCAATCCAGATCTAAAGAAAGTGAAGAATGGTACCATCGTGTATATTCCAAAAGCTGGTGTGACCACAAAAATGATTAACAGCGGTGATGCCTCAGTAAAACAGCTTGAACAAACTTATTCCAGTAAAATTGATGACATATTCAACAAAAAACACCAAACAAAAAATGATGGATTGATTAACGTAGCCATGGTGCTGCCATTTCAGCTACAAAAGGCAAATCCTCCACGTCAAGCATATCTTTACACGGATTTTTATAAAGGTTTTTTATTGGCTGTTGATTCCATTGGAAAAAACGTCAAGAAGAAAATAAATATTAACGTCTACGACACTCAGCACAATTTAAATGTTACCGATAGTATTCTTGCATTGCCAATTATGAAAAATATGGACGTCATCATTGCGCCATCTGAACCAAAACAACTTGAGCGATGCAATAGTTTCGGCGTAAAGAATAATGTATTTGTCGTCAATTGCTTCTCCTCTAAAAACGAGGATTATGCGTCAAATCCACAGATTATTCAATTAAATATGCCGTCGTCATATCTGGCAGCGGCAGTCAACGAACTGATTTCTACCGATTTCAAAGGTTATGAAATAGTATTTCTGAAAGACCCATCTGAAGACGACAACGACATAATTCCTGAAATTCAGCAATATTTGAAGGCCCATCAAATCAAGGCTCATTATATCGACGTATTTGGAGCCGTTGGTTTTGAAACTATTTCTTCGTATATGGATCCTGGTTCTAATTATCTGTTTATTCCAACCTCGTCAAGCAAACAGTTTTTTACTAAATTCTCAAAGGCTTTAACTGAAGTTAAAGAGAAGCGATTTGACTGTGAAGTGTGCTTGTTGGGACACCCTGAATACCTTGTGATGAAGGATCAAAAAGCTACACTTCAGAAAATCAACACTTATGTTTACTCACGCTTTTTTGTCGCCAACGAGAAACGAGGAGCTGAAGTTGAAAAGAAATTCAAGTCAGCCTATCATGAAAATATGATTTCAACCACACCCTCTTTGGGATTGTTAGGGTTTGACCTTGGCAACTACATCATCACCACTCTGTCAGCAAATGGATCATTCGTGAAATCTCAAAAATATTTTGATGGCGTGCAGATGGACATTGAATTACAGCGCAGCAGCAATTGGGGCGGCTATATCAACAAGTGTGTAGAACTTATTCATTTCTTTGGTAACAAGGTGTCAGAAAGGATTTTAAAGTAATGTATAAATTGTATAAATCTCCACTTATTCTATTCATTTCGTTCATCGCCTCTTTCACGTCTTATGGTCAAAATCACTATGAGCCGAATGTTGCAGTTGGCGCTAAAAGTGGATACTCCTTGTCAAAAATCAACTTTAACCCATCGGTTCCTCAAAGTATGCAAGGTGGTTTATTGGCGGGTGTGACCTTTCGTTATGCCGAAGAAAAGAATTTTGGGCTGATTGCCGAATTCAATATTGAACAACGTGGATGGAAAGAGAAATATGAAGGCACTTCATTCATGTTTAACAGGCGCCTCACCTATTTACAAATACCTGTGCTCACCCACATTTATTTCAGCAATCAGCACTTTAAAGGATTCTTTAATGCTGGACCTGAAGTCGGTTATATGATAGCCACAAAAACCAATGCCAATTTCGACTATAATAACATCACCAGTATTCCTGACTTTCCCACACAAAATCGATATAACGACCAGCTCACTCTTCCGATAAAAAATAGGTTCGATTACGGAATCTCTGCCGGCGTGGGTGTTGAGTGGATTGCAAATAGGAAACAGTCGTTCAATTTTGAGGGACGGTTTTATTATGGATTAAGCAATGTGTTTTCAAGCAAGAAGGCAGATCCATTCTCTGGATCCAACTCAATGTCGATAATGATTACATTTGGCTATTATTATCGCTTGAAGTAAATACCCCTTGGCGCAGTAAAATTTATCCACGTACTACTCATCAGCTATGAAGAATCATGTAAACGAGTTCTTTAAATAGTTCGTAGGAATCCTGGCGCGAGCCTTGACCTTTGCTTTTCAAATCGCACTCCCTTATATAGGATATGATATTGACAGCAGCTCGTTTGCTGAATGAAGATGCAGCCTCTTTGAGTTTTCTCAGTCTGAAAGGGGTGCGGATATTCACTTGCTCCATCAGTCCAGAATCTGATTTGTCTCTTGCTGTCTGTATGAGCAAGATATTTGTAAAGAAATTAAAGAGACTACCAAGCACTGGCACCAATGGATTGTTTTTAGGGTTTTTCTGAAAATAATCCACAATACGGTAAGCCTTAAGCTGATTTCGGCTCACAAGAGCATCCTCAAGCTCAAATATATTAAATTCCTTACTATAACCAATATTTTTCTCTATAAGCTCTGGTGTGATGGTATTATTGTTTGAAGCGGCAAGGAGTTTCAGCTTGTCTATTTCTCCAAACAGACGAGACAAATCTGCCCCTATATGCTCAGCCATGATGGATACAGACTTCTCATCTATGTTTACCCCTACCGAGCGGCAATATTCGCGAATAAGCTTCGGAGCCTCATAATCGCGTATTTTATTTGAAGTGAAAATTACGCCATCCGTCTTCTTCAACTCTTTCGTGAAGTCGTTAGCTTTCAGCGCTCCTCCCTTATAACACACCACCAGAATGGTGCTACCCAAAGGTTTCTGCGCGTAAAACTGAAGCAAATTCATTTCTGATGAATGTTTATTGCCAGCCTTTCCCACATTTTGGGCTTCACGCAACACCACCACCTGATAGTTCGACATGGCAGGGTACTGCTTACATGCTGCTATCACATTCCGCATCTCCACATCTATTCCATAGCACACCGTCAAGTTGAAGGCCTTCTCATCCTCGGTCAAGGCGTTATCCACAATCATATCGCAAATTTTATCGATATAATACGGTTCATCGCCCTGTAAAACGTAGATAGGACGAAACTGTTTTTTTTCAATTTCCTTTTTCAGAGAAAAATACGTGATTTCTTCTTTTTTTGGTGGCATTGTATAATAGCTATTACCCGATTTTTTGTTAAATTTACAATCAATTTACGATTTGTGCAAATCATTTTTATAGATGAAATTAAACCTCCCTGAATATCAATTCAATATTAAAAGAAACGATAAAGGAGCGCTACTCATTTTTGATATACTGCGAAGGCGTTTCATCACGCTAACTCCAGAAGAATGGGTTAGGCAGAATTTTGTGCGTTTTTTAATTGAAGAAAAAGAATTCCCATCAGCATTGATGGGCAACGAGGTGTCACTATTGCAAAATGGAATAAAACGCAGATGCGACACCCTGGTAGCCGACAGCTTAGGAAATCCATTCGTGATTGTGGAATACAAGGCTTCTGCCATACCGATAACACAAAAGGTGTTTGATCAAATCGTCAGGTATAATATGGTTATGAGAGCAAAGTATCTCATCGTGTCAAATGGCATTCAGCACTTTTGTTGCAAAATTGACTATGGAGCAGGCTCTTACTCATTTCTAAACGATATACCTAATTATTCCGAACTATAAAAAACTCACATTTTGGACAGTTATTTATCAAATTTAAATCCTCAACAGCGTGAAGCCGTGGAATACTCCGACGGACCACAACTTGTGATTGCCGGTGCTGGTTCAGGAAAGACGCGAGTGCTGACATATAAAATCGTCCATTTGCTCCATAATGGTTACTTGCCGCATCAGATATTGGCACTCACATTCACCAATAAAGCCGCTGATGAAATGCGTGCCCGCGTTTCTCAACTTGTTGGCCAAACCATTGCCGCTAAATTATGGATGGGCACATTCCACTCCATTTTCTCCAAAATATTGAGATACAATGCCTCTTATGTGGGATTTAAAAGTAATTTCACGATATACGACACCCCCGACTCAACAGCTCTCATCAAGCATATTATAAAAGAAATGAAGCTCGATGATAAAGCGTATAAGGCATCTGTAGTGCTTAGCAGAATTTCCATGATGAAAAATGCACTGTATTCTCCATCAGATTACGCTCACGACGCTAATTTCATCAAAGAGGATGATAGATGCCTGCGTCCTCGCATGGCGGAGGTTTATCTAAAGTATTGGGAACGGTGCCGAATTGCTGGCGCGATGGACTTTGACGACCTATTGTTTTATACTAACATACTTTTCCGTGATAATCCGCAAGTACTGAAATACTATCAGGATTTTTTTAAAACCATACTCATTGACGAATATCAAGACACCAACTTTGCACAAGATCACATCGTCTATCAGCTAGCAAGGCGCCATCATTCTATTTTTGCAGTTGGAGACGACGCTCAAAGCATTTATTCTTTCCGCGGAGCAAGCATTAACAATATCCTTACACTGAAAGATCGATATCCCGGACTGAAAATCTTCAGGCTGGAGCAGAATTACCGCTCCACTCAAAATATCACATTGGCAGCCAATTCTTTGATCGAAAAAAACACGGAGCAGATAAAGAAATCACTTTTTTCAGAGAACTCTGTGGGAGCGAAGGTTAAAATTAAGCAATTTCAGAGTGATTACGACGAGGCCTACTATATAGCTAACACCATCATTAGTATGAAGCAACGCATGGGATGCAACTGGAGTGATTTTGCTGTGTTATATCGGACAAATGCTCAATCGAGAATTTTGGAGCGTGCTTTTTCTTCAGGAGGAAACAAAGACACGCATGGCAACACGCGAATGCCTATCCCCTATCGAATATATGGCGGCACAGCTTTCTATCAGAGAAAAGAGGTGAAAGACGCTGTGGCATATTTCAGACTCGCTTTAAACCCTAACGATGATGAAGCATTGCGGCGTGTTGTCAATTTTCCGAAACGAGGCATTGGCACCACCACCATCGACAAACTTCAAGCAGCCGCCAATAGCCATAATATGAGTATCTGGTCGGTCTTGGCAAACCCCACTATATATGGGGCGGCGCTTAATAAAGGCACATTGGCAAAAATACAGGGTTTCAGGACCTTAATAGATCAACTTATAGTAATTAACAATTCCGCTGAAACAGCTTATGAAGCCGTGCGTGACATCATAAAACTAACAGGACTTATTGACGTTCTCGCAAATGATGACACTCCAGAAAACGTTAGCCGATTGCAAAACCTGGAAGAACTTGTCGGTAGTGCAGAATTGTTTGTAAAGAATCAGCAAGAATTAGAAGGTGGCAGCATATCCTTATGTGATTTCATGACAGACGTTTCGCTATCTACCGACCAAGACCAAGATGCCGAACAGAGCAACCCAGCCAACACTGTTACATTCATGACTGTTCACGCCGCGAAAGGGCTTGAATTTGCTAATGTAATCATATTTGGTGCAGAAAACGATTTTTTCCCTTCATCAAAAAGTCAAAACTCGCTCAAAGAGATAGAAGAAGAACGGCGTTTGTTTTATGTGGCGATAACAAGGGCGAAACTGAATTGCATCATCACCTATGCTTCACAGCATACTATAGCTGGAAAGCTCTCGCCTGCTAACCCGAGCCCTTTTTTAGATGAAATTGACCCAAAATTTGTGGAGCGAATCAACCGACAAACACCGCCATCATTATATTGCGAAGGCTCAAACACTTCTTCATCAGGGTATTTCATCAACAAATACCCAAAAAATAGTGCGTGCCAAACAACGGCAAAAGTTAGCGTGACACGTGCCAAACTCACACCTTTGTCGAATGTGAGAACACAGCATTCTGCCTCACTCCGCCAAACATCATCAAATAATGGAGATGAAGGCTTCACCACACACGGCATTGATGAGGTGAGCAAAGGCCTCCCTATTGTGCATCAGCGTTTCGGAAGTGGCACAATCGTAGATCTTGACGCTTCATCAAACAAGAGTATAACGGTGGATTTTGAAAACGTTGGCACAAAGAAACTTTTATTGTCATTCGCAAAATTTAAAATTCAAAGATAAATGAACACTCCATACTATATTGTATATGAAGTTAAACTTCGTAAAAACCTTAACTTGATTACACAAGTAATGAAGAGGGCTGGTGTGAAAATCATCATGGCTTTCAAGGCGAATGCATTGTGGAAAACATTCCCCATTTTCCGCGAATACGGAATTGAAACCACAGCAAGTTCTGTAAATGAAATGCTCCTTGCAAATGAAGAAATGAAATGTAAGGCACACGCGTATTGTCCAGTTTATACCGACGACACTATATGTAAGTTTGTAAAAGGATGTTCACACATCACCTTCAATTCTATTGCCCAATACATGAAGTTCAAGAGTTATATTGAAAAATCACCCGAAAAAATTTCTTGTGGTCTTCGCATAAACCCAATGTGCTCGGTAATAGACACCGACATATACAACCCTTGTTGTCCAGGATCAAGATTTGGAATTGTCAGCGACGATTTGAGGGTATTGCCAAAAGGCATTGAGGGCTTTCATTTCCATGCCCTTTGCGAATCGTCCTCTTATGATTTAGGTAAAGTACTCGACGCTGTTGAGGAACAGTTTGGCTCTTTTTTGCCACAACTAAAATGGCTAAATATGGGTGGTGGACATCTTATGACCAAAAAGGACTACAATGTGGACCACCTCATTTCTCTACTTAAAGGCTTTAAAGCGAAATACCCTAATCTTGAAATCATTTTGGAACCTGGAAGCGCGTTCTGTTGGCAAACGGGTGATTTAGAAGCCACTGTCGTAGATGTAGTGGAAAATAACGGTATAAAAACCGCCATAGTAGATGTGTCGTTTGCCTGTCACATGCCCGACTGCTTGGAAATGCCGTATAAGCCCATAATAAAACAAGCGATGAAAGAGGTGGATAAACGTTTTCCTACTTACAGAATTGGAGGAAACTCTTGTCTGAGTGGAGATTTTGTGGGCGACTGGAGCTTTGAAAAAGAGTTGAAAGAAGGCGATAGGCTCACCTTCTTGGATATGAACCACTATACTACTGTCAAAACTACTATGTTTAATGGCATTCAGCACCCGTCTATTGTGCTTCAGCATTCCGATGGCAGTATGGAGGTGCTTAGAGAGTTTACTTATGCCGATTATAAAAACAGAATGTCGTAACTTATTATTTGGGGACTTGGAAAGGATTACAATTCGTTCATATCCATAGCCGAAGCAAGGGCCTCTGCGCAGCGCTCTCCGTCAATGGCGCTAGACACAATACCTCCAGCATAACCAGCACCTTCACCACAAGGATACAGGCCTTTTATATCAACGTGAGAAAGCGTTTGTTTATCTCGCGGTATTCTCACTGGCGATGACGTGCGAGTTTCCACGCCTATCACTATGGCTTCATTGGTCAAGAACCCTTTTGCTTGTTTTCCAAATTTCACAAAAGCCTTACGTAGCCTGTGTGAAATGAATTCGGGCAACCATTGGTCAAGGCGTGATGGCTGAAGACCCGCAGGAAAAGATGACGGTGGTATGAGTTTTGAGGGTTTACCCTCCACAAAATCCTTCATTCTTTGTGCTCCCGCCACCATTGAGCAATTAGCCTGCTCATAACAAGTCCGTTCCAAGTCCTCTTGATAATGCATCATGGCAAGTTCCCCATATTTTTGGTAAGCTGTTGGTAAATCTTCAGGATGAATCTCTACCACCATTCCAGAATTAGCCCAGTAACTACTTCTGCTTGATGCCGACATTCCATTAACTACAAGTTGGTTCGGTCCACTTGCTGCCGGGACAACCACCCCCCCCGGACACATACAGAAGGAATAAACGCCTCTGTCGTCAATCTGTGTCACAAAGCTATATTCCGCAGCAGGTAAATATTCTCCCCTGCCATAGCTTGAATGATATTGAATTTTATCAATTAAACTTTGCGGATGCTCAAGACGCACACCTATGGCTATACCTTTAGCCTCAAGTGTCAAGTCCAGGCTCTGAAGCATTGCGTACACATCTCGGGCAGAATGCCCAGTGGCAAGTATTACAGGACCTTTATATTGCACTCCATCGGCGCACTCCACTCCTATCACGTGTCCATCCTTAATCTGGAGTCTGGTTACTAACGTTTGGAAGTGCACTTCGCCGCCACATTCAAGAATAGTGCTGCGAATGCTCGAGATGACTTTGGGCAACTTGTCACTGCCTATATGTGGGTGTGCATCAATCAATATGTTTTCAGAAGCTCCATGCTGGTGCAGAATACCCAAGATACGATCTACTGAGCCACGTTTTTTGCTTCTTGTGAATAATTTACCATCGCTGTAAGCGCCTGCCCCACCTTCACCAAAACAATAATTACTGTTAGGATTTACGTCTCCTTCTCGCGAAATTTTTGCGATGTCCACTCTGCGTTCTATAACATTCTTCCCTCGTTCGAGCAAAATTGGCTTAATGCCTAACTCTATCAATCTTAGGGCAGCAAATAAGCCTCCTGGACCTGCCCCTACCACTATAGCTTGCTGCTTCCCACTCACTTTATCATAGTTGATTGGTGGTATTAGATGAGATTTGTCAAGAGGTTCGTCTATAAACGCTCTCACTTTCAAATTCACCATCACACGCTGTTTGCGAGCATCAATAGAACGCTTAAGAATACGCACGCCCTTTATACGAGTGTGGCTTATACGCTTTTCACTAGCGATAAAATGAATTATATCCTCAGAAGTATGAGCCACCTTTGGCGACACTCTTATTTGCAGTTCTTCGATCATATCTTTTGTTTATTTTGCTACAAAATTACTGAATAAATAATAAAAATAGCTTAATTTTGCACCACAAATCTATTCTACAGAATTTATTTATGCAATACAATCACATCGGAGTACTGTTTGATTTAGATGGCGTTATCCTCGACACAGAAAGTGTCTACACAGAATTTTGGGATAAAATTGACCATTTGTTTCCTACGCAGGTTTCTGGTTTCAGTTACATTATTAAGGGGTCGTCACTGTCAGAAATTCTTGATAAATATTTCGCAAAAGAAAATCACGAAAAGATTGTAGCCTTACTCAATGATTTCCAGAAAAATATGAAGTATCGCTATTTTCCATTTGCCATTGAATGGGTTAAAACCTTATATAATGTAGGTGTGGATATGTGCATTGTCACAAGCAGCGACCAGCAGAAAATGGATGCCGTATATCAACAGCATCCTGAATTCAGTGGTTATTTCAAAGCTGTGGTTGTAGGAGAAATGGTAAAACGGGCCAAACCCGCACCCGATTGTTTCCTGCTCGGCGCAAAACTTTTAGGAAAAAATATCAGAAACTGCTATATTTTTGAAGACTCGCTTAATGGGTTAAAAGCGGCTATTTCATCGGGAGGTAAAACCATTGCGTTGACTACCACGAATCCTCCAGAAAAACTTTCAGAGGCACGGTTGATTATCCCTAATTTCAAGGACTTTACAATGGAAAAAATGCTTGGTCTAAAATAAACACGGCGTATGAAAATCGAACTTTTAGTTGTTGGGAAAACCTCTATAGGCTACTTGAAGCAAGGAATTGACGAATACGTCAAGCGCCTAAAGCATTATGTGTCTTTTGAAATCAAATATATTGATGACATCAAAAGCACTAAAAATATATCGGAACAACAGCAGAAACAAATTGAAGGTTCAAAAATTCTCTTACAGGTCGACAGGTCAGACATCGTGATTCTTCTTGATGAACATGGCAAAGAATACACATCGCTGGAATACTCCAACTATATGCAAAAAAGAATGCTCAGTGGCGTTAAGAAAGTTGTGTTTGTGATAGGCGGGCCATATGGATTTTCTAAAGATGTATATGACCGATCCAATGACAAAATATCATTCTCTAAGATGACATTTAATCATGAAATGATTCGTCTTATTTTTTCCGAGCAACTATACAGAGCTTTCACGATCATCAATCACGAACCATATCATCACGAATAGCGAGAAAGCAGAAGGCGGCGTTTAACAAACTATACAGAAACTTACCCCCAAAGTAAGTCGCATATTATTCCGTCGGAAATCATCACCTTATCCTCCGGAATTCTAATGTGTCTTTCGGTAAGCGTAAGCATTCCATTATTCACCATTATTATGGCTTTTTTCAGGAAAAAATCATAAAACTTTTCTCCAAATCGCCACTTTAGTTCTGTGAGAGGCACGCCCTCAGCCGTTCGAAGCTTCAGCATCACATATTCATCATATTTTTCATAAACCGACAGATGTTCTTCTTCTGCAAAAACCTTTCCCTCTCCTATTGTATTGGAATACTGCTTTAAGTTTGCGGCATTAAATCGCCTAACATCACCATCGAAACTGTGTGCAGCTACCCCAAGACCTAAATATGGAGTGAGATTCCAGTAGTTTGAGTTGTGTTGTGAACAGTAGCCTGGTAAGGCAAAATTTGACACCTCATAATGCACATAGCCTTTTTCTTTAAGTGTAGCCACTAAATAGTCGTACATGGCAGTCACATCATCTTCACTCAATTCCGCAAGTTTGCCAATGTCACGCATCACGGTGAGACGCGTTCCCTTTTCATACATTAATGAATACGCAGATATATGTGGCACATCTAAAGAAATTGCAATTTTCACATTATTTTTCCAAATATCAATATTTTGCCCAGGAATGCCGTAGATGAGGTCAATGCTGATATTATGAACACCTTGTCGTTGAATGGCGCGGACAGCCTCTATTGCCTGTTTTGCAGTATGCCGGCGCTTGATGAATTGTAAATCCTCGTCACGAAAACTTTGAACGCCCATACTAACCCTATTCACACCAAGTTCTTTCACTGTTTCTATAATGTTATCGTCCACATCATCAGGGTTCATTTCAATCGTGAATTCTTCAACATGAGAAAAGTCATATAAAGCCTTTATGCCATTCACCAACTCTTTCAATTGATTCCTATTTAAGAGCGACGGCGTTCCCCCTCCGATATAAACAGTATTTAAATTGTCGCCATTTAATTCCGATTGGCGCAGCTGTGCCTCTTTCAAAATTGTTTTCACATAGTCACCAACTTGGTGAATTCTATGTGGCATTGAGTAAAAATCGCAATAAATGCATTTAGAGCCACAAAATGGAATATGTATATATAATCCTGCCATATTCCACAAAGATAATAAAAGAATTTGTGCAAATAGATTTAACAATGTAATATTTTTTTTGATTAAATATTTAGATTATTATAAGAAAAACACTATATTTGTAACTGTAAACATTAAAGTGATGACGATTATGCTTATTCACATTTATGTTTGCCTAAAACTAAGTAATACATTAACAAATTTAATTTACTAATACATGAAGGTTTATAAAACTAATGAGATTAAAAATATCTCACTTCTTGGTAGCAAGGGCTCTGGAAAAACCACACTCGCAGAGTCTATGCTTTACGAGTGTGGTGTGATTAACCGTCGCGGTTCTATTGCCAACGGCAATACAGTTTGCGACTATTTCCCTGTAGAGAAAGAGTATGGTTATTCTGTATTCTCCACAGTTTTCTATGCAGAGTTCAATAACAAGAAACTTAATGTAATTGACTGCCCAGGTATGGACGACTTTGTGGGTAATGCTGTCACAGCCCTTAACATCACTGACGCTGGTGTGATTGTGGTCAATAGCCAATATGGTGTGGAAGTGGGCACGCAAAACATCTATCGCACTGCTGCTAAAATCAACAAGCCTGTTATCTTTGCGCTCAACAAGATGGATGCTGATAACGTGGACTACGACAACTTAATCCACCAATTAAAAGACGCTTTCGGCAACAAGGTGATTCCTATTCAATTTCCAACAGCGACTGGTGCAGATTTCAATTCTGTAGTAGATGTTCTGATTATGAAACAGCTCACTTGGGGACCAGATGGTGGTACACCTACTGTCTCTGAAATTGCTCCAGAATATAAGGAACGCGCTGCTGAGATGCACCAAACATTGGTGGAAATGGCAGCAGAGAACGACGAGTCGTTGATGGACAAATTCTTTGAAAAAGGAGCTCTGACCGAAGACGAAATGCGTGAAGGCATTCGCAAAGGCCTTATCGACAGAAGCATCTGTCCAGTGTTCTGCGTCAGCGCACTCAAGGATATGGGCGTGCGCCGCATGATGGAATTCCTTGGCAACGTAGTTCCTTTCGTCAATGAAGTGAAAGCTCCAGTTAATACCGAAGGTGAAGAAATTAAGCCAGATGCCAATGGCCCACTTAGTGTGTTCTTCTTCAAGACCACAGTTGAGCCGCACATTGGCGAAGTGTCATACTTTAAAGTAATGTCAGGAACACTTAAAGCGGGCATGGACTTGAATAATGCTGACAGGGGCTCAAAAGAGCGTCTTGCACAAATTTCTGCCGTATGCGGTCAGATTAAAACTCCAGTTGAAGCACTTGAGGCCGGTGATATTGGTGCCGCTGTTAAACTGAAAGACGTAAGAACTGGCAACACGCTCAACGACAAGGGCGTGGAATATAAATTCGACTTCATAAAGTATCCTGCACCTAAATATCAGCGTGCTATTCGCCCTGTTAACGAAAGCGAAATAGAGAAATTGGGAGCAGTGCTTAACCGCATGCACGAAGAAGACCCAACCTGGGTGATAGAGCAATCAAAGGAATTGAAGCAAACTATCGTTTCGGGTCAAGGAGAGTTCCACCTTCGCACATTGAAATGGCGCATTGAAAATAACGAGAAAATTCAAATTGAATATCTTGAACCTAAGATTCCTTATCGCGAAACCATCACAAAAGTGGCTCGTGCCGACTACCGTCACAAAAAGCAGTCGGGCGGCTCTGGCCAGTTTGGTGAAGTGCACTTGATTGTTGAGGCCTACAAAGAAGGCATGCTGGAGCCAGGCACCTATAAATTCGGCAACCAGGAGTTTAAAATGAGCATCAAGGATAAGCAAGAAATCAACCTTGATTGGGGTGGAAAAATTGTGATTTACAACTGTATTGTTGGTGGCGCTATCGATGCACGTTTTATACCAGCAATCATCAAGGGTATCATGGACCGCATGGAGCAAGGTCCCGTGACAGGCTCTTACGCTCGTGATGTGCGCGTTTGCATTTACGATGGCAAGATGCACCCTGTTGATAGTAATGAAATCTCATTCCGACTTGCCGCTCGCCACGCCTTTAGTGAAGCATTCAATGCGGCAAGCCCAAAGGTGCTCGAGCCTGTTTATGATGTAGAAGTGATGATGCCCGCAGAATACATGGGTGATGTGATGAGCGATTTGCAAGGCCGTCGTGCCATAATCATGGGTATGGAAGAAGCAAGTGGTTTGCAGAAAATCAATGCTAAAGTGCCATTGAAGGAGATGTCGAGCTACTCCACAGCGTTAAGCTCCATTACAGGCGGACGCGCTTCGTTCACTATGAAGTTTGCAAGCTACGAACTCGTTCCAAGCGATATTCAAGAGAAGCTCCACAAGGAATATCTGGAAGCCTCTAAGGAAGACGAATAAACTTACTTTTATTAGAATGAAAATTAAGGTCAAGGCCAAAATTTGGCTTTGGCCTTTTTCTTGTCATATAAGTCAAACACCACAACAGAATGGGATAATTTTTGTAACTTTGTGATAGTAACACAACAATATAGAATCTCATGAAATTCAGTGATGTAATAGGCAATCAAGAAGCCAAGGACAGAATTCGTCAAATGATTGACAGTGACAAACTTCCACATGCGCTTTTAATCTATGGCCGTCCAGGCATCCCAAAACTATCGCTGGCAAGAGCCGCTGCTCAATATCTGCAATGCACTAATCGCACTGGCGGAGAACCATGTGGCTCCTGCCCTTCTTGTCTGCAACATCAATCATTCAACCATGCCGACACTTACTATTCTTTCCCTATAGTAAAAAATGGCGAAAATCCCACAAGTAATGATTTTATCGACGAATGGAAAATATTCCTCTCGGAAAACGATGTGGAGGATTTTCAGAAATGGACAAAGTATTTATCGAAAGATAATGCGCAACCAATTATCTACCAATCAGAAAGCGACAGAATTATCCGCGATTTAAGCCTTGCGGCATACACTTCAAAATACAAAGTGTTGATCATGTGGCTACCTGAAAAAATGAACGAATCGTGTGCCAATAAGCTACTGAAGCTCATAGAGGAACCGAGCGCCGACACAAAATTCTTCTTCGTAAGTGACAATGAAAAATCCATTTTGCAGACTATCTATTCACGAACGCAAAGAATCGAGCTCAAGCGTCCCTCCACATCAGACATCACGATGTACATTTGCCGAAAATTCAACGCAGATCCCGAATCAGCCAAACTTGCAGCTGTTGCCGCAGATGGAGATATTGCACAAGCAGAGCGAAATGTGGAGCTCGACAGCGAAACAAAACAATTCCATCAAGATTTTATGCAATTGATGCGAATGGCATATGTCAGAAATCTTAAAGAACTGAAAGTGTGGAGCGAGCATATTGCCGACTATAAAAGGGAAAAAGCAAGAAGGTTTCTGAACTATGCCTCACGTATGATTAGGGAAAATTTCATCTTTAACTTGCATAATCCCGAACTCAACTACCAAACTTTAGAGGAGAGGACATTCAGCGTGAAATTTGCCCCCTTCATTAATGAGTTTAATGTTGAAAAACTTATCACAGAATTTGCCCGCGCCGAAAAGGACATAAGAATGAACGGGAACATAAAAATTGTGTTGTTCGACATGGCTATTAAGATTACGATTCTCATAAAAGTTTAATATTGTATCACATTATGGATAAATCTTCAAATATCACAAACACACCATTCTTAAAACAGATAGCTAATTACTATTCCACCAATTATAACAATGTGGAAGATTTCTGTTTTGTTTTTCCAAATCGGAGAAGTGGACAATTTTTCATAAAATACTACGAAGAATCCTGTGCCACGAATTGCTTACGTCCTTGTGTGACCACGATTTCCGACTTCGTGGACGACAATTCCGACTGCACTTTAGCTACCCCCACAGAGCTCATTTTCAATCTTTATCAATCTTTCTGCGAGGTTACGGGCAACCACGACTACGAATTCGACAAATTTATCAACTGGGGCAACATTCTTGTTGCGGATTTCAACGATGTAGACCTATATATGGTGGAAGCCAAGAATCTTTTCGCCAATATTCACGACTGGAAAGAAATTTCCACCGATTACATTTCAGATGATCTGAAAAAAGAATTGTCAAGATATCTGAATATCAATTTCGATAAATCAGATGATGAATCTTTTTGGAAATCTAATGACAGGGTTGACAAAAAATTCACAAGTTTATGGGCACTGCTTTATCCTCTTTATAAAACTTACAACGCCCGACTTGAGACCAACCACCTTACCTATCAAGGTAAGATGCTCCGGAATTTTGCAGATAAACTAAAGCAAGCCGAAGATGATTACCTCACTTACGATAAGTATGTGTTCGTGGGGTTTAATTTGCTTTCAGAGAGCGAAAAAGCGATTTTCGATGCTTTTAAAAAAAAGGGCATTGCGGATTTTCATTGGGATTATGCCTCGCCAGCACTGAAGAATGTCGCAAACAAGGGACATAAGCACATCGCACTACTTGCTGAAAGATACGCTCCAGCGTTTCAACTTGAGGAAGTGAAAAATTTCACGTCTAACATCAATGTTGTCGGCATTTCATCAAATGTGGGACAAACCAAATATGCCTTTTCAATTGTAGAAAACCTTATTCAAAAAGGCATGATGAAGGACAGAAATAACGGAATAGACACAGCCATCGTGTTACCAGAAGAAAGTCTGTTTTCAAGTCTCACAAATTCCGTCCCCACCGACATTCAAAACATTAATGCCACATTGGGTCTTTCGCTTCGCAATAGCGACATATCCTCATTGATCAGAATCATCTCAAAGGCTCACAAAAATGCATATCGACCTTCTGGGGAAGAGTATTTTCTCTTTTACAAAGAATTTGTGAGGCAAGTGCTGTCACACCCTCTAATTAAAAGCATTTACCAGAATGATGTGACCGAAATCACCAATTACATTAGTTCCACAAATAGTTTTTATGTGAGCGAAGCCTACTTGAAGAAAACTAAGTTGGAGAAAATATTCACCACCATAATTAACACCAAAGACAAGAATGAGGTCATCCGGTTTATCGACAGGCTCATCACTGTGTGTGGCGAAATCAACCAATTTTACACCAATGAGAACGATGACACCTCGCAACTCTCAATTCAAAGCACCTTTGCGTTACAATATATCGACATTTTGAAGGAGACTCGCGACTTAATCCTTCAATATGGAATTCCGATGTGTGAATCGTCGGTGTTCTATCTCTTCGACAAGATAACCTCTCTGTACACAATTCCTTTTGAAGGCGAACCTTTGTCTGGTCTGCAAATCATGGGTATGCTCGAAACGCGCAACCTTGATTTTGACAATCTCATCATACTGTCAATGAATGAACGAGTCTTTCCAAGAAAATTCTTTAAAAGTTCATTCATTCCACCCAATATGCGAAGATACTTCAAAATGTCAACTATCGATGAGCAAGAATCTATAAGCGCATACTACTTCTACAGACTAATCACAAGAGCCAAGAATATTTATTTCATATACGACACAAGCACTATGGGTATTGGCAGTAGCGAGTATTCAAGATTTATTAGCCAACTTGAAAAAGTATATGGCTGCAAACCTCACTTCAAGAGCATTAGTCTGCAAGTGAAGCCAGAGTCTTCACTGCCAATCAATGTGATGAAGACTGATGGCGTTTTCAAGAAAATTCAAAGATATTGTGCACTCGATGATTCAAAAAAATACCTATCGGCAAGTTCTATTAAAACACTCATTAAGTGTCCGTTAAAATTCTATCTTCACTATATTGGAGGATTGAGTGACGAGAATGAGGAAACTCAATTCATGGACTATGCCACATTTGGCACGATTGTACACGACACGCTTCAGCAGTTTTATTATCCTGATTCCTTAAAAACAGAAGATAGTCAGTTACCTCGCCATAAAGTCACAAAAGCACAAATCAAGCAATTTATGGACAAAAAACTCGAGAGAGAACTGATCAGAAACGTGAATAGAATCTATCTGAATAAAGATCAATCCCATGAGCTTGATCCTTTAATTGGCGAAACCGCCATTACACTCAATGCCCTCAAATATTACACAGAGCAAGTACTTACTTACGATTATAACATGCTGGAGAACGACAGCAACTTTTTCATGGTATATGAATGCGAGTCTGAGAGAAAGGTGAATCTGAAAATCGGGCAAAACGCTTTCAATTTCACTTATAAAGTGGACCGTATTGACCGTGTAAATGACAGAGGGCCAATAAGGATAATCGACTATAAGACAGGCAAAGACAGCGTGAGTTTCAATAATGTAGATGACATTGTATCCGGCAAAAGAAATGGCCAATTTTTAGCCATAATGCAGCTTCTTCTTTATTGTAACGCATATAAAGCACAAGAAAAGGATGTAAGCATGGGCGTTCAGCCCATTATATATAAAATCAAGGACATTGAAACGTCTTGCGTATCATACAAAAAAAACAAGATTGAGAATATTTTTGACGAGAAGGAGTTGAACGAAGAATTTCTACAAAAATTAGGATCAATATTAGACGATTTTTTTGATAAAGACACACCATTCACACAATGTGAAGAAAAAGACGATTCTGAATGTAAATATTGCACATTCATAGAGTTTTGTAGAAGATAATCGTCTGGTTTTTGTGTGTTTGAAAAAAAAATAGTAATTTTGCAACGCTTTTAATCCCGTGTGATGGGAAATTAAGAAGCATCTTAATTTTTAGTAACACAATTTATTTTAAAATGAAAACTTATCAATTAAACGCAGAACCAAGAACAAACCTTGGTAAGAAAGCCGCAAAGGCAATCCGCAAAGAAAACAAAATTCCTGTAGTGCTCAATGGTGGCCAACTCATTCAATTCGATAAGAATGAGAACGGTGAGTGGGTTTACAATGGCAAGCTTGAAGCTGGTCAGAAGGCTGTTGTCACCACTAATGAAGGTAAAGGTGTTATAACCACCGACTTAACTGTGACAAAAGCTGATGTTAGGAAGCTCATCTATACTCCAGAAATTTATGTCATCGACTTGAATGTCAACGGCACAACTTGCAAGGCAGTACTCAAAGATATTCAGTTCCACCCACTTACTGACGATATTCTTCATATCGATCTCTTGCAGGTTTACGACAACAAGCCTGTGGTTATGGAAGTTCCAGTTAAACTTGAAGGTCACGCAGTCGGTGTTAAAGCTGGTGGTAAGCTTTATCTCAACCTTAAGAAGGTTAAGACCAAAGGCCTTTACAACAACATTCCAGAACGCATCGTTATCGATGTTACAGATTTAAAAATTGGTCAGGCTATCAAGGTGGGTCAGCTTAAATTCGACTCTTATGAGCTCGTTAGCGCAAAGGATCTTGTGATCACCGGCGTTCGTGCAACTCGTGGTTCTGCTGCTAAGACTCAATCAGACGAAGATGCTGCCGAATAATAAACCACTCTTATTAAATGAAATATCTAATTGTAGGCTTGGGTAATATTGGTTCTGAATACCAAGGCACTCGCCACAACATAGGTTTCACAGTATTGGATGCTTTAGCTAAAGCATCCAATATTTCTTTCACTACTCAGCGCTATGGCGATGTGGCACAAATGCGATTGAAAAACAAGCAACTTGTTTTACTAAAGCCGTCAACATACATGAATTTGAGCGGTGAAGCTGTGCGCTACTGGATGCAGAAAGAAAACATCAGCTTAGAAAACATCTTGATTATCGTTGACGACATTGCACTACCCTTTGGTGCCATTCGCCTTCGAGGTAAAGGTGCTGACGGTGGGCACAATGGTTTAAAAAATATTGCACTGTGCATACAGTCTGCTAATTATGCCAGACTACGCTTTGGCGTAGGCTCCAACTTCCCCAAAGGAATGCAGATTGATTATGTTCTTGGCCATCCTACCGATGAAGAATTGATGATACTTCCCGAACGCGTGGATGTGGCAATTGAAGCGATTAAGGCATTCTGCCTGTCTGGCTTGAGTTTTGCAATGACAAATTACAACAACAAGTAATGAGCGAAGTTAGAATTGACAAGTGGCTTTGGGCAACAAGGGTTTTCAAAACTCGAACATTAGCCACTGACGCTTGTAAATTAGGCCGCGTAACTATTGATGGAATGAATGTGAAGCCATCAAGAGCGGTTAAGGTAGGCGAAAAAATTTCGGTAAAAAAGCCACCAATCACTTTCACCTTCGTGGTCTTGGCTTTGCTGAATAATAGAGTTGGAGCAAAACTTGTAGGCAATTATCTCAAAAACGTGACCACGCCAGACCAATATGAACTTCTGGAAATGGCAAGAATTAGTGGCTTCGTCAAACGCCAAAAGGGTCTTGGTCGTCCCACGAAGAAAGACGGACGTGAAATGAAGGAATTTACTGAGGAGGCCTATTTTGGTTTTGATGACTGGGATGATGAAAATCCTCTATGGACGGAAGAAGATGAAGAAAAATTAATAAAGCACAAATAAGCTAAACTCCAAACACCGCATTGGTGTTTGGAGTTTTTTTAAATAATATTAATCCTCAAAATAATAGTTAGAAAGAGGAATTTATTTTTTACTGAAAAAAGCGGGTGGTTTGAAGCCTTGATTGTCAACTCGCCTTTTTAAGGCGACAAAGATAATTGACATCCGTTTAATGCAGAGATATACCACTTAATAATTATTGAAATTATTGAAATTATTGACTTTAGCCAAAAATAAATCTGAAAGCATCCTCTACCCTACCAACTTCAATTATTTTAATTTTATTATTTTTGACAAGCCCCTTCATATTGCTTTTAGGTACAAGTATCGTTTCAAAACCCATTTTTTGAGCTTCAGATATGCGTTGGTCTATTCTCGTGATTTGACGAATTTCCCCAGAAAGCCCCACTTCTCCTGTAAAGCACACGTTTTTAGGAACTGGCACATCAAAGTTGCTCGACAGAATTGCACACACCACCGACAAATCCAAAGCTGGGTCATTCACCTTTAAGCCCCCGGCTATGTTAAGGAACACATCTTTCTGCGCAAGTTTAAACCCTGCGCGTTTTTCCAGTACTGCGAGAAGCATGTTCATACGCCTTGGGTCAAAGCCCGTAACCGAGCGCTGCGCTGTGCCATAAGCAGCGGTGCTGACAAGTGCTTGCGTATCTATCAAAAAGGGGCGGGCGCCATCTACGGTCACCCCGATTGCCGAACCGGAAAGATTTTCTCCACTTTCGTTAAGAAGCATCATACTCGGATTGTTAACCTCTTTCAAACCATCTTCCTTCATCTCGTATATGCCGATTTCACTGGTGTTTCCAAACCGGTTTTTGATGCCACGGAGTATTCGATACATATAATGCCTGTCGCCCTCAAACTGGATCACGGCATCTACAATGTGTTCGAGCACCTTAGGACCGGCAATGCTTCCTTCTTTATTGATATGACCGATCAAAATTACAGGCGTATTTGTTTCCTTTGCATATCGTAGAAAGGTTGCAGCACATTCCCTTACTTGACTTACACTTCCAGCGGCAGACTCAAGCAGATCACTCGCTATCGTTTGAATCGAGTCGATAATCAATATGTCGGGAACTTCTTTTTTCAAGCAAGTAAAAATATTTTCAAGAGAAGTTTCGCAAAGCAGATAACACTCACAGTCCATTTTTCCGCCAGCTATTCTATCAGCACGCATTCTCAACTGCTGCGCACTCTCCTCGCCAGAAACATAAAGAACTTTTCGCGACCTGATACGAAGCACATTCTGTAAAATCAAAGTTGATTTCCCTATACCGGGTTCTCCGCCCAAAAGAATTATCGACCCAGGAACAAGCCCACCGCCAAGCACACGGTTTAATTCATTGCTTGGCAATTTTATCCTTGGATATTCTTCTGCTTTTATTTGGCTAAGTTTGATTGGTGTTAGAGTCTTCACATCTGAGGAGTCGCTTGAAATAAGGCTATTTTTCCCCTTAGGCTTAACAATTTCCTCCACATAAGTATTCCATTCTCCACATGAAGGGCATCTACCCACCCATTTAGATGATTCTGCACCACAATTTTTGCAAAAGAAAGTCGTCTTCACCTGTTTTGCCATATCATTTTTCTTTTAATGCCTCTCGTCTAAATTCACTCACTACAACGGCCGCAGCCACGCTCACATTAAGAGACTCGCTTGTGTCACCTACATTCCACGATGGTATAAGCAAGCGGTTTTTCACTAATTTTGCTACTTTAGGACTGATCCCTTGCCCCTCATTGCCAAAAATAACAAATCCCGAACTCTTTAAATTTGCTTTATAAATATTGTCACCATTAAGAAAAGTGCCAAAAATAGGTAAATCACAATATCGTTCAAGGAGCGCTTCTAAATCACAATAATGGACCTGTACACGTGAAATAGCTCCCATAGTGGCCTGGACCACTTTATGATTAAAGACATCCACAGTGCCTATGCTGGCAAAAATATTCTTGATGCCATACCAATCGGCTAAACGAATTATTGTTCCAAGATTTCCCGGATCTTGTATGTTGTCAAGAACGATATTTAGGTTGCTACGCACCACTTCGTCATCTATCCGTTTATCGGGCATTTTATATACCGCAATCACATCACTGGGTGTTGAGAATTGCGACATTTTAGACATTTGCTGTGCATTGGCAAGCACTATTTTGTCATACATAGTGGCATTTGCAAGACGGTCATGCCAATTCCGGGTGCAAATTAGCCATTTACAGCTAAAATGCTCCCAAGTATCGCGAACACATTTCGTTCCTTCTGCCACAAACAAGCGCTCTTCATCTCTATACTTTTTCACGGAAAGCGACCGCACTAATTTAATGATACCATTGTTAATATCTTGCATGGCTAATCTTTTAATAGTTTTAATAGCAACTTGAGCGCCTCCATAGTAGCTCTGTTAATCACTCGATCTCGGTCTCCCGGAAAATGGAAACACTGGCTAATTATTCTGTCACCCATTTTAGCAGCCATCCACACTGTCCCGACTGGTTTTCCTGGCTCTGCCCCACCTGGTCCAGCTATTCCGCTGGTCGATACTGCACAATCTGTGTGAAGAGCATCACACACACCTTTCACCATTTGTTCAACAACGGGTTGGCTGACCACCCCATATTCACCAATGTCGTTTTTAGAAACATTTAGCACATTTTGTTTTACTTCCACTGAATACGATACAACAGATCCCTTGAAATAATTGCTGCTACCAGGTATTCTTGTGATTTCATGCGCTATATTTCCTCCCGTGCAACTTTCTGCTGATGCCATGGTCAACCCTTTTTTCATCAGCTCTTTACCTAAAATTTCAGCAAGAGGCAAGTCTTCGTCACAGATAATCTTGTTACCGATGATTTCATGTAACTTCTTGGAATACTTTGCCATAGCATTCGTGAGTATAGTTTCATCAGAGTAGCTTCCACTCAAGCGTAGCCTAATCAAACCAGGGGTTGGCAGATAAGCTAAATGGATATACCCAGGCAATTCTTTTTCAAAAGAGTCGAGCTGCATAGCTAATAACGACTCAATAATATCTATCACTATAAAAGTTCGGTGCTGTATAAACTGGTGATTTTGAAATGTGTGAATTAATTTAGGAATCAACACGTTCCTCATCATATACTGCATCTCAAAAGGGACACCAGGCATAGAAACAAGCACTTTGCCGTTATTGTAGAACCACATGATAGGAGCTGTTCCCACTGTATTTTGGACAACTTCGCAGCAATCAGGGACATAGGCCTGATTTCGGGTATATTCATTGAGCTTTAGATGGCGCTTTTTCACCACTTCCTCAACATTAGACAAAGTAGTTTCATCAAATACCAGCTTCCCGCCAAAATATTCGCATAAGGTATTTTTTGTAATGTCGTCCTTCGTTGGACCAAGTCCGCCAGTGGTTAGCACCACATCACATTCCTTAAAAGCTAAATCAAGGGCATTATTAATAGCATTTGAGTCGTCTGGAACGACTTGCACCTTCTCTAAGTTCCAGCCATAAACTGAAAATTCTCTTGCTATCCACCCAGAGTTGGTGTCCGTTACTTGACCGATAAGAAGCTCGTCGCCTATTGCAATAATTGAATACTTCATAATTCTAAACACCTTAAATTGAGACTCTTGCAAATGGAGGTTCTGTAATGTCGCAGAATTTTTTATCTAAAAATTTATAGTAACCAGCCACGGCAATCATAGCGGCATTGTCGGTGGTATAAGATCGCTTGGGAATAAAAGCCTTTAAATGCCGTCTGTCGGCGTATTCTTGAACAGCGTTTCTTATGCCAGAATTTGCTGACACTCCACCAGCAATTGCAATGGTTTTAATTCCTGTATCTTTGATAGCCTTGGAGAATTTGTCCATCAAAATGTCGATAATTGTTTTCTGTAGTGAAGCCGCTAAGTCGTTTTTATTTTCCTCAATAAAATTTGGATTCAATTTGATTTCATCACGCAATGTATAAAGGAAAGAGGTCTTCAAACCGCTAAAACTATAATTATACCCTTGAATGTGAGGTTTAGAAAATTTAAACTTTGCGGGATCACCTTCTTGAGCCATTCTGTCAATGATTGGACCGCCAGGATAAGGTAACCCCATTGATTTAGCACATTTATCAAATGCCTCGCCAGCGGCATCGTCAATTGTCTGCCCTAAAATCTCCATGTCAGAGTACGACGACACCTTGACAATTTGTGAATTGCCTCCAGAAATAAGCAAACAAAGGAATGGAAATTCGGGTACTTCTGTATTCTCGTCATCTTTGATAAAATGTGAGAGCACATGGCCGTGAAGGTGGTTCACATCCACTAAGGGAATATCAAGACCCAACGCAAGGCCTTTAGCAAAAGAAGTGCCAACATGAAGTGATCCCGGCAACCCCGGCCCTCTCGTGAATGCTATAGCGCTGATGTCGGTCTTTGCAATGCCTGCTTGTCGAATTGCCTCACTCACTACCGGCACAATATTTTGCTGGTGGGCACGCGACGCCAATTCTGGCACCACACCTCCATAATTCTCATGTACTTTCTGACTTGCAATCACATTTGATTTCAGCACGCCATCGGCTATCACAGCAGCCGAAGTGTCGTCGCAAGAAGATTCTATTCCAAGAATAACTGTACTCATATCGTAATAAATTTAAAATCTAAAACCTACTGTTGCATTTAAATCATGATTTGCACTAAACAAGCTGTTATGCTTTGTCAAGTACCAGTGCCCTTCTGTGAGTAAATGCAGACCATAAAAGAACTTTCCTTTATTCAATGTCAACCCCATTTTGGCATGGTAGTCAAATGACCAAAAACTAATTTTGCCCTCTGTAGAAGATGGGGCAGACTGCCTATATCCAAACCCTGGAATGGAGGTGATATTGAACAACCAGTTTTTTCCAAGCACCCAGTTATAGCCATATCCCACAAGCAGGCTATAGCCATTATATTTGTATTTGAGATTTTCCGATATATCCGTGTCGGGAAAATTCTCCCTTAATTCATTGAAATTCATCGATACATTCTCGTGAAATATATGCGCGCCCGCTATAAGCGAGCCGGAGCTTTTCCGCTGATACTTAGAAAAACAATAAGCCGCCCCTTGAGCATAATGCTTGTGATTGAACACATAGCATATATTCATACCATACAGCGTACGTGACACCCCATTGAATTTGAATTCTTTTATTTCAGAAGTTGGTAAGTCTGAAAAACGATGGATATAGTATGGATAATCATCTTTATAGTAGTAGGCACTCAAAAACACTCTCGACCATGTGAATGAAAAATCCCATTTTTTGTTTTTCACTTTGTGGCCAGAAAGCAAGTCGTTCATGTTCAACATATAACTGAGATTGACAGCCATAAATGCAATTTGAATGCCAAAGGTGGATGTGAGATTGGAATGCATAAAAATCGGACAGTCGTATTCAAAAACGTGTCCATTATAGGTGCTAAGCCAGTTGTTGTTTTTTAGCATCAATTTCCAGTTCTTTTTTGTACCCAACACATACGTTGTATCGTAGCTATTGAATGTTTGGTCACCCCAGCGATATACTTTCACACAAAAATCAAGGAAGGATGGATATGTAATCGTTGTGTCGTTCATGTCAATTTTCCCGTGCTGCAAAGCCCGTTTCCAATAATCAGTATCGCGGGTGGTATCATACGGCTCCGCAAATTTTTCCTTCAGTTGTTTAATTTTATTTTTAACATTCAACCTTGGCTCTGCATGCGTCAAAGCCCAACCACTACTGAAAAGAAGAAATATGATTATCAAATAGCTTCGTCTCATCGCACTGTAATTGTATCTTTCACTGAAGTTCGTTTAGTATTTAACGAGTCTCTTTGAATTTTATTATTTTTCTTTTTCCTGTGAAGAAAGTCAAAAAGGTTGTCGAAGTCATGCCTAAACACTATACCTACGCCTTGCGTAGTCATAGCATTCCTCGTATATAAATTCTGATCATTGAAGTGGTTATAGGCTTTAAGAAGCCAAGTTCCCTTACCATTTAAAAGGTATTCGACATCGAAATCGCCAATAAAGTTTGAATTCTTGGAGTTATAAGTATTGTCGCGGTAGCCAAAATTGCCATTAAACCGTAAACGGTTGTTCAATAGTTGACTCGACAAAGCCAAGTCAAACTCGGTGTCAGTAAAGTCACCCTTATTTGAACGGAAATTTGGGGCAATCGACCAATTCTCGTTAATTTGGCCAAGAAGGCTGCTTAACTGTGAGGATATAGTGGATGATGCGATAGAAGTCCATTCGTTGCCAGTATTCGCTCCATTCATATATTCAGGGGTATAGAATCTGTTTAGTGCAAGCAGATAAATGATTTGACGATTCATCATATCATCGGTACTGATGATGCTCTTAATTTTTCGATACGCTTCTGATGTAAGCGTAGGAAACTCCAAATCAAACGAAATATCAGGATGACTAATCACACCATTGGCCTTCAACAAAGCGTGTACAGGCACGCTGGTTCTGTTCAATTCCCTATCATCTGCAAAACTTTCATCCAAGTCTTTGATGTTGGCATTAAGAGAATAAATAGCTTGAATGTCTAATAAAGCGTTATAGGGATCACCTTGGAAAGAGATGGTGCTGCCGTCCTTAATCGTAAAGTCCTTTACTATGATATCTTGAAGTGTAAAATTATATACACCCTTTTCAAGGGCATATTTCCCATACATTTCAAGTTTTTCGTCAGTATTGTCATACTTCATTTGAAGGTTGCCTCTTCCCGTAGCCTTAATCTTGTCACCACCCACAGGGTCCATCACGAGGTTAATCTGCAAATCTGGAGTGATATCTCCTTGCAAATCAATCAAATATTTTGTAGGCTCTTGAATTTCAGCCTTCTTGATTTTTCTATTAAACTGCTTTACGATATCGGGAATTGTATCAATAACTGTAGCTGTGTCTTTTGGCATATTAAGAACGTTTCTGTCGCGATAAGTAATAAACTTATATTCATTTGCCACTTGATTATCCGACATCACAAAGGTAAATTTGCTTCTTGGCGCTGACTCCATATTCACCTTTATATTTACAAAGCCTGGTTCTCCCTCCACAAACGCTGATCCATTACCATAAATAGTGCCATACCAGTTAGAATTGTGGGAAGAGTTGGTGTCGTAGCACAGCAAGTCATTGGCATCTGTCACGGCAAAATTAAACGAAGCATTGTGAAACTGCTCATGTCGCACCCAACCAGTCAGATTACCGCTGTGGCCATCTCGATCTTTAATTTTAACATCGCTGAAACGAATAAGACCTGGAGACATGTGCACAGAATCTGTGCAATAATAATACACATTTGAAAAGTCTAATTTCAATTTCAAATCCTCTGCAAAAATATCACCATATAAGTCTATCGTCTTGAAGTTTCCGTAAAGAACCGCTCTACCCGATGCATAACCATCAATATCACTTGTGAATGCCGACATAAATGGTTTTAAGAATTTCACATTCGCCTTTTTTACTCTAAAATCAAGGTAAAGGGAATCCGCCATTGGATATATAGCACCATTGATATGCGACTGATGACCGTTTTTCTGCGACAATGTAGCATTGATTGCAATTCCTTTGCCGTCATTATCCCAGTGACTTTCAATATCAGCATCGCCCATATCAGCGTTGTTGTATTGTAAATTCTCCACATGCAGATTTGGCGTAAGCAGTTTCGGTTCTTTAGAAAACAGCTCTTTCGCATAGAAAACGCCTGTAGCCTTACCTCCGAAATCCACATTGCTAATTTGCAATGTTTCAAACACAAAGTCGAGATCGATATTTTTTAATTCCAATTTCACAGCATCTTCTGGATCTTTTGATACCGAACCTGATATGTCGATAAACTGTCCTTCACGATACGCGTGAATACCATCTATCATTACATTGCCTTTCACAAAATCAAACGCGCCTTGATTCACATTCCACACGGTGTCATTCACTACCACCTTAGAAGGGTTGATGTCTGTATGAACCAGTAAAGATTTATCCTCATTTTTGCTCAATACCACAGAAGTGAGAATGTCGCCATGAAAATCTCTATCCCGATTAAACCGCCAACTTAAATCACTATCGATACGTCCATTAGCGGCAACAGCGTTCAGACCAACTGAAATTTTACTGTTTTTTGAAGGAAGAAGAGTTTTGGCATTGGCCACAAAAGCATTTGAAGTGGTATCGTAATATGCAGTTAAATTAGTTCCCTCAATCAATTTGTTACCTTGTTGGATATATGGTACATTCACGTTTAATGTGATATCCCTATTTGCAATATCCACATTCCCGTCAATAGTAGCCCTGTAAAGCAGTTTAACAGGTAGTTTCAATAGTTCATCAAGTTTATCACTTGGTTCTACCATCAAATTAAATTTAAAATTGTTGTTCGACTGCTTAATATGAGCAGCATTTGAAGGAGAAACTAAATTAGGCAACGCTTGTGAAACCAAATTCTTTAGAGCCGGAACCAAAGTTCTAAATTCAAATTTCCCGTATAGTTCACCCTTAATCACATCAGAATCAAACCTTACTACCTGCGGATATGAGGAGTTCTCTGCGCTCAATGTGATATTATTGAAATAAAACGACTTACCTTTTGTGTTTTTGAAAAAGATATTATCCATTGTTGCAATACCATTGATATTGTCAAGAGAATTTCCAGTCAGCGATGCATGAAGATTAAATGAGAAATCTTTGGGATTGCCATAGTAGAGCTTCATTTTGGCAAGGTTCACTTCATGTGCCGACATATCTACATCATATTTTGAACGCACGCCATTAATGACGACACTGCCACTCACAAAAATAGAGCCATTAGGATCTGTAACCGACACTTTACCTTTGTAATTATTTTTTCCGCCAACTACATCGGCTATAATATTGTGAAAACGATATCCTTTGAAATCTAAATAATTAATAGTGCCATTTATTGTAGCATTTTCTATTTTTTTCCCTATAATTTTTGTCTTGAAATATGCGTCGGCTGAAATCGATCCTATTAGATTGCCTTTGGAAATCAATTTACCCACATTGAACTGTGGTGTTTTCACATCAGCCTCCAAATCAACTATGTTTTTATATATTCTGGCCTTAGCCACCAAGTTAAGATTTCCTACCGAAGAAAACACCTGTCCCTTAAAATCCAAGAAATTAACGTTGCCATTAATGGAGGCATCAAGCCTTAAGTCTCCAAGGTTTTTAAGAATGGAATTTTGCGATGGCTTGAGTTTCACCAAGTGGCTGGTTATTTTATTGATTTCCGTACCTTTAATATTCAGCTTAATACGAGGTATTTTGAAAGAGAGCCTCTGTTTATTATTTAAATTTAAAAATTCTCCATTAACATTTAAGTTAATATCGCCATTGTAATCATTTAACCTTAAAAAAGCAATTTTTAAACGGTCAGCATCACCATTGATTTTACATGACAGAAAAAAATCCTCCGTAAAGTATTTGAAGCCAGGAACAAACGCTTTGAAGTCGGAAAGATTAATTTTGGCATCCTTCAAATATAGATTCAGTGGTGCCCTCTTAACGGCGCTGCCAATATGATTGATCGAATCAAAAGTCACCTCTTGCTGATTCAAGGCAATAAGCGAGTTAGGTAGCTCAATTTTAAAGTTAGTCACCACTAAATTATTGGATGTTAGAGCTACATTCGCAGAAATATTCTTAACTACAAATCCTGAGTTTTCCTTAAAAGAAAGTCTTTTAATATCTATCAAAAAATCATTATTCTTCAACCTGGGCAAATCCACATCTGCACAAAGATTAGCCACACTTATATGATTAGGGTCAAATATGCCTCTTTTTTTCTTTGCACTTAGTAAATCGTATTGCAAGTCAGTGTTTCGAATCACAATATTGTGAATGGCCAAATCAAACTTTGTGGGTGGTTTTTTTCCTTTGGGCTTGAAAGCATCTATCATAAACTGCATATTCGTTGGACTGTGACTGTCGGCCTTAGTGACATGGCCGTGTAGTCCCAAGAGTTCTGCATAGTTTACTTCGATTTGCCGGTCAAAAAGAAATTTTGTGATATTGATACCAGCTCCAAGAACGTCAATTTTAATCAAGTCGTGATTCTTCTGGTCTGGAACCATCACATCATACAGAATAATTTGATTAAAGGGTTTGATGGAGAGTTCACCAATTCTGACATTGGTTTTCAGAAATTTGCTCAGCTCTTTTTCGCCCTCCGACTTAATTTTCTGCTGAACGGCAGGTATGCAAAGCAATATGTATAAAAAGGCATAGAGCGTCACTACCGCAACAAGAGAAGTCACGATAATCGTTCTAATCGCATTATATGTATGTCTTACTGCTTGATGCATTCTTTTTTCATGATTCTTCAAGCTCTTTATTCTGGAAGTGATTCACACTCTTTTATCCAGATTGAGGAAGCAGCGTCGCTTGGCATTCTCCAGTCGCCCCTCGGCGAGAGGCTCACGCTGCCCACTTTGGGTCCATCGGGTAAGCACGAGCGCTTAAACTGCTGGGAGAAGAATCGCCACATAAATTTTGTCAGCCATTTCTTTATGGTCTTGTTGCTGTATTCATCGCCAAATGCGACCTTTGCCAACATAAATATCTTATGCGGAGTGTATCCATAGCGCAGCATGTAATACAGAAAGAAGTCGTGAAGCTCGTATGGGCCTACAAGGTCTTCTGTCTTCTGCTGAATATTGCCTTCTTTATCTGCTGGTGTAAGTTCAGGACTGATTGGCGTGTGTAAAACATCAAGAAGTGTTTCATGAATGCGCACGCCCTGTGGATTAGAGGAGTTTACCGATGATGCAAACCACATTACCAAATGCTTCGCCAAGGTTTTAGGTATGCTTGCATTCACGTTGTACATCGACATGTGATCGCCATTATAGGTCGCCCAACCCAAAGCCAATTCTGAAAGGTCACCCGTTCCAAGCACTAAAGCATTGTACTTGTTTGACAAGTCCATTAAAATTTGGGTTCTTTCACGTGCCTGACTATTTTCATAGGTCACATCATGCACATTTTTATCATGCCCAATATCCTTAAAATGTTGATTGACGGCATCTGCTATGGGAATTTCTTTCACTGTCACACCCAAAGCGTTCATCATTGAGAGTGCATTGTGGTAAGTTCGTCCAGTCGTTCCAAATCCAGGCATTGTCACACCACAAATGTTTTTACGGTCATAGCCGAGCCTATCGAATGCCTTAATGGCTACAAGAAGAGCCAATGTAGAATCCAGTCCTCCCGATATGCCTAACACGATATGATTGATGTGCGTGAATTGCAATCGTCGCATCAAACCTTCTGTTTGAATGTTGATGATTTCTTCACAACGTGAGTTACGGCGGTCTTCATCAAAAGGAACAAATGGCAGTTGCCTTACCGTTCTCGCTATTGGCATGATATCGTAATTAAGCGTTTGGGGCCAAGTAAGTGACACCTGACGCATCGCACGGTTGAACTGGAACATGTTGTCGTTGTAGCTGCCGTTTATGCGTCGTTCATTGTTCAGCGCCTCTACATCCACATCAGCATAAACGATTTGTGGATCCAAATCAAAGCGTTTGCTTTCTTTTAATATTGTGCCGTTTTCTGCAATAATGGCGTTGCCAGCGAATACTAAGTCAGTAGAAGACTCGCCATATCCTGCAGATGAATAGATATACGCTGTGGTGCAACTGTCGGACTGGTGTTTAATCAAATTTCTTAAATACTGATTTTTCCCAATCAATTCATTTGATGCTGAAAGATTCACGATTACGTTTGCTCCATTAATGGCATAAATAGAACTGGGGGGAATAGGAACCCATAAGTCCTCACATAAATCCACTCCAATTTTCACCTTTCCTGCATTGAAGATAATGTCAGCGCCAAAGGGTATCACCTCATCATTGATAGTGATTTGAGTTTCTGTCTTGGTCACATTGTAACTGGTAAACCAGCGCTTCTCATAAAATTCTTTGTAATTTGGTAAATATGTCTTAGGAACCACTCCAAGTATTTTTCCACTCTGCAAGCACACGGCACAGTTATACAAATGTCCATCACACCGTAGCGGTGCACCCACAAATACCACGATAGTGGATTTTTTCGTGTATTCTTTGATGGTGTTTAACGCCTCTTCCGCACTGTCAAGAAGCTGTTCGTTTCCAAACAAATCTGCACATGTGTATGCAGTGACGCACAATTCTGGAAACACAATGATCTGTGCTTCACATCTAATGGCTTGATCTATGCTGTTCAAAATGCTGTTCACATTATAGTCCACATCAGCCACATTCACTGAAGGAACAGCTGATGCCACCCTAATGTAGCCATAGTCCGTCTTATTTTGTATATACATATTTACTCAAATTAATGACTTGCAAATTTATTAAAAATCGGCTATAAAATCAGAAGTTACCTCACAAAATTTAGCAGTGGCAACCCTCAATATTAAATCCTCGGAGAAAATCAGCTGTTGGCATTCTGCGTTTTCCCGCCATTTGAAGCGACAGGATTTCAATTTTTGCATCGGCACAGGTCACCCAAAGCCGCTTGCCGTCACTGGTAATAGTGCCCGGAGCTATGTCTTCTGTAGAAGATTCTGGCTCGGCGGTAGCAAACACTTTCACAGAATGTACAGTTCCTGCTTCATCCACAATTTCTGTCCATGCTGCAGGATAAGGAGATAGTCCCCTCACATGGTTATAAACCTTTTCGGCGGGCCAATTCCAGTTTATCTTGCAAGTGTCTTTAAAGATTTTCGGCGCAGGTGTAGGTGTTGCGTTTAAGGGTAGCATTTTATCCTGTGGTATCGGCTTGACTGTACCAGCTATAATAGCATCCACGGTTTCTACCACCATATCAGCCCCAAGCATCATTAGGCCATCATGTACCACACCCACATTGTCACACCTACCTATAGGCAGCTTCTTTTGTTGTATCACATCGCCAGTGTCAATCTCGTGCTTTAAGAAAAAGGTTGTCACACCGGTCTCTGTGTCGCCGTTCATTACTGCCCAGTTAATAGGGGCCGCTCCACGATATTTCGGCAACAATGATGCGTGAAGATTGAACGTGCCAAGACGCGGCATATTCCACACCACTTCAGGAAGCATTCTAAATGCGATCACTATGAACAAGTCTGCATTGAGGCGTTGTAGTTCGTCCACAAAGGCGGAATCTTTGAGTTTCACTGGTTGCATCACGTGAAGCCCTTTGCTTACGGCATATTTCTTCACATCACTCTGTAAAAGATGATGGCCACGGCCTGCCGGCTTATCGGGCATAGTAACCACACCCACAACATTATAATCTCCTTCCACAAGTCGCTTTAAACTCTCCACTGCAAACTCAGGAGTGCCAAAAAACACTATTTTCAATTCTTTCTTTTCCATCCTCATCAAAAGTTGGTTTCTAATGTTTTGTGAAATTAATCGTAGCTGTAATGTTTTAGCACTTGGCGATAGGAATTGAATATTTTGGATTTTGACACAAATCCCACATATTTTCCGTTATCTACAACGGGCAGATTCCATGCGCCAGTGTCGTCAAACATTTTCATCACTTCGTCCATTGGTGTGCCCAATTCAACTTTTCCGGGTGGCATCGACATAAACCTATTGACATGCATACGTCGGTATAAATCTGGGCGGAACATAATGTTGCGAATATCGTCAAGCAAGACCACTCCAAGCAGCTGACCACTATTATCAGTCACAGGGAACAGATTTCTACGGCTCTTTGATATCACATCCACCATTTCTTTTAGGCTCATTTCTGGATGCACGGGGGTAAAGTCTGTTTCAATCACACTGTCCATCTTCAGAAGTGTAAGCACTGTTTTATCTTTTTGATGTGTAAGCAAATCTCCTTGCAGAGCCAAACGCTTTGTGTAAATGCTGTAATTTGAGAATATTCTGGAGGTTCCGTAAGAAATGGCTGCCACTATCAGCAGGGGCAAGAACAACGAATATCCACCAGTCATTTCCGCCGTGAGGAATATGGCCATCAATGGCGCATGCATCACACCTGCCATCACACCTGCCATACCCACAAGCGCAAAGTTTTTTGTCGAAAGAGGCATTGAGGGATCCACAATTCCCATTGAGTTCACCACATAGGCAAAAAAGAAGCCTGACATACAGCCGACATACAGTGAGGGTGCAAAGGTTCCACCCACACCACCGCCGCCATTAGTGGCACTGGTGGCAAACACTTTCATAAAGCACAGGGCTCCTACCATTAATATCGTTGCACTCACGTTGGTGCGCATATCATAAAAAAGGCTGTTGTTGAATATCTCGTCCACATGTCCATTGAGCAAAGAGTTAATAGCTCCATAACCTTCGCCAAATAAGGGCGGAAACAAAAAAATCAAAACACTCAACAATATAGAGCCTACAAGAAAGCGATATCGTGGATGGGATATGTGGCTAAACATTCGCTCCATCACTTCAATCATTTTTGTGAAATAGACTGATACCAGTCCACAAAAAACCCCGAGCAGCACCACATAAGGGATTCTTGAAGTATAGAACATCTCACTCTGTGTGAAAAAGAACTCCACATTGTAGCCCGTAAATATGTAAGCCACTGTGGCACCAGCCACCGACGACATGATCAACGGCATTACCGAACCTGCCGTCAAGTCGAGCATTAGCACCTCCACTGTGAAAAGTACGCCAGCGATAGGCGCCTTGAAAATACCCGCAATACCCGCTGCCGCACCACATCCAACAAGCATCATCAGCATATGTGGTGATAGCCGAAAGGCCTGACCGAGGTTCGATCCTATTGCCGCGCCCGTAAATACAATCGGACCTTCTGCTCCTACCGAGCCTCCGCATCCTATCGTTACCGACGAAGCTGCCAACGAGGCGTACATGTTGTAAAACTTCAAACGGCTTTTCTTTTGGGCAATAGCATAGAGCACCCTGGTGACACCATGTGAAATGTTGTCACGCACCACATATCGCACATAAATACCTGTCAAAAAAATCCCAACTATAGGAAACACAAGGTAATAATAGTTAGCGTGCGATGCCTCCGACACACTATTTACCAAATTTGAAATCGTGCCTATCAAGAATTTCAACAAAACCGCGGCAAGGCCTGAGGCTACACCTATGATGATAGCAAGTATCACCACAAAACTTCGTTCGGATATATGCGCTTCTCTCCATTTGAGCATACGCAAATACCATCCATCAGTGTTGCGGCTTGCCTTTTCTAAAATAGTGTTCTCCGTATATTGCTCCATTATAGTCCTCTTCCCTTAAACACAATTCTAATAGTATAAACAATAATTTTCAAATCATTGATAATCGACATATTGTCGAGATATAGTAAATCATAACGTAGGCGCTCTATCATTTCATCCACATTTTTAGCATACCCAAACTTCACCTGGCCGAGTGAGGTGATTCCGGGCCGAACTTTATGAATGAGCGAATAAGCTGGCTCTCTTGCCAAAATTTGCTTTGCATAATACTCCCGTTCAGGACGTGGCCCCACTATGGCCATATCGCCCTTCAGCACATTCCAGAACTGTGGCAACTCGTCAATGCGATACTTCCGCATCACTCGCCCTAATTTTGTCACGCGTGGGTCGTTGTCGCTCGATAGCTGTGGCTGACCCATTTTTTCTGCACCGTCCGTCATCGTTCGGAATTTTATGATTTTAAACGGCTTATTATGTATGCCAAGCCGCTCTTGGTGAAACAGCACGCTTCCTTTTGAATCACATTTTATCAGCACTGCCACTAAAGCATACACTGGGGTTAATAGCAACAACGCGATGGCGGAAAACAGCACATCAAGCACACGTTTAATATTCTTTGTACTCTCGTCTATGTTGCCGTTTGAAATATCAACCAACGGATCGCCCGAAAAGTCTTCAATCCGGGTTCGCGAAAGCATATTAAACCGTTCTGGTGTCACCTTAATAGGCAAGTCACACGCAAATAGCCGGTTTATCGTACCTAACACAGCCTTATTGTCTTGGTTAGTTGGCACCACAATCAGCTCTTTAACTCCTTCGTCTTTACACACTTGCGGCACTTCTTTGAGTGTATATACAGGCAAACTGATGTCTTTCATCCTGTTTTCACCTGGAACATCCACAAAACCGATCACTTTATAGCCCGTGGACAGGTGCATTTTATTGAGCTTTTCAACAAATAAGTAGGCGGATCTGCCCGAGCCCACAACAAGAGTGTTGAAACTCCAGCGACGGTTCTTGATATTTGATGATGTGCGTGCCGTAATAGATACCCTCGCTATATAAGTAAGACCAAATAGAAGGGCAAGCAAAATGAGTATAATCTCGTAGTTGAACCCTCTGTTGTCATGCATCATGTCGTTAATCAACGCCACAAAAAAAGCCAGCAATGTATTAAATAGAGCACTTTTTAACGTCACCACAAGTTCGCTCAACCGAGATTTGCGAAACACTTCATTATAGTACCCCGACAGGTAATAAACACACATCATCATTAATGGCAGCACAAATTGCCCCACAACAATCATGCTGCTCGACAAAAATGAACTCAAAGTGCTATATCCACGAACGCCACCCAACTGAAAGCGAAAACAGTTGTATATAAACCATGCTAAATTGGCTGTCACAAAATCAGCCAGAACATATTTTTGCCGTTGTAATTTCTCGCTAATCAAAATTCTGTCTTTAAAATAAGAATCTTATTCCCCTCTTAACGAAGAATTTTAAAAGTACCGTCGCCACTGAGCTTTATAATATTGGACGCATCGGCTGGAGTGTTGTCTTCCTGGCGGTATCTTACCACATAATCCACTCCATCAATTATTTCTTTTGAGATTTCAGAGAATGTTTTTGCAGATGGCTTGCCGCTCACGTTGGCACTGGTTGATACTATTGGTCGGCCAAATTTCTCACAAAGCTCATGCGAGAATTTCTCATTCGAAATACGGATGCCTAAACTGTCGTTTTCGCCAAGCAGGTTGGACGCCACATTAAATGCGCCTTCATACACAATGGTAAGAGGCTTAACAGCCACATGTATAAGCTCCGTCGCCATTTCAGGCACATCCACAATATAGTGGTCAAGATGTTCTTCACTGTCAAGAAGCACTATCAGGGCCTTGCTGTCGGAGCGTTTTTTCAATTCGTACACTTTCTTCACGGCACTGGCATTAGTCGCGTCGCAGCCTATCCCCCAAATTGTATCGGTAGGATATAGGATTAAGTCCCCGCGTTTCAGCACCTCAATGCAATTCTGTATATCTTCGTTCATCTATTTTCTGTAACCTTATAGTACCCTCTCTTGTTTTAAGAAGGTGCACAATCTCTCTATTTTATAACAAAGGTAATCAAAACGCTATTAATTAGAAAACAAATAATGCTTTTTTAAACGCGACATTTCTCAAAAATGTTAAATTTTAGCATTCAGCTTCTTCCCACTTAAAATTAAATGGCTAACTTTGTTGCAGGAAACAAAAATGTTAGTTATGATATCTACACACTTGAAACTCTTTGTGGCCTTTATAATGTTTTGTGCCACATCCTCTGTCACTGCGCAGGCTAAAGTGATCTATACTGGCGAACTTGCAAAGCATGTGAAAGGCTTCAATGGCCCCACCCCTCTGCAAATCACGGTTGACAACGACAGAATCACAAAAATTGAAGCTGGAGCCAACAGCGAGTCGCCAAGATATTTTAAAATGGCGCAAAAGAAGATTTTTCCTCAATACATTGGCAAGACGGTGGACGAAGCCATCAGCTTAAAGCCTGATGCTGCAAGCGGTGCCACCTATTCTTCAAAAGCTATTGCGGAGAACATCAGAATCGGATTGATCAACTATAAAAAAATGCACAAAAAGGCTGCAGCTAAAGCTACCAAGCGCTCTGCAAAAAAGAAAAAGTAGACCTCTCTTAAACTATCAATATTCGGCGGTGGACTGAGGTTACTTGTCCAGTTTCAGGCGAATAATGTCATTGATATTGGTTGTGTACTGCTTACTGAGGTACTCATTTTTCAGATGCCACCTCTTATTATAGCCTTGCACCGCCATTCTGATGGTGTTATGACCGTTTTTACAATTGATTTCATCTATTGCCCTATTTAGCAATGTTTGTTTCTGCCGGTCTACAGTGTCAAACAGGCAACCTTGAATCGGTGATTTGCTGATGATATTCCACACCATTACCCCCGCTTTCTTGTAAAAGAACTTTCCATCTTCTTTCCATGAGTTTTTAAGCAAATTCACGGCATATCCCACCACTTCGTTAAAATCAGAAGTGGGCACAAGGGGATTATACGTTTGGTAAATAGTGTCGGCGGGCATATCTGTTCTGAACCTGTTTGTATAGGCAAACACTGTTATCGATTGGCAAACGGTGTTTTCTTTTCTCATTTTCAAACAGCATCTGGCAGCAAAATTCGCCACAGCCTCCTCTACATCAGCAAGATTAGACAGACCTTTTTCAGGGAAACTCCTACTCGTGCAGATACTCTGTTTATGAGATAATTCCTCTATATTCACACAACTATCTCCACGTAGTTCTCTCCATGTTCTCACACCTGTGATAGTGAGCATTCGTTGCACCCAGTCTTTACTTTTTTGCGTTAGATCCCAGGCTGTCCGCACGCCATGGTAATTCAGCTTTTCTGCCGAGCGCCATCCTATTCCCCACACGTCGCCCACAGGGATTTTTTTTAAAGCTTTCTCTCGTTTCTCCTCAGTGTCTATTAGGCAGCACCCTTCATATCCAGGATACTTTTTAGCAAACTTGCTCCCTATCTTTGCAAGCGTCTTTGTGGGAGCTATGCCAAGAGAAATGGGAATTCCAGTTCCTTTCGTGATGTCAGACACAATGCGTCGGCCATACTCGTTGATACGAGCCGAGTCGCCCATTCCTTCCAAGTCGATAAATGCTTCATCTATACTGTAAATATCCACTTTAGGCGTATATCTTCCAAGCATGGTGTGCACACGCCGGCTCATGTCACCATACAGGCAGTAATTAGACGAAAACACCGCCACACCAGTTTGCTCAAGCAAGTCACGGATTTGATAGTAAACGGCCCCCATTTTTATGCCGAGGCGTTTTGCCTCCTCGCTGCGCGCTATCACGCAGCCGTCATTATTCGACAGCACCACCACTGGCATTCCATAGAGATCGGGATGAAAAACGCGCTCACATGAGCAGTAGAAGTTGTTGCAGTCGGCAAGTCCAAAAAT